>Ga0247812_10000111_pt1 | contig 110203 bp, 215 predicted proteins | sample UWRJL149409B1_FD_178011 | JGI IMG/M metagenome (GOLD analysis project Ga0247812, IMG submission 178011) | Plant litter microbial communities from Arlington Agricultural Research Station in Wisconsin, United States - UWRJ-L149-409B-1 | ecosystem: Environmental > Terrestrial > Plant litter >... | reverse complement strand
AAATAGCTGGATTATTGGATTTAAAAGATTTTGTAGTCTGTTTATTTACTGAGCTATATGCATATACTATTGTACCAGTCTCTATTACTTCACCATTATAATCATTTACAGAACCTCCATAAACATCCGAACAATTTAATAATCTTGTTCCCGGTTCTGTTGCTACTTGATCTGGAACATTCACACATGTATTAGTCACTTCAAACTCTGTCCATGCAGTAGAATTTTGTTCATTCAAAATAGCTTGTTGTGCTGGAGTTTTAGTTAAATTATCATCACGATATTCTATATGAGTTCTTCTCAATTCTGTAATTCTATATCCAGTTTGACCTTCACCACATGTTTTTCTAGTATTATCTTTTACATCAGCTACTGTTTTATAACATGTGTTGCTATATGTATCCCAAGAAGTCCATCCTCTTGCTCCATCAGACCATATTTGTCTTGAGCTTGTTTGATACATTGCACCTTGTGGATAAGGTGCCGAACAACTTACAACTTGATTACGAGTTTCTGTTGATTGATAAACAGCAGCACAAGTGTTCGAAGTTACATACCATGCTGAATAATTATGAATTGATCCGTCTGTAAATACTTGATAGCTTTGAGCCATGTTAATTACACCACTTGGCTGTGTAGCTGGACACGCAGAAGTTGTATAATTATAACCCGTATAACTATATGTTGGAGTAACAATTACTGTTTTACAAGTATTACTTGTTATATAAACATTCTTATTTGACATTGTTAAACTGCCACTATCAAACCTTTTCTGCACGTCTTTACAATTACCAAAACTACCAGTAGCCGCAAAAGAAAACAATATTGAGCCTGTTTGACCACTTGGACAAGTTTTAGTTAAATTTTTACAACTAATACCACTACCACCATCAGCAAATGAATAACCACATACCAATGACAATATTGAAGTTAATAACATCCTTTTTAAAATTTTGAATTTCATTTAAATATTTTTTATTCTTAAAATATGTTACCATTTTTCACACTAAAAAAAAAAATCGTTTTATTATGGTGCCTTAAATTGTCTTTTAAAAATTGTGCTTTATTATTGAGCAAAAAAAACAAACCTATTTTTTATAGATTTGTTTTTAGTACAACACAAATTTTTAATTTACAGTTAGATCTTGTACGTTTGTATTCAACAATGGAACAGATAATGTAACTTGTTTTGGAACTCCATTCGTTAATTGATTATAGTCATAATAAGTCACTTTTACATCACTTTTTCCATCCCAAACTGCAGATTTAATTTCTTTCTTCTGAATATCATTCAACCCTGCGTTACCTAAGTATTTAGATAATGTTTTTGGCACTGTTACTCTATAAGAAGCATTTCCTTTTACTGCCATGTCATATGCGGCTATTACTCTATTTATATTGTTCATATTGTAACTACCTACACTTAAATCATCTACTGTTAAATTGAATGTATAGTGTTCTCCTGTACTCACTGGTAAATCATTTAAGTTATCTATAAACTTCTGAGTGTTTGAACTGCTTACAAATAATGAAGATGTTAAACCAACGTTTGATATTAAACTTTTAGCTTTTGCATCTAACACAACTGGATTTGCATCTACATCTGTTCCTGCACAAGTATTAAATACATTCCATGTTGTTCCATTTGGATAACTAACAACACCATTTTTATCTACAGACTTATATCTAGTGCTATAGATATTTCCTTGTTGTCCAGATGGACATGCATCTGTTTTTGAGTCTAATGAAAATATTTTAGATGGATCTTGAACACAAGCAGTTGTATCTATATTTGTAATACTAGGTGTCTTTTCAGTAAATTGAGTTCCAGAACTATATGTAGAAGTATATGTATAATGTTTAGTAACAACACCTATATAAGTACCTACTGCTGTTCCATAATAAGAATCACAACTTTCGGTCGTTGTTCCTTGTGTACTACCTGCAACCTGAGTTGGGACTAACACACACATATTATTGACAGTTTCTTGTACATGTGGAGTACTTGCTGAAACTTGTGTTGGCGTACCATCACTCATCACTGTATTGTATATCTCATTCGTGTAGTAAATAGAGAAAACATGTTGCTTTTTACCTGTATACCCATAATCACAAAGTTCATCATAATTAGCCGGTAAGCTAACTTGCGGAACATTTGGCGGTATCACTGTTGGTGGCGGCGGTGTATATCCACCACCCGGATCACTTGGTGTTACAGGCGGTGGTGTATAGCCTCCACCCGGATCACTAGGAGTAACTGGCGGTGGCGGTGGTGGAGCACTTTGTGTACATAAATTGTATGCATAATATGGGTTGCCATTGTTGTTACCATTACCAGCAGAAAATTTAATCATTGTGGGACCACGATAATAAACCTGTCCACCATAATTAAATGTCGATATAGCTCCACCCCTAGTTCCATAAACTATAGTATTGTTAATTGTAATTGTAACCAATGCACTATCCAATCGTTCTGGTCTATCTGTCCAAGCCCACCATGCGTTGTTATATGGCGAGTTAGCTGAATATGGCAAGCATTCATCAGCCATTGCAAACCCTGAACTTAAAAGTAGACCAAGCATTAAAATTTTATTTTTCATTTTTAATTTTTCTTCGTGCTTATTTCTTTAATAATATCATTGCTAGCAACCATTAGTAATAGCAAATGTCGGCGCATTGAAATTCATTTGTTTAATATTGTGGACTACTTCTCAAAACTAAAAAATAACACAATATCACGACAAAAAACAAAAGCATTTCACAGCATTGATCTCAACTTATATATTTTTATAAATTCTCCATATATCAAAAGTTTTAAACCAAATAATTAAAATAAAAACAAAATTAAGAACAAAATTATTAATATAAATAAAATAAAAAATAAATTAATAAATATAAAGCAAAAAAGCATTATTCATAACTTATTATTGACTTCACATCGAAAGTATTATATTGTACATGAAAAATTATATAGCCTTTTATTTGGAGTGTTTTACATGAGCAGGTTCGAAACTGGTGATAAACGAAGTGTCATTCATAGAGCGATGCATTACGCAATACAAGATCGTGAAGCAATGATTCAAGCTCTTACTCCACAGCACTCGGAACCAACAGGGAAAGATGCCGAATACATCAAAGAATGTGAAGCACTTATTCGAGATTTTAAAAAAATCCTTGCCGCAAAATAATATATCAGATAATTCGATATTTTATATCAATATTATCATCTAATTAAACGATTTATTTGTTTATTTTCTGTGTTATATTTATAGTTACTAAATAAAAAGAGAATAAAACATGAGCAAATTTTTAGAGCAATTAGAAAACAGAAGAACAATTTATCACTTAGGGAAAAATATAAACCAATCAAAAGAAGAATTAAATTCTCTTATATTAAAATCTGTTGAACTTTCACCATCAGCATTTAATTCTCAAAGTTCTAGAGTAGTTATTTTATGGAGTGAACATAGCAATACAGTTTGGAATATAGCAAAAGAAGAATTAAAGAAATTAATGCCAGAAGATGCTTTTAAATCTACAAGTGACAAATTAGATTCATTTGCAAGTGGCGTTGGAACAATATTGTTTTTCGAAGACACTGATGTTATTTTTAATCTTCAAGAGCAATTTGCACTGTATGCCGATAATTTTCCAATATGGTCAGAACAATCAAGTGGCATGGCTCAATTATCTGTATGGACTGCACTTTCAGAAGCAGGTGTTGGAGCATCCTTGCAACATTACAACCCATTAATTGATGAGAAAGTAAAACAAAATTTTGATATTCCTGATAGTTGGAAATTAAGAGCGCAAATGCCATTTGGTAGTATTGAGCAACCAGCAGGAGGAAAGACCTTTATTCCACAATCAGAAAGATTCAAAATTTTCGAATGACGCAAAGGCTCCTAGTGAGCATTTTTCAGCATCTCTGATTTTAAGTGTTGATAACCTCTCCTTTTTCAGCTATAATTACGCCATCAAACAAAACTCACTGGAAAATCACAAATGAACAAAATTCTCGAAAAAGATATTCCTTGGCATGAAGCACCAAAAGGTACAACTCATTACGCACCCGAAACCGACGAAAAATTAGAAAGTTGGTACAAGCTGGTTGACGGTATTTGGTACGGAATCAACACTCATAACGCCTACATGATTGAAACTCTTGGTGAACACAAATGGTGGCAGTATGGAAAAACCCTTACACGCCCTATGGATTCTCTGGTTAAACGTCCCGATTAATCTTTTCAAAAAATTCAATCTTAATTAAAGGTGTTATGTAAATGAATAAAATTATCGAAAACGACATTCCTTGGCACAAAGCACCAGAAGGTACTACTCACTATGCTCGTGATACTGGTGAATGGTCTGAATGCTGGTATCATTTCGATGGTAAGGAGTGGTTCGGAATCAGCCTACCAAATGCTTACAAAATTGAAGAAGATGGTTGGGGCGAATGGTGTAGTCATGGCACTGTATTGAAACGTCCTATGGATTCACTGGTTAAACGTCCCGTTTAATCTTTACAAAAAATTCAATTGTATAAAAAGCCGGAGAGATCCGGCTTCTTCATTACTGATTTTCGAAAATCGTTGCTAAATCGAGCAATTTGTACTATAATATGCCTATAGAAAACATACAGGATAGATAATAATGAAAGCTTATGGTCACTCCCGTCATGACAAAATTGAATGCCGTTATGGCTGTTGCACACTCAAATCCGGTAAGCAGAAAAATTGCCGTGATGCAGTAGATCGAGCTAACCGAAAAACTGCTCGCCAATCTGGCAAAATCGAACAAACCAAACAAATCCTTTCCATTCATATCCCTGATAACGAGTAATTGACATGAAAACAATTCGTGAAATTAACGCAAGTATTGCTGAGTCCGAATGTTTGTTAACTTCTTACAAGATCAAAGCTGAACAAGAAAAATTGGAATTGGAAGCTCTTAAAATTCAACTAGAGCTTAAAGTCGGTGAAGATTACCCATTGGAATCGTTGATTGGTAATCAAATGATTTATCATGTTGACAAACACGGAAATCAATCCGGTGGTAATACTGTTAGAGATGGCCATCAAATTTTCACAAAAGATTTTTGCAATGAGCTTTTGGACAATACAAACCTTTTCATTCCAGAACGTTTTGTTAATGGTAAATCGTTGAATCGTGAATTTAATACAAAGCATTTCAGCGAGAATCACGATTATGTGATTTATCGTTCTTCTAACATGGCTCATGACGAACTTCTTGTAGAATTTGTTGCAATCGCCGCATAAACCTAAAACTTGATAATGAGCATTTAAAATGAAAACCATTGCTGAACTGCAAATCGAAATTCAACAATCTAAAGCAGTAATTGAAAGCGAAAAGGATAAACTTAAATCTATCTCACAGCAAATTTTCGAACAAATTGGCAGTGAATACCCTATGAAAAATCTTGTGGGGAAACAAAGTTATTATCATCGTATGAAATGGGGTCGGTTAGACGATGCAATGATGACTCTTTCAGAAGGTCTTGTTGATAAATACTCTTATCTTGATCCTTGCAACATTGTAACAGGTGCAGATCTAAACGAAGATTATGATACCTTTATTTTTAATTCGGAATCAACCTATGTCATGTATGTTGGCTATGAATGGGGATATCCAGAAGATGAAAAAATCTCCACCCCTATCTATGAGTTCTTGGTTGTAAAAATCGACTAACTCACTGAAAACAAAGAAAAAAGCTTTACACTCCTTTGGTAGATGGTTAGAATAGATACATCAAACAGTAACCATCTATCAAATCAGGATAAGTAGTAATGACCATGTTGACCGCAAGCAAAAACGTTTCTAAAGCTCCTACCTATACCAATATTCGCAACATGTTTAAAAATGCACTGGTCGAAAGCGGCAACTCCTTTCTCTCTCGATTGTACCTTCAAGGCTTTACCGTTCAGCAAAAAAGCGATATTGAATTAGTTATCACCAACTCTCGCACTGGCGCAAGTTACACCGCTTATATGATTGATGGTAATCTCATCATCAAAAACGGTAAGAAAACCCATTCTTCTTGCAAATATACCTTGAATCGCAATTTCGCTTTGAATGATTTCTTGCATAATGAAAAAGCAGTAGTCATTAGCGAAGACTACACAGTAAAAACTGCTTTCGTTTCTAGTGGTTGTGTATTGGAACTTGAAGCTGCTGACAATGTTGGCTTGAACGGTACATTGGCACTTAACAACCTTGTAACTATCTCAACAGTCGCAGTATATGGTCCTGTTGAACACTTCTTTATCGACAATGAAACAGCTTATAAGGCGAAAGGTGTTACAGCCGTTCGTAATACCCTTATCAGCCTCATTCTGAATAATGGTGGTTCTTATCAGCATCAAAAAGTAAGCAATACTCCCAAGAAAACTAAGAAAGAAACGTTGGTTGAATCTATTATTCGCAAAGCTATGATTAAAGGTTATAAAAACATCTGTAAAAAATAACCTTAAACAAGTATAGAAACCCTCCTAGTGAGGGTTTTTTGTTGACCAAAAGAAAGTTTTCTATTATAATAAACCAAATCATTCAAGGAACACATCACATGAAAGCTCATATTCAAGAACGCCTTAACCAATTTCATTCCAATCTTGAAAAAATCAGAACTGAAAATCCTCGACCAGAATGCGTCATGAACTTTTCTTTTACAACCAATGACGATTACTCTATGTATTATGATGAGTTCATCGAAAACCTTAAAGAAACATTTGCTAGCTCAGGTCCATGCTCTGATAAAATGGATGCAATTAGCGAAAGTATTCTTGCCAAGTTCGAAGAACTGAAAACCGTCATTGATGAAGCTCAGGAGATCGAATCGAAAGAAATTGCTTCTTATCAAGGTGACATCTTGCGCAAGAAAGAAGAAGAAGATTTCTTGGCTTTCCTTAAACAAGAAGTAGCACCTCTTGGTTTTGATCGTATTCTTCGAGTAGGTAAACGTGCTGTTCCTGATGAAGTTCTTGCAACTTATCCTGCTGTTTATGAGGCGCTAGGTTTTACACATATTCAACACGAAGAATTGCGTGATTTGGTCTTCTATAACAGTAAAAACTATGACAAAAAATTAAGCCATATCTTTGAATCTAAATATCGTGAGCTTGGTGGCGTTCCTTTCCACAATTTGACTGGTCATATTCAAGAAGAAAGTATTCAGAAAACCATTGATAAACTTCTTTTTATCCTTCAATCAGAATTGTAATATATAGTCTTACCTCATAAAATCCCTCTTCGTGAGGGATTTTTGTTGTTAATCTAATAAAATCCTGTTATAATCATTCTATATTCCAAGGAACCTTTGTTATGACCATTGTAGACACTAGCCACAAAAAACAATTCATTGACTTACGTGGTCAGAACGGAAACTGTTTTGTTATTTTGGGGGCTGCATCCAAACTTGGCAAGCAACTGGGGTTTTCAAAAGAAAAATTGAAAGAAATCCAGTCAAAAATGATGAGTTCTAATTACGAAAACCTCATCAAAGTTTTTGATGAACATTTTGGCGAATATGTTGATCTCCTTCGTTAATTTTGGTATTTAAAATGGAAACTTGGCAAAAAGTAATTTTATTCATTTTTGTAATGTCAGTGCCTACTGCCTTCCTTTGTGCCAGTATGTTTAAACATGGTGTTATCGGCACTAACAATAGCGATAACATTGACGACTCCAAATAGTGAGAATTAAACAATGAACAAAGAAATGCATTATTTTGCAAAAAGCTTTCCTCAATTGGATCTTAAACTATCAGATGATGGCTATAAATTCCAAAATACAGACACTCAAACCAAATTCGAATTTTGGTTCGCTGGTGTTACGCACACTATCTTGTGTACAGTTACATACTACCTGTCTCATAGCTATGGATGGTGTGTTATTGACACAAACGGCTTTACTTTGAAAAATAAACTTGAGAGCAGGAGTAAAGCTATCGAATGGTCCATTGATAATGGTTATCGCCCATCAGAAGATACAAAAGACAATTAAAAATATATTTTAAAATCCTTAGAAGGAAAATTGAATAATGAAACAAAATACTCATGAACATCAAATTGCACGACGTAAAGTTTGGTCAAAAGCTTGGGTATATACTGCAAACGCTAATGATTGTTCCAGTTCTGATGTTGCAAGATTTTACGCAAATGAAGCACTAAAAGTATTTGATCGTTTGTTTCCAGAACCAGCACAGAACGATAACGATATTCTGCGCCGCGACTTGTGGGCTGATGCTTTTTCAATGACAGCTAATGCAAACAACTGCAAGAAAGCTCGTTCTGCAATCTCTTTTGCAAATGATGCTCTGGACGATTATGACAAATATTTTCCACGACTTGAACAAAAAATATCTTTAGAAAAAGAATAATCAGTCAACTAGGCTCATTCCATTGAGTTTAGTATTGACTTTTTTCAAAAATCTCGATATAATCAAACCAATCCACAAATTGAGCGATTGGCATGAAAATCTCGAACAAACAAGAATTTTTCAAACATATCCGAAAAGTGATGTCAAATAAACAGCGTCAAGATACAGATATTCAACAAATTGTTGACGTTCTTGATGTTGTTCGTCATTTCGGTTTCAAAGAAATTCCTGCACAAGTCCTCTCAAAAATCAAAACTCACGGCATTGATGTTGGTAAAAACAACTACGTTCCTGTCGTTCAAAACATTCAACTTGACTTCAATCTCGAACCAGAAGAATACAAGCATTTCTGCCATACCATTGCAAATGACATGGGCTGTTATGATGCTGCCGACTTCTTTCGTGATTTCAGTTTTAAATAACAGGACAACTATATGAATAATCATCTTCGCTGGTCAATGCCATATTTTGATTATAGCAATAAGGAAAAACCTTGCTATCTTCGTTTCACGCCTAGCTTTATGTCACTTGAAGGGGCTGGGTATCCTCACGGTCTTTCACTTCATACATGCCGTTTTAAGGATAAAGAAGAAGCTTTGTCTTTTGCCTATGTATTTGAAGAATACATGGACCAATCAATGCGTGATTACGAAGAAGATAAAAGGGAATGCAAGCAAGCTGGCATTGAATTTGTTCTTTGCAAAGAATGGGCAACCCCTTTTGCTTATGTCGATTCTAAAACAAATAAGCTTGTTCATTGTGTAAGCTTTTCTCATCCTTATAAAATCATTCAAAAAGAAGATTTTCCAAATGGATTTCCCATTGGTGGAAACATTTTTGATGACGAAAAAAACGCAGAAAATTTTGCCAAAATTATTAACGAATTTATGGTCAAAATGATGGAACAGTACGAAAAAGACAAAATCGTTAAATTAAAAAAGAAATACCGTTGGGTTTCTCGCTACTTTGATTTCAGCAATACTGAAAACCCTTGTGTAGTAAATATCACTCCTACTTTTATGGATATGAATTACACACATTTTCCACATGGTATAGCGATTGGTGGAATCACTTTTAAGGATGAAGAGGATTCTATTCAATTTATGGAAAAAATTGAAACCTTCATGGATGATTTCATTGACGCATATGAAGAAGACCTTTACGAAACCCTTGAAAAAGGAGAAAAGTTTACAATTGAAACTCAATGGACAAAGGTCTATGCGGCTCCTGATGATGAAATGACATGTTTAGAACATCATGTTCGTCTGCTGCCTCCTTATGGCTGTTTAGAGGACTCTGGACACCCACATGGATTATTGATTGGAAACATCTCCTTCAAAACAGTAGAAGAAGTTGATAAATTCGCAATCGTCATTAATCAATTCATGAATCAAATGATGATTGATTATGAAGAAGACAAGCAGGACCAATACGACCCATTAACCGCTATGTGATTTTAATGAGCAATAATAGATGAGCTTGCAACCTAAGCTCTGAACCAAGATGACGGTGACACAATTGCTTAAATCTTGGGCAGTACAGAAAGGCTAGTGATCCTAGCCTTTTTCTTTTCGATTGTAAAAAACTTTGCGTTCTGATACAATACCTCTAATTAAGGTCATAGAGGCATCAAAAATGAATATTATTGTAGAACCTAAAAACGATTTCCAAGAAAAAACCTTTCAAGAACTTTCTACACTTGTAGCCGAAAGCAATGGTGAATTCCTTTACAAAGATTACCCTATTGATGGTCATAAAAATCTTGTATTTCGAATTTTTAACTATTCGCTTCCGGGCTACATGAGCTTTAAAAAGCCTAGCGCAAAAATGTGCCGTGGCTCCATGTTTTTGGTTGATACATTGACCAATAAAGCTCAACTTATTGCGCTTCCTCTTGATAAATTCTTTTCTGTCGGTGAAGGCGATAAAGAAGACATGTCATTCAAAATTGAAGATGCTAAACGAGCATTTATTAAGCAAGATGGCTCGCTTATGACTTCATATATCAACCCTTTTACCAAAAAGGTTGATTTTAAAAGTATGAATTCTCCAACTTATATCGACCATAATGTTATCGAAAAAAGCATTCCTGACGTTCTTCGCAAAGAAATTGAAGAGCTTGCTCTAAAAGATATTTGTGTCGATTTGGAATTGACGACTCCTGAAAACAGAGTCATCATTGAATATAAAGCATATCGTGTTTATGCTATCAAGGCTCGCTCCATTCTTGATGGTAAAAATATTGATATTCGTTCCGAAGAATTCAAAAGCAAATACTCATCTATTGCAGAACATTTGGTAGAAGAAATCCCTGTTTCAGAAGTAGACCTTGAACGCTCTGATATTGAAGGCTATGTACTTGAATTACAAGATGGCTCAATTAAAAAAGTTAAAACTCTTCCATATTTGAGTATGGTTGGTGTTATTAAAATCCAAGACTTTAGCAAAGAAGCTGTTTATCTGTATACGGCTGCTGTTAACAAGGTTCTTGACGAAGTTCGCTCGCTTTTTGTATACAAAGCTTTTAGTGAAGCCTACGACCTAGAAGGCAAGCTTGCAAAGGCAGATAAGGTTGAAGCTTATGCAAACGCCACTTATAACGGTTTTGTTCGTCGCTTGAAGTCGCTTCACGAAGAAAATAAACACCTTCCTCGTAACGAATACTGCCGTCTACTGAACAAAGAACCGGGCTTTCCTATTCTTATTGATTTGTATGCTGAAAAACCAGTAAAAGAAGCCGATTACAAAAAGTTCGCGATTCAACTTTTTGCTAAAAAAGCACTCGATTAATTAACATTTTTCAATAAACAAGACAGACTAATCCTCTGTCTTTTTTATTTCTTTTAATTGTGAATTATAGTATTTTCAATATGTTATAATCCTAGCTATAACTAGTGGTTAATATACATGAAGGATCTTATCATTAAAATAAATGATGCACTTTTCTTATTCGGTTTTATTATTTTTGCTGTTGTTGGCGCTCTTATTGGCGGAACTGGCTCAGGTGTTGGAGGTGCTATTTTAGGCATCATAATTGGTGCTTTAATTGGCGCAATGAGTTCTGGATTCTGGTTTGTTCTTTCTGGAATATATCATAACACGAAACTACCAAAACGATTATAAGCAACCTTCGGGTTGCTTTTTGTTGCTTGATACTCGATTTTGAGGTATAATAGCTTATCAAAACGAAAATCAGGATTCGAAAAATGAAAATTGTAACTGTAATGGAAACAAGCATTCGCAACACAACTGTTTTCCTTTCTTACATTCAAATCCCTGCAGTTAGCATCGAAGATGCAATGGCAAAATATAACGGATGGGACCAGAAACGCTCTCACTCAGAAGCTTTTGTTGTTTGCGATTTTGAACAAATTCCTGAAATTGTTCGTTGTAGCGGAAGCAGTGATGAAACAATCACTTTGGAAGCTTTTGAGCAGTGGCGCAAAGTCATGTTGAATTCTTTCGAAGTCGATGGTGAAACCACACCAGCCGTTTGGCAATACGTCCATTAAACCTGTTGTACAGATAAAAATTCTCTGTTACAATGCTTTATCAAAATTAAAGACAAAGGGCTGAAAATCATGGGTATGATCGTCTACGTTTACAAGGACTCTGACTCCAATTCGGATTGCACCAATGGTGGTCTTTCAAGCGTTCATAATAAGTTTACGCTCGTAAACGTTGACGGTCCTTTTGAACCTACACCAGATCGTCCAGCCGCATGGTTGGTTCCCGGAAATATCCCAAACACCGCTAAAATCGTCATTGAAGATCCAGAAATGAAAAGTCAAAAATGGCCTATGTTTGGTGGCAATTACGCTGCTACTTCTGATTCTCGTTATTCAAAAGCAATCCAAAAACTTACTGGTGCCAATTCTGATATTGTTCCTATTCATGACCGATTTGAATAATTTTATGTTTTGAGTTGTATTTTTCTTAAAATTATATTTAAAAGGTAATAAATGTGAACATTATTGAAGTCCCTGAAAAAAAATCAAAAAACAAAAATATCTCTTGGCTTAGCAATGGAACAAAAATTGTTAATGGGCGAGTCTATACTCCAATAGAAGATTTTATACAAGAATTTTCTGATATTGTTTTTTATATTCTATTAATATTGATAGCTTTGTCACTTCCTGCAATGGGCGTATTGAAATTCTTAACAATTCAATTCCCAAAAACAGATCTCGTAAATTTTCAAGGTTTTGCACTAAGTTATTGCATCATTGGCTTTGTAATTTATTGTCTAGGACATCTCGGAAAACATTACAAAAAATTCATCAATAAGTAATGAAGTAATTTCGCCTGAAACAAAAAACCCGCAGTCAGCGGGTTTTTTGTTTACTAATACGTAGAATTTTGGTATAATCACACCATCAAATCAAGTACGGAATTGTTGATTATGCAGAACATCAATATTTACACTAGCAACAGAACGATTGTTTTTCAAATGAAAAATGATGAGGCTTTGTTACGTGCCTATGTTGATAAATTAGCACAACAAAATCCAGTTGTTGAAGAACTTGAATCTCTTGCAGAAGTTTACATCAGCAAAGAAGATGCTGAAATTCTTATTCATAAATTCAATATTAAATACGCTAAGGAAAAAGTAGGTTTCCTGAAAAAACGTGCTACAAAAAAGGAAATTGATTTCAATTTGGATTTCAATGATATTTTTCGTATGAATAACATTGACCGTTGTGAACTAACTGGTATTCGTTTGAGCAAATCCAATGCAACTGGCGCATTGAAGTTTAATTCCTCGACACTCGACCGTGTAGACCACAATAAAGGCTATGTTAAAGGCAACGTAATGGTTATGTGCCATGCTGCCAACAAGCTTAAAGCTCGTTATGAAGACCCAAACAACTCCGATTATATTGAACTTGAACCTACTCAACTTCTCCAACTTCTTCGTGACCACTTCCAAAAAAACTGGTCCAATAATCCTGAATACTACGTCTAAATCGTTTACTTAATAACCATTTTGTTGTATAATCACCTCATCAAATTCAACAAGGTATTCATCATGTCTGGCGTAGCTCTTAAAAGTTTTCCACAACTCGTTTCCGACATCAAAGCATTCTATGGTCAATCAAAGCCCGTTGATCAAGACCGTGCATCAAAGTTCATGCCTCATTTTTCGGCATTGACCGCAGACCTTAATCGTTCCAATACTGGACACGTAGTTCAAATTCTCAATTGTATGTGTGAATTTGATAACATCTCTATCAAAGACGTTGTTGCTTTCAAAAATGACAACATCAATCATGCCCTTTCATATTCTGTGAAAATGGCGCAACCAGCAATGATTCAATATGAAACGATTGAAGCCAAAAAAGTTTCAGTTCCAAACAATAGTGTTGTTGTTTTTTATGATGAAGCAATGCTTGTCAAAGACAGCACAAAAATAGATTTTGAACCAGCAAATGTCGTAAACAAAGTAATTTATGGCGATGGCAAATATCGCTATGGTTTTCAAGGCGATGAACATTATGTTATTGGTTTCATCCCTGAATAATTTCAAATCATTTAACAATTAGGATATTTACAATGACAATTAATACAAAGAAACCCGAAACGCCAGAAGAAAAAGCTCACGAACTTATGCGCCGTGAACTTTGGATGAAAACAGCAATTTCTGCTGCTCATGAAAATTCAGGTAGTGATTACAAAATCCTTCAAACAGCAAAGCGGGTTCTTGAAGCTTTCGATCAGACTTTTCCTGAACATATTTAACAATAAACCAAACTATAAAAAGTCACTTTTCAGTGGCTTTTTTATTGGTCAAATAATAAATAAAATCTATTGCTTGCATATATTCTATAACTGTAATATTATAGGTTATTCAAATCAAACAGAGAGGAACTAAAGATGAGCCAGACTAAACAAGATACCACAGTAGAAGAAATCACACGCTTGATGGCTGGTAATAAACCAGAACCGCAAGTCCTTACAACTCCTGACGAGCAAAAACATGGTATTGCCATTGGCGCTACTGTAAAACTGAAATCAACCGTCCGTAAGCCTGCATGTGCTTCTGACCGTAAAGATAACGATACTGCCAAAGTCAGTCGTTACATGTCAAAATTTAACGAACCTGACCTTGAAAACTATCCTGTCATGCTCGAAGATGACCTTCATGGCAATCGCATGTGGAACATCAAGGATCTTGAACTGGCATAAGATTCACAATACAAAAAAAGCCCCAATGGGGCTTTTTTCTATTTGATATTAACGGTTTGGGTTTTTGATAAATCCACCATCTTTAAAAACAAATAATGGTTGCTGTTTTAACGTTTCTTTTTCTGAAAACTTAGCTAAAGTTCGATCACCACCTTCGCCGCCTCCATGACCACCACAACCATTCCCATCAGCCATAGCTGTTGAACATGCAAAAACCATACCTAACGCAACAATAGTTCCTGTAATTTTATTCATAAAAAATCTCCTATATATTATTAATGTTTGTATTATAACATCTTAAAATACAAAATTTTCAATATAAACAAAATAAAAAAGAGCCAACTAAGGCTCTTTTTGTTTTAAACACTAAATAATCTTTATTATTTATTGTAATCTGGATTTTTCACCAAATGCCCATTCTTAAATATAAAGATTGGATTTTTAGGCAAAGGTTTTTCAGCAGCAAAAGTCCTTAATGCACCATCGCCACTCCCTGAACCATTTCCAGCCATAGCTGTAGCACAAACCAAAGTGAAACCAATTGCAATAGCAGTCCCGATAATTTTATTCATGATTTCCTGTATTTATATTTAAAAGTTAATTTTTTTGTGTTGTTAAAAAAATGCATAAAAAAGTGCCATTTAAGGCACTTTATTTAAAAGTGTAAAACTACTCGAATTAACGAGCAGGGTTAAGAACGAATGCACCATCTTGGTAGATGAATACAGGCTTCTGAGTTACAACAGTTGGCGAAGCGTTGTTCTTTGGATTGCCATCACCACTACGACCAGCAGCCAAAGCAGAACCAGTTGCAGCAAGAGCGAGTGCGAGAACAGATGCGGTTACGATAGATTTCATTTTTTATTACTCCGTGGTTGGTTTGAGGCGCTATAATAGCAGAATATAATTACTTGTCAATAGCTTTTTCAAAAATATGTGAAAATAATTCACATACATTAGCTCAATCTACATTTTTCTTGCCATATCATAAGAATTAGAGTATAATCAACCCATAATTTACTTAATCTGGACTTTCAAAATGAACGAGCAAAAACACACCAGTTGGACGCTTCCTCTGATGAAAGCGGTTGCAAAGGCCATTTTTGATGACCGCAATCTTAATCCGGGCAAAGACACAACTAAAGCTCTGGTTGAAGAAATCACTCGTGAAATCAATCTTCCAATGACACCATCAGCTAAAAAGTTTATTTGGAGTCTTGTTCAAGATATTCACCAGTCTCAAATCATTGAAGGACGAGCACTGAAAGCGCCACAAGCTCGCGTTCCTGTTGACGCCACAGCTTGAATCCACTATAATACACCCACATTATTAAAATCAGGAATTTCTAAAATGCCTAATCGTGTTGAAACACTCGAAGAACACATTGCAAACATCACTGATGACTATCCTTCGCAAGAGGTTGTTTACATCGAAAGCGATGAATCACAAATCGCTATCGTTGATTTTGAATGTGCTGGCAAACGTTGGGTTTCTTTGATCTGTGAAGATGTTACTGGTGAAGTCACTCAAATGAACATCGTTGGCGACAAAGCCATTGCTGCATTGGCTGCTGTACTCAACAAATAAGAAGGATACGCCATCATGTGCCAGAATGAAAAAATCGAACGTTCTGATTGTGGCTCTGGTGGCTGTGTCACTTGCCCTTTCTCTTGTAACGCAGAAGCCGAGCAAGTTCAAAATTACGGTTGCTTGCCAACTCCATTTGAAATTATTGACATGAAGGCTAAGAGCGGTCACAACTGGTCTTGCCATCATGACGCAAAAATCTTGTGTGGTGGCTTTGCAAGTTTTATCAAAACAGAACGCCCTGACCTTGATGTTCATACTGGAAATCTGATTTCCTATGATACTTGGTATCATAAAGGTCAAGAAGCTGCTATAATTGAAGCTAATCAAAAGTAAGGAAAATTCCATGTCTAATAAAACAGTTTATCTTCCAGCACTCAAAGCCGAAACTGATGAATTTGGTTCTGATGTATACCAAGAACGACTTCGCAATCAAGCTCTGAAAGAAGCTGCTGAAAAACTCAAAGAACAAGGCTTTATTGTTGTATTTGAACAGTAAAAACCCATTGTTTTTCGGTAAATGTATGGGGTAGTATCCATATTGCTCAATTTAATGGTGTTATATGTTCTTGTCTCTTCCACTTGATGAATATGGCGATTTTGAAACCTCTTTAAAAGTGGAAGGAACTTCTTATACTGCAGAAGATTATTTGCATGGAAAATGCAATAACTTCGCCATTGTACTTTCATCAATGACTGGCTTAAAATCTGGCGGATTCTTTCATGTTGATATATCTCTTGACCATGAGCCATTATGCCTAAATCATGCTTACTGCATATTGAATGACAATTACGTTATTGATATTGCTGGCATTCGCTTAATCGAAACAGTTAAAGAAGAATATGGTCATTCTGATAATTATGATTATGAGTTTGATGATTGCTTTGAACTATTAGAAAAGGAAACGCGAAAAGGTCAATATGCTAGATTTGATAAAGGTGAACGAGTAAGACTAAGAAAGCATATTACAACTCATATTTTGCCGTTGATTGAACAATTTAAATTCCATTCAAATATTTAAATTTAAAACTTATTTATATACCTCATTAGTTTGAGGTTTTTTTGTTAAACTTAAATAACAATCAAATTCAAGTTAGATGCAAAAAATACTTATTGGACATTTTGACCACCTTGTAAAAGAAGTTAAAGCATATTATCGAAAAATAAGTTCAGATTCTAATAATAGTGTTTTTGAAAACTTATTTAAAAACATAGAACCCATACAAGATAACCAAAATATTGAAAAATTATTCAATAGTTTAATAGCAGTAGAAGATAATTCAATACAAAAGAAGCAATACCTTGCTCGCGCCTCTCATTTCTTTTATTCCAGAAAAGTTCTTTTTTCTCAAAAAGAAAGTTACGTTTATTTAACCAATGTTATAACCCGAAATGACATAATAATTCATAACAATAAAACTCTATTTGTAGACAGCGCATATAATATTATTCACTGTTCTGACGAAAACAACATAAGCTATTCATTTACAAAAGATATAAATGAACTTTATATTGTTATTGGAAAGTATCACAGAGCTAAAATATCTTATGAGGAACTTGCTCATGAATTAGCAAGAAGAGAATTCTGGACTAGAACAATATTGGAAATTTCAAAAAATAATGGCGCGGAAGACAGATTTTCCGAAAACAACCTTGTTTCAGCAGATGAACTACTAAAACGATATGATGAACGCTTTAAACCTTTCCATTAAAAAAGCCCTGCGTGCGAAGGGCTTTTTATCTTGAGATTCTTTATTCTTTTTCCATTTCTTCAATTGCTTTAACTCGAAGAACGTCTTCGATGTAACTGTCAGAGAACAAATCAAGTGGGCATTCAACTTGATCATCTTCATCGAAGATTCGTACAATATCAAACTCAATTTCAGTATAGCCATAACAATCAACATCACTATCTGCATTACGTCCAAGAGGCTTTTGCACGAAATAATAGGTTACTTCGATCTCAACGATCAGAGAAGCGTCTGTTTCAGGGTGATGAGCACTATGAATTTGCGATACTTTCATTTTAAAAGCCTCTTTGTTTTCAATGAACACATTATATCGCCAATTTGCCTGTATGTCTATACAATTATTTAAAACGAAAGGTTTGTTTTTTAAAAAAATAAACAAATGGCTTTACAAACTAATATTCTTTAGATATAATAACCCCATCTTAACAACACACTGGGTTAACAAAAAATGAGCAGCATCGCTACTTCGAACAAAAGCGTTACCGGAATTGAACTTACCAATGCCGTGAAAACTATCGAAACCATGGCAAGCCAAGATTTCATTCGCAAAATGGATGAAGAAGTTGATAACGAAATCTCTCTGATTTTGGTCCCTAGCACCAAATTCTCTAAAATCATCTATGATGATGCACAAAACCATAACCCTGTTTTTGGCTTTATTGCAATGAGCGATACTCGCGACCTTAAAAAAGGTGATTTGCTTCGTGCAATCAATGCAAACGAACCTGACTTGACCGAATCTGTTGGTAACATTTACGACCTTGAAAATGCTGATATTAGCTGGACTGGTCTGTAAAAACCACTCAAATGGAAGCCTCACCGAAACGAGGCTTTTTTGACTCGATTATACAGGATTTATGACTGAATGTCAACTATTACTTTGACCTTTTCTGACAATAAAACTCGTTCTTACGAAGGTGAGAACTACTCTTATACCCTCGAATCAGGTTGCATTTTTATCCTTGATTCCGGTAAAGTAGTTGACACTTACTCGATTAGCCAGATTGATAAAATCAGCTAATTAAACCAATCTTTTAAAAACAAGCCTCTTCTGAGGCTTTTTGTGTTTACTTGGAAAAAGCTTTGAGGTATAATTATCACAATCAAAGCAACTACTGGATCTTGAAATGCTCATCAATAAAGACATCGCAAAAGTAAATGGAGTTATCCAGAAGCAAATTAGATATCTTAACAGTCATCATAGCAACCATTATTTCAATAAGAATAATTATTCTTTTTACTTTTCTCCAGATATTGATATTTTTGGTGTTCGCATTATCCTCGAAGAACAATCATCAGGTTCTTGCTGGAGTGAATCTCTTTATGAGCCTTCTGAATACAAGTTGAAAATCAGTAAGGTTAAGAAATCCATTCGTGTTATTCTTTCTTCTGTCTTACCCAAAACAAAGAAAAAATATATTAATTCGCTCGTACATGTCATATTCGAAAAAATGGCAATTAAAGAGAACTTTGAATGTGAGCACTATGGCAATTACAACCGTTCTGTATCTTATAAAATAAGTATTACAGAAATTTATAACATTGTTGAAGAATACTCAAAGAAGCATAACTCATAAGTATCTTCGGAGACTTTTTCTTTACTTAATCAATAAACTCCTGTATAATCAATCTATAACGTAATCAATATAGGAGAATGTCATGCGAGCCTTCAAACTTAAACCTTTTGCTGATTTGGTCAATGAAGTTAAGGCTTTAGATATTCCCCAGCATTCGCTTATCAATGGGTTGGAAAAGTTCACCACTGAAAAAACTTTTTCTAGTGCATCTACCTTAGTTGCCATTTTGAAAAGGCTTCATGTTCTTGATGGTAATGACGAATGTGTTGTCATTGACACAGAGAACTTTGTTTGTGCAATGTCTCACCTTTGCACTTTCATCGAAGAGGAATTTGTCCAAAGTGATATGATTCAAGAAACAGAAATCCCATATCCTAGACAAGTTATTCTCATTAACAATGAACTTAAAGTTGTAGATTGCCACCATGATAATCAATTCGGCACAGTTGAATTGCCATATGACGACGAAAAGGCAGAATTGTTCCAATTTGGTCACGAATGTTTTATTATTGGTCATATCTGCGTTTAAACAAGTTTTTGACAATAAGCCTCTTCGGAGGCTTATTTATTGCCTTTTTTGCTGATTTAGATTATAATACACACATAATCTCATCTGGTTTTAAATCATGAGCTACGCTCCTTATTCTGAAAAAGTTGCAGCACGTCGCCATAAGCCTCAGCCTGTCGAGACAGTCGAAGTCATTCGGCTAGAGTTAAAATCTGGTGCCGGAATTTATCGCGACAATGAAGGCAAAACCAATAAACTTTCTACTTGGAACCGAGTAACAGGCAGCTTTTTAAACGAAGACTTGCACCAATTCCCGAAGAAAGATAAAACTCTTGATTTTGACGATTCTTTTGACCGAGATTACTTTTTTGGTTTTAAAGATTTAGAGCAATATAAACAATGGGTATTTAATGCCTCTTGGAGAAAGGACTTCGCTAAATCCCATGTCGTTCTTTCAACCTATGAAGTTCCGAAAGAATTGGTTAAATTTGGTAAACGTCAATTAATTTTTCAAAAAGAAAAAGCTCGTTTGGTAAAACAAGAATCGCCCTACGCATATTTTTAAATGTTTTATTGCATAAAACAACGTTTACTGTTATAATTAGACCATAAACCAGAACAGGCTGAAAAACATGAAATTCGTAAACGTTGATGGCAAAATGTATTTCATTTCTGAAATCGAAAGCCATTCTGACATTTTTTATCGGGTAGAAGGCAAAGCGCAATCTGCTGGCTTTGTTCAGTTTGCTTGTGACGAAAACTCCTGTAACGTCCACCTCTATGGCAAAAGCACCACATTGAAAATCGAATGTAACTCTGAAAAAGATAATTCTTTCGTTTCAGAAAACATGAAATTCACAAAAGAAGCTCCTGTTCGTTTTTTCATTTTTCATGGACAATACCTCATCTTCACTTCTGAAAAAGACGATGTTTCGCTGATTGGATCTCAATATTCCAATGATGATGCGGTGACAGGACTCATCCATCTTGAAACGGAAGAAAGTACAGACCCATATTCTGATTTTTCTTTTACTCCTGTATTGTTCTTTTCTGAACTTTCCAGAGAATTAGATAAAGAAGAACTCTTTACTTTGAAAATTAATCTCCGCAAATAATATTGTTGCTCAACACATAAAATCACTGTATAATAACGTCATTAACCTATCAAATGGTATTCATAATGACGTTCATTGTTGCTAATCCACTCTCTGACTTTGAAATCCTTCAAGCATTCGAAAAAAAATACGATTCTCGAATTGTTGGCGTTTCTTTTTCGGTTGAGCAAAACGAATATGAATATCACGGTGATGATGAAAAAATTCGTGATTATTGCAAAGAAGACAATATTTCTTGGCGTGGTTGGTTAGCTGGTTGGAAAAACTGCATTTCTAACTTGAAAATCGAACTTCCAAGCAAAGATTTTATTAGTCCTTCGGAAGCATCCCTTTTTGCGCTTAGAGAATGCGCTAAGGCAGTGAGTGAAGCCGGAGTCAAAACCAGTCAAGACACTGGGCACTACTTGCTCTACAAATCAGTAGAACAGTTCATGGATTTCATCAATTCTGAATTTGAAAAACAATTCCCTTTGCCACAATATGCAAAGTATGTTCCAGAATGGAATGATTACAAAGCAATAAATCGCGAAAACTATGAAAAGCATAAACATGATGTTAGCGACTATTGTAGCCTTTGGATTTCTTGGAAAAAAGGATGGCAAACAGCAATAAGCAGTTTTAAAGTTGAATTGCCGTCACAATTCGAAATAATGTCTGGAACAGGTCCGAAACCCACCTCGTTTGATATTCTAGAAAAAACTGAAAAAGCACTTTTAGAAGCAGGTTTTAAAGCAGTTTAAAATTCAAAGCCAAAAAACGCCAAAATTTTCAAAATTTCCAATACTCTTGTTCTTCGGCAAGAGTATCCCAAAATATTCATTCTTTAATTCAACAGCACAACAGCAATTTTTATTGACTTTTCCCTATTATTTAGCGATAATAAGACATCTTAAACAAACCCATTAGAGATTTATCATGTACGCACTTATCGTTAAAGACAACGGCGGTTACAATCCTTTTGGCTATAACATCTGGAATGGTTTTTCACAAACCAATAATGATGAGCTTCAAAAAGTAGAAGTCAAAGCAGTTTTTTCAACGCCTAGCGTCAGAATAAATGGCTTTAAAAATAATGAAAAAAGCATTAACGCCTTTTTCTACTCTACGCTTGAATTTGCTTATAATGAAACAAGCCGAATCAACAAAATTCTTGAAGAAAATGGTGAGCCACAACACGATTTCATCATCATTAATGCCAATGATTTAAGCAAAAAACTTTCAGACTACATTTAAAATTATTGCCAAAATTATCAAAATTATAAATACTCTTGTGTAGCGCAAGAGTATTTTAATATCTTCTAAAAAAGTATTATTGACAAGCATTGTTTAATTGAGAATAATAACAATAATATTAAATAAACAAACAATGAATAATCTTAATAAAAATAGTTGTGACTATACGTCTGGTGATTGGGAATGTCGCTCAGGTGGCTATTTGTATGATGCTGGCACTGGTGAAGGCTATGATCCAGAAGATTGCTCCTATATCTGTCCTAAGTGTAGGACCGCCGACTTCCTAGAAGCAGCGAAAGATGATGCTGAATCTTGTAGTTCTTATTCCAATTGCGGAATAAGTGGCACAGGTCTTGACATCTGGACTAATTCTGAACGAACAGCGTTGGATGCCAATCTGTTTGAAGCGAAAAAATGTCTTCTTTCTCTTGGCGTTGTTTCTGCTTTAGATAATGATTCTGTTGTTCTTTGCAATACCGACCAGAAAAATCCATAATCTTTTAAAAATGTGTTGACAGCATGAGTGAATCCACTTATACTACACACATCAAGCAATGACGGAATTGGTAGACGTGCCACCAAGCGAGGTGGTTCAATTGTAGGGTTCGAGTCCCTACCATCTCAATGAGATGTGGCTGATGGGAAAAGGCAACCGGGTCGCACCGGAGAATTGTAGGTTCAAGTCCTACTTGTTTGATGCTTATGGATGGATGGCCGAGTGGTTTAAGGCAGCGGTCTTGAAAACCGCCGGGTGTAACAGCCCCTAGAGTTCGAATCTCTATCCATCCGCCAAATTTTATAGCCGAGGGTCTTGTTGACGAAAGTCTCCCCCCACGGTGTTATAAAAATGATTGGAAGGGATAGCGCTGGAATCGCCTCACAGAAAGGGCAGTCTATCCGGGTTTAGCGGCGATTGAACAGGTTCAATTCCTGATTCCATTCAAAATAAAAGCCCTCTTCGGAGGGTTTTTTATTGACCAAAAATCAGTTCTCATATATAATAACCTCACATTCCAGAAAACGAGATTTCCAAAATGATGCGATTCCTTGCCCAAGTCTTCGTTCCAAAACAGACAGAAGTAGTCGTTAAAGAGTCAGTCAAACTTCCATACAGTGGTCCTTTCGATCTCAAAAAAGCCCTTCAAGGCGCTCCGATTTGTTTCCGTAGTGGCAAGCCATGCGAAATCGAAAACATTTCTGCTGATGGCATGGTTCTCGTTTCATTTAAAACAGAACTCAATTCAAACCATGATGGGAAAGCACTCGAAACCTGCCTTATCGAATACTACTCAAATGGTTTTGCCAATGAGCTTGAAGAATCAGAACACGATTTGATGATGGCTATTTAAACAATAGTCATTGATTGAAATTTTAAAATCAGGTATAATTACCTTCTAAACTTTAAAAATCAAGGATTCAAAATGAGTCTGAACAAAGAAGAAATGATCGAGCAGTATCGTAGCACTGGCATGACTTACAGTTCCTACAATGCCGCTGAAGGTCGCTCTTGGAATGCAGAAGCAGAAGGACGCGCCAAGGCACGTAAAGCTTTCCATGATGCTCGGGATGCCCTCAAAGAAGCTGGTATTGAACGACCTAGTTTCGACTTCCTGATTAGCAGTGACGAAGTTTAAAAACAGCCTTCAAAACAAGCCCACTTCGGTGGGCTTTTTGTTGCTTAAAATCTCTTTTACTGCTATAATTGCAACAATATTTAAAATTGAGATTTTCAAAATGTTCGATAAAATCATCAATATCTTCAATATCTTCAAAAAAAACAAACAAAAAGATAATAGCAAATATCTTGAAATTAAACGAGAAGAAAAAATTCTTGAGAATCGTCAGGAAATTTTTAACATCATTTGCGAAAGAGCATTACAACTCAATTCAAAAATCACTGATTATCGAACCGAAAATGGTCCATGCTTAGTTGGTGTTCTTATCAATGACGAACATTATGAAGCACATATGGAAAACATAAGTGTTCGTTCGAGCGAAGTATTCAATGCATTAATTCTTTCTGGATTAAAAGATCCAGAAGAAAATTATGATTTCGTTGTTCGCATTCAAGAAGCAAATGATTTCGCAGAAGGTATTGAAGGGATAGGATACCAAAGAAATCTTTTTGAAGAACTTGAAAAAATTTCTTGGGATTTTGAGGTTGAAATTCCAGATTTTTATGTTAGACCTTAATTGACTTATTCTTTGAAAAGCCTTATAATCATTTCCATATCGTAAAAAGGAGAATCTTTAATGTCATCGCCAGCTTGGAATACCAATCATACTGCAAAACTTTATCAATCTGGCGTTAGTCGTGAAGAAGCCATTAAACGTGGTGCAAATCCAGAAACTTTCGATCATCTTGTAAAGGTTTACAAAGATGGTTCTATTCCAACTTCTGATTGGGTTGGTTTCACTGCACGCAAACCTTACAGTTGTGATTATCACACTGGTGGCGCACAAGGCGCTATGTTGCGTGATACGATTAAACAACAAAATCAATCTCACGCTTAACATAAAGCAGGTATATCATGAGCGACTGCAAAGAGTTTATCGAGTTTTGCAACAAAGTTGGAGACGATTTGTCATCTTCAATCTTGGACACCATTTGCGAACTGAAAGAAGGTCAGAGTCGTGACAATGTTCACCTCACTGATGTTCATCGTCATGACGCTATCAATCACGTTTTAAGCGGTACTGTAAACGTGGGTAACGAAGTCTATGGCTTTGTTGTTGAATCAGGCAACAATCGTGGTACAGTGGTACTGCAATGGGGTTTGGAAGATGATATTCAACCTTACGTTCCTGATGCGCCTGTTTCTTATACGTTCACAGTGAAAAATATCGAACTCAAAAACCCCGAACAAAAAGCTGTTATTTTGAACAAATATAACATCTTGAAAGAAACTCCTGATTTCAAAGAGAAAGTTCGAGCCTACAACTATGACAGACACTTTGCCCCCGGCGTTGTCACCGACAAGCATTATACAGAATGGGCAGATAAGCACGGTCTAGTTATTACCGCCATTGATAATGACTGAAAAGATTAATAAAGCCTTATTAGTGAGGGCTATCCGTAGCTTTCCATTGATTTTAGTGGTATAATCAACCATACATTAAAATTGGAAAGAATTCATGAAATCAGTAGTTTTGGATCACCCACAAAAACCAGAATACTATTTTGATGGCTTTTATGCCAAAAATAATGGTGGTGAAATCTGTTTGCGAAACGGCACACCTTGCAAAATTGCCGAATTCATGACAGTAGAAAAAAATGATAGATTTTTTCAAGCTGTTGGTGTTGTTTTTGAAGAAGGAAAATCTCCTTTTGATATTTCTGAATCCTATGATGGTGTTGGATTCTTATTCCATGAAAATGGTATCTATGCTGGCGAAGGCGAAGATGACGAAAGCTTGGACCTAGTATTTAAGCAACCTTTAAATTATTCGCTTGATTTGGACATTCTCACGCTTTTCGAGCAAATCGAACTAACAAAACGATAAGTATCATTAACAACAGAAACCCTCTTGATTGAGGGGTTTCTTGTTGACTAAAAATCAATATTCAGCTATAATCATCCCATATTAATACATAGAGATGAATGCCATGAATCGCAAAAACGTCTTTCGTCAAGTTTGCCAACGTGCAATGGTTATGACACGCCATGCTGCTGTTCAGGATCTGGACTTTGAAGGTCAACCTTATGGCGATCCCACATGTTCTTATCGTAGTGAGCATGGTCCTTGCTTGATCGGCGCACTCATTACTGATCAAGCTTATCATGAAGATGTTGAACATAATGGTGTTGGCGAAGAGGTTGTGAAACAAGCCTTGACGGAATCTAATATTCACATTCGTGACCATCGTGACATTGACTTCTTGGCTGAAATACAAGATGCTCATGATGGCATTGACCATAAATTGAAAGGCTATGCTTTCCAAAAAGAACTTCGCGAAAATTTGAAATTCGTTGCGAAAAAATATAAAGTTCCATTTCCAAAATTCTATGAGGCGATTAAAGTAAGCTAAAACTTCAAAACACTGAGACAACCCTCTTGATTGAGGGTTTTCTTGTTGACTAAAAATCAATATCCAGTTATAATTACACAGTACTAATTTCAGAGACAAACATCATGAATCGCAAAAATGTATTTCGTCAAGTTTGCCAACAAGCCATGGGTATGACCCAAAAAGCTTTGGCTAATGATTTCTGTTCTTACAGAAGTCCATCTGGTCCATGCCTTATCGGTGGACTTATTACAGACGAAGCTTACAGCGAAAAACTTGAAACCAATGACATATATGACGAAACTATTCAAAAAGCGCTTAAAGAATCCAATGTTATTATCAGAAATGATTCTGACGTTTGTTTTTTGTATTCAATACAATCTGCTCATGACGATATTGAAGAAGACGAAGAAGACGCAAGCTTTAAACAACAACTTCGCCAAAATCTCAAATACGTTGCAGATAAATACAACATTCCATTTCCACAATTTTACAAGGCGATTAAAGCATGAGTAACGTCTATACCATCAAAGGTTTTCCAATTTCAGCAGCAGACGAAAAAATCGTTCGCACTGCAAAATTTGATTATATTCAACGCTTGAACTTTTCTGGTACTTACTACCAGTCCATTCGATATGTCTCTGGCATGTTTAACGAAATCTTTGAACTGTTCAACAAGGAAGAAGAAAAAACGTTCCAGATGGATAATAAAGAAATCAGTTCTTTTGATGTTCCAAAGTTCCATTCTTATGCTGAAAGTTTTTATAAGGATATGAAAGACAAAAATGTATCACCAGAAATTTACGAATACTTTCGAAATTTTATTGTTGAATATGTAACACTTCTCGATAAGATTTCCATTGAAATCCGACAAAATCGAGAAAAAGAGACACAACAAGCATAAATCATTAAAAGTCACTTTGAAACAGTGGCTTTTTCTGTTATAATAGCTTCACTTAAACAGAAAGGATAATTCCATGTTCAGCAAAGAATTCTTGCAATCTCCTGCTGGTCAAGCTTCTCTTGATTATGCTGAACAAGTTTATGCCTCTCTGTTTCAAGGTGGTGATTTCACTCTTTCTGAATTCCCTGAAATGTTTGAAGAGTTGGTTGCTTATCACATGCAACCAACCTATGCGCCAATGCCTCTTAATTCGCATCAGGCTCAATTGCTGATGGATGATGAAGAAGATGCCTTTGAATGCTTCTATGAGCCTGAAATCATTGCAGAGGGGCTTTCACGCATTGATTCAGAAGCCTTGGTAAAGGTTTCCACTTACTGTTGGCTCTGTAACTATAAGGGTGAAGCAGAAGGTGACGAATTCGCTTTGAAAGAAAAAGTCGCTCACCTTCCTGTTTATCATGGCAAATGGAATTACTCCAATTTTGGTTGATTAAACCATCTTTTTTTGATACAATTGCTCTCTAAACTAATCTTCCAAGGTTTCCAAAATGACTAAGCAAGTTAATGACACTGTGGTTCTTGATTTCACCAACATCAAAACTGCTGGCGAAGTCTTGAAAAAAGTCAATCTTCTCGAAGCCTTTACACGGCGTCTTCGAGATGCATATATGACCAACGAAGAAAAGCCAAATCATAAATTTCTTGTCAATTTTATGTATGGTGTAAACGGAAGCTCAGAAATCGTCAGCAGCGAATATATCCATACAGGCAGTTTTCAAGAATCTCTCGTTTTTCATCTGAAAAAACTGGATATTCGATATATTGAAGAAAAAGATTTTTCTGCTGAATTTGTTCATTCTACTCTCGGTTATAAAATCGAAGAAGCATTCAATGATGATCAGAAAATTCTTATCATCAAAGGTTCTGAAATTCGTTACTACGACAATTCAAAGTCAAGGAATATTAATTGGAAAAGACTGAATGATGATGTTCAAATCATTGTCACTCAACTTCCTTTGACCAAAGAAGACATTGAAGACGCACGACAAAAACATCTCCAGACTGTGATTGGCGATATTATCAGCAAAGAGGATGTTGAACAAGATAATCTTCTGTTCACCTTCAAAATCAAGTAACAACAATCTCTTATAAAAGCACCTTCGGGTGCTTTTTTGTTGCCTAAATTTTGATTTTCATATATAATAACTCATATTTCTTAAATGATGATAAATCATGAAAAACTTCTTTTACAACCTGTTTAAATCCAGTTTCAAACATCATATTGATGCTGAATATCAATTGGCTGTTCAAAAAGAACGTGATTCTGTGCATGAAAGAAAAAGAGAATTCACTAAAGCAGAATTACAACTTTTTGTTGGTAAACCCGTAATTTCCATTTCGAACGAATGGGATAACCCTATTATTGGTGAGGGATTGGAAATTATTGAAATAACCAAGTCTAAAAACCCTAAATTGGTTATTAGAGATTTTCTAACTGGTGATGAAGTATTCCCAATGGGCGGGCATATCTTTATCTACACAGAACAACGTTTCAATGCCATCATGAAACTTGATCCTTTCGAGCTTTGTTCACTTCTATACAGTAATACCTTTTTTGATAATACTTTTGAAAAGGTAAAATCTGGAAAACGTGATAACAAAAATGTCATTTTACAGAAATTAACTGACGAAGGCTTTTTTAGCTTGGTTGATAATATGAAATCTGAAAACTAATTATAATTCTTTTTCAATTTTTTATTGTCTAATAAATTGTATTCATGTATAATACATCCATACTTTTAAAGAAGAACATCATCATGAAAGATATTGCACAAGAGATTCATCAGTTTCTTGAAAAATATTCAAAAAACGCAGCCGATTACGACCCTCAATATGACTCGCTTGATGAGCGTTTTAACGGTCCTGATAGCTCAATGTTCTATACTGCTGCTTTGCAGATGGAACAAGGTCAGAAACCTTACTTTGTTCATTCTGACTGGCACAGTGGTTGCTACAAAACCAATCTTGATAAAGATGGTGAGAAAATCCACAAAGAACTGCTCGAATGTGTTAACACATTGGCAAAAACACGCAAATAACTTACAGCTTGATAGATTTTAAGCTCTATGTTATAATCAACTAACTTAAAGCGAATATAGGTTTAACATCATGTCTCGCGTATGTCACTACAAGTTTCTTGATAAACATCTTCCAGCATTCTTTGCAAGCCTTGGCTTGGACATGAACCGAGGCAATTCTGGGATTGTGAGCGCTCACGGTGACAAGGTGCGCCAGTACAAAGATAGTTGGGAAGAAAAAGGTATTCCTTTCGAACATGGTTCAGCCATCTATTTGCTGACTTATGTGGCTCCTTACAGCAAAGAAAGCCGTCAGACTGACAATGGTTGGGTTTCACCAGAAAAATGGGTTTCTGATAATTATTCTTCTGGTCATAACTTCAAAAAATATTTGCCAGAAGTTGACCCTACTGACAAAGAAATTCTTTCTCTTTTTTGATGAAAAATAGAATTCCAATAGCGCTTCGGCGCTATTTTTGTTTCTACATTTATTGACTATAACGACCATTTAGACTATAATAATCTCATCTAAATCCTCTGGAATAAAGAAAATGAACAAAATTACTGAATTAACAATCGGTAATATTATCCATACTTTTTTGGATAATCGTCCTGTAAATCGCCTTCTGCGAATTGCTTTTTTAAAGGGTGAAAAAACAACTGATTGCATTGAACTTTTCAAATACAACGTTTCTTTTCAATATTTGGAAAATGCCGATACTGTTTGTCACCTTCGTGTTCACCAAAGCCGTTTGCTCTCTCATATTCAAGTTGATTTGAATAAAGACGAATACGGCACAGAACGTTTTGTGTTAATGTACAATGGCGAAACCATTCCTTTCGAAGTTACACATGATAATAGCTTGTGGTATACCATCACCAGTCCTAAATTGGACGAAATTGCAAGTCTGGCAATTCAACGAGCAAAAGAGTAAAACAGTTGTATTTGATGGGTTAGTGTTGTATAATTAACCCATCAAATCAAACAGGGAACATTTCCATGAATACCGCCAATACTCACAATGTTCCAACTATCAATACTTGCCTTGCCGTTGATTTGGACGAAATGTCTTTTAACGATGCACTTGCAGTCATGAAGCATATTGCCGAAGTTCATGGTCTTGTGAGCCACAAGCAAAAGATCGTTTTTGGTCGTTATACCCCTGATGCTCCAAAAACCTTGCTCATCAAAGACTATCGTGGCATTGCTGCCTAATCTGATTGCAGTATAGGCGATTTTTTGGTATAATCACCCTACTTAAATAATCTGGTGAACATCATGATTACTGCATCTTCTCTGAAACACCCAACCATGACTGACAAGATCCTCAACGCTGTCATTCAGGCAAGTGAACATGCTTCTGCAAACAAAGGTCATGGCAAAACCTACATCGCTAATGGCAAAGGCAACAACATCATGCGTCTGGATGTTTTCAAACCCGGCATAGTTGACCATCTTCCGAAAGGTGGCGTAATTGTTTATGGTGAAAGCTCTCGCCAAATCACCAAGTCTGTTGAACAGGCACTTGGTTACAGTTTCTCTGATATTCTCTAAGGATAACAGGAACCCCAAAGGGCTATTGCAGCCCTTTTTTATTTTCTAAAATGTTGTTTTTTATTTTGTTTTATTGTATAATCAACACATCAAAATTAATCAGGATTATCCAGCATGGCAAAGTTAAGCAGAGTTCACTATGACAAAGCATGTGCGAACCTTAAAGCCATGATGGGCATGACTCTTCGTCAACGTTGTGACTGCTGGATTAAGAATAATATCCCCTATCCACAAAACACACGCTATGAAGACTACCAGCTTTTGGCTAGTGAATTGGCTCACCGAAACATTGCACTTTAACACATAAAAGTATTGCCAATTTTCTAAAATCCTTGTATAATTAAGCCATACCAAACAACATGAGGTCGATGAAAATGAAAGCACTGATTACTACCATCTCCCTGATTTTCGCCACCCTCGTTCTTACTGGCTGCGCCGGTCGCAACCCCTACGAACAGGCTCAGTATCAACAACCTGTTGCCACCGCTTACCGTGCAACCCCTGCTGCTGTTCCATACAGCAATAGCAACCTGCAATTTCAACCTTTGCAGCGTTCTGTTCCTGTACAGCCTCAGTATCAACAACAGGTTCAACAGACACAGTTCCAACAGTATCTGAAAAATAGCACCAGCATTCCTCAGCAAGCTCAGTATCAGCAACAACAGTATCAATACGCTCCACAGTATCAGCAACAACAGCAACAACGTGTTCAGTTGTCGCCTGCTCAAAAATGTGAGTATAGCGCTCAAAACCGAATCAATGATGCGACAGCAAACTATCAAGCTTCCACCATGTACAACAATGATGGTTTCTTTTCTGGCTCGACTGCTCGCACTAAATATCGCCAGTCCATCGAAAGCGTAAAACGTAGCTACACCAATTGCATGCAAAGCGCCCAACGCCAAATGCTTCGCAACAAATACAATAATGAGCGCCAGCAACAACAGTATCAGTACCAACAGCCTCAGTATCAACAAACTGGTTATGTTCGCTACTGAAAAACCACTTTAAAATAAACCCGCCTAGTGCGGTTTTTTTGTTGCATAATTTTTATAAACAGAATACAATAACGCATCTTTTAGAGGAATAAACAGTATGGGAAATTCATTAAAATCAAAATTGGATTCTTTTATAAATTCGATCAACAATTTTGAATTGGTGAATCTTCCTGTTGAATTAACAAGAACTGTTGATTTTTTTGAAGTCAAAGAATTCAATACAGAAGAGTTCATTTTGAAAGGAATGTTTTCTACTCAGTATCACCAGAGTGGGCATTACTGTTTAGTCACCAAAGACCTTGTAGAAGACCTCTCAGCCGTTTTGAAAGGCAAGCGATGCCTTGAAGTCATGTCAGGCAAAGGATTGCTCTCACATCATCTGAAAGCTTCTGGCATTGATCTTGTTGCCACTGATGATAAATCATGGAAAAGCCTTAACATTGAAAATCATGTTGAGTCAATTTCTGGTATTGATGCAATTGAAAAATATAAGAACTCTTCTGATATTTTGCTGATAATTTGGCCACCTTATGATAAACCTGATGCTCACCAAATCATAAAAGCATGGGGCACTGAAAAACCTATTATCTTTTGTGGCGAAGGTAAGTTAGGTTGTACCGCTGATGATGGATTTTTTGAACATTATAAAGCTACGCGCTTGGACGTTCGATATACACCACTTGATGGTCTCCATGATTATTTTCATATAGGTCATTATTCAGTGGACAAACTGACTAAAAATATCATATAATATAAACATAAACCAGACATAGGTATTTATCATGATTATCAAAACTCGCGAAGAAATTTCTGACATGATTTATGCTGATGTAAAGTCTAATTTTGAACCCTCTAAAAATTGGGTTTGGGTTGATAACTTTGCGGATGAAAGCGGCAAACAGTACTTTCTTTATCAACTGCATAGTGACACTGAAAAACCTATTGCCGAAAAAGAATCTTTTGCAACTGCTGATGACCTCGAAATTTTCATTGAAAGTTTTTCCTCTGACATTGTAAGCGCATTGCGTGGCAACGACTTCATTCACAATGCTCAGCAAATGTTCGCTTAATAAAAAGAGACCTTAATTATGCCTCAAAACAACGCTCAAAGAATTTACTCCGAAGATGGCACAGAATTTGCTATTCTTTCTGGTGCCACACATCGTTGCAAAATTGAAGGCTGTAAGGGTGATCGAGTATCAGCCTTGTGGAGTGATGGAAAGCGCACTTTCCCATGCACAGAAGGCACAATTATCCGCCAAGATGGTAATTTGCAAATTCGGTAACAACTCCTTAACCTATTCAAAGACCAGCATTGTTGCTGGTTTTTTGTTGCCTGTTCGCCCAAATACTGTTATAATTGCTTCATCGAAACCAAAAACGGTATTTCAGAAATGAACGTCATTATTGCTGGCAATGTCACCCACGAAATCAAAGTAACACGACTTGGAAAAGGCTGGGGCGTTCGTTGTTTTACCAACGGGCAGCTTAATCAAGAAATTCAGGTTCAGTGCCAACAAGATATTGCCGTTGCATCTGCCGAAATGCTTCGCTTGGAAGACAAATGCGGAAATCATTCTGATATGGCCTCCGCTTCTCGCGAACGTTTCAATAAAGGTCCAAAATGGCGCAAATACCAACGCCCACAAAAACACATTGATGTTCGTGGCTCAAAAGTTAAACTTCAAGGTGTACTATGAGAACTCTTGTAAGCACGGAACAATCAATAGATTATCAAATGGACGAAATATCCATTGATGATGCGATCCTTCTTCTTCAAAAGCTAAAAGCTGAAAATGATGGCAAAAAGCTTACTTTGGTTTTGGATGTTGTAGACGATATTTCGGGAACGACTTCCTTAAACCTTTACAGCGAATAGCTCTCACTGTTTTTAACTAAACCTCACCTAGTGTGAGGTTTTTTATTTATTTGTTTTTATTAAATATCTATGATATTATCCCAAACTCATAAAAGGTAAATAATAATGGGATATAATTTAACAATTGGCGAATTAAGTATTGATAAAAGCCCGGAAGATGGTATTGGTTATAGTTGCATTTCATTTGGTGCAAAAGGAATGCGCCTTGATAATGCTCCTGCTTTTGGCGAACCAACAGACTATACCAACGAAAGATGGCCAAGTTATACTGTTTGGAGTGATTTTGCAAGAAAAGCCAACCTTTATAATGTCTTGTTTGATTACGAAGGCAGATCTTTGGTAGGTGGTCATCCGGGAGTCAGACTTGTTACAGAAGAACTCTGTAAGGCTGTAAAAGATGCCTTGGAACAATATAGAACTCGTTTCCCAAATGCTGTGGCTCAATTCGAAGGAGACGATTCAAATGGTATTCTGTGCCGCTTGATATGGCTTGATTTTTGGCTTCGATGGGCTTTTGAAAACTGTGAAACACCTGTTTTAGCAAATTCATAAATGATAATTTCGTTGACTCATTAAATAATTCTGGTATAATTGAATTACTAAAACCCAATGAGGAAAATATCATGGCTGGCAGCAATCAAGATCGTTATGACATTTATGTAGCTTGCATGATCGATTTGGGAAAAGAATACAAAACATTTGATGAATGGCTCAACTCCTAACATCTTCTCTTAAAACCCTCTTGTTGAGGGTTTTTTATTGCCTTGGTTTTCTTTTTAATGTATAATAATCATACTTTAATAAGGTAATTCATCATGTCAAACTCAATTATTGTTGGTTCAGATTTCTTACCGAAGGATATCGAAAAAGTTCAAAAAACAATTTCGTCTTTTGCAAAGAAAAACAACATTCATTTGATTGCTACCGGCACGAACAACAAAAAATTCACAACTGTTGAAATAGAATCCTATTTTTACGCAAATCATAACGATTTGTGTTTGTTCGACACTGTTTCTCAACGCCCAAAACAGAAACTCTTTTCTTTCCCAAAATCAAACACTACTGTAATGTTTGAACGTCTGAGTCGCTACGATGGCCCCAAACACTTGCTGGTTATTCATAATGGCAATATCAAACCTTTCAAAAGATGCATTCGCCTTGCAAAGCTGAATTCTTATACTATCGAAATCAAAGAAATTTGATTTCTTTTTTACCGTTTTCGAATAACAAAAAACCCCAAATCTTTCGAAATGAGGTTTTTATCTTTTTTTTCAATCTTCTTTTTTCAATCTTCTTTTTTCAATCTTCTTTTTTCAATCTTCTTTTTTCAATCTTCTTTTTTCAATCTTCTTTTTTCAATCTTCTTTTTTCAATCTTCTTTTTTCAATCTTCTTTTTGGCTGGTGAGGGAGGTTTCGAACCCCATTCTCCTTCGTCATTGGCTATCAAGTGGCCTACTCTATTCTCTCCTGACTAGTATGGAAAAAAGCGCTTCTGACTTAGGTATTTTACCCACATAAACTACATCACCACAATTCAAAACATTTCTGTCTTGATATGGTCATTCTATCAATGAATTAAGGCTTCGTCAAGCTTTATTTTTCTTTTTATTAGCGATGAATGACCTTCCATCCCTCTTGCATAACTAGTATAATTTACCGACCAACTGATACAAGAGGTATCCCATGAAAAACCTTATTTGCACCATCAGCTTTTCTGCACTTTTTCTTTCAAATATTTGCTTTGCTGAAAACGTTGTTGAACAAGTTGAAGTTCAAGCTTGCCAAAAAGTTGCACTGAATGATAAAGCGGATTTTCTCAACGATTACAACAAGAATGTTGTTTCAGTAAAACCACCAGTAAACAAGCTTGAAGAAATTCAAACCAAAATCACAATTGGACGCGCACTGGTTAAAATTGACACTAAATACGAAGAATGTGTCGCCAATGCTCAAAAGAAGTCTCAGAACATTCAACAGTATGTAATGTTGTAACACTGACGCTTTATTCCATTTAAAACTATGCAAATAATGAAAAAGGACTTTCATTTTTATGTAGAATGCAGTAAAATAAGCCTACATTCACAAAAACAGGAATCGCCACCATGAGCAAAAAACTCAAACTCAAGTGGAAGATTAGCCCTAAACCTACTGGTCGTTATGCCAGCTTTGAAAAGCGTGCTTGGCCGTCTGCAGATTTTGAAAATGGCAAATGTGCTGTTCAACTCATTTGTGAAACATCTTACAGTCTGCAATGTTCCAAAAGCGGGAATCATGGTGAGTTAACGGTTATGGTCGCTGACCATTCTGTAACACCATGGAAATGGCGCAAGCTGAAAGAGACTTTTGCAACAATTGAAAATGCAAAAATCGCAGCACTGGAAATGTTTGAAAAACATCCAGATTTCAAACCAGCAGAGTAAACCGCAACAAATAAAAGCCCTTTCGAGGGCTTTTTTGTTGTCTTTATTTTTATAGGCAATAAAAAGCCCCATTCAAGGAGCTTTAAAATTGATTCGATTAGTTTACCCGGAACATAAGACTTTTCAATCTGTGCAATTCATCCATTACTTGCAGAAGTTGTTCTTTGCGAGTACCCGGCTCCATACCGATCACATTGTTCAGCCATATATTGCATGTCATGTTCTCTTTCAATCCATTTTCATAGCCAATACGACTATGAGCAAGATGCTCATAAGAACGAATAAGATGCAACTTTTTCTTCGCTTTAACAATCAAATCATCTTCCGACAATTCGAAGTCTTTCGGGAAGAACCTCAATCGTATTTTATTGATTTTCAATCCAATGTATTTAGAAGGAGTCATTCTTAAACCTCAATACATGCCATCAGCATAGTTAAATTTATATGCTGAATTATAGTATTTTATAAGCATTTAGTCAAATCTTTTATTCGTTTTCTAAACGAATAAAAACTTTACTAATAAACATTTTCTTGTTATAATTACCCCCTATAAACCAATCAAAGAATATATTGGAGATTCAAAAATGGACCGTATCGTTTATGTTTTGATTTCAAACGCTGGTGGTGTTGATGGTCTTGATCATAATGATAAAGGTGGTCGAGAAATCGAAGCATCTTTTGAAGAAGGCGCTCTTGAAAAAAGCCGAAATCTTCCTTGGTGTAGCATCGAAAAGCGAGTCGTTGAACTCAATCATGCCAAGAAAGAGGCAATGGATAAGCTCACCGCAACAGATAAACTAGTTTTAGGTTTGCTCCCTTCCCAACAAAGTAAACGCTAAAAACCTCACGAAAAAGCCCCTTCAAAGGGGCTTTTTTATGCAAATAGACTTTACAACTTTGCTGATTGTCAGTATAATCAACCACAAGAAAACGATAAATCTTTTTAAGGAATCGAAACCATGAAAACAGTAAAAGTCGCTGAATTCCGCAACTCTGTTGACCATCTGTTTCGTATTGCTAACCAAGATTACCATGCTTGTGTTGGCACAGGTGAAGTTACTAACTGGGTTCGTATCGCTCAGCGCGTCCGTGATGAAGTTCTGAACATCGAATGCAAGCGAGCATCCGATTACGACAAAGAACAGCACCAGAAGGCTTTGGCAATGGTTGATGACAGCCTTGCAAAAAGTGTTGGACGTATCGAGCGCTACGAACAAGCTGCATAATCAACAGATAAAAAAAGAGCCTCTTCGGAGGCTTTTTTTTTGATCATTTATTTAACAAAAACCATCAAGACTCTGACAGTTTCTCAAACCCCATTTCTGTCAATGCGGCATTAAGTCGTGCAGTAACATCAGGGTTTTGTGCAAAATAAGGAGCAGGTTTTATTTTCAAAAGTCTTTGATTGTTTCTATTGACTAAATCCAGTGGGCTAAGCACCAAACCTTCATGTATTTTATCAACATTTTCGACTCCTACTTTTTGCTCATTAAACCATTCATCTAGAGTCATTATTGAAATGTCATCAGATGAAAATGGCTCATCAAATTCATTATAATAGGCACCAATATAATTGAAGTCTGACAAACTCATTCGAATTCCTAAAAACTCGAAACTATATTCTTCCTTTTCCATTGCATTCAACACTGCAATCGTCAAATCATCACGCAACTTTTCTTTGCTGGAATATTGCACCCTGTAATAACCAGCACTATGCCCATATTCATCATCGGGAGCAGAAGCATGGTAAATCAGAAAATTAATCATAAAAACCTCTTTATCAATCTATTGATTTTACCAAAAAAAATACTATTCCACAAGTAATATTTATCAGAAAAACCCAATTGAATACTATCGTTTTTGACGCCAAAAAATTAAAAATGATTTGCATAAAAATTACAGTCTTGCTATACTCTCATTACACCAGCAAAAACTAATTCCACTTCTTTAGAACATTTGAGGGTACATCATGAACACAGTATCCAGCGGTCACATGCTCATGTCCAAAGGCAAGATCATTGATGCAAGTTTTCAATGTGATCTTGAAGACCACACAACAATCAAAACTCTTAACTCAACCATTGAAACATTTGGTTTTCTCATCAGTGAAGAATTCACTGGCGAAATATCGTTAATTGAGTTCCTTGCTCTTATTGACAATGCCTATGACATTTCTACGCCTCTGTTTCAAGAAATTGCAACATGCTTGAAAACAGTTCATCGCAATAGTATCACCATTCATTAAGAGGTGTTTCATGTTCGATTTTTTCAGAAAGCGAAAAGCGAAAAAAATGAAGGATGAGCTTACATTAGTTCAAGAACAATTGTCTTTACCTCATGTTCAAGCCTATTTGGCTCAACATCCAGAAGAACTTGCAGAAATTGAATCCAAGGTTGCTTCTATTCAGTCAAAAATGGCTGTTAAATCAACCTTTCAAGCTTAAAAAGCTTGTCATAATGGGGGATTATTGATATAATTACCCCATAGAAAATTAGAGGCTTTTATTATGGTTAAGAAGAAATCATTCAAGACCGAGAGACAAATCAATGCGGATTTGGCTTTAAAACATCGCCTCTACGTTTCTCAACAGGGCTTTTGCTTATCCGAAACCCTTCAGGATATTCGTTCTGGATACGATAAAAATTCGAAAATTGTTCTCCACTATCAAAATGATATTCCTGTTGGCGTTGCTGTTTATCAACCATACAGCTACGTTAATATTCAGATTTTTGTGAGAAAGTCTATGAGGCGTCAAGGCATTGGTCAGAAACTTATGCTTGCCTTGAACGCTCCTGCTAATTCTATTGCTGGTTTGGGTAACATTGTTGACAGCAAACGGTTCTTTTCTAAACAGAAAAATGTTGTTCTAGACCGTTAATAACTTGTTGCTTTAAAGAGCATTCTACAGTATAATTTACACATCGAAACGAATCAGGAAGTACCAACATGGCTAAGCTCGAATTCCGCTACGCAGTAATGAACTCCGGCAAAAGTCTCAACTTGCTTGGCGTAAATCATAACTACGTTTCCATCGGTCGCAAAACTGTTCTGTTTTCACACAGCTTTGACAATCGTTTTGGCGAAAGCGTAATCGCTTCCCGCATTGGCGCTTCTGCTCCAAGCATTTCCATCACAGAAGAAACCAACCTTTTCGATATTGTAAAGGCAAAGGTTGAATCTGGTGAAGATGTTGCTTGCGTCCTTACTGACGAAACTCAATTCTACACCTCAGCACAAATTCATCAGTTGGGTGATATTGTTGACGAACTCGATATTCCGGTTATTGCCTACGGTTTGAAAACGAACTTTCAAGGCGAGCTTTTCGAAGCGTCCAAAACCCTCTTGGAAATCGCTGACAAAATTGAAGGTCTGAAACAGGTTTGTCATTGTGGGCGTGGTGCAACAATGGTTCTGAAATTTAACCCTGTTGATTTTTCAGTAATTCGCAGTGGTGAAATTATCGAAATCGGTGCCGAAGCAAGCTACGTTTCTGTTTGCCGTAAACACTTCAAAGCAGGTGACATTGGCAACATGAAAAAATGATTGACATCGTGGCTCTTATCGTTGATAATAGCCACATATGCAGAAGTCATCTAGAGGCTCAGGATACAGGGTCGTTAGCACCTTGCAACGTTGGTTCGAATCCAGCCTTCTGCACTCGCTGTAAAGAGTAAAATTGAAATGCTATTGATTACAAACTGTTGCTGGTTTGTAAGATGTTTTCCGGTAGATTATATATCGGCAGTCCAAACGAAGGGATTGAAATAAGACATAACAAGTTGCAGTAACAAGGTTTCACAGATGTTAAATCATCAATTTCGGCTTTGTTGTAGAGTCGGATGTGTTTTCTTCCTAGAGAAGACAGGGCAAGCGAAGGCTCTGGAATAAACCGATTAATTCTGAAAATGAAAAGTCTTCATTGAATAGTATTTCAAATTTACTCTAACTCTCAAATAATCATAGACCCGTAGCAGAATATTTGATATAATGACTTATCAAATTTTCTAATACGGGTTTTTTAATGAACACTAAAAAAATAAAATCCTGGATGCCTTTGGTCTTTTATGTCGTCATTATTATTTCTTGTGTTTACGCATTGTATTATGTTGCGTCAATCAATAGAGAACAGAGAAAAGAAGATAATTTACGTTTTCATAACTCTCAAAAAACTGATGAAAGCGAAGAAATGAACCCCCTCCTTAAAGCTGCTATAATTTACTATTTCATCTCTCAGTAATTGCAAAAAACATAGAATTATAGTATAATCAGTTATTCCTTGAAAGAGTAACTGATATGTACATCGACATTTTAGTTCAAAACCCATCTGACTTGAAAAATCTCACTTCGAAAGAATTCGATTTTACTCAGGTTGGATATTTCCAAGTTGAAGTAGAGGAAGGGGAATGCAATATCCTTGACATTCCTTACTTGGATGTTTCTTTTTCAGATTCTAACACCAAACTCATTTTCCTTGCAATTGAAGGTAACACTGCTGTCGGTGCTATCTGTGTTGAATATTGCGAAAAAGGATGGAACTTCGGACCCAATAAATGGTCAATTATGAGCATTGGAGTAAACACGGAGCATCGAAAAAAAGGATATTCCAATCTCATGATAAAATCAATGTTTGAAACCATGGATTCCCTAGGGCTTTCTGGATTGAGTCAATCTAGTTATACCGAAGAAGGCGCAGCAAGCGTTAAGAAAATCTTCAATCATTATTCGAAGCTTTTTCCAAGCGTAGGATTTTTGGACTCGGAAAAAGTTTTCTAATTTTGGTTTAAAAAGCTCTTGACACCTAAGACACATTGCGATAAAGTAGAGTCTCTTAGGAAGTAAACAAAACTTCAATAAAATCAACTGATTGGGATAAGCCCGGAGGGTAGTCAAAAAGTAAACTTCAAACCTTAATATTGATAAACTAAATAATTGAATTTAAGAATGATGAAGCAACAAGTCCGACTAACCAACATTAATCTAGAGCTTTGAGGTGATCTGAAAATGTAAACTCTAAATACTAATATATTATAGAGAATTATTAAATCGGCGCTAAAGCCAATAAAAAACCCTACTTCGATAGGGTTTTTTATTTACAACCATTAAAAAATCCAGTACAATCAACACATCAAAAACTTCTGGAATCAACCTCATGAATCTCGCCAAAATCCAGCAATCAGCATCTGAATATGGTTACATCATTTCTGATGAAGGCAAGATCTCAACAGCTTCTGGAAAAACAACATCTGTGCAAATCATCGAAAAACGAAACAAGATTATCGTACAAGGCACTGATGGCAACAAACTCGCAACACTGAAAGACGAAGATGCAATTGGTTGGTTTCTTGAAAGCTATTGGTATGCAAAGAAAAAGGCTTGACCCGTAGTCCCAAACCTTGTAAAATACATGAAGTTAAAGTGATTTGAAAGTCTGTGGCGCAGTGTTAATCCTAAAACGGCTATTCATGATGGCGTTAGGGGTTGCGTAGGAATCTGTGGCGATTTGTGAAAAACTGTCTGAAGGCGCACTAAGACAGGAAATAACGAAAAGCTGCTTTGAACGAGGCTTAGCGCACCATCCGTGGAGGATGGAGGTCGTCCTAGTGGACCGGACTTTCAAATCACTTTGATTACTCAAAAAAATAAAACACCATTTAAATCCCATCTTCGAATGGGATTTTTCATTTCGAAACTTGCAAAAAACAAAACTTCTGCTTTACACAACCTTCTAATCGTCGTATAATTACCACACTGAAACAGACAAAGGCAGGAATCAAAATCATGAGTAATTTCGAAATCCAAACTCCAAACAACGGTCGTATGGTTCGCGTTGCAGAAGCCAACACTATGGAAGAAGCTGTAGAAATCATGAATGGTCAGCAATCCTTGCTGGACGCTATCGGTGAAGTAGCTACCGCCATCGTTCTTCGCATCAAAGACCACGTAATGGTTGCTGATGGCTTGCTCGGCGTTATCTCTCATCACTACAACGACATTTTGAAACAGTCTTCTGCTCCTGAATACGCTTTCTAAGAGACCTAATCATGGAAAATGTTGAAAGCCCAATTCACGAACACGATTGCGATTGCTGTCATTTCTTGGGTAGTCACAACGGTGAAGATCTGTATTTTCATCCGGGTAAACACTGGACCCTGATCAGTCGTTATGGCAAGCATGGCGATTACCAAAGTGGTCCACACATCAGCCAAACGCCACAACTCATTAAAGCGCGTGAGTTGGCTGTTGTAGCTGGGTACATCACTGCTGAACAAACCCATTAACTCAAACTTTTCAGAATAAAGCCTCCTAGTGAGGCTTTTTTGTTTACTTTTTTCTTAAAATCCGCTATAATTATCCCATCAGAACATCAATGGGAATCTTTAACATGACCAATGAAGTTAAAAACACTGCACGTTCTATCGCACGGTTGCGTATCCGCAAATTCCGTGCCGCATTGGTCGAAGTAACTGGACAGATTGCCATCTGCAAAGAACAAGGGGACACTGAAAAATTGAAAGTTCTTGAAGCTAACCAACTCCTGATAATCAAGCGTTTGAATCGCCTTGGTCAAACCTACCTTTAAGAGATAAAAACATGAAAACTCTTCAATTTGAAATTCAGTATTATGATGGTATCTGTTCACGCACTCGCCATCGTAAACACATCGAAGCCGAATCTGAGCAAGAAGCTTTGGACAAGTTTCTTGAATGGTCCGAAACTGTAACGCCTCGCCCTGACTACGCTGGCATGGTTGAAATCCCTCTTGGTGCCATCTAATTATCATGAATGATAAAACACGTATTCTTATTGTTGATGGCAATTCTTCAATTTCCACTTCAATGCTTTTGGGCATTATGGGTTCTTGCAAGTTGGCTAAATCAATGCAGGGTATTGAATTGCCTTCTCGCATACCAAAAGGCAAGGGCGAACGCAAGAAAAACAAGCAAGATCGCTGGAAATAAACAACAAAAACAATGATTTATCTTCTAATAAATCGTTGACAACATTAATAAGCTAAGGCATAATAACCTCACTGAACGAAAACAAGGAATCGCAGAAATGCAGTACTAAGACCAGTCGAAATAACGGTTCGACAACTTTCCTGAACCTGCCTAAACAAATGAAAGGGCACCACGGCTGTAGGTTCTAGAATTTTAATATATCCGATGACCATCACTGTAAAAGTTGAGTGAAAGTGATGAACAGGAAGCCACCGCCCGAAAATGAATATAGCTGGATGGTAATCAACTACCAGAAAGCGCTAATGGGCCTTTAGCTCAGTTGGTTAGAGCGGACGACTCATAATCGTTAGGTCGTAGGTTCAAGCCCTACAAGGCCCACCATAGACACCACTGTTTGGAGTTTACATGAATATTTCAGACCTTAAAGTGCAAGAGAACAAAGGCAAATACCAAAACTCCCGAATCTATATTTTCCCGAAAGGCGAAAATATTCTTCAAAACATTGAAAACCGTAAACAGCGCCCTTATACTGTTTACCGCAAGGAGTTGATTCCAGCCATCTTGGAAAGCGTGAAACTCCCAAAAGGCACAAAGGTTCGCTGGTCGCAATATGCTGGCTGCTCTTGCCCTTGTTCTCCGGGCTTCATCATCGAAGGCAGTATGAACAAGAACATTTTCGTCACGGTTGATATGAAAGAACCCGAAACCGTAAATACTTTCAATAATAACTAATCCAATAATTCAGAGGTTTAAAATGCAAAAAATAATTGAAATTTGTGGTTTCCATTTTTCATTTACGCTAGATGGTATTGGTTTTCGTGATGAATCATTTCAAATTGAACAATTCAACTATGGGTCAGGCACTTATTATCAGAAGTTTAAAAACAAGGTTCCTGTTGAGCTTCACGATGATTTGAAGGCAATGAAGGATGTTGATGTATCTGTAATGGATGGTCTAGGTGAAAATTTTATGTTCGTCACTAACACTAGTAACGAAGATGAAGCTCACGAACAAGCAAAAAGAGTTCTGCGAATTTGTAAATCAATTCACAACTATACACAAACAGTAGAAATCTCTATCGTAAAACGTGTTCTAGTTGAAGAACTTAATAAAGTAATTGTAGCTTAATTATCACTTCATAATATAGAACCACTTAAAAGCCCCTTCGGGGGCTTTTTTCGTTAATATTCATTGACCAAATACAGTTTTCTTGCTAAAATCAATACATACTCAAACAGGAATACAACGCAATGAGCAACGATCTTAAAAGCCTTCTGAACAAACTTCAAAACGGTGAAATCGAAGCTGTTGAATATGGTGAGCCGGGTAAACCTTTTGGTTTCATGAGCAGCCATCGCATTATCTTCATTGCTACTGCTGGCGGCACTCAGTTTGGCATCAAACAGGTTACTGGTCGTGGACTTGGTTCTGGCATGTATCTTGGTCTTGATGTTGATGCAGTGGTTAAATCTTCTGAAAAAATGGTTGAGCGTTATCTTGCTCCACACCCTAATGCAATGATTCGTGAAATGATTGCAAAGAAAGGCGACCGAAGCAAACTGGAATATTTCGCAGTTTCCAAAGAAGCTTAATAATCATTAAAAATTAACCCGGTTTATTCCGGGGTTTTTGTTTTAAAAATTGACGAAATTCAAATTCTTTGCTAAAATAAGCCAAACCAATTTCAGATATGGAATTCCAAAATGACTTACACAAAACAAAATGTTCACATCGAAACCATTCGTTCTGGCGATACGATTGAGCATAATGGCATTTTGAAAACAGTCTGTGCAAAAGACATCAAAAATGACCCTTTCATGGGTACTACTATTTTTGGTGACTCTTATCGCCTTGGAAATACGCCTGTTATTCTTGCCTTGATTTTTCATGCCAAAGCTTAATAGAATGTTTGTATTCTAAGATCTCTATCGTCAACAAAACGCTTCCGATTTTCTCTCATCCTTGATATAATAACCCCATCAAATTCCTAAACAGGTTTTCCAAAATGAAAGATTACAAACTTCGTCTGGTTACTGCTGCTGAACTGATGGCAATTGTCAATCAAGGCACGCCAAACGTTACAGTCAAAGTTGGTAATGAACGCGCACGCAAAAACATTGGCAATTTTGCTGATGTTCTGGAATTCTCCAATTACCTCGATAATGAAATGCTGACAACTGTAACTTCTGCCAGCAAAAAGTTAGAAGATGGAACTATGTGGTATGGTTTCACTTTTGACTCTTCACTTTTTGAAAAAACTAATTTGCCACATGAACGTGCTCAGTTCTTTTCTAAAAAGAATTCTGAAATCACAGTAACTGCGCGTGAACTTGCAGAAGAAACAGGCAAGCCGTTTTCGATGGTAGAAGATGAATTAATCTTTAATGAAAATGAGTTTTTTTATCTTGTTGAAAATGCCCATGATTTTTTCGACTATGCCACTGATGAAGAACTTGAAAAAGCACTCTTTGAAGTAAAATCTTTTGTTGCCGACGCCAAAGACAACGAAAGTATCAACAATCTCGTTCAACTGGGCTTTTTTGCCCGGAAGACACACCTCGGAACCATCACTGAAATCGAAAAACGGGTTTATCACTCTTTGCTTTCAAAACAGTAAAACTTTCAATCCAAAAAGCCGCTTAATGCGGCTTTTTTGTTTACTGAATTTCGAATTTACTGTATAATCAAATCACACTTACACAAAAAAGAATTATTTTTATGAAAACTCGAATTCGTGAAAGCGTTAATGAGTCAAATGGAAAAACTGTTTATATCTGTGAATATAAATACCTCTTCTGGTGGAGAGCTTGTAACACCATTGTTACCAACTTCCCCGGTCCTACATACAGACAAGGCTACCCCCTTAAAAAATATGCAGAAAGCCGAATTCAAGATTTCTTAAACGGCGTTCCATAGTTTTTATTACTTCCATTCGAAGCAATAGTCAACATTTTTTTTGCATTAACATGATGATTTAATTGAAAAAAGTTGTTGACGACACATCACCAATCACTTATAATAACCCCATCAAGACGAAACGGAGAAACAAAGAACTTGACCGATTAACCAGCACTTCTTCTAGGTAAAGCTGTCAGAATCATAGCCTCGGCTACTGACTTGGCTTAGAAGTACGGAACATCACTCGGTGCGAATATAAATAGAGTGAACCACTACTAAGATGCAAATTACGTTTCAAACTTATGCAACACCTTATGTTTTATCCGTGCGTAGCTCAGTTGGATAGAGCATCCGCCTTCTAAGCGGATGGTCACAGGTTCGAATCCTGTCGCATGGACCATGGCTTGTTCTACAATCGTGTATATCAGTGTTAGATAATCTCCCTAACCGGGAGAAGGTCGTAGGTTTAAATCCTACCATGATTGTAAATTTAGACTCACAAGGTCACAGCCAAATACAGTGTATATCAGCGGACTAGATAATCTCTCTAACAGAGAGAAGGTCGCGGGTTCGAATCCCGCCACTGTACCAAAGCTAGGTCAATGACTCGAAATGCTCAACTTCATCGCGTGATACGGGGTGTTTGGGTAGCAGAAGTTTCGATAGATCTAGTGTTATGCCCGGTTGGTGAAATTGGTAGACACATGAGACTTAAAATCTCCCGCCGAAGGGTGTGCCGGTTCGAGTCCGGCACCGGGCACCATCTGAATTTAATTTATTGGAGTTTTAACTATGAGCAATCTGTCTGCCAAAGATGTTTTGAATGGAACTAAATTCAAACTTCATCAGCAAGTTGAAGTCGCTCCTGATAAAAAATTCACAGTTGTTGATGTTTCGATTTCAGTAAATCCTGTCAGTGGCGAAGTGAACATTCAGCTTACTGTTGATTACGTCTTTGGTGACAAAACCGGAACGGATGTGGTTAAATCCACTCAGTTGAAAGAATTCTTGAAATAAATCAAATTGATTCATTAAAACCCAGCCTCTTGCTGGGTTTTTGTTGTTATCTTTGCGGATATTTGTTATAATCAATCCATCAAAAATCATTTGTGGATTCATCATGATTTCTATTGAATTGTACCCAAATCCTGCTCAAAATCCAGAAGTTGTAAAACTGGTTTTTTACTCTATGCGGAACAGGTTCACTCGGGAGTCAAATCCTGATGGATTGACATTCAAAGAAGTTCGCTCGATTATCTCATCTCATCCTGTTCATGTCATCAAGAATAATGGCAAAATTGTTGGTATTATTAACACTTCTGATGTTAATTTTTCATTAAAAAAACGTCTTAGCCTTCCTGATGATTTTGAGTATCACAATGTCGGAATGATTTACATTGCAAAAAATGAACGTGGGAATGGCTACGCCAGTGAAGTTGTGAAACAGGTGATGAAAAAACACAAAAATCTTATCTACCTTGTCCACCAAAGCAATGTTTCCAGCAATAAAATTGCTGCCAGATATTTTGAGTTTTTCAAGACATATTCATCTTTCAGAACATTTGAACCATACAATGTTTACAAAATAGAGCAATGAATTTGTTGCTTATTTTTAAATTCTACTATATAATTACTCCATCTTCTAATGAATAGCATAGGTGTTCAAAATGTTCGCAATCCTTAAAAAATGGTTTTCGAGAACTCCTAAAAAAGCAGTTATCATTGAATATTTCAAAAGCGGAAATCATTCTGATATTGCTGTTCACTCAGCAAACAATACCGGAATCATTGTCATTTTAGATGGTGAAAATCTTGAAGAAAGAATGCGTCGTTGGGTTAAAAATAACAATTGCCGTATTGTACACAGCTACAAAACCATGTATGATTAATCCATTGCCCGGTTGGTGAAATTGGTAGACACAGGAGACTTAAAATCTCCCGTCGCAAGACGTGCCGGTTCGAGTCCGGCACCGGGCACCAAAATCTTAAAAACTCACAGGAATAACAAACATGAAAATCTTGAAAACTGTTTTACTGATTTCTATTGGATTGTCTATTCTGACTGGTTGTGAACCTCGAAAACCAGATCCTATTGTTTCCGCAACTGACAAGAAATACGCAATCATCGGCATTGATCCCCCAAAACATTTTTACGTCGATATTCAAGATGTAGAAACAAAAGAAATTTACAAACATCAGTACGTATCCAAACACTGTAACTCCTACCAAAAACTGAAAATTGGTAGTGTCTGGAATTTTCAAGAAATCGTTTACAAAGGCGAAAAAAGTAATTACAAGGTAATTGAAGGTGTTGCATACAAACTTTGTGAAAAATTAAGAGATTAACGGTTGCTTTGCCGTTTTGTTTGATGTACAATAGCTTCATTGCCCGGTTGTTTAAATCTACACCGGGCAACAAATCTAGTTTTATGCGTGTGTAGTTCAATGGTAGAACGTCACCAAGATATGATGGGGAAACGCCCCGCAAAACACTCTTGGTTGGTAAAACCTTGTATACGAGGAAGTAACCGTAAAGTAGGCTGCAGGTTCGATTCCTGCCACTCGCACCGGCTTCAAATGCTTTTGTAGTTCAACTGGGGGAACGGCGGGGTGAATCTCGTGAATTAAATCTCCACTAGTTTTCCGCATAGGAATTCATAGAAGATATCGATGGTGGTTCGAATCCATCCAAAAGCACCTAAACCCAATCTTGTATTGGGTTTTTTCTTTCCTTCTTCAAAAAACTCTGCTATAATTCGTTTATTCTTTTGAGGATCTTCGGATGAAAAAGCGCCTTTTCACCAATATCTATAACCCACTCTACACAGGCTTTGATCGATTCATAATCTGTCAAGGTAGCTTGTATCTGACCCAAGAAAATACAATTTCAAATCTTTCTATCAATGACCGTGAAAACGAACTATTGCCCCTCACTGCATTTGTTGACATTGATGAGAGTCTTTACATTCAAGAAAAACCTGAAAATAACAATGAAGAATTTCATGTCAAATTCTTGAATTTAAGTTATGAACGTTATTCAGCCGCACAGACTTGCCTGTATGACACCTATGAAGACGCTCTAAGCATTGCTCAGCGTATTCTTGCCAGTGATTACCACAAAGGCTTCGAACGCTACGTTTATGGACGCATAGCCGTTCCTGTTACTTTCAGAAGGCTTTCCAGTGACGAAATTCCTTTTGCTGAAAAAAGCACCAGCATTCGAGTTCAAAATAGCCTCACAGAAGAAAGATTTTTTGAAAAAAACTCTTGACGCAACCCTTTGATTCTCTTATAATTATTCCATCAAGACGAAAACAAATACTTAATCAGGCGAAGGAAGGTGCGCTAGTCATGTAAACTCTAAACACTAAATTGAAAACTTAATTATAGAATTTGCAAATCAAAACATCTTTAATCTCGGTTAAAAAATTAGAAAAAGTGCTAGAGGTGAGCCAGTCATGCAGTAGTTCAAAATTAAAACTTTTAATATTGAATTTATAGAATTAGTGTCAAAGAAACCACTAGATAATCTAATCCAAGTGCCAGAGGTGAGCCAATCATGCCGTACTAACTATTACTTAATCTTAATTGAACTTAATAATTGGAAACGAAAAAGTTACATTATAAGTCTTCTTAAATAGCAAATCATCGCTTACTTGTGATTATACTCAAAAGACCTCTTCGGAGGTTTTTTGTTGTCTACTGAAAATTCAAGTTTACAAGATTCCCTTTTTTTGCTATAATTGTCTCACAAACTAAGTAGCTCAGAGATAGTTGAAATGCCAAAGCCAATCGCTCCTGTTGACCTTGAATTTCTGATAACAGATTCTAAAATCCCATTGACTTTGGTTCCTGCAGATCGTGTCAAACTCAACCCAATGGAAGCAGATGTTTTCAAAGGCTTTGAGAAGCATTTGGTTGGCTTCAATCAAATCCCTTCAAAGGATAATGGTCGTTTGTTCACTCATTGCCTTTTCTCGCAAATCGGTTTTGATGCAAAGGATGGCTTGGGTTATATTCCGGTTTTTGTCTTCGAAGAAGAAGGGACAATTTTTGATAGCGAAATATTCATGGCAAAATCTTATGAGGGTCATAAGTGGGTTGTTCTGTATCATGGACTAGGCAACCATAGCTATGGTCGTAGGTTTCGTTCTGAATTCGATGCTATGAAATTCGTGAAAAATGGTTTCAAAAATGGCTTTCAGAATGTCACTGGGAAATTGGAATTTTACAATTCTTGATTTATTTCAAAACCTTTTTAAGCTTACTTTTGAGGTAATCATATGATTAAAGACGATCTCTATCACTGGACTGACACACCAGAAGAAACTCAAAAATGCAATGAGGTATTCGAAAAATTCAAAGCTGCCGGATTGCTTGAAGAGTTAGAATATATCATTTCTAAAAGAATGAACGATGCTTCCGCTGATGAGGCATACAATCAGACTGATTTTTCAGACAACTGATTTCCGGTTTTAAACAAAATATCTGTACAAAAACCCGTTTTGTTGGTATAATTATCCCAACTTAAAGGGTTTCTTGTCATGTCTAAAATCAATTGCAGCAAAACAAATGGCACTGTCTTCGAACAGTTCGGCTTGGCATTCATTGCCGCAGCCGGTCAGCCATATTTTGCAAACAATGGTTATATCGCAACTTCCGATGAAGACATTCAACGTTGGGTTGATAATGACTACCTTTTCTTCACTCGCTACCTTCACGAAAACAGTGGTGGTTTCCAGCGTGGTTGGGGCGTACAAGGTAAAATTCACATCAAGAACATCCGCATAGACCCTGACTTTTTCGATATGGAAACTGGCAGTATCTACGAATTCAAATATCAAGAAAGCAGTGGTTCGATGATCGAGAAGCTTTACAAAAACTTCCTGACCTATCAAGCCATTCCTGAACCATCTTTCATTGTCCACCATGGCGCTGGTTTTAACGACCGCTTCTTTGATTGCATGAATGACCATCGCGAATACTTGAAACGCCCTGATGCAACTCAGTTCATCACCTTCAATCAGTTCGTTCAAGAAAAACTTGGTTTGAGCATTGACCTGACCGATACGCGCATCTCTATTGGCACTGATAAAGTAGCAACCAACGCCATGCGCAAGAAAAGTCCTAAACTTGACGGATACATGGAACGTGTGATTTTTGATGCTGATACAAACAAGGAAATCACTCGTTTCAAAACTTTGCAACTTCTTGAAGATGCTTCGAGTGACGGTTTTAAAAGTGAATCTTTTTTCAAAAAATGCAGTTTTGCTGGCTAAAAATACTTAATCAGTGTACAATCATCACATACACAAATCAGGAGCAATCGACATGAAAGACAGTAAAGGTCGCAACCTAATGGTTGAATTGCCTACCTATCAATTTCGTGAACCAACTGTTGAAGAATTCGAGAAGGCTCTTCAAGTTGAACAGCAACGCACAGAACTCGAAAACAAAATCGAAAGTCTTAAAAAAGAACTGAAAACACTTGATAGCGAAAGCGTCAAGATGGATTTGAAAGTTTTCCACGATACTGCTGGTTTTCCTTTCCATGTTCGTCACTTTATCGTAACTGATAGTTTCGCAAGCATTTAAGGTATTTAAAAAATGGCTACTGCTGATTGGAAACAACCTTACAACGAACCAGAAGATTACGGCTGGTATCTGGTTAAAGCTGATGGCTATGACCGTGTTTTCGAAGCACGTTTTGACCACCCTAACGAATGTCGTGAAACTGGCTGGTATGTCGTCTCTGACGATGATTGCGGCTGGCGTCAGGTGAAAATCACATCTTGGGACCACTTGCCACCTCTTTAACGCTCAAAAGCGATTACAGAGCTTTTCAGGAGCCATTCCTTGTTATCGGGGAGTGGCTTTTTTTGTTTACAAATTATTGATATTGAGTTATAATAACCCATATTCAAAAATCAGGAATTAGAAAAATGAGCTTCATACTTTCTGAATTCACAGCACATCCTAAGCACTTCAAGATCTTCCACAAGGTGGACACCAATTCTGGCACTAAGTGGGAAGACGTTGCAAAAATCACAAAAAAACAAGATGCTTTTTTCTTTATTGCACTTGTGGAGAAACTTTCAAAATGAAAACCGAAGTTCCTTACAAAGAAAGTCCTGAATACATCAAATCTCTTGAGGATGATAACGCTCGCTGGCTTTTGGAAATCAAAAGACTTCGCGAAACCATCGAAGAGAAAGATGAAAAAATTCGCGAACTTTCAAAATACCAACTTCACTGCTACAAGCATACAAAGTTCAGGGGCTGAAAATTATCAAAAGTTGATTTTGCAAACAACACCCGCCATCTTAAACAACATCTTCGCTTGGCGGGAATCCTTTTCAAAATCCAAAATTTCTTTCGTCAAAAGTTCTTCTTTTTTATTTCAAATTCTGCTATAATCATCACATCAAAATTCAGGAATACTCCACATGAATGCTAACGATGATTTTTGCTCAACGATTGATTACACCGTTGAAGTCATGAAAGCAAAAGGCAGTGGCGAATGGCATGTTTGCCAACTCAAAGACCGGATTTGGTCAGGCATTAATGATCTTTGGTTCAAAACCAAGCATGATGCTGCACGTTGGGCAACCGAAAACGGCTATACCGTTGTATCATCAGATTCGCCTGATTATTTGCCACCTCTTTCCGCACAGCAAAAAATCGACAAGGCTATGCACGATTCTTGCAATGCAGATACAGAAGAAAAAAGAATTGCTGCACTGGCTTATTGGCTTGAACAGCAAACATTTCAACCGGGCATGCTGGGTATGGCTGCTGATAGTCTTCGCTCCCTTTTGGCTAGAGCTTCTGCTGCTTATTCTGAATAAACAAAAATCTCTAAACAAGGCTACTTAGGTAGCCTTTTTTATTGCCAATTTATTGAAAATACAGTATACTCATTTCATAGAATTTAGCCCATTAGGATTAAACATCATGACAGATACTGTAGAAATGAAAAAGTTCGAAGTTACTTATCACAAAGAACATAAACATTCTTTCAATGCCGAACTCGATGAAACATTTCTTCACATGGTTGAAGGCTACGAATACGAAGATGCAATGGAAGCATTCAATGCACTCAATCTCGGCACTTTGTGGTCGATTGATGAACTGAAAATGTACGAAACTTCTTTTACCAACAAAGTTTCTGCTGATATGTTCTTCTCTTCCCACGACAAATACAGTCTTGGTGGTGTTGAAGAAAAAGGTTCACGCAACTTCGTTGTTCATTACGCATCCTGCTATTAATCGTCATAAAGATTAAAGCCCCTTCTTGGGGCTTTTTTTATTGCTTAAAATATTGAAATACGATATAATCAATACATCAAAACTAATTAGGTACGCAATAATGGGCAATCAAGTTCTCATCGCAATCCGCCATGACGTTAACCGCTCCGAAATCCCTCCATTCTCTGATCAGGATGTTATGGGCATTTACGAAAGCGACCGTGTTACAAAAAGCTTTGTTCCTTACAATGGCATTATTGTTTCTCACTATCATCACAGTGGTGATAAGGTGTGCCTTGTAACAAACAATGATTTGATGGTACACATCCCTGTCCGTCTGGACATGCTTCACAAAACACGAACTAATGTCGAATTCGCTGCCCTCAAAGAAACCATTTCTGAATATCGGAAATATCGCTACAAAAGCATTCGCAAATCCACAAAGAAAAACGAACTCGAAGAATCTGGCGGTATGAAAGTATCCCTGTTCGGTTATTTGACCGATGAAACATACAATATGCCCGAAAATTCTTTTGAGCTTATGATTCAAGCTATGGACACCATGCCATTGTTGGTGAATGGTGCTGTTGAACATCGCGGATGGGATGACCAGATCAAAGGTACGCCAATCGTCAAGATTGGAACTATTGATTCTGATCAAATTGCTTTTGTTGAGCTTTATGGCAATCTCTTCTCTACTGTTTCTGAGCAACGTAACAAAATGGAAGCATTGTCACAAACAGAAGACAGAAACGGAAATATCATTGATTTCGACACAAAGTTCTTGAAATCTTTGGGTTATAATCTAACAGTTTAATCTAGTAAACTTCTTTAAAGAGCCTCTTAATTGAGGCTTTTTTGTTGATTAAAATAATAAAACAGGTTATAATCATCCCATATTAAATTAATGGATAATTCATCATGAACAACGCCATCATCCTGATTGAAGAACACTCCGAAAAAGTTTCGAATCTTCGCGCACAGAAAGTTCCAACTTTCCTGCCCTTCAATATTTATGGTGAAGACAACATGGATATTGGAACTGAAAATGTTGTTGAGGCTTTAAAGGAAATGGATGACAGCATGTTAACTCAATATGCTGTAGAATTGAAAAATAAGCTTATTGCAGATATGGAATCTTTTGGTAAAGAAATCAGTCAGTCTATTGAAAAACGAAATCTCCACAACGAAGAGATTGACGAAAACATTGGCATGCTGAATGAAGAGCTTGAAGACGCCCTTAAAGACATTCCTGAAACTGAATTGACCCGAGTTATTCATATCGACTTAAATCACCTTGTAGAGCGAGCCGTAAACACGCTGAAACAGGTTTATGTCAATCTTGGACTAACTCATATCGTGCTCTCAGAAACAACCCACTCGATCTACTTTAATCCTAATACTCATCGATTTGTTCAATCCATTATTAATGAATTCGACCGTATTTCTGAAACACCTTATCCCAACCTTTATAAGAGGATTCAAGGTGAAAATGTAATGGGCTACACCTCTGAATTAGTCAAAGTCATCAAGTCGAGAGTTTAACAGTCTTTTTCAAAATAAGGAGCTTCGGCTCCTTTTTTGTTGACCATCAATACTCAGTGATGTATAATAATTTCATTATTCAGACACTTAACGAGGTTTCTTCATGCCAATCATTCTCGACAATATGACAATTCTTGAAGGTCTTGAAAAGACTGGCGATGTAGAACTCAACTTCTACAAAAACGAAGAAACTAGTGAAATGCACTGCATCGAACTTATTTCTCGCTTTGAAGGTCAACGCATTTGCATCGAATACAAAGAAATCGACAACATGATTACCATGCTGCAGATGGTAAAATCCAAAGCTGAATAAACATTTTCTTGTTATATAGGTTTAATCATGAAAGTTCAAATCACTGATTTAGATAACCCTTCACGCTGCACAATGGAACACACTCGCCTATCTATCGGTAATGGCGCTGATGGGCACGCTTTGTTTTTCAAATCTCTAGATACATCAAAAACAGTCATGACTGACCGTGAATCGCTTGTTCGCCTTCATCAAGAACTTGGTCAGTACTTGGAAAACAACCCTTAACCTTGCGAGACAAGATTTGAGCCTTTTTTATCAAAATATTTTATAGACATTTTATGGTATTTTTGATAGAATAGATTCATTAAATAAACAGGAATCAAATTATGATCGCAAAACGTTATAGCATTTTCAATATGTACGTTGGTGGTAGCAATATTTTGCCACAAGGTTTTCATGGACTTAATAGCTTGTGGTCAAACAAAGACTCCATGACTCCAAAGGCTCAAAAACTCTTCGAGCATTGGGCGAAAGAATCAGAAGTTGAAGTTGTTCTCAAAGGCGGCGATCACGATAAGCTGGAAGCCCTTTACCGCGCTTTGAGCAAAATCCCTGAAATACCTTCTGCCAAGTTCAATGAACCCGGCATGAACGAATGCTGCACTATCGTGACATTTGTTGCTAGTGACAAGATTGTCTCTGCCGGACTGGAATTGCGCAATAAACACATTTTGCCTCATGAGGCAGAAAGCTATTTGCTTGCAAGTGCAATCATTATGCCAACTGGTAATATGATGCTGACGGCTGACGAAATTTTCGTTGCATCCTACATTGCTTATTTGCCACTTGTTTCATAACTTTTAAACTTTTCGTAAGGAAGCCTCGGCTTCCTTTTTTTATTCTTTGATTTCCTTGTTTATTTTTGATATAATACGTTCCTAATCAGTAATTATTGGACGCTTATATGCCTATCATTTTTTGGAAAAAGAAAGCAATCCAACTAGGTGAACAAAACGTTTCAGAAATTACTGTGCTTGAATGGAAGAGATTTTTCAGTATCAAGTTGTTCCATTTCCATAAAACAGCAGGTAAACAGGACAGGTTTCACACTCACTCTTTTAATGCTGTGAGCATTCTTCTGACTGGCAATTACATTGAAGAAATCATTAAAGATGGCACAGTTGTTGCGTTGAATCGCAATCGTAGCCGTCTTATCTACATTCCAAAAAACGAATATCATCGCATTACAAAAAGTGATGGTTGTAGAACAATCTTGATTACTGGTCCTTGGGCGAAATACTGGAAAGAATTACGTGAGTTGGGAAAATCCCGTTATCAAGAAGTTACCCAAGGTGCTGGGCGAGTTGATATTGAATACGGACCTGTCATCACACTGATTGATTAACTTTTTTGTTGATTTTATTCAGCCAATTATGTATAATCACAACATACAAATTTAACGCATAGAGTGAAATCAAAATGCCAGAATTAAATCTTATTCGAACTTATAACCCAGCTTCTGTAAAAGAACCTGTAGAAAAGACAGTTATCATCTTGAATGAACACTCTATTGATGAAATATATAGAGTTGCTTTCAAGAAATATGTAAATCCTTCTTCTCGAAATTACACTGTTTCATATGAATTCGAAGATAAAGAACATAATATCGGATTCAACAATTGGTGCGCAGATCCGGGCAATTATGCTTTCAATGGCGGCGACATGTGGTGATTTTTGTTTTGTGAAAATGGGGCTTCGGCTCCATTTTTTTATTGCTGAAATATCAAAATTCAATTATAATAACCCTACTTAAACGAATCGGGTACAAACTCATGAAAAGCACCATTTCCCTCATCAACTCCAAAGATAAAGAAATTCTCAACCTGCAAAAAACTCTTGTTGGCTATGTTTCTTCTTTGGAAATTTATGGCGAGGACAATGCTGTTATTGATACCAATGATATTGTTCACCATTTGTCTTGCATCAATGACAAAGAACTTTCCGAAAAAGCGGTGCAATTGAAAAAGCGCATCATGGATGACCTGCAAGCATTCAATGACGAAATTCAAGAAGTAAATAACCGCAATTACGCTCATAATGAGAAAATCGAAAGTCAGATCAAAGAAGTTAAATCTGCTTTTGATGATTCTGTAAGAGATCTTCCAGAAACAAAAATGACAGCATCGCTCTGCGTTAACATCAAAAGAATGAACAAAGAATCCATCGAAACTCTTTTTGAAGTTTACAAAAAGTTTGGATTTGAACATGTGACTATCACCGAAAAAGAACATTTCATTCACTACAACCCAGCAGTGCAACCAAAGGATCTTTTCCCCCTCTTTGTTGAGCAGACACTTGCACTTGCGAAGAAACCTTTCGCCATCGACAAAGCCCTCTCAAAAGGCAAACCAGTATCTTTTGATACAGTAGTGAAGTCGAAGTTGAAATAAGCCACATATCTATCAGACAAAGGAGCTTCGGCTCCTTTTTTGTTGTTTAATTCCATATCTTCCTGTATAATCATCTTATCAAAAACAGTAATGGAGTTTTAAAAATGGGCGTTCAAATTATCAAAGCACAACCAGTTCAAGAACTCGTTATTGTTCGTGGGCATCCCGGTAGTGGCAAAACCACTATGGCAAAAAGCTTTGAGCGTGTAGGTTATTCCCACTTCGAAAACGATTCTTTTTTCACTGACACAAATGGCAACTACAAGTTCGATTTTGCTTTTCACCAAGTTGCAAAAGATACTTGCGAAAACAACGTTAAATCAGCACTCGAAAAAGGCGAACGGGTTGTTGTCAGCAACACCTTCACCAAAGTTTCAGAGTTCCAATCACTGATCGATTTCGCCGCAGAAAAGAACATCCCTGTTCGTGTCGTAGAAATGGAACTCCTTTTCAAAAACGTTCATGACGTTCCCGAAGAAGTAGTTCAGGCGAAAATTGCACAGTTCGAGAAATACGATGATGCAATCCAAGTCTCCTATGACTTTGATGTTATCTTGTAACATTTACTCAACTACCAAAGCCCCTTCCTAGGGGCTTTTTTGTATTCTAAATAAATCAAAAATCTTTAAATTTATATTGTGTTTTTTCAATATCCTTGTTATAATTATTCCATCAAAACGATACACCACAAGGAATCTACATCATGGCTAACGAAAACATCACCGCTCTGGAACAAGCTGTAATGACCAACATCATTAAACTAAGCCCATCCCAGATGTCCGTGCCTCAAACCATGATTGTAAACGGTCCAGCCACTCTCAAAGGCAACCAAGTATCTGCTGTCATCAACAACCTGATTGGTAAAGGTCTGGCAGTACGTGAACAGGATTTCTTCGGCTTCAATGCCACTTTGACCAAGGCTGGTAAAGCCCATGCGAAAAAACTCGTTTCCATGAAAAAAGCAGCCTGATTTAAATTAAATGAGTAGTGGATTTATTTCCACTACTGAGCTACAATAAACACATCAAAATCACATTCGAGATAGCAATTATGACAACCATCAAATCAATTTCTTTCGTTGTTTTTCTTGCCATTTTTATGTATTTGTCTTGTTCTTTTGTATATGCCGAATTTAACCCTTTTGTTTGGACCGAAGAAACACGTTACGGAGTTTTTTTAACTTGGTTGATTGTTGGTATTATCGGAACCATCGTTATCTTTATTTTCAGTGATGACTATGATGATTGCGAATATTACAATATCGACTCATTCTGAGATATAACATGAAATCATTAATTGCTATTCCTTTTGCAGATGCGAATTGCTTGTTTATTTTCCTGCAAAATTTAGTATCCGTTTTCGAATCTAAACCAGAATTCTGGAATAGCGAACCAGCAAAAACAGTTGATGAATTATCGACAATCCTTAATGATTCCAACCAAAAACACTTGAATGTTGTATGCAATGGTGATTTTTCCAAATGGGATACAACACCACAGTTTGCAAACATTCCAGAAGAAACAGCAGTAAAGATCAGTGAGCACTTTTTGCAAGCCCTATCCGAACCCGTTACTGCCAATTACTCTTGGCGTGATACAGCTATTGAATGCACTCAGAAATTGAATCAATTTATCATTGACCAAAATCGTAAAATGCTGTAAAATCATTTTATAATTTCATTAACGCTTGGAAGTAAATCATGAGTAAAGCAATCGAAAATGCACACATGAAAGCAATGTCTGGCTTGAATTTGATTGGCGACTGGAGCAACAATCTCATTTCCTTTACAACAGTCATTCATGATGAACACTTGCGTTGTGCATTATACTTTTCGGAAAAAAAAGAGTTTGCCGAAAAAGAAGAAGACATCATGAACGAACAAATGGATGCGTGGCTGGCTGAAATCAAATCGCGCATTATGACTCTCGTTCGTGTTGGTCTCAGTATTGAAACACGCCGTGACGAACGCCGCCAGCATTACCAAGACAAGCAGGAAAAGATACAGAGCGAAATCAAAACTCGCACTGCTTTCAATTCCATGCACAAGCCAGACCCGGAAGGCACTGTAAAGGAAATTTCCGAAAAGTATGGCGTTTCTTTGAGCGAAGTTCGTCGTTTGAAGCGTGAAGGCAAGTTGAGTGAACTCACCAACGCAACCAACGTATAAAAGATTCACTTCAAAATAAACCGTCCTTTGGGGCGGTTTTTTTATTGATTGACAAAATGTATCGGGTTTCCCTTTTCAAAATATTTTTAAATTTGTTTAAGATTTTTGTTGACGTGAGAGATACACAGCATTATAATAACCCCATCAAGACGAGAAACACCAACCCAAACCTCTTCAAGGAATACACGTAATGACTACTCTGACCATCAAACCAGCAGTAACCTTCGTAGCCTTCCGCAATGCCCTGCGCCTTGCTCTGCAAAAGAATGACAACTCTTTCCTGAACAAGCTGTACAGCAAAGACCTGTCGGTTGAAGCCGTCTGCGAAAACAAAGTCCTCGTAGTCAACAACCTGACCGGCGAAAAAACCACTGTTCTGGTAGCTGGCAAGAAAGTCATCGTACTGAAAGGTCAAGCAGCAAAGAACTCCGTAAACATCGGTCTGAACCGTGATGTTTCCTTGAACAGCTTCTTGGTTAACGAGAACGGTTTCTCCATCGACCTTGAAGACCACAGCATCAAAGCAGTTACTGTTTCTACCGGCTGGGTTCCTGCCGAGGGTGTTGAAGCACATCTGACCGTTGGCGCTGTAATGGCTCTGAGCAACATCACCTTGGCATCTTCGAAAGGTTCCTCGGGTGAAGTCGAACACTTCGTCTTCGCTGGTGAAACTGGCTTGGCAGCTAGCGGTATCGTAGAACTGCGCACCGCTCTGACCGAACTGGTAGAAGCCAACGGCGGTTTCGTAGTGGCAGAACAAGCTCCAAAAGTTCGCAAGCAACGCACTACCAGCTTCAACTCGATGGAAACTTCGAAAGGCACCACTGCCGAAGCATGGCGCGTAGAATCGGCTACCCGCCGTAACCATCGCCAAGCTTGCAAAGAAGTGGAAAAAGAAGTGAAATTGGCACAGAAAATCCGCGACCGTCGCAACGCCGAGGCTCTGAAAGCAGCCTAAGCTTTCACCAACAAAAGAAGCCGGGGAAACCCGGCTTTTTTACGTCTGATATATTTACAATTGATAAAACAACTTTTAAGTTCTATAATAACTCTAATATTGGTATGAGGTATATTATGGCTAGAACTAAAAAAGTAAAAACAGAAGTTTCAGAAGTTATAAAAATAGATATAAAAGTTGATGATTTAAAACATTCTCTTTTAACTTATAAGAATAGAACTTTAACTTCTGATGAACTTTCAACTATATTAAACATAAATAAAGAACAATTAGATGAAGTTGTTGAAACTCTTTCTTCAAGACAAGTTAGTGTATTGAAAAAGGTTTATTATTTTGAAGAACATGAAGGCGCAGACTTAGCACTTATTCCTAGTTATATAATTAACAACTACTTTACTAATGGATACTTCTATCATCCAATAACTAAGAATCATATAAGTTCAAACAATATTGATAAACACATAATCAGACAATTTGAGGTTCTTGATTTCAATTAATCCTTGGCAAGACTTCTATTTTGGTGTACAATTACTTCATCTACTCAAACAGTAAGGAATATGCCTCATGAGCGAAAAGAAAACTTCCACAGTAAGCATTACTATTCCACTTTGGGTGCTTGTTCCTGTTGTTTGGCTGAACTTCTTTTGGCCTAATACTCCAAGCCTCATCTTGATCGGATTTTCGATCTTCTTTGCCGTTCTCGCTTATGTCATTGTCTTTTTCGTATATGCAGATTTTCTGGCGAAAAAGAAAATCACTTTCAAACAAGCCTTCTCTGAAAAAAGCAAAGACTCTCCATATTCCCTTGCATTGCAAATCGCATCGGTAATCAGTTTTGCATATACTGCTTGGGCTGGTGCTTATGCAACTACATTAACAATACTGGTCTTGATTTACATTGTCGCCAATATCTTTTTGATTGGCTGGAAAGTTCATCAAATTTCTGAAAATAAGTAACTCAAATGAGTTTCAATTAAACCGGGGAAACCCGGTTTTTTGTTGTTTATTATTCTTTACTATGCTATAATCTATTCACTTTAATTCAATGAGCAAAAAGATATGAAAAACGTAAATTATTATCGCTTGGTTGATATTGCTATTTTGTTTTTTGCTTGGATTCAATTTTTAATACCTAACACCTTTACAAAAGTAATTCTGTCGTCTTATTTTATCATCATCTTAATTTTCTGTTTATTTATTTTTGGGCTTTTATTCCATTTTATGAAAACTGAAAATTTGACATTTTCAGAGGTTGCTGACAAAGTAAAATCGAAAAAAAGACTTTCTCAAAACAGCAAAATAATTTCAATCTTAAGTTATAGCACTTTTGGCTTCATAATTATTTCTGGCGGTTATGACGGCTTCCTATACTTTTTAACTATTCTTTATGTGATTCTTGGAAGCCTCTTTTTATGGGCTTATAAAAAGATAAAATAAGACCATCATTCCAAAAAGGCACCTTCGTGGTGCCTTTTTTATTAAAAATAAATATTGATTTTCTTGTCATATTCGATTATAATTACCCCAATCCACAAAGAAAGGGCTAGAGAAATGGAACGCAACCAACTACTGGCAATATGCGAAACCCAAATCTTCTCTTTTGAAGAATTCAAAAACTTCGACCAGAATTTGGACCACTCTCAGGTTCAAGACCAACCAATGGATGTTATCGTTGCTTATGGTCAGTTCAAGCTCTTTCTGGAACTCAAACAAAAACTCTCAACAGAAGTTTCCGAAAATGTTGAAAGGCAAGCTTTGATTGACTGGCTCTCAAACCGCACCAACAGTCAATACAAGGGCTTTGACTTCGGCTATAACCATTCCAGCGCATTCAAGGTTAAAAACACTGCACTGGACGTAAAACTGGCTTATGCCGACTGGGACGCCTCTCAATTGATTATATCCCTGATTCAAGGCAATCCAGAATTCTGCGCAAAAGTTTCCCACTCCTTTCCATAACAAGGCCTTTATCATGATGAGTTTTTATCAGCTTCGAGTCAAAGCAGATCTCTACAACTGGAAATTTAAAGGTGGTCTTGACGTTGTTCTGATGATTTGTGACGAAACCAAATGTGATTATACTTTTGGCGTTCACGAACCTTTTACGTTTAAGCCTGAATCCCAGGAACAACGAGATAAGGTGATTGAATTGTTGAATGAATTTGAAATTCGCATTATTGATTGATTCCGACTGAACACAAAGACCGGACATTGTTCCGGTTTTTCATCACCTTAAAAGTTTTTTGAAGGTTAGTCTCCCACGATTACATAATACTCGACCTTTGTGTAGAAATCAATAAATACTTTTAAAGATTTTCCCTCAAAATAAAAGTTGCTTTTCCTTCTAAACCTCTATATAATTACACCATACACACAGAGAAGGAAACGCGAAAATGATTAATGACATTATCTCCCGTCAAGTAATCGGTCAACCTACTCCTGTTATTGGCATGGGCGCAACCACCCTGATTGGCTCAGACCGCTATGCAGCAACAATTGTTGAAGTCATCGACAAGAAAAATGGCACTTACATCATCGGCGTTCAAGATGACAATGCGCAGTTCGTAAGCGGCGATGGTGGCACCGGAAACGAAGTTTACGAATACACTCCAAACACAAATGGTCGTATCACCTACTTCCGCGCCAAGAAAGATTCGAAATGGCGTGAAGTTGTACAGAATTCAGAAACTGGTCGCTGGGGTTTGGTTCCAAGCTCTTACGGTCTCGCCATCGGCTACCGTGATCAGTATCGTGACCCAAGTTTCTAAGGAAACATCAACTTAAAAGACCGGGGAAACCCGGTTTTTTATTACCTATAAAACTTTTTTAAGGTCAGTCTCCCACGATTACATAATACTCGAACCTTATGTAAAAATCAATAAAAACTTTTAATTATTTTTCTTCAAATAAAAGTTGCATTTCCTTCCAAACCTCTATATAATTACACCATACACACAGAGAAGGAAACATCGAAAATGATTAACGACATGATCTCCCGTCAAGTAATCGGCCAACCAACTCCTGTTGTTGGCATGGGCGCTACCTTCCTCGTAGGTTCCGACCGCTACGCAGCAACCATTGTCGAAGTCATCGAAAAAAACGGCACCTTTATCATCGGTATTCAACACGATGATGCAAAAGTAACCAATGGTGCTGGCGGTACTGGTGGTGAAGAGTACGAATTCACCCCTAACACAAATGGTTACATTTCCTACTTCCGCGCCAAAATTGACCAGAAATGGCGTGGTGTTGAGAAAAGTGAAAAAGGTCGTTGGGTGTTGCGTGATTGTGGTGGTCTTGCCATCGGCTATCGCAGCCATTATCGCGACCCAAGTTTCTAAAAAATAGTCAACAAAAAAGACCGGGGAAACCCGGTTTTTTATTATCTTTTTTTTGAAAATTTTCTTTACCCCATTTCGAAAAACGTGTTACAATAAAGACTCGTCTTCGAGTTTTGAAAATTTTATTAAAAAGTTTTTATTGATTTTTACACAGAACTCAATTATAATAAACCATACAAACAAAATGGTGTTTTTGAAATGTCCGAAAAGTCGAAATTACTCCTTCTTGTTATTGCTTCTTTTGTTTGCCGATTTGTTCCTTTTGCGATTATTGGGACCATTTGTTTTTATGCATACAAAGGTTTCACAGCTTCCTAAAATATCAAAATAACTTCTTGTTATTCATGTGGTTTTTATGTATAATTATCACACAAACCTGATACAGCGAGCCAATTGAAATGCACACTCAAAAAACCCTGCATCTGACTGATGAACAAGTTGAGCAAATCGAAGCCACCTTGTCCAATGACGAAAATTCTTCTGATAAAGAAATTGTGGATTTCTTCGTCAATGAGTGCGGCATTTTTCAATACCAAGCCGAGAAGGTTATGGAGCATCGCATCAGTTATCTTAGTAACATTTTTCTTGGAAATGATACCCCAATCCGCAACGGTTCGAAATCTGCTTTTCAGCCACTCTAATTTCAAGCCTTTCACAATCAAGCCACTTTCGAGTGGCTTTTTTATTGGATTCAATTTAATTTTATCTTGATTTCAAATCGAAAAGTTGTTATAATTTCTTCATCAAATCAAATCGAGATTAAAACCATGGAAACTTTCAAAGTTAAAATCGGTGGCGGCAAATTCAAGGCTCGTTTCATGAACCTCGATGAAAAAATCAATGAAAAGTCGCTCTACTCTTACAACAACTATGGCGGTTCCGAAAGTATCCGCACAAAAATCCTTGACGGTCAGAATGTTCAATTCTACCCTTCGAAATGTGTTGGCGAACTAGTTGGAGAACATGCTCCTGACAAACGTGTCTACATCGAAGTCCTTTCATCTCACTATGCAACTTTCCCCGACCCAATGAACGATTAAAAAACTACATCAACACAAAAGGACCAGTTGGTCCTTTTTTTTATTCTGTTATTTCACTTTTTCCAGACGTAAAAAAACCACCCGAAGGTGGCTTTTCAAAAGCTTGATTGTTAGATTTCTTCTACTACTGTTTGATTAACTTGGATCTCCAATTCAACCAGACTCAATTTGCCGGTTACTTTTTTACCTTTTTCCAGAAGTTTTGCCTTGAACTTTGCAATCACTTCTTTTGCTCGCTCTGGACTCTTGAAAAACTGAATGGTGTCATAGCTATCACGCTCCCTTTCATACATAATATCAGAAATTTCGATTTCTTTAAGTAGACCCTTTTCATTGAATGGCTCCATTCTCAAACCACTCCATGCGATGTGAGTAAAAATCTCATCACGACTTTCATTCATTACTACATAAAGCTTTTGGGTATGCATGATTTAGGTTCCTTTTGAGGTATGGCATATAATAGCCTACTTTACAAAATCCTTCAACCTATCTATAGACAAAACTATCGAAAAATAATTGAAGATTTTTGTTGACGTGATGACCGCACAGCCGTATAATTAACCCATCAAGACGAGAAACAACTACCCCAATCTCCTAGAAGGAAACGCCCTAATGAACGCACAAGCCACTAAACAAGCTCCTGCTGTTTCTTACACTCGCGTAGCTTCCGCTATGAAGAAAAGCCAGATGGACACCCAACAAGCTTTCTTCGCAGCCCTGCTGTTGAACACCTTCACCGTTGAAACCCACGGCACAAACGAAATCGTCATCAAGAACAACCACACCGGCGCTGAAAACATCGCTCTGGTTGTTGGCTCCAAACTGGTTATCCTGACTGGCGAAGCCATCAAGAAAAGCGGTCTGGCTCTGAAACTGAACCACAGCATCGCTCTGGACACCTTCGCCAAGTCTGAAAACGCTTACGTTCTCGACCTCGAAGCCAACACCGTGAAAGGCGCAAAAGTCGGTTTCGGTTGGGTTCCTGCTGATGGCGTTGAAGAAAGCATTACCCTCGACGCAATGATGGCTCTGAGCAACACCACCATCGTATCGACCAAACCAGTAGATGGCGCAATCGAACACTTCGTAATCGGTCAAGGCAAAAACGTTGCCACCGACAGCATCGCAGAAGTTCGCACCACTCTGACCAGCATCATCGAAGAAAACGGCGGTTTCGTAGTGGCTGAAACTGTCAAGAAAGAACGTAAAGCCCGAGTAACTTCCTTCGATTCGATGGAAACCTCGAAAGGCACCACCGCCGAAGCATGGCGCGTAGAATCGGCTACCCGCCGCAACAATCGCCAAGCTTGTAAAGAAGTGGAAAAAGAAGTAAAACTGGCTCAGAAAATTCGTGACCGTCGCAACGCCGAGGCTCTGAAAGCAGCCTAAGCGTTCACCAACAAAAGAAGCCGGGGAAACCCGGCTTTTTTTATTCAAAAAAATTGAGTTCAAATTCTATCAATGCTATACTTGCTCCACATTCAAAAAGGTTCAAACTAATGACTACTGCAAAATCGCCAGTTGTTATCCTTTCTTGTGGCAACTATGAACCCTCTATAGCCCTCTTTGTTAATGGCGTTTATATGTGTAGCAGCATTGACGCCGGACATTCTGAAACCGAAGTTATTGAACTACGTGCAAAAATCATTGCTGATGCCATCGGCTGTGAAGTCGAAGTCATTGAAACTTTTTCAGACATTCCAGAAAATTGTAAAAGTGATATTTATATACTCGAAAGAAATGACTGGCATCTTCTTTATACCGACTTGGTTAACAAGAAAATCATGCCGGAACAGCCCGAGTTCGTAAAAAAACGTATTTCCCAGTTTCTACACATTGATATTTATTCTTGAAATTTCTGAAATAACAGTAGAATCCATAAGCGTAATAAGCTATAATTCGTTTATCAAAAACAACTTGGAAACAACCCCCATGATTATTATTTACGGACTCATCACCGCATTCCTGACTTTGCCATTTCTGTACATCTTGAACCGACATTCAAGAAGTATGCCATTCAAAAAGGCTGTTACTAAAGCTTTTTGCGAAGGGTTCTTTGCCTACGCAATTTTTGCAATTTCGATTGTGCTTGGCACAAAGAAAATGTATGCGTATGTACGAGGTTAATAAGTGACATAAACGTCATTTCTTGATATAATAAACCCCATAATCTCTTGGGGTTTTTTATTATGGCTGACCATCACTTTTCTGAACGTGTCTCAAAAGCTTTCAACAAAATTGATGAATACGATTTCTCGAATCTTGTTGAACACCAGCCTTGGTCAACAAGAAGTCGTGTTATTGCCAAACAACGTATTTATGAAAAGTACATTAAACCAGAAGACGTTTATCGTGCTGTCATGCTCCAAAATAATGCCCGTAATACTCCCGGAAGCAATTCAAAAACGCCTTATTACTGGGGGCAGGAATACATCAAAGAAGTGCTTGCAGAGCGCTCTGGCGGTCTCTGGAAGGATGAAATGAAGCATCTTATGGATAACCTTCCAACAGCTTTCGATTATGGTCGTGCGTTTTATGGCATCGAAGAAGAAAAGCCAGAAAAACCAGTCCTTAAAATCGTAAAATAATCTTTCAATAAATCATCAGCTATAGTATAATAGCTTCATCGCAAAGGAGTTATTTACTATGGCTATGGTTGATAGAATCTGCAAGAACCCACATTGCAAGGCTTCCTTTCAAGCCCGCTCCGCTGATGTCAAACGTGGCTGGGGCAAGTTTTGCTCCAAAAGCTGCAAGGCAGTCAAACAGGAAAGCGGTACAGGTCAGATGAAACACTACCTGCGCACTGGCTCACCTCTCACAAGAAAACCTCTCTCTGATGACATGCTGCGCCAGAAAGAGCAAATCGAAATGCATGAAGAAGCCATGATGGATTGCACTAGTGGTTGGGACGAAGGCGGCTGGTTAAATTAACATTTAATCGTTGTCAAAAACCTTAAATCCTGTTATAATCATTTTACTTTCAGAATACAGAGATTATCAAAATGGCTGCTAAAGCAAAGTTCACTTTCAAACTTCACAAGAAAGAAACTGGTCTTGCTGGTGTTGGTCATTGTCATCAAGGCGCACATATCAAACTTAACAAAAAGATTGTTGGTGATATTTCTGCTCCGAGTTGGAGACAAACTCAGTTTAAAGCTGGTTTAATGGTTAAAAAATCGCCAGAAGAATTAGCCGAATCTCCAAACTGTGATTGGAAATGGATTTTCTTTAACAAAAAAACTGATACCTTGGAAGAAATGAAAGATTGGTTGAATTCCAATATCGAACTCTTTCAAGGCAAATACACTTTTCAGGAATCAGACGAATAATCTGTTTACAAAAAAGTGTTTTTGTTTTATACTTATTTCATACTAAATAAGGATAACCAGAATGAAATTTTCCACTCAGCTTCCAACCATTTCAGGTTTGTATTGGCTCAAATGGGCGTATAACGATTATTCTTCTGGTCGCCACATTCAAGTTGGTGTTGATCAAAAAGGCTCTTTTACTTTGTGGCCCGGTGATGGCGAAACCAAAGAGTATCTTGTCCAAAACGAAGACAACTTATACTCTACCGAACCAATTCTGTCACCAGTTTCTTATAACTTGAATTCTAATGTCTCTCTGTTTAAAGGGACTGTTAGTTCAATGTTGAAAAATGCCATGATTGCATCAGATACGGCATTTTATTTCATTACCAATCCTAACGAAAAAATTCCAAAAGAACCACTTGATGCTCGGATTAATTTCAATTTGGTCAACATGGAAATCACACGAAAAGAATTAGACGATTCTTTGGCTTGGCAAGATACAAGTGTTTCAACACATCTTTTCGATTTCCCAAACGATAATCTTTACCCTTCTTTGAATCCAGCCTTTGATGATTTGGTTAGTGCCATCAATGATTATTCTAATATCCATAAGGATAAAAAGGTTGTTATTGTTACTGATTCATTATTGATTGGTAATTTAATGATTGGTGTTTCTGATTACTTGCTAAGTCCGAAATAAAAAAAACTTCCCAACCTAGGCTACTTCGGTAGCCTTTTTTATTGTCTATTTTTTACATTCCTGCTATAATTATTTTACTCAGAGCATAAAGGAAATATTATGAAAATCGAAGAACTTACCGGCTCCATGGAAGGCACTTTCCGCGCCGAAGATGATGGTTGTGCTGGTTATGGTGTAACTGCTGATGAAGCAAAATCAGAGCTTCGCAAGGCTGTGAAAATGAACACTCGCCGCAAGGCATATCGCGCAAAACACGGTAAGTAATATCATGACAGATAAACAGGTTATTCTCGTTGGTGGAAATGGCTCGGAAGAAATCGCAAAACTTCTGGTTAAACTCGCCTCAGAAAGAGAATCAAACGTAATTGTTATCAAAGCTGATTGCCACGATAATTACGACTTGAAGGCTGAAATCAGAAAAGAGAACAATCTGAACTATCAAAAATTCACAAAACCTTATGGCTATAAAAGATAATTTCTATTTCAAATTGAATGATTTTGTTGTATAATAAAGTCATTCAAACAGAACAGAGATAAACATCATGAAAGCAGCAGAAGCCCGCAACAAGTCTCTTAATGCCTTGGCTAATACTGTTAATGCTGAGCAAATCAACATTACCAATCGTAAAATTCAAGAAGCAACTGAAAAAGGAAAGTTTGATATTACGCATCCTTTCGCTGTTCAGACACTCAGTCGTGAATCCATCGACATGCTCGTTCGTCATTTCGAAAATGAAGGCTATAAGGTTAAACATCATCCTAACCCTGATGTTGGGCATCCTTCTTCTAGCGACTATTACACCCTTTCGTGGTAATAATCCCCAAATAAAAAAAGCTCTTCTCGTAAGAGCTTTTTTATTTTCTATATACCACCGAAAAAAGTCCAGCTTTTCACCTATTACATAGATACTACAGGTTTGTCAAATAAAAGTCAAGTCTTTTCTTTTCGTTTTTAACAATTAAATTTGTTGCCAAAACCTTGAATTTCTTTTATAATGAACTCACTTAAACAGGATAGAGAGATTCGAATCATGGCTTATATCACACAAGCAGAAAAGAAAGTCATCGCTGCCAAAATGAAAGAGTTCATGCCAAAGGATTGGAAATATTCCCTCTCCATTGACAACCACAGTTCGATTACTTGCCGGGTAAAATCCGCCCCTGTAGATCTCTACAAAGAAATGAACGAAGACTATCACAAAGCTATTCGTGACGGTCATTACTCCGCCAACACCCATGTTAGCTGGTTAGTCCAGATCTTCAAAGAGGGCGAAGTCCTTAACACCATCATCAAAATCATTGACGCCCTGAACACTGACAACCACGATAACAGCGACATCATGACCGATTACTTCGATGTTGGTCATTATATTCACCTCGAATTTGGTCGCTGGGACAAACCTTTCATTAATACCAGCAAGTAACACCATCTGAAAAGGACTTGAAAAAGTCCTTTTCTTTTTTCAGATTCTGTTATAAAATACATATCTCAAAACACAGAACGGAAATTTAAAAATGACTAACGCTCAAGTCTTCGATCAAGAAAACCTTATTGAAGTTTCTCGGCTGGATTTCAATTTCCGTTTTGATAAATATTACTCCCATCATTGCTACATGAGCCTTGGCTATAAAGATGTTTCTTATGCTCGGGATTCAAAAGGGACTTATTACAAAGCTGGTGACAAAATCATTGCTGTTTCTCACTACGTCCCTAAAGAAGGTGGCAGTCTCTCTGTCGTTCATAAAATCGACAAAGAAATTTTTGAACACATGAAAACCAAAAAATTCATCAACTAATTCTTCCATGTTTACTGATTTTCTTGTATAATCAAATCATCAAAACGCACAAAAGGATTGAAAATCATGCCCCGTTATACTCGCAGTATGTTGACAGAAGAACTTAACCAAATCAATGCCTCTTTGGCTGGTACTGGTTACTATCTGGCTGCACAAGGTCGTAACGGTTATACAGGGCTTGATGAGTACAAAGGCGACTCACGCGAAGGTACAGCAGGTCACTGCGTTCGTAACATCGAATGCGGCTCTCCTAAAGACTGCGCCATTGCTGCCCGCTTCTACGAAGCACCAGAAACAAAATCCCGTATAGCAAACCACAAAAGCCCTTTCGGTCCTATGTAATAAGGTGTAAAAATGCGTACTCCCGAAAAATTTGATAGCATTTGGAAAGACTTGACGTTCTGGCTCAACTTCCATAAAACACCCGTTTGGCTTGTTCCAAGAGAAAACGATTATGCACTTTCGGTCATCAAGCCGGAACCGCATGAGCTTCCATCTGGCACCGCAGCAAACTTTTATGATGTCGGTTTTGAAATCACTGAAACTGTAAAGTCCTCCCAAAAACAATAATACAAAACAGAAGAAATCACTTTACGGTTTCTTCTGTTTTCTGTATAATGAACCTATCAAAACGAAACGATAGGTTCAAAAATGACTCTTCGAATTGCAGTAATCTCTGACCTCTTCAACGCTGGCTTAACCGAAGATGGTCGCCGCTATGATGCTGAGCGTTATTACATCATGGCAGAAGATGAAAACGGTAGTCGCTGGGTTCATCCTCAGTACTTCAATAGCACCGAAGTTGAATACACCGAGGAAGACGGCTTTCCTTACTTCCCCGACATGCGCGAAGAAGCACAAGCAAAAGCCGAAGTAATCGCCTCAGAAACTCGCCAGTTTATTCGCTCTGGTGGCAAAGTAGGTTTAGATTCTTGGCTCCCAACAGATCCTGCTTATGGTTCTGGCGCTTATCAAACACTCGAATCATCCGGCTACTTGAAGCAACGCGAAATAAAAGAAGCATTCTCATACTAACCCACTTCGGTGGGTTTTTCTTTGCTTATTTTTTTATTTTGATATATAATCAATTCAATAAAATGTTTCAGGAATTTCAAAATGTCCAGTTCTTCCAACCAAAGCGAAAACCTTAAGCGTATTGCAGTATTGGAGAAAGCATTGAGTGCTTTCGTCAACTGGAAAACCGACGAGAAAGGGACCAAATCACTTTTGGATGATGATGAACTATGGGCTAATGCAGAAGCCGCTCTCATCAACAAAACGGTATAAAAGGATTATTTATCATGAGCCAAATTTTCGTTTTAGACACTTATGAATACGATACATATTCATTTTCTGGATTATCCGTTAATCAGTCCTACTATTTTACAAGCCGAGAAGGTGCAGAAAAATTCGCATCAGAGAATGGTTACATTGTAACGCACAATGTTACCAGCAATAAACATGCCACAATTGAAGCAGAAGAACTTCGAGCATAACCTTCAACAGAATACAAAACCCACATTTGTGGGTTTTTTTTGTTTGTTTTGTTTTGATTTCTCCTGTATAATCAATTAATCAAAACGATTCAAAAGAGGAATAAAACATGGCTAATATGGCAGAAGTAAACAAATCTATTAAAGCTAATTGCCCGAATCTTGATATTGAAGCTGTTCGAGGCGAAGGTTATGTTTACTTTTCCTCTGAAAACCATACAATTGATAGTGTCTTTGCTCACCCTGTTACCACCAGTACAAGTTCAATGATCGATCTGGTATTGGAACAAATTCAGGAATACATTAGCAAAAATAATATTCAACCTTACTGATTGAGGTTTTCATCATGAATTGGATGCTCTATCAAACCAATTACGAAAACGAAAAGCGAAAAAACGCTCTACTCGTTCAAGAAATTGACGAAATCAAAAAACAACAAGAAAAACTTGAATTTGATGCTCAACTTCATGATCGAGAAACTTACGCCCTCGAAACTCAAATTGCTTCTTTGCTTGAAGAACTTCGAGAAACGAAGTCTCTCATTGCGAGCAGAGACGAATCTCTTGAAACTGTACGCAAGCAACGCGATGATGAATTGACGTCTACAGACGCCTTGCAGGCGCGTGTAGATGCACAAGCAAAGGCAATTAAAGCCGGTGCAAATTGCATTTATCATGCCCAGCAGTCTATTGGTGGGATTCGTAATGGCGAGAATATCAATCCTACTGATGTATGGTCAGCACTTGAAAGTCTAGATACTGCTGTACAGAAATTGAAAGTACCGGAATAATTACTTTCATTTTCAAGACTTTTATTGTATAATCAATTATCAAAACAGCTTACAACACCAAGGAATATGCAAAATGCGCAATTCTACAAATGCTTTTGAAAACAATCAAAATTACACGATTGTCAACCACAGTGGCTTTGTCGAAGCTGCTGGTCAATTCATCTATAAAGGTTTTAAAATCTCTTTTTCCACCATGGGCTATAATGGTGGTTGCTGTTCAACAAAAGTTGCTGTTTTCGATAACAATGGCAATGACGTTTTCGACAAAAACGGCAACTTTCAAGATTTTGATACAGTCGAAGACGCAATTGAATTCTTGAATTCTAAATAAAGCTTCCCTATCTTCCTGTCTTCTTGTATAATTCATTATCCAAAGAAAACAGGAAGACCCATGAGCAAGTCAAAACGAAATATTGTTGCAGTCGATTTTGATGATACTATCTCGCCTCGCAAACAAGGTTGGCTTGATATTCTGGCTTCTTTCAAAGCATGTGGCTATGAAGTTATCATTGTCACATATCGTCAGCCCAATTGCTCACCAGAAGAATTGAACTTTTTAGTCGAGAACGGCTATCAAGTATATTTCACTGGTCAAGTTGCAAAAAGACCATTCCTCAAAAAACTTGGCATAAAACCTGCAATCTGGATCGATGATCTTCCCGAAAGTATTTTGTACGATTACAGCACTTTCAAAGGCAAATACTCCAAAAACGAAAATCATGATTTTCAAATCATCGAACATAAAAAGGGTTAATTATGAATATTCAGTATTGGGTTAATGATAAAAACCGCATGTCCTCCATGACAACTGGCACAGAGTATGCCAAAGAAAAGCGCAAGGCTGGTTATCGCGAAGTCACACAAGATGAACAATCTTCTTTTCAGGAAGAAACAAGAATCATAAATGCCTCAAAAAAGAATAAAAAATAGTTTTCTTTTTCTTTCGCCTGTTGTATAATAGCCTTACTTAACCAGTGAGGCATTTGTCATGAACCGCAAAGAAGCTTTTCTTCGCATCCAAAGCGCTTCCAAAGTTGGCGGTTTCACTCTTCTCGACGTTATTCCAGAATTTTCAGGGTTCACACCTGTTTCTGTACAAGAATACCTTAAAAAAGCTTATGACCTTGGGTTCATCTCTCTCAATGCACAAAACCCCCTCTGCATGTATCCTACTCAAAAATTGATGGAACTTTCTTAACACTTAATCATTCAAAAACAAAGCCTACATTAAGTAGGCTTTTTGTTATGTTGGCGCATAATAAAGACTGAACTCTACCGATCCACTTCCACTAGTTTTACATGCGTTTGCAACTTGTGATATTTTGTAATTCTCATCAAAGGTTATTTTATTACCTTTATTGTCTAATATATAACTCCAACCAACTTTTCTTTGTCCTGTTATTATTCCTGCACAAACATTTCCATTTGGAATATGTGTATAAGTAATTAAAAAACCTACCGGAGGAATACCAACTACGTTAACATCACCACCAAATCTATTTTTATATACTGTATTATTATTAACAGCCTTTATTGAAGATGGTATTGCTCCTAAATCATAAGCAAGTTTCGCATTTAAAGGTGCAGTACTTTCAGTTTCAAACATCCTGTCAATCTTAGAAAACATAGTAGACATTTCTTCGTTAACACTTGTTATCATTATTGATTCTCTTGCTTTAGAATATAAAGCAAAAGCTCCAGCTATTACTGCCGCAAATATAGCAAACCATATTAAAGCTTCTATTAATGTTAAACCTGAATTACTTTTTTTATTGAATTTCATTATAAAATTTTATTATTGAAATCATAGTTTAACTTAAAATATTTTTAGAATTTCACACTAACGCCAAAAACATGACAAAATACATTGCACATTTTTCGAAAACCAGTTATAATCATTCCATATTCAATTAGAGATATATCCTAATGAACGACTACATTTCTGATATTATCCGTCAATCATACGCCGATTGCTTGTGCCCTGACTGTCAGGAAGAAATTCCTGTTGACGTATTTGACGGTGATGAATGTTCGAACTGTGGGCATGTGTTTGTTCTCCCTTCTGATGTCGATGCTTAATCTACAATTATAGGTATATCGCCATGCGCCGCATTCATAAAGACGATCTAGAAGCAATCGAAAACATTGATGCTGCTTTCTTTTCTGGTGACACATTTTACCATGAAGAAAACCTTGAATATATCGAAAAATTCCTAACACGCTGGAAAAAGAAAGCTGATGAAATTCGTGTCGAAATAGAAGAAAGCAAAAACGAAAACATCTGATTTTTTTCGTTTACTTTTTTTGAAAATTCGATTATAATAGCTTCATCGAAACGAACTACGGAATTATCAACATGAGCAGTTTAACTTGTGATTTGGAAGGCTTCAAAAAAGGTGTTGCTGAGTTCCTTAAAGCCGCTCCTACTGCAAATTTGGCAAGTCTTGAAAATGGCATGAAGTGCGTCAACCTTCTTTACCTCAATATTGAGCCAGTCCCTAAACCCAAAAGTGCCGAACAGATCATCGCTGTTAGCACACTTGAGTTTGCTCATCGTCGTTATGCCGACCGTGAAAGAGAACTCTTTTACAAAACTGCTTAAAATCATATTCCTAAAAAGACCATTCTTATGGTCTTTTTTTATTTACTTTTATCCATTTTTCGATTATAATAACTCTATCAAAACGAGTAATGGAGAAATCACCATGTACCTGAACGACAAACAACTGGCTGCACGTAACCAAGGCTACAACCCTTCACTCGCTGGTGAAAACCTTCTCAAGTTCTGCATTCAAGCTCGCAAAACGCTTCGAGCAAAACTCGTAAAACCTTCGATTCAGGATGAGAAAGCTTTCGAAGCCTTCATCATGCGCAAAATCGAAATCAGGAACATGGACCATAACGAATTACGTGCGGCACTTTTGGCTTAATCCCCAATCGAAAAACAAGCCTCTTAATTGGGGCTTTTTATTTTATAAAAAACTTTACTATTTTTGTCTTTTGCAATATAATGAATTCACACATTAAATGGATAGATGCATTAACGATATTCCTTACAACTCATTCAAAGGGTAATCATCATGATTTACGCTCTCATCCTTACCACTTATCTTTTTGGATCTTTCCAAAAAAGTCCTATGTCTGTAACTCAAACATCTACCCCCGGATTCACGTCGGAACAAGCTTGTAAGAACGCTGGTAAGATCGCACAGGCTGGTGCTGTACAACCACCATCCTCTGAACAGCAAACCGTTGTCACTTACCTGTGCGTTCCTTTGAGCCTTTAAAACGAACTTCTACCCAAGCCCCTTTCAAGGGGCTTTTTGCTATATTTAACTTTACTATTTTGGCAATTGCGATTATAATAAAACCATCAAAACGAATTGAAGGGTTTTAAAAATGGTAACTTTCAAAGATTTGTCCATTGGCACCACTTTTCGCTCTAATGGCATTGTCGCAGTAAAGCACAGCACCCGCACTGGTAAACTTCAAGGCGTCGGGCGCATTTTCTACTGGGGCAAAAACGAATCGGTTTCCATCGTCAAGTAAATCACTCTGAGGTTGACTGTCATGAATAACCCATGCACGTTTGACGAATTCAAAAAGAGCGTTTCAGAATTCTTGCATGAATCAATGACAGCCGACCTCAGCGCTCTTGAAAATGGTTTTAATATTATCAAAAATATGTATAAAAATATTGTTCCTGAACCGCAAGGCACTCTCAAAATAGTTGCTAACAGCACATGGAACTTTGTCGAGCGTGAATACAATAAATCCGCTTCAAAATCCATTCTTAAAAATCTTTCGATATAATTCAATTGCATTTTTACTATTTTCCAGTTAAAATAGACTGATAATCTACAGGAAAATACAAATGTTTTTGAATAAAGTTGTTAAGAAAAACGATATTGAAGTTATGATCAAGCATGCTACCGCAGCACGCGATAGCGCATACACACCTCATTCAAAATTCAATGTCGGATCTGCCATCCTTACCAGTAAAGGGTTGTTCAGCGGCTCCAATATCGAAAACTCTTCATATTCACTTTGCATGTGTGCCGAACGAACCACAATGTTCGAAGCAATCAACGCCGGTTGCCGTAAGGGCGACTTCAAAGCTGTAATCGTTATTGCCAATACAAAGAACCCCATTGTTCCATGTGGTGCGTGTTTGCAATTCATGTCTGAATTTCTTGACCGAAAAACGCCTGTTCATCTATGCCGTAAAGATGGCTCATACAAAACTTACAAATTCAAACAATTGCTTCCTGTCACTTTCCATATTGACGACTAAGCGACTTCTTACAATCTAATCCCCTTCATTGGGGATTTTTTTTATACATAAAAAATGCATTTACTTTTAATCCTTTTTCCATTATAATAAACCCATCAAAACGAATCACATAGGGTATTCCAAAATGGCTCGCATGACTCCACGTCAAATTGATCGCGCATTTTCGCAAGAACCAGATGAAGACGAAAATGTTCTTGCATTTGAACCTGCAGATGATTCCTGCTTTCCTGATGATGAAACATCTGACGACATGCAAGACGATTGGTACGAACGGAATCTTGCGTGGGAACCAGATTCTTACACCTCTGATTTCTCAGATAACGATTTCTCATAATTCCATGCAACTTTCATAAATCCCCTTTGTTGGGGATTTTTTTTATTTCACGAATTTCAATATAAACATTGAACAATTAACACAATCACTGTAAAATAACCCTATTGAAACTAAGCACTTGGAGAAAGAACATGTCCAGCATTGTTAACAAACAAGCCCAACACATCCAAAACCAAGATGTTGTGATTTATGATCGCAGTGTTCAGACTGTTGAAGGGAATGGCTATACCGATGATGGTCTGGTCAAACTGACTTTGCGCAAAGCCGGTCAATACTTCTGCACTACCGTTGAAGTTTCGGTAGATACCCTTATTGAAACATTAGAGTTGTAATCGTCATGAAAAACTTTAATGGGATTGAAGTTCGTAATATTGAAATCGAAAATGATGAGTATAAAAGTTTTTATGTAGATAAAAACACCATCCTTTTCCATTACCCTAATGCTGATCTCTCAACTGAAAGTAGCATTTTGTTCCATGCTTGTGAATATCTTGAAAATCATGAGAAATATGTTGTTTCTTGTGAAAATGCCAAGATTAATGAAATGTATTATTCAAAACCCACTACATGCCCTGAATGCATTGGATACCAAGAAGCAGAACAAAATCCAGATGTCCTATGTGACCCTTGTGGTTGGGCAGAATCCGAAAGCCATTAATCACGAATATTACCAAAAGCCTCTTGAATGAGGCTTTTTATTGTCAAAAATTAATCATTGAATAATTACTTACTTTGTTGTAAAATAGCTTATCAACCTAATTGAGAAGCAAAATGAAAATCGAACAACTCAAAGGCATGCTTGAAAAGTTTGAATACACTCAGGAATTCAAATTCTCACGCGAAGTAGTTGAAGGATTTTTGGCGCAATTCAATGAACTTCAAACAGATGTCAATAAGCTTGAAGTTCAAAGCAAAGAATTGCAGGACGAAATTGATTGTCAAAAATCAAGCGTCAAAAAAATGCGTGTGAGCCGTAATGAATGCTCAAACGAAGCTGATTTTTTCAGAAATAAACATAGTGACGCTGTTTCGCTATTGAATGAAATTCGACCATATGTTGACCATGCTTATGAATGTGCATTCCCTGACCATGAAAACAACATGTTAAATCTTGAAAGAATCGACACTTTCATTAAGCCTGTTGTTGAACCTATTCGCTGCCCCTTTTGCGCACTCACTCCTAAAATTAGTGAAATCCAAAATAATGGACCACAAGTTTATGTTCATCACTGCAAACCAATGAACAAAACAATAACTGTTATTGATGGTGAACCAGAAAACGATTAAATCATCATCACCTAAAATATCCCCTTTATTGGGGATTTTTTATTTCATTAATTTGAACATAAACATTGAACAATCAAACAAATTACTGTAAAATAATCCCATTGAAACTAAACATTTGGAAGAAAGAACATGTCCAGCATTGTCAGTAAACAAGCACGACACATTCAAAACCAAGATGTTGTAATTTTTGACCGAAATGTTCACACTGTTGAAGGAAACGGTTATACCGATGATGGTTTGGTTAAACTGACTTTGCGTAAAACTGGCAACTACTTCTGCAACACTATTTTCTTTTATGTAGACACTCTTGTTGAAACATTGGAGTTGTAATCACAATGAATAACCAAATTAAACTTCTTCCTTGCAAAAAATGTAACAACGAACCAGAGTTGTCTCAGTTAACAAACCTTAAATATTACGTCATTTGCAGAACCTGCAATTCACAACCTGACTCCAAGCAACACATTTTTCGCACTGATGCTATAGAGTCATGGAACTCTTTCACAAAAGAACCAGCACCAGTATTGAAAGACCCCAACGAAATGGTCAGCGTTCCGCGGCACCTAGTTGATAATGCAATCAACTACATGGAAGGAAGTAAATCAGGAACAGTTCTCCAATGGAGAGAAAAATTGATTGATATTATGGAAGCTAATTCAATCTAAATAACACATCAACAAAAGCCCTTTACTGGGCTTTTTTTGTATACTTTTATTCGTTTCTATATTATAATAACCACATCGAAATCATTTGGAATCACCACATGACTCACAACTTCTTCTTTGGCACTGGCACCAATGATGCCACTAAGCATGGCAAGCATGTTGCTGTATATGAAAGCAGTCATGGCTGCGATGGTGAGCGTATGTGGCTTGATAGCACTGGTCAGTCTGTTGGCTGGGCAAAAAAAGATGGCACACCAAACTCCCATGGCTCTTTTGTTAAAAAGAAGAAATCGAAATGATATTACCACCAAATATGAACGCTTACGAGCATGGCATATGGCTTGGATATCCTAAATGCTGTGTTGAAGCTTTCGAACGAAAGACTCATTTGCCACAGGGTAAATCTGGCACTTGTGGACCAAGAGAAAGACGTGTTCTTTATGGCACTGGATTTGTCCCTTGCCGAACCTGCAGTGAAAACAACACTGAGGAAGAACTAATTATCAAAATCAATGCTAATCGTAAAGATCCATGGCCTTTTAAACGATACGCACCAGCACCCCTTTAAATTTTTAATCTCAATAAAATATCTTTATCTTTTTGTTGTTTTGTATTATAATAAATCCATCAAAACAAACCATCAGGATAAAGTCATGAAACCTATCATACAAATCCACAACGAAAAAGTTCATGCTTTCGCCTATGCTGTTGATCGCTTGGGCTGGAACAAAGTTTGTATGGCTGTTGGCGATGCAGCCGCAAGTAAACTCGAACTGGCGCGTGACGCTCTCAATCGTGGTCAACACGACTCTATCGTTGCGAAATTTCTCGCTGATGCTGAAACTCTTGGTCAGAACCATTCTGACAATCATGACATTTACAACGTTTTAAAAAGTCTGAAATAACCGAAAACCTTTGTTTACTTTTTGATGGTTTTATACTATAATAATTCCATCAAAACGAACAAAGGAGTTCACGAAATGACCAAAGAACAACTCGCAGCAGCAATGGCTTCCTTCCAAGAGAACGGCGGTCAGGTCAAAGTAGTTAAACAGGGTGAATGCACCATTGACCCTTCCATTCGCCACTGCCGTTGCGGATGCCGAGGCAACTGGACCGACCACACCATGCGCCAAGGTGAATCAGGTACTCGCGCTAACTGGTAATACCAGAACTCATAAAGCCCTACTTCGGTGGGGCTTTTTTATATCTCAAAAATAATAGTTTCTTTTTTTACGTTTTTGTATTATAATAAAACCATCAAATCAGCCAAGCAAGGAAATATGGAAATGAAAATCATCGCTATCGTAGCCGCTATTTTCGCTTCTTTTATTCTCTATTGTTACCCTATGAATATTGCCATAGGCATGATCGCCTTCTTATTGCTAAATTCCTATATTGTTTATCGACACTTTAACCCTAAACCAGAAGTAATGGGTTCAACTTTTGCATTCCTTCCTGTAAAGGCTGCTTACGCCAAAGATGAAGATGGATGGTGTATCTACAAATATGTTTGGCTTTGCAAAGTAAGTTTCCAATACCACGATGGTAGAAGAACTTATAATGTTGCAAGTCTCTGGAACTAAATTCAAGTATTTTCATTAAACCCACTTCGGTGGGTTTTCTTTTATCAAATACTATAGTATAATTACTCCACCGAAACGAAAAGAGAAACATCATGGAAACTTACTCCCTTGCAAAGATCCTTCGTCTTCATCTTGCCGGTGGTGTCCTTTTCACAAAGCCCACAGTAGCGCCCGCCGATCTTCTTGAAAAAGATCCTGTCAGTCAAGATCTGGCTGCAAAGTGGCAAGCATACCTTACTGCCAAAGAAGAACTTCTTTTTTCTATTGAAGCAGCCGAAAACGAAGTTAACAAACAAGTTCCTTCCCATGCAAAAGAAACCATGCATGCCTTTTTTGAACCTTCGAAGTTCAACAAGAACACTGTTAACGCCTCTCAGGCAGACGGTACACGTCTTTATATCAAAGCAAGGGAACTTCACCCCGATAGCGACTTCGAACCCACTACGCAGCAACACACCTTTTCAGACGGTAGTGCAATCCAAGTAGAACGCACTGGCTTTTCCATGAACTACACCATCATTGAAAAGTAGTTCAACAATACAAATAATAAGCCCACTATGGTGGGTTTTTATTGCATATTTTCACATACTATAGTATGATTACCACATCAAACAAAGTATGGTGTTTCCAGAAATGATTAAATTTAAATGGCTTATCTGTGAATGCTGTAAGGGCGAAGGTAGTGTTGAAAACTCCGCTTTTCACAATGGCATCACATCTTCTGAATGGAGTCAGATGAACTCCGAAGAACAAGAAGCTTACATGGCTGGTGAATACAACGAACCATGCCAAGAATGTAAAGGTACTGGTAAAGTTCAAGTAGCTGATGTTTCTGTCATGACATTTGGTGAAAAACGCCAATACATCATTGAACAACGAGAAGCACAAGAAGATTTTCTCATCAACCAAGAAATTGATCGAGAGATAGCCGCAGAACGCGCATTTGGCTGCTAAACCTTTTTGCAATGTGTGGTGGTAGGTCGGGAGGCTTTTAAATGTGTGGTAGCAACCACATAGCCATCATACATTGTATTTTAAAATAAACCTCACTCATGTGGGGTTTTCTTATTTACTTTCCAGTGATTTTATTATATAATTGCCTCTCACAAACGATTAATGGAAGTCCGTCAAAATGAATACTCAGAATGATGTTTCCTCAATCAAGGCAGAACTCAAAAAAGTAAATAAAGATCTGCTCTACTCTGACAACATCCGTCGCACTATGGGCTGGACTGTCACAGAAGAAATGAAACATGAAACTTTGCTCAAACGCCAACGAGAACTTTCCCAACAACTTGATGTTGCCTGATTTTCCAAAAACACCACAACCCACTACGGTGGGTTTTTTATTGCATAAATTTAAATACTATAGTATAATCACCTTATTGAATAAACAACGGAATTCCAAAATGCCTACCAGCCACCTTGAAGCCCTTCAATTTCGTCTCTCCAATGAACGCGCCCGGTTGGCAGCAGCAACCAAACCACAAGAAATTGAACAACTCAAAGTTTGGGTTCAAGGTATCGAAAAAGAAATTTCGTCCGAAATTGAATTCTTGGCTAAAAAAGGAATCATTATCCCTACCTCGATTGACGATATTGATGATGATGAATTGCTGGCAGAACTGTTGAGTTAATTCCGGTTCTGCTGTATAATAAACCCATCATAAATAATACAGGATTTTCGAAAATGACAACTCTGAACCTCTCCAACGTTCGTCTCATTCTCGATGCTTACAGCCGTTGCGCTTCAAACACTTTTTTTGGCGGGGAATGTTTCCAATACAGTAAAGATGGTTTTTCTGCTCTGTATTCGATTACAGAAGAACGATACAAAATCGACGGCAATTACAAAATCGGTTTTCTTGGAAATAAATTTCAAGGAACCGCTGAAAAAGATTTTTATCAATCCGATCTGAAAACGCTCATCAAAAAATCTCAGAATCCACATGCTGGATTTTACCAGATTGTATACACTGACAAATTCAACGAAGGCGACTTGGCTTATGTACCTGTCGTTATCGAAGGGACAGACAAAGTAGTCTTTGAAATCCCTTTCCTTATCGTTCACATTGAAAGTGGATACGCTTTTGTAAAACCTGCAATTGAACTTTTCCAAAAACCAATTAAGAAAAGTCTTTGGGATTTTGTCACTCGCAACAAATACTGGGATTGTCAGAAAATCGACCTTTCCGAAATCACTCAGAAGTTTGAGAAGCTTGACACAAAAACCGTTATGCCCGGTTATCAGTACGAGAAAGATGAAAACGCAGCATAATCTGTACTTTTTTAAAATACTATAGTATAATGCGTTACCGAAACTACATAAGGTAACGCATTATGAAACTTTCTTGCATTCTCAGCTTTGGTTGCTCTAATCTCCGTTATGTCACTACTCGCCTCATTGGTGGCGGTCTTGATGGTGCTAAAGCAGTTGAAGTTCACAAGTGCCTTGATTGCGGACGCGAAGTCATCCGCGAAAATGATCGTTAAAATTTAGTTTCAATATTTACTCTTCGTTTTTCAATATAGCCTTTCTGGATTTGTTGACCAGAAGGGCTTTTTGCGTTATAATAACTCATCTTAACAGGAAGGGTTAATCATGAAAAACTTCAATGATGGCGACAAAGTAGTTTCTCTTAACAATGTCAACCTCTGGAACAACCCTTACCATTACAAAACCTTCCTGAACCGTTTTCTTCAAAAAGTAGTCTTCACTACTGACAACTACTTTACCACTGACAAACGCATTCGTGACCTCGATAATGTTTCACATCGTAGCATGGATGCATTTTCTGTTCATTATCAAGTTGGTGGACACTGCATTGCTCGACAAGAGCCTACGTATCAAGTTTTTAATCTCGCTACACCTTCTGACAAAGAGTATTTTCTCAAATCACTCGAAACTGAATTTCAAGCTGCTGATGTTAAAGCAAAGGAAAAACAGTCCAAAGATATTGAAAGTCTCGAAAAAGAAATCGCAGCACTACAACTTCGACTTGAACGAGTCAAAGATGGTAAACATCCATCAGGACCAGCCTACAAATCTGAATTTGAATTCAACGAAGAATGCAAACAGGCAATTCTTGCAAAGGTTCACTCAGCATGAAGTTGATTAACAACTGGCGCATTCTACCAGCCTCAGAAGGCACGATATGCCTTACTGGGGTTGTTGATGGCAAACAAATCCAAACGTCCTCTATCAAGGCTGCAAGGGCTGGTGAAGTGCTTACAGAAAACACTCACTACAAACTAGGTGATAAATCACCCGGCATGTGGGAAATCCAACTGCAGATGAAACGCAAAGATAAATACGATAACCTTTGCAAGTATGGCATTCTCTGATATAATAAAACCATCAAAACGAAATTTAGGATTTTATCATGGAATGCCCATATTGCGGTTCTGAACTCGAACACCATGACACCTACTTCAAAGGCTACAATCATACGGATGCCAATAAGTTAGGCGACATTTTCAAATGCCCAAACAACGAAGGCTTCCAGAACGAAGATGAAGCTCGCGCCTATGAAGCAGAAGCTCTGTCCGGTGACGAAACCCCAGCAGAAGACTGGACCGAAATCGTCTGTAACAGCGCCTGTCATCATGTCAGTGGCTCTTTCTACACTGACCGTCAAGAAAACCTGCACGAAGGCTACCCCTGCTAATATCCACTGAACTGAAAAAGCTCTTATTTGTCATTGACTTTTAAAGGCTTTTTTATTATAATAATTTATCGAAAACAAATGAGTATTTAACATGAAAATTAAGTTAAGCAATAGCTGCACTATCGGTGGAGGCTTTCCTTATGGCAATTACTCAAAGGAAAATTTAGCTTTCTTGCAAAATGCATTGGCTCAAAATCCAAAAGAGATTTATGACAATGTTGTTCGTCATAACATCAACTACTACAAACTTCAAGATGGCAACTTGATTCACATCTACAACGCTCTTGAAGTAGCGTAAGTCAACCCCAAATACAATCCTCATCAATTCTGATGGGGATTTTTTATTTCCAATACTATAATATTTTATTCTTGCATTAACACTCAATTTGCATTATAATAAATCCATCAAAACGAAATGAAGGATTTAACACCATGGCAACTTCTACTAAATGTATCTGCGGTGGCGACAACTGCTACGGTCGTGGTGTAAAACCTGATGCTCCATACACCCATAAATCCCATTATGGCACAGGTTTTTACTGTTCATGTGACCTTTCAAGCGTTATCAATGTTATTCGTCCAAGCCGTTTGACTGACGAACAGTTCGCTTGTGATGTTTCCGAATTCATCGGTTATCATTTTCTTAATATCCGCCCCTGCATAACTAATCCTTCTGGTTATGGTTCTACACTGAACTATAACATCATCATCGAAGATTAAACCGAGGATTCCTAATCATGATTCGCGAAGAAATTGGCAATACTGTTGTTCGGTTTTATTCTGATAAAGCTACTGCACAGAAAGTAGCCGATGTCATGAAACTTTCTGTCCTCGAATACAATCATGCCAACAGGTTCATTGTTGCCAAAGACAAACAAAGTTCCGAAGTATTCGATGAATCTGGCATGATCTTTAATCCAAAGTCATTGTCTCAAAGTTCAAGTTACAAGCAAGACTTGTGCCAACTCATGATGAACAGCAATATTGTTTAATTAACAAATTCATTCATAAGCCCTCATTAGTTATTGATTAGTGGGGGTTTTTGTATTATAATTACTCCATCAAAACAACTTAATGGAACTTCCAAAATGATTAACAAAACTCTGATTACCCTTGTTATTCTTTTTACCATTACAGGTTGCGACTCCAGCCAAGAACAAGATGGATTATCTTCCAAGATCAATAACTTTCTCACAATTTCGCAAAACAATAAACAGGAAACTCCGAAAGAAGAGCAAAAATACCATGCACAATGCTCTGTCGGAAACATGGTTACAGACGAAATCGTTACAGACGTTAAGGCATTCGGTACTCTTGCTCGTTATGTGAACGCTGATGGCAAAACCGTTGTATATGTAAGTAACTGCAAAATCACACAGTTGTAAGTCTATTTAATAAAAATACAATAAACCCTCACTTTTCATTGACTAGTGGGGGCTTTTTCGTTATAATTATTCCATACTAAACAGGGAATTCATCATGAACACCACCGAACACAAGAAACTTCGCCTCTCCCTTCGCAATATGATTCTTGGTCTGGCGACTGCTGATGAACGATATTTCATGACCATTGCAGCATTCGACTACGCCGAGAAACATCACACTGGTTTGCGTAAAGATGGCGTAACCCCTGAATTCAATCACCAGTTGAATATCCTCGGCTTCCTGTTGACCCAAACCAAGAATATCAAGCAGCCTTGGCTTGTACTCGCTTTGGTTCTTCTTCATGACACCCTTGAAGACAACAATCACTTGGAAGATGAAATTCTTTCCGAGTTCCCTGAACTTTTCCCATACGTGAACCGCATTTCCAAAGTGCGCCGTGGCGAAAAATTGTCTAACTCTGAATACTATCCACCAATGGCAGAATGCGAAGCCTGCTCTGTTGCAAAAGGTTCCGACCGCCTGCACAACCTGACAACTATGACCAAAGTTATGTCCATCAAGAAAATGGAAGAAGCAATAACAGAAACAGAAGAATTTGTTTTGGTCATGTTGAAGGATGCAAAGAAGTTCCATCCTAAACAAACCGCCATTTACGAACTCATCAAGTCTCTTATCAACATTGAACTGACTCACCTCCGTCACTATGTTGAGTTGAAAAAGAAGTATGAAAGCACTCAACAATCAATCTAATCCATGATTGAACACAAAGCCCCTCTCAGTAGGGGCTTTTTATTGTGTGTTGATTGACTTGCCAGAATTTTTCATTTATAATTATCCCATATTATTTAAAACAGGACTTCCCAAAATGACTACTACACAACTCTTCAATGTAGGCGACATCGTTGTAAGTCTCAATGACTTGCAGTTTTGGGATAATCCATACCACTTTCAAAAAGCCCTGAACAGTTTGAGAACAGAAGTTGTAACGTCTGTTCTTCAAGACCAATTCACAACAAAAAAAGAAATCAATCTTTCTAGCTGGGATGATTGCAGAGATTGGAAAAACGAATCTTATATCTATGATATACGTAACGGATTGGCACGTTCCGGTAGTAAACAAGTTCACAACTGGACAACCAAAGAAAAGAACATTCGCGCTTACATTCAAAAGCAATTTGACGAAACACTTTTGAAATGCACAAAGGAAGATGAAAGCACCATTGCAAAACTTGAAGCCGAAATTCGCCATAAGCAGGCTCAAATCGAAGCAATCAAAGCTGGCAACCGCCCTCTTTCTTACAACACCAAAATTAACGAGCGCGAATTTCTTAACGCTCGTATCCAAGATATTACCAAAATTCTCGACTCTTTCTAGTCTGACAAGAAAAACCCCTCACTAGGAGGGGTTCTTTTCATCCAGCAATTTAACCAACTTCTCTACTGCATCTTCCTTATGTTCAAGAACAAAGGATTCATAGTTATCCACAACCTTGCGAAGTTGACCAATGTAATTACCCAATGCCGGACCTTCAAGTTCTGGATGATACACTTGCACTAATCCCGCATTAAAGAACTCTTTCACCAACTTCTTGTTCTCTACTTCAATCCACTTCTGTTTTTCAACCTCAGCGAAATGAGGGAAGAATTCATAGATGCGTGCCATCCAATCATCAGTCTCGTTCTTGATACGACCTACAAACGCCCCCTGAGCCTCCATAGACGCGATCCAAGCCAAGAAACCGTTATAGGTAGGTCTTTTCCTGTCACGCATCCTCTGGTCGTGATTACGCTCTTCAAACGCATACAGCTTAGGGTCAAAGAACTTCGAAGATGCTGCATAAGCATAAACATCCTCTAACGTATCAAAACCTTCCAAGTAACGAGATGGCTCATAACCCAGGAACTCCAAAGTTCTCTGATACTCATTAGTGAGCAATGCTTCACCATGTTTGGCATCAGTCCCTTCACGAAAGATATAATACAAACCATCATGACCATGTTTAAGGATCTTTGTCTTACTTGCAACTACACCAATCAAGTTACCCAAGTCATTCCAGTTCAAATAACTTGCATGGCACAAGAAGTCTTCTTTCTTAGTTGAGATAATATCAACTTGAAAGAACACACCCTCTTCATCAGACGGAACACCATAACTCAATACATCACCATTTTTCTTAAACGGTAATTCAGATTTATAGTTGAATTCCAATGCCATATCTGTTAACATTTGTTCTCTGGTATAACGAGTGAACAACGTGGACTCTACCAACAGATCCAAGTCACCAAAGGTTTCTTTCTTGCGGTATGCCTTCACTTCATATGGCGGATAAGTCACTACCGGACCCACAGACGATTCATTGAATTCAGCAATAGCTTTATTCAACACCTTTACAACCTTCTGAGTCGATTGCTCAAAATCCTTTCTTTCAAGACGCTTTGTCTTGGTCGGCTTTAATGCATTACCACCCATAATTTTGACTCCTTAAACAAATTCGAGGACATATTTCCCAGTCTTCATAATACATGAACCATTAAGCAATGTCCAGCGTTATTTATTAAAATCATAAAATTAAACAGTTGATAATAACCTATTAAAATACTATAATACAACCATCCAAACGAAACAGGAATTTCCAACATGGCTATTTCTACTCCAAGTATCGAAACCCTTCAATGGGGCATTGAACTTAATAGCCAAGATTGGAACTCTATTTCTAACGCCCTTAGAACCATTAAGGTTGATGAACACTTTCCCGCTAAAATTTGCTCTTTCATTGAAGCCATGAAAGCAACTAATGCTGGAACTTACTACCACGATTATGTGGGTGAAGTACTCGATTGTCTGGACGAAAACCCTGAACTTGAATTCATTGGCGCAGGTTCTTTCTCAGCCTGTTTCAAAACAAAAGACAACACTGTATATAAGTTCAATATCCTTGGCGAAAGTATTGACGCTTTTGTCTCATATGCAATTCATTGCCATGACAATAAATCACCATTTGCACCAGTCGTTAACAACGTATGTCATCACAACCAATCATATTGCATTGAAACTGAGTTACTTACTTCTTTTCAACGCAATACTTATACATACGGAAACTTAAACACCTTTGATGAAATAATAACCAATAAAGATTATAATAAGTTCTTTCAGTCTATTAAACAACTTGTTCAATCAGAAGTAGACGGTAAGAAACCAAGTATCACTCTTTCATCATGCACTAAGTTCATTGAAATGATTCATAGTTCCATTGAAGCTATTAGTGCATTCAGAACTAAACCCGCTCGCCTTGATAGTGGTATTGATAACTTAATGTGGCGCGGTAATCAAATCGTATTCAATGACCCAATATTCTAATACTATAATATTGAGTTTCATATAAGAGCCAATCATCGAATTGGCTTTTTGTTATTCATCATATATAATAAATCTAATTAATGAGGATAACATGGATAACAATAAACACGTAGTACAAGTCTTTGAAGGTTATATTGAATCATTAGACAAAACAACTAACATCGGAACTGCTCATCTTATTGATATAACAGAACCAACTAATCCAGATGAATTAGCTGAAATAAACTTTAACCTGATTAATAAGAATATTGAAACAGTTGAAGAAGGTTATATGTTTACTTGGTATATAGGAAACATACTAAATGAAGATGGCGAAATTCAAAACACATTTAACGAGTTTGAATTCAATCTTTCTAAATGGACAGAGGAAGAATTATCACAAATCCGCATTGAAGCGAATAAAATTCATAAAAGAATTACATGGGAATAAAAAAGCCACACTCCTAAGAATGAGGCTTTTTCGTATCCCGTTAATCAGTTGACTTTTGAAATCAAATAACCCAAGCTGAAACGACGAGTCTTTTCATCAAGGTCAAAATGCACACCATGACCTTCTTTCAGAAACTTCTGAGCCTGCACAAAACTCAATTCTGCATCATGCTTACGAAGATCTGCACGCAGAGTGTGTTCATTCGTTGCATCAACTTCAAACTGAACAACGCCACCTTTTTCTTTCTTAACTTCGACCAGAGTGTGATTCATGATGTTCACCTTCAAATCTGTATGTGGGTTTGGGTCGCTATATTGCTTCCCTGTGTATCCAATTATACTCGCCATTTATCAAAAATGCACTATCTGTTTTATCTTCATTAATTATATCCGAACACCTTTTATTCCATTCCAAACTATATAAAAACTTGACTCTTTTTAGATCATTGTCTATAATTGACGCTTAACTGATAAGGAATAAAAGACCATGCCTAAACAACAAATTCTCTCTGATATTGATGAAAATCGCCAAGCAGAAGAAGATGCACAAATGGAACTGGTCCATCAAGAAATCTTTCAAAATGAGTGCGATAAACTCGGCTTGACTCATGAAGAGATGCATAAACTTTACACCTCAAAAGGTGAAAAATGAAAAACCAAGCATTCGGCATCACAGAAGACGATGTAGAAAACGTCTTACGCCAACATCTGCACGAAGTAACTTCCGGTCATATTGAAGAAGCATACGAAATGATTGATCATGACCGTGTAGAAAAAAGTGCATTGCAAGAAGTTGAAATGGAAGCTCAAGTAGGGGCAGCTTACGAGGACATTAAACAACAACTTCGAGAATTGAAACTGATCTGAAATCCCCTCTTCTGAAATAAGCCTCCTTTATTGGGGGCTTATTATTTTTAAATATAAAATAATACTTGACCATAAAAGAATCATTGCCTATAATTGAAACTTAACTAATAAGGTATATAAGAATATGGATCAACAACCAAACATCCAAGAAGTTTTTGATAAAGTTATTCAACTTGGATTCTATAACCAACAACAAGGTTCTGAACTCATGTGCAGGGCTTTGAAAGAAGCTGCACGCTCAGGTAGCATCACTAAAGAAGAATTCATTCTTGCCAATGAAGAAATCCGAATTTACCTCAGTGGCTTTGGCTCATTGGGCGGTATGCTGTTTCATCGTAATTCACCTTGGGAGTTCCCAACACGTTTGGCAATCTATCAAGATTGGAAAAATCGACCGACTTGGAAGTAAACACCAACACTAAAATGAGCCTCCTTAAATGGGGGCTTATTCGTTTTTAACACTAGACATTTCTATTCTCACATACTATAATAATTACACACTACATAAGGAAGCTTCAACATGATGACCACTAATGAAAAAATTGATGCCATCGTAGATCACGCTGGTAAAAATTATGTGTCTGGTTGGGATGTTGTTGTCGAATGTTACGAGCGCAAAGAAATCGAAGCCCTCTTGAAAGAGCATGGCTCTGTTGAGCGTGTTATCGAAGTACTTCAAGAAGTCGTAAATAACCACTTTGAGCAAGAATCTAATACTCGGTTTTAATAACTAACCAAGTATCAAACAAGCCTCCTGACCAGAGGCTTTTTTATTTCAAAGTCCCTTTGCTTCCTTCTCATTTTACTGTATAATCAATACATCGACTTAAACACTAACAGTAGGTAACTCAACATGAAACTTAATATCCCTGATGCTTTCTGCGAACACTTTTTTAACACTCACAAAGATTCAATTCCTGATGGCACTGAAGTCTTTGATACATTCACCGATTCTGATGGTAATGAACATTTCTGTTTCAAGGAAACTCGTGAAGCTTGGGCTTTGTGGTGCGAACAGAATAAATAATTCATCTTTCTTGCAAAAGCTCCTTTCGAGGGGCTTTTTTTATTGACGAAAATTTGTATTTATACTATAATACACTCACATTAAATGATTAAGGAACATCAAACATGAACGCCACTCCTATTGCCCAATCTGTTTCCATTGCACTTCGTTCTGATCTCGTTATCTGGATCGATTTGGAAACAACTGGTCTGGACGTTGATGACAATATGCGCGGAATGCACAAACACAAAATCATCGAAATCGGCATGCATATCACTGACGAAAACTACAACGTCATTGATAAAGGTTTTGAAGTCGTAATTCATCACGAAAAAGAAACCATTCTTCCACTGATGAACGATTATGTTACGAACATGCATACCACAAGTGGTTTGCTTGACCGAATCGAACAATCCACAGTGACGCTTGAAATGGCTGAACAGATGATGATTGATTATATCAACTCTTTCAACATCGAACATGGCAAATGCCCTATCGCCGGGAACAACGTAAGCTTCGATAAAAACTTCATTGACGCTCAAATGCCAGCCTTTGCAAAAGTTCTTCACTACCGCAAACTTGATGTAAGCTCTTTCAAGATTCTTGCTTGGCACCAGTTCCCTAAAGAGGCTGAACAAGTTGTCAAACAAATGAAACATCGTGGCTTGGAAGACATTCAAGAATCCATCGCTGAATTGAAACACTACATGAACACCATCATGAAACAAAAGTAAATCTTCATGGTCAAAAACAAAGCTCCTTTCGAGGGGCTTTCTTCGTTCTTGTTTAAAAATATTGATATTCAAATACTATAATGCTATACTCACTTATCTTTTATAGGTAGGGATATAACACTATGTCTTCCAATCTCAATTCTGAACAAATGTTGGAAGAAGAAATCCATGTTGAAAATATTAAAATGGATATCCTTCGCTACCTACGATTTAATCGTTATTACAGAACAAAACCAAAAAATACTTATGCACCTTTCCTTAAAGCTGTACAACAACTTTTTCAACAAGGTATGTTGATAGAGAATGGCGTATCTGAATACTATCATGCAACTACCGTAGTACCAAAAACAGTTCTCGTTAAAACATTGGAAATCTCTAAAATACAAGTAGGCGATACTATTGCTGACTATGTTTGGTTCACCAAAAGAATGGACCATGTAACAAAACAATACTTTGAAATTTTAGAAGAAGATTTTAATGAACTTGGACTTGTTATTGGTATTGATCACAAGAGGAAAGAACGAACTTTTAAAGAAATACTATTCAATTATCCTGAACATCCTAATAAGCTGTATCACACTCTAAAAATCGGCAATGAAGTTAAAGATGTTTGTTTTGCAGATTACACTAACAACTCATTAACAGAATTTCCAAAAGTACTTAAACGTAAGTACTAAGAAATTAATTTATGACCATTAATTATATAACTCTTAATTCAGAACTCTTTAATGAAATGGTTGAACTATCATGTAAGGATACACATGATATAGAGTTATATCTGTCTTCTGTTAAATTAGATGATAACTTTCCAAATAAGCTTACAACACTTATTCATGTTCTTAAACTTGGTCAGTCTTCTTATGGAGAGTATGATGAGTATTGTATAAAGAATATCCACAATGCCTTAGATAGTAATACAAACTTTAAAATTATAGGAACTGGCGGATTTTGTATTTGCATATCTAATAAGGAATTGGATATCTGTTATAAGATCAATATAATGTCTTTGTCTTATGATGCTGGTCTTGAATACGCTACTACAATTCATGATTCAAGTTATAATCCTTTAGTTCCAACTGTGCATGATGTTCACATATGTGAAGACACTTATTGCTCTGTTATGGAGAAACTTAAACCTGTTAGTGGTTCTTTTGAACAGTGGTATAATGAGAAGTCTTTAAAGGATGCTATCAAATACTATAATGCTAACGAACTATTAGAATTCACTTCTAAATATTCTAATGCCAACTTAGATGAGTGTGAGAAATTCTTAGTTGTTATTAAGTCTGTTATTGATTATTGCATGAGTTTAAATATTGAACTCGACATTGATGTTGTTAGTTTCAACTTAATGATGCGTGATAAGCAACTTGTCTTTATTGATCCCTTGTTTCCTGTTGCTGGCTATTAAACATTATAGTAATTCCTTCTTGCAAATTCAGTGCCAACTTTCTTCATTTATTTTTACAATACTATAATGATTTAGCTTGCCTTCTACACGACATGCCGGTATAATCAATCCCATAGAAAGGAACAAAGAGATTCGAAAAACTCTCCTTGACCTGATACCGAAATTGACGTATAATTGCTACATCAACCAGACATAGAAGGTACTTCGAAATGAGCAAGAAAACTACTCTTTTCCCAATCACTGGCTACTTGAACTACATCGAAGACTTGAAGCAATCCGAAAACGGAACTCTTCACCGCAAAATCATCTTGGGTCGTGGCGAAGGCGAACTGTCCTTTAGCATCGTTCTCTTTGGTGCTGCTGCAAAACTGGCTCACTACGAATTGCGCAAGGGCGACAAAGTTCGCTTGACCAACGTTGAATTGATTCCAGACCGCACTACCGACAACTTCAAAAACAAACGCATTGCCAACATCTTCACTCTTGTTGCTAATGGCTGGGAAGTTGTTGAAGAATGGAGCAACATGAATCCCGGCACCGTTGTTGACAACGCCGCTTTCTTCCAAGGCTTTGCTAACCACGTAAACGTCGGCAAGACTTCCAACGACAAAGATTCTGTTGGCTTGTTGATTGGTGGCGGTAATGCTCAGATGAACACCACCATCGGCATGAACGCTTATGGCAAGGCTGTAGAGAACGCAAGCACCATCGAGAAGGGTAGCATTGTTGCTCCTACCAAAATGAGCTTGATGGCAATCAAAGAAGGCGACAAGACCATCGCTAACAAGTTCTACGTAGCTCTCAATGAGTTCGAAATCAAAACCAAGAACAGCACTCAGCACGTAGCACAGGCTCCACAACAACGTCAGCCACAAGGTCAGTCTCAGCCGCAACAAGCACCACAACCTGCACACGACTTTGACAGCTTTGACGATGATATTCCGTTCTGATTCTTGGAACGTTTTCAATAAAACATAAGGGGGCTTTTTAGCTCCCTTTTTTGTTGCCTTTTTTCTTATAACCAAATGCCTACATACTATAGTATTTGAACGAAATTTGTTCTTGACAAAAATTTGCAATTCGGATATCATAGTCCCACAATCAGAGAAACATTCTTTTTTTCTGCGAATTCAAAACAAGACTTTCAAAAATGGATATCCTTGGCTTAGCATAACAGAAACACACCTTCTTGTATAATTAATATTTTCACGTCTTGGGGCGCTGGAGATAAATAAATACAATCATAAAAAAGGCTTGCATTCATATCAAAGTTTGGTTATAATTACCACAATGAAAATAGTATCTTAATTCCGCCAAATGACGAACAAAACCTACCACACTCGCCAGCAAAAGTCAACAGCACAAAAGCATTTAAACCAGACAAAAAAACTCAAAAAATATCCCAAAAGCATTGATCTTGATAGGGAAATTTGCTATAATATATTTAGGGTAGGTGTAGGTATAAATTGACCGCAAAAGCATTGTCCAAAACTTTAGATTTTTTCACTAGGAAAGCTTGTGTTTTTGAATATTCTACCCCCGTTACTCAATAGTATATCGCATCCTGTGTAACGCTCTCGAAATTAAGGATATCTCCTTTATAATTTGACATTATTTTTTTCTCATTTACAATATAAAAACATACACATTTAATATAAAATAAACATAAAATGAATACTATAAAAAACAAATTTAAATCAACTTTTGATTTCTTTGCGAACATTAAGCGCGATCTTATCGTTACAGTTTGGCCTGATAAAAATGAAATGATTAAAACAACATTTTTTGTTATTTTTTTTGCAATACTCTTTGGCGTATTCATTTCTTTATCAGATATAATTCTTTCTAAATTTTACAATCTTGTAGTTTTTTGAAACTCAATTATGAATTTAAAAATATTATTATTTTCTAAATTTTAAATTTATTATATTAATAAATTAAGCTAAATTATAACAGATGTTTTAAAATTAAAAATGCAACAACAATAACAAATATTTCGCCTAAACGTTAACTATTTTAAAATAAATCATATTAAAAAATTACACAAAAAAATATACAATCCATAAGTGTTTACTCTTCTTCTTTATTATAAATAGATAATAAATCCTTAAAAATCTCAACTATTTAATCTAGAAATAAATCCCACACTTTTTTAAAAATAAATTTTGAAAATGAATCATAATTATAAGTTTTTATAAGAAATATTTTTTCTTGGCTATGATAAAACAAGAACTGTTTAGCATTTGCCTAGCGTACTCAAAATCAATCTTTTGAAGCTTTTAAAAAAATCATTTTAAATCAATAATAAGATTAAAGATCTCAAAAATACCTGTCATCAAAAAAACTGCTTCCAATATTTTTTTAAAAAAATGTTTTCTATTACCTCACAAAAAAAACAACATTTTCAACAAATTTCAAAAACAATCATTTTATTTTTAAATAATTACATAATGTTTTAGATGTAATAAATTTATAATATTTTCAAAAAATACAACAGAAAAATTCTCAACAACCATAAAAATAACACATTAAAACTGTAAAAAACAAAGACAACGCCATTAAAAATAAGTTTAAAATACCACTTCATCTTCACAGGTATATCATGTTCATAATTCTTTGATAGCTATTTTAAAAATTCACAAAATTAATTCCATATATAATTTTAAAGCTATATTAATAATATTTTTTGATATGTAAATTCTTATTAAAATATATTTTAAAATCTAATATACTATGGTCAAAAAGCTCACAAGAATTAATAATATTTAAAATTACATGCTATTTTAAAACCAAATAATCTTATTAAACTTCGAATTACTTACTACTTTTACCTCATTAAATAAATTATTTTTCAATATATAATCTAAAAAAAATTCAATAAATAACAAAAAAAATTAAATTCTTTATTAAAAATAACAATTAATACAAAAAAAATCGCAGTGAAATTGACATTAAAAAATATCTATTATTAAGCATTATCAAATATAAAAATAGTTTTTATTTCAATTTGTTTTAAAATTAATTTCACAAGAAAACGAAATATTTTAATAATTAAATCGCATTAAAATAAAAATAAATTTCAAAATATTTTAAAAGAAATAGAAACACCTAAATATAATCTCTTCAATATTAAAACAATACAATAAAAAACATATGTCAGTATAAATATCAAAACAGAATAAATTAAAAATATTATTATTCTATTTGTAAGTATCATAAATATTTTAATTTAGATGTATAAAATAAAAACAATAAAATGTTTTTAGATAATATGAAGTATTATTTTTCAGAAAAAAACACCCTGCATTGTTTTGAAAATACTAAAATATTTACATTAATAAAACCATTCATAAATAAGTATTTTTATTTTTAACTCATAATTGTCAGCAATAATATTTTTAAATATTTCCTATTTCATTAATGATATATTAGTTTATAAATTTTTAAAAATAATTGAATCGATATAAAAAATAGTAAAATCCATGTTTATAATTTAAACAATATTTTTTATTAATGACTATTCCTAATCAATCAATAATTCAGACATTCAATCGAAAAAAGATAAATTTTCATCTAAAATTTCTAAATATTTTTATTTCATAAGCAAATTATTAATGCATATTCCTAAATCAGATCTAAAAATAACACTATTAAAAATTTGTTATATTAAATTTTTAATTATTTTTTTTGAAAGTAATTTGTAAAAAAAATAATGGTTTTACACACTCTTTAATAAAATAAATTTTCATTAGTCAATAGAAAAACAATAGGCACATTCAAAAATATTTGTGCATTTTTTATGTAACGATAAGAATATTGCATCCAGAAAGAATCAAAGTATTTATCTAATAAAAATAATAAAAAATACAAAGTAAATTATAGCACCATTAAGACAATATTGTTTGAAGCATGTTGAAAACATTTGAACAATTTTTTCAGGAAAAACAACAAAATATTTAATTATTTTATTAGATATACTCAAATAGCACTTAATTAAAACACATGAATCACCATACATATTAATAATAAAATTACACTCATTTTTAAAATTTACTTCAAGCCGCCACTTATACATTTCAATAAATAATTAAAAATATATGATTTTAATTTATATTAATAACTCTATAATAGCTATTTTTATTTTATATAGAACAAATTAAAATATTCTAAAAAATGACTATATATTCAGGTTTAAATTTAATTAAATTCATATTAAATGCGACTTGTTTTGTAAGAATAATAAATTAAAAATATATTTTATATTCTTATAAAAATCCTATCGCATTTGTTTTGGCTTATTTAGTCAACTGATTATTCTTTAAAGCATTAATTAAATATCCCCAAAAAAAATAAACACACTATAAAATAATTTTACGAATATAAATATCTCTTCATAAATATTCTCACAAAGAAAATGTATTAATTTTAATAAAGTTTAAATATCAATGTTTCCCAGTAAAATTTAAAAAAAACTAAATAATTTTAAAATAAGACTAACTTAAAATCACAGTTAAATTTTTTGTTATTCATCATCAAAAACTTCTTTTTATAATGAATTCCTCTTCATTCTTTTAAAAAATAACAATAAATTTTAAAATATCGATATAAACAATATCGTATTAACTTTAATAATTCTGCCTTTTAAAGTCAATTTTAGAAAAAAAATAAATCACTTTTATAATATTTTTACATGTTCTCCTTTATTAAAATACTATAATTAAAATTTTTATTTTTATGGCTAAAAAATACAATTCATTTTAATTTAAAATCATCATCATATTAAAAATATTGATATTCTGGATATAATATTTTGCACCAGCATATAAAATATTCTTCATGATATTTCATAATCAAAACTATAAAAAACAACAATTCTATTATTACAATTTAAAAATATGCAAAAGTGAAAATTTTAATTTTAAATTTCACAGTGTAATATATTTAAGTAATAAAACATGAAATTAATATTTTAATAACAATACCATCTATATAATTCTAGGAATAAAAACACTATAAAAATTAAATATAATAAATATTCAAATCTCACTCCGAAAGCAAATTAATTCTATAAATAATATATAAAAAAAAATAAAATATATTTATAAACCTCTATATAAAATGCAGAATGCATTCTAAATATTAAATTCTAATAACACTTATTCAAAATCATAATTAATCTTGATAAAATATGCAATTATGCAAATTTAACTATAATTTATAAGCCTATTTTTAATTAAAAATTCAAAAAAAAATAAAAAATTATTTATTTGTTGTTTACATTACTACATCGCAAATTAAATTCAAAAAAAACAAAAATAATCTTTAAATATTAAGATTAAAAATATGACATTTATTCACTATTTTATTTTAAATTCATTCTTATAATAAAACATCACTAAATTATTCGTAAAAAAAATTAATAAGCCTAGGGTCAAAATACGAAAAAAGAAATTACTAACTCAATCACTATATTTACAGTTAAAACACAAAAAATCTCAATAAAACAATTAAAACATCTATATTTAAATCATGAAAATATTTAATTAATCTATTTTTTGCAATTACAATTGCAAACCTAAAATATTCATAATTTTATCATTATATCGTACACAGTCAGATCTTAAAAGCTTTCAACTAATCGATTAATACGCCTACATTTAGAACATGAAAATACTCAATTAATGGATTACTGCGCCTACACTTAATAATCTCACAATCTAAAAAAACAATCATTGTATAGTTGACAAATTAAAAATTTCAGGAAGTTTAATTTTATTTTTATAGCGGAAATATAAAAATTTCTCAAAAGATTTTTTTGTGTTTCTATAATCTTAAAAGGGGAATTCAAAGAAATCTATTATGCTAATATTCGCACGATGTTCTAACATAAAACCAAGAATTAGAGAACATTTTTGAGTGATGACTATGGGAGAATAAAAAATGATGACTATGGGGGAATAAAAAAATACAGATTATAATAATAAAAATAATTTCAAAATATATAGAAATAAATTTGAATTTTCCTTTTGTATATTTTAATATGTATATACACTTCAATAACCTGATTATAGGAGTTTTTTCTTAAAGCCCCTATTTTATCAAAAAACTCTGTTAATATAGAAATAACACGCATAATGAAAGGTATTAAATTTAATGAAAGCAAATAAAAAAATCCTAGGCTTGGCTATAATTTGTGCCACTATGTCTGGCTGTTCTCTATTCAAAGCAAAAGAATACGAATTGAAAAAACAAGAATACACATCAAAAACCTACAATATGGAAGCACCTTCTGATAGAGAAATTTATGAAACTCTTGCTCAGGCTGCTAAAAATATAGACAAATCTGTAGAGATTTTAGCTAGTGTAAATAGTGCTGCAAAATCTGAAACAATGACTTATGATCAAATTCGTCAAGCTCGTTGGCAGAAAACTTACACACCATTAGGTCTAGAAAGAGAAGTAACTATTAGAGATTGGAATGGTCCTGTTGGTCCTTTGTTCACTCAAATAGAAAAAATCACAAACTACAAAATAAAAGTATTAAATGAAGCGCCTGCTTATGGTAATTTCGTTTCTGTGAATGCTATAAAAGAACCAGCTATTAATATCATCAGAAAAATAAATGCTGATTTGGGCGAAAGAATTAAAATCAATATTTTAGAAGATGAGAAAATCATAGAGGTTTCTTATGTCAAGTAATGATCAAGATAAAGCTATTCAGCAGCAATTTGAACAAGATGCAATAGAACAGTCGAAGACTGAGCGCGTTGCTGACCAAGATAAAGCCAAGGAATCAGCTAAAAATCCAGATCGTTATTTTGTTAGAAGTCTAGTTACAGATAAAGAAGAAAATGAATCTGATGCTGAAAGAAAAGAAAGGCAAGCAAGTGATAATGAAAGGATTCAATTAAATAAATCTCCTAATGTAAGTGTCTCTACTGACATTCCTTACGATTTGGAACAAATCAAAAGTTTGAAAATTAAAGAATTGGATGGGAAAGTTTATAGAGTAGAAGAGGAAAAAGTTTCAGACTTCTTGAAAAAGAAGATTCAAACAGAAAAAGTAAACCCTCGCTATGACAGCATTTACATGGAAGGAATTAAGTTTGGCACACAGGCTGGACTTTATTACAGGGCAACACAAGTTAATCAATTTATAGAAAGAAATAAATCTTATTTTGCTAGGATTGCTAATTTTCAACCTTTATTGCTAGCTAATGGCAGAGTAGTTCCTCCTATTATTACTGAAACTAAAAATCAAGTAAATAACGAAAGTAGATACACATTAAGGAGTGTTGACAGAGCTTACCAGATACAGGAGCAAGCAAGAGTTATAAACACTCCTTTAACATGGATGGAATATTTGTTAGTTAATCCACCTAAGCCAATATTACCTAATGAAACACTACTTCCTTTGAATGAAAAAGAAGATTACTATTGGAGAGATGGTATAGAAAGAGGTTGGGTTTATGGATTAACACAAGCAAATTCTATATATATTGAAAATATAAGGAAAATGGAGAGAGACTATATTGGTATGGTTAGATTCCATTTAATGCTTGAGAGAGGTTTAATATCTAATCCTATATCATCATCTGTAAATTTGGGAGTAACTGGTACAGATAAAGATATGAATGTTAATGAAGTTATTTTTAATATTGACCAAGTTCCTAAATTTAATAGAGATGCTGAAACTTGGAAAGCTTTACCAGAAGTTGATGACTTGTTAAGTAATGGAAAACCTTTTAACGGCGAATTAAATTAATTTTTTAACAACCAAAGAATAAATAAAGCTCAATAGTGAATATATTAAATTATATTAATTATTGAGTTTTTTATTTTATTATCAATAAAAATATAACTTATATAACTTTATTTATTATTTAATGTCTGAAATGCCCTACTTATTTATATACAATGGTTAGATAACAATAATTATAGGTTATTTAATGCAAGAAGTATCGCATGATGAAAGACATTTATTACCAAATGTTCCTCCTTTATTTCAACCAGAAGATATAAATAGAATTTTAAAACATATTGTTGCTATAGGAGCCTCAGATGTTCACTTAGCACCAAACATGAAAATAATCATTGATGTTCAAGGTAGATTTTATCCAATCACAAAAAGAAAGTTAGTTCCTCATGAAGTTGAAGCTTTTATCAAGAAGATATATGGTGATAACGCTACGACTCAATTAAACAGTGCAAAAGACATTAACTGTTCACACTCTATACCTGAATTAGAATCTGAGAGAAGAATTAGATTCCGTGTTAACGCTGTTAAAATTTTATCAGAAGGCAGACCGGGAATTCAGGTTACTATTCGTACTATTGATTCTAGACCACCATCGTTAGAAAGTTTGAAATTAGAACCTGAAATTTGGGATAACTTTAGACCTAAGCAAGGATTAATTGTTGTAACTGGACCAACAGGTTCTGGTAAGTCAACACTTTTAGCAGGTTGTATGAGAGGTATTCTGGAAAATCCTGATGCTTTTAAAAAAATTGTTACATATGAAGCACCTATTGAATTTACATACGATGCTGTTGATTGGAAAAACAACATGATATTCCAAACAGAAGTCCCTACTTATCTTCCAGACTTCTTAGTTGGTGTAGAAACTTCTATGAGACGTAAGCCAGATATTATATTAATTGGTGAGTCAAGAGATCCAGAGACTATACGAAGCAGTATTTTAGCATCTCAAACAGGACACTTAGTATATACAACAGCACACACTAATGGTGTAGCTGAAACAATACGAAGAATGATTAACGTATTTAATGCAGAAGAAAGAGAGGCATTACAATTTGACTTGATAGAATCTTTAAGACTTGTTGTATCTCAACGATTAATACCATCTCTAGATGGGAGAAGAATTGCAATTAGAGAGTTCTTGGTATTTACTGATGAACTTAAAGATATATTATTAACAAAAGATAGTAACTTAGTAGTAAAAGCATTAAGAGATGAAGTTAAATTAAAAGGACAATCTTTGAGAGATGATGCAATTAGAAAACATGAAATGAAATTAATAAGTGATGCGGCTTTAAAAGATGCTTTAAGAGATTTCAGATAAAATATATAAATATTCACTTATTTTTTAATAAAACATTGTGTTTTACTGTTTTTATTTTTTTGCTGTGATATATTAAAAAAATAAAGCAATTCTAAATACAACAATGGAAGACAGAAAATACAATGAATGGCGTAATACTGCACCGTCAGTAAAACTTTTTATATTAGATTCAAGAGTATTCTTCTTTTTCGCTGCTTTTATGTTACACATGAGAATGTACACCTTTGTAATTCTCATAGTTGTAATAGCTTTTGCAGCTATTTTAGAGTTTCAAAAAATAAATTTGCTTAATGCTACGAAACGTTTTCGTTTAATGTTAAGCGGAAGAACTAAAAAAAGATAAGATATACTAAATACCAACTAGAACAGGAAAGAAATGATAAATTCAAAACCACTAAAAACTTTACTAGCTATTTCAGTACTGGCAATGATTGGTCATGCAAATGCCGATATTGCCATTTTTTCTGATGCTACAGAAGCTCAAAAACAAACAAATAACGCTGGTTATTCATTTAGCCAAACTGGGCTTTCTGGCGAGAAAGCAAATGAAATAAAAGGGCTAGGCGAAGATATGCCATTAGGGTTGTCTTTACAGGTGATTGTTCCTAAGCATTGGAATATTAATTTAAATGCTGGTGCTCAGGACCAATTGGTTTCTTGGGAAGGAAGCAAAACTTGGCCTTACGTTCTTGAAGATCTGGCACGCAGAAACGGTCTTAATGTAAAAATTGACTGGTCATCTAAAGTTGTAGATGTATTCTCACCAAAAGCTTCTCAATTAAAGCAAACTGTTGATGCTAAAAAAGCAGTAGCTGGATTGCAAGGAAAAATGGATGGAAAAAATGTTCTAGATAAAGACGGTAAAATCACTAAGGGTAAAAACATTAGCATTGAAGAAATTTATGCAAATGCAAACGTTAAGCCATTAGATGGTAGAATTCGTACATTTGTAAGTAATGTTTACAATGGTGGTATGAGTGCTGATGATGGTGCAAGATTCATATTGAAATCTAACTTGATGTTGAGTGATAACATTGCATTGTGGGGAGAATATACAGGTTGGGATATTAAATGGAATGCTTCTGCTGACTACAATATCACTAATGAGATTTTATTGAAAGGATCTTTAAGAGATAGTATTTCACAAGCGTTGAAATTGTACTCTAAGTCTGATCATCCTTTGTCTGCTACATTCTATGATGGTAACAAAGTTGTTGAGATTTCAGATTTTAACTACAAAGATCCAAAAACTGTAATCCCTAGTGGTTTTGAACAATAAGAGGAAATGATAAATATGAACGGTTTTAATTTAACAAATATATCAAAACTAGTTGGAGTTAGTATTCCAGTAGTTTTGGGTGGTTGTGTTTCTGGTCACACTGCAAAGTGGGAAACACAAAGCAAGGCATCAGAACAAAAGACTCATGAATATAAAGATTTAAGAGAGCAAATGAAACCAGAAGATCCATTGGTTAAAAACTCTACTGGATTTTATGTAGATAAAACGCCTATTAAAATAGTAAAAGACAAGAAAGATTTGCCTGCTATTTTTTACAAAACAGTAGATGTTTACTATCCTAATCCAATTGGTTATGCTGAATTTTCTGCTGACATATTCAAAAAAACTGGATTACAGATTAACTTTGTAAACTTGAATGATGATTTACAAGCTAAGAAAAAAGGTGCAGCTTCTGCTCCTAACCCTTTTGATCAACAAAGCAATCTTCCTCCTGCTTTGCAGCAACAATTGAATAGTCAAATAGGACAAATTCCTACTGTTGATGAAGATGAAAACTCTGTAAAAGAGAATGATACAAACATTTCATTGAACTACAATAGTGATTTAAAAGGTTTATTCGATTATGTTGCTGTTAAAAAGAATTTGAAATGGAAATGGGATCAAAGCTCTAATAAAGTTTTCTTCTATCCATTAGATACAGAAACTTTTACTGTTTTTGCCATTGCCGAAAACATAGATTTGAGTTCTACAGTTACAACTAACGTTTCTAACAAATCAAGTGGTAGTGGTGGTGGATCTAGTGGCGGTGGTGATAACGAAGCCAAAAGTGATTCAACAAATAACCAGAAGATTACTTATAACCAAAAACAAGGATATTGGAATGAAATCCAAGAAACTGTAAAAGGAATGGTATCGGAAAAAGGTCGTATTGCTTTCAACTCTGTACAAGGTAAAATAACTGTAACAGATAATGATTTTAACATAGCCAAAGTAAAACAGTACATTGCACAAATGAACGAAGATGCATTTAAACAAGTTACTATTGATATTAACATGGTTAACTTGAAAATGAATGATAACCGTAACTTAGGCGTAAGCTTGAATATCATTAATGGAAAACTAAGCTTATTGACAGGGCAAGGCGCAAGTACTGCTGCCAACCAATTCACAGGTATTGGATATAATAATGGCGGTGATAAGAGCGCATTGTTAAATATTCTTGACCAATTTGGACAAACAACTGTAGAAGCTAATATATCTGTTGTAACATCAAACAATATACCAGCACCAGTTCAAGTTACAAAAAATAGAGCATATGTAAGTAATACAAGTATTGAACAGTCTACAAGCACAACTGGTGGTAACTTGCAACAAATTGAAACTGATACAATCAGTGAAGGTATTACTGCTCAGTTAACTCCTAAAGTTTTTGGACAGAATGTAATGTTGAATTACTCAATGAACCTTTCCGTTATTGATGATTTGCAACAAGCTCCGGGCGATTCATTAGTTCAGTTACCTTTAACAAGTACCAAAAACTTTGTTCAAAGATTAACATTGCGTAATGGCGAACCAAAAGTTATTGCTGCATTTGAACGTTCAGATGGTACAAACAGTTCTAAACACCCACTAGCGCCTGCTTTATGGTGGTTAGGTGGTAATGAAGTGTTAGATAAAACAAAAGAAATCGTATTAATTGTTGCAACTCCGTACATTACAACACTTAGACAAGAATAATTAGAAGGAATTATTAAATGTTAGCAAGATTAACAGAAATTAATGGCGTTAAATACGCCACTGGTCTCGCTTGGGAATCCTTTGATTATGATGGTTCCAAGCGACTTGACATGGAAATAAACCTTATAGCCAAAAAAGCTGGTAAAGATTGGGGCTGTAAAGTATTACATGTTGGAGATCGTAAACAAATAGGTTTTGGAACAAAAGAATTAAAAGGATATGTTTCTCTTGGTTCTGTATTAACAAGAACATCTTACAAAGAATTGCTTTATATCAAAAGATTAAGCGATGATGAATTTTATGCTTGTTACTTAGACGATAAAGGACTTGTATTAGCTGACCACGAAGGTGTTTTTGACCCAACTGGTTTGATTAACATGATTAACACTATTAACATGGCTACTGGTCAGTTAAGTATTGGTGTATCCAGTGAAGATCAATCAGCAATATTCGATGATGATGATGACTATCAGTTTAAGATTATATCTTTTGATGAAATCACCAAAAATTTCAGAAAAACGCCTGATGATATTATTGATAAAATTGTTCAGGAAAATAAAAAATTAAAATACATATTTATTGGTGTAGTAGCTATAGGTATTGCAGGAGCTTGTTATTTTACATTTAGTAAACCGAAACCTGAATATGATGAAATCGTAAACCATGAAATTGGTGGACAATTAGATAGAAAATCTGCGTTCTTAAACAAGTTTTTAGGAAAAGAACAAGAGGGAATTGAAAGAAATGCTTATCTAAATAAAGGAAAAATGATTATAAAGAATAAAGTGGATACAAGCATTTACAATAAGCAAGAAATAATTGCTGGAATTAAAAAGCTTTATGATACTTATCCTCCAATCTTGAATGAATGGCAACTTAATCAAATTAGATTTGACAAATTAAAGAATGATACAGATATTAAATTTTCTATTGTTTTAAAACGTATTGAAGATAGTTATGGTTATTATACTGATGCAGAATCTGTAACAAGAAAAATTGCAGAAACCATTCCTTTGAAAAACTTGAAGGTTTTCCCTGCTGACACATCAAATAATATATTAATTGCAGAATTTTACTATAAAAATCCCGAAAAAGTTAAGTCTGATAAGGAATTTGAAGAAAAAGTTGATAAACTAAACAAAGAGCAAGTAGCAATTCAAAAAAGTATTAAAACTGCCAAAAATGAAATTGGTGATTTAGAGTTAAATATTCAAGAAAATACTGGTTTCTTTGCGAAAAGATTTGGTAGTTCTTTAGAAGAAGCTTCATCTCAAATTTCTGAAAAAGTAATGACAGAATCCAGAAAAATTGATAAGCTATTAAAGAATTATAAAGAATTACAATCGTATACAGTTGAAGTTCCAGAGATTTATACGGCTGGCACAAGAATGGAATTATTAAATCTATCACAACAGAATTCTTATTATCAATGGAAAGTTGAGCCTAATAGCTTAGTTATTCCAGAAAAGGCATCAAACGATAAGAGTCCAAATTATGATTACTATGCTAGAAGTTATGATTTCTCTATAATTTCCAAACAATATAATACCAAAGGTATTGACGAAATAAGTACAGCTTTAAACTTATTAGATAAGCCTTATTACAATATTTATGGAATACAATATGATATAAACAATGAACAATGGGTAATAAAAGGTGAAATGTATGAAAAGAAATAAGACTATATTGGCGGTTGCCCTAGGAGCTTTATTAGCCTCCAATGTATATGCAGCCGACAATATTACTCCACAATTAAATGCTAAAGCTGATAATACCAGTGTTAGCACTTCTGACCAAGCAAGTGTTGGTAATGTAAATAACAATGCTTTGACAGAAATCGCTTTGCAACAAAAGAAACTCGAAAGAGAAAACTTTGTTGCAACTCAAAAGTTGAACTTGCTAAAAACAAACCAGCAAATTCAGCAATTAAGTGAAGATTCAGATTTTAGTTCAGGAGGCTCAGTAGGAAGTAATTCCAATGCTCCTAAAATGTCTCCATCAGAAGAACAAAGAATTGCAGAAGAGCAGGGTATTCAACAAGAAGTAGGCTTTGTTTATAAAGGAGATGCAAAAAAAGCTAAAATCACAGAAGAAAATACCGAAATAAGTAAAGTACTTAGTGAGTTTAATGATTTAAAGAAAAAAGTAGAGAAAAATGATCAGGAAGCTAATCAAGTTCCAGCCAATGCTAGACCTCAAATTTCTATTAGAAGTTTAGAAAGTGTTGAACTAGATGGATTGTCAATTTATGATGATAGTCAAAAAAGTGCAAAAATTAAATTTACTTATTTAATCAACGAAGGCGCGAGCCAAAAAAGAGTTGTAAGTAAAGTTGATATAAAAGAAAATGGAACATTCAAAGTTCAAGGAGATAGTTATAAAGTTTTGCAAATCAGAAATGATGGTGTAAGTCTACAAAATACTATTACCCAAAAGAACATAGAATTAACAAGAATTAATTAATATTTCTTTAAATAACAAGCGCTCTCATGAGCGCTTTTTTATTATCTATTAAAAAAGTATAAATATATAAAAATAAACGAAGTTTTTTCTTTAAAATACTTAATTAAAGCTTTTTAAGTGTTAGGATTATAATATTAGTCAAAGTAATAAGAATAATATAATGCAACTTCCTCCAAATAAACCGCAACAATCGATAATGAAAGAACTCAAAAGTAATATGAGTTTAACTGGCGAAGGAGCCAAAAAAGAAATTGGTACAAAAGTTATAGCAAGTATTGAAGATATTCCTAGCGGTTGGAAACTAGTATCTGAGACTCATAACAAAAAAGATAAATTTTATTTAGATGAGAACTTATTAAAACAGGGTGCTATTGTTTATGTTGACACTGTTGAAGAAGGAAAAACTGTTCAAAAGTTTTATTGGTTCATTGGTACACAACAATTCACATTAAATGCACGTTTAAATAAATTAATGGAAGAACTCATTAATAATGGCGAACGAGTATTCAGAAGTACAGTAAAAGATCAGCGTTTAATTGAGGAATTATACAAAACATCAAAAGACGTTATTGGTTCCACTGATAAAGACTATAGTCGTGCTGAAAAAGGCACACCAACGAAAGAAGTAAATGATTTATTTTTAAGAGCTATTACAGAAGGAGTATCTGACATCCACTTAGAAGTAAGAAAGGGATTTACTCGTATCCGTGCTCGTATTAATGGACATATTAGTAACTTTTATAAGACGACGTTCTCAGAAGGTACTGGTAGAACATATGCAAACGTAATTTATCAGACAATGGCTGCTGTATCTAGTGTAACATTCCAAGAAAACACTCAACAGGATGCGTTAGTTACTGGTATATTTGGTAATGAAGATAGAAAGGTTAAATTAAGAGTTCGTGTGGCATCAAGCCCAACAGAACCAAATGGTTTTGACATGACAATGCGTTTACTTGTTATTCAAGACAGTAAGAAACCTCTTGAACTTGAAACATTGGGATACAATAAGAAATTAACATTTAATATTATTCAAGCGATTTCTCAGCCAGTAGGATTAACAATTATTGCTGGTACAACAGGTTCTGGTAAATCTACAACTCTTCAAAACTTATTGATGAAAAAAATTAACGAACGTAACGGCGAAATTAAAGTTATTACGATTGAAAACCCACCTGAATACTTTATTCCGGGAGCTTCACAATGGCCTGTAATGCAAGATAAAGATGGTTCTGCTCTTAAAGGTTTCCAAAGTGCAATGCGAGCGGCAATGCGTTCCGATCCTGACGTATTAATGATCGGGGAAATACGAGACAATGAATCTGCGAACTTAACTGTTCAAGCAGTTCAGTCTGGACACCAAGTATTATCAACTGTTCACGCCTCTTCTGCATTAGGTGTTATTAACAGATTGGAAAACTTAGGAGTTGGTAGAGATATTTTAGGAAGCCCTGACTTTTTGGCTGGGTTGATTTATCAGAAGCTTCTTCCAAAACTATGCC
>Ga0247812_10000110_pt1 | contig 112226 bp, 112 predicted proteins | sample UWRJL149409B1_FD_178011 | JGI IMG/M metagenome (GOLD analysis project Ga0247812, IMG submission 178011) | Plant litter microbial communities from Arlington Agricultural Research Station in Wisconsin, United States - UWRJ-L149-409B-1 | ecosystem: Environmental > Terrestrial > Plant litter >... | reverse complement strand
AATCAATATAATAAAAACAAGATAAATAATTGAAAATCAATTGTTTATATAAAATCAACTGAGCACTATAGAACAAAAAAGTCGAAGATTAATCTTCCGACCATTCGTGCTGCAAAGCGGGCCTTTTGTTTTTACAAATTATTTTTTATTCTTTTTAATCAACTGGAATTTCCATGTACCTCGTTCTTTTATAGCAATATCACCGGCAACTATGGTATCATAATCGGGATAGTTAAGGTAAAATAAATTATATTCAATACCATTGATCGTAATAGTTGGAATTTGCTTGGGCTTTTCATAAACGGCTTTTTGTATCACACCGTTAAAGCTGTAGTTTTTGGTTCGTTCGCTCGATGCATAAACCCAACACGACATTGCAATGCTGCCAGCCAGCAGAAATAGGATTGGGAATATTGCCTGGGTATGTTGGGGCTTTAACTGATTTTTAGCCTTTAATATAAAGTATACTATAGCCATTGTTAAAAATGGAAGTACTATTGCAAAAGAGGGAAATAGGGTTGGCATAGATTTTATTGTTCTGTGTTTTCGATATTAAACCCCGGCGTTTTGTAATCCTTATCCAGGTAATCTGCCGGGATCTGTATATGGTTGCCATCGCGCAGGGCGCTGTAATGCGGCGACATGATTTCTACGCCCGCTTCGTTAAACTTGTCCTGCAAATGCTGGTGCAGCCGCGAATATATAACTGCCATTTTATGCGGCTGATCGGTATAAGCGTTTAACTGGTAACTAACATTAAAATCGTTCAAGGCAGTTTGCAGTACAAAAGGTTTGGGCTCAGGCAGTACACCCTCGGTGGCTTCGGCGGCGTTTATCATCAGTTGTTGTATTTGCTGCCAGGGCGCATCGTAACCAATGGTAATGGTGGTGTTCAATATCAAGCCAAGGGTTTTAGCGGTAGAGGTATAGTTAACCGTGTGCCCGCCTAAAATAGTGCCATTGGGGATAGTGATATCCTCGTTTTTGATAGTGCGGATGCGGGTAACCAGGATGTTCTTTTCTATAACATCGCCGGTTATTTCGCCAACCTTTACGCGATCGCCAATTTTAAAGGGGCGCATGTAAGTTAGAACAATGCCCGATACCATATTAGATATGGCCGACGACGAACCCAGTGAGAACAGCACCCCCAGGAAAACCGTAACCCCCTGAAATACCTTAGAATCTGAACCGGGCAGGTACGGGAAGATCACCACGAACATAAAAGCGTACAATAGTACCCTGATGATATTATAGGTAGGCATAGCCCACTCCGGGTAAAATCCGTTGAGGGTAAAAGCGCCCTGCTCAATTTCGCGGGCTATAAATTTTACCAGTTTTACAATATAGCGGGTTACTGTATAAATTACTGCTACAGTAAGCAGGTTGGGTATGTAATGTACAAATGCAAGTAAAATGCTCTCCAAAGGGTTTACAACATAACCCAGCAATAAGGTAGCAAAAGGTTTGGAAGATGGAAATATAAAGAATAGCACCGGCAGCGCCAGGTACACCAGTACCACAATAATAAGCAGCCTTAAAACGCGCAGCAGGGCGGTAATTAGCGGGAACACCCGTGTGGCATAACCTACCGGTGCACCCTGCGCGGCCAGTTTAGTTATGCGGCTTTCCCAAGCCTTTATTATCCTAAGCTTTAACCAGCGGAATGCCCGGTTAACGGCCCATATTAAAAATATAAGTAAAACAATAACGGCTAATGCTTCGGCTATGTTAATTAATACCTGCTTAAAGCTGTTGTTTTGAAATACGTTGCCTAATTGCTTTTTCAGAATATTTAGATAACTGGCGGCCAACTGCGGCCGGCTCAGTTCGGTAAGGCTGGCATCCTTATTATTTAAGGCAAGTACAATTTCCGACCGGTAGGTGATGATAGACACCGCACTGTCGTTCTTTAAGCTGAGCGAATCGGGGTTAAAATCTATCCGGTCTATTAAAGCATTAATGCGTTTGGTTACCACCTGTGCACGCTCAGCAGGCGTAAATAAGCCCTGCCCGGTGTAAAAGGTAAACAGCGTATCCTGGTTAATAACAACCGGATAGCCCGCTTCTGGTGTTTGCGCTTTAAGGGCGTTAACAGATAGCCCTATCCAAATAAGCAGCACATAAAATTTAGGCATAGCAGGTTTTTATGCTAAAGCTAAAAATTATATTTAAGTATTGGAGGGTAAAATGTTAGCCCTCCTGCACCAGATCGGTGCCTAATCCGTCAGATACATCATCAAACAAACTGTTCAGGATAGATTCTATTGTTATGGAATTTACATCGTCCACATAATGCTCGTTGCGGGTAATGTTGAGGTCGGCGCCGGCTACTGCTATGTTAAATAATACGCCATCGTAAAGGTCGGGCTGGCTTATCTCAATACCGGTTGGGGTGTTGGTAATGGCGAAGCTGATATCGCTTTGCCTTTGCTCCTTAAAAATGGGGTTCAGCCGTTGTTGCAGGTGATTGAATAGTTCGGTTTGGTCTATCGGTTTATGCAGGGTGATGATCTTCATGGTTAATGAGTTTGTTATTATTTACAATCGCCTGTAATTATTGTTTACAAGGCACTTTTATTTGAGGGGATAAAACAGGAGTTTTGTTTAAACCGTTCAACAGAAAACATTCCGCAATTATGAAATACAAATTATTGGGCCGGTCGGGCCTTAAAGTATCCGAGCTTTGCCTGGGTACCATGGGTTTTGGTACCGAAGCCGGCTGGGGAGCCGATGCCGCCGCCAGCTTTGATATTATGGATGCCTACGCCAATGGAGGGGGCAACTTTTTAGATACTTCCAACATTTACAAGCTGGGCACCAGCGAAAAGATCATCGGCGATTATATCAGCCACCACGACCGCGATTACTTTGTGCTGGCCACCAAGTACACCTTAAAAGATAACCAAACCAACCCCAATGCCAGCGGCAACAACCGTAAGAATATGATGCGCAGCGTAGAGGAAAGCCTTAAACGCTTAAAAACTGATTTTATAGATGTGTTGTACCTGCACATCTGGGATGATATTACCCCGATAGATGAAGTGCTGCGCGCTATGGACGACCTGATAAAACAAGGGAAAATCACCTATGCTGCTATAAGCGATACCCCCGCCTGGGTAGTAGCCAAAGGAAACACGCTTGCCGAACTGATGGGCTGGAGCCGGTTCATAGCCCTGCAGGTAGAATACAGCCTGCTGGCCCGTACAGCCGAGCGCGAGCTGATCCCGATGGCTAAGCACTTCGGGATGACGGTTACGCCCTGGGCTCCACTTGCCGGCGGCGCACTAACCGGTAAATACCTCAAAGGTGACACCGGGCGCATTAAGCCCGAAAGCAATCGCCTGAGCGAACGCGCCGAAAAAATAACCCGTGTAGTAATGGAAATAGCGCAGGAACTTGGCGTATCCGAAAGCCACGTAGCCCTGCAATGGACCATGAGCAAAGGTTTCAGTTGCATCCCGATAGTAGGTGCCACCAAGGTAGGCCAACTAAAAGATAACCTGAAAACAGTAAACGTAACCCTAAGCGCCGAACAAATAAAAAAACTGGATGACGCTAGTAAGATAGAACTCGGTTTCCCCGGAGATTTCTTTAACGAAGAAGCCGTAAAGATGAACTCGTTCGGCGGGTTTTATGATAAGGTGGAGAAGAGGTAAGTAGAATATGGAAAGCATTGGCAGCCATTAAAGTTGCCAATGCTATTAATTAAATTTGTTAAAACGGTTTGATTATGACAACAACAGCAATAAGAGCGCGGCTATATGATTATATCAGGGATGCCGACGATGAAAAGATTAAAGAGATCTATGATATTATGCTTGAAGATAAAAACGCTGAGGTGAGTGATTGGTCGTTACATGCCGAATTTGTTGCGGATTTGGACGAACGGGTTAGGAGATATGATGAGGGGATTGATCCTGGACGCACATGGGAAGATGTGCAAAATTCAATTGACGAATTGAAAAGGAAACGTTCTGCAAAATGACGTATGAATTTTTGCTGGTACCCAAGGCAGAAATAGAATTTTTAGAAGCCTGGATATGGTATGAAGACAAACAAACCGGGTTAGGAGACCGATTTGCAAAGGAGGTGCATAGAAAAATTAACTTTGTGGTCAGAAACCCGCTTCATTATCCATTAAAAGGTAAATACCGTGAAACCGGAATTGATGTTTTCCATATCTCATAGTGTATACGATTGACAAAAGAAGGCAAATCATAAAAATAGCGGCAATATTTCATATGAGCCGTTATCCAAAAAGAAAAGGGTAGAATCATCCCCAACCCCACCTCTCAATTCACCCTCACAAAATCCTGAACACTTGTTTCGCCATTCACAGTTGTTTTATCAAAAAACAGCAACATCCGGCTGGTAGTTAAAAGCTTAACCGTAGCTGTTTGGGTAACGGCCGGAACGGTAACGCCGTTTTGCTCATACGCCGGGAAATTTAAGGTAAGCTTATCGGCAAGTCCCCAATTTAACGCGTTGGTGTACGGTACAGAATTATAGATATAAAACTCACCGTTACGGAAGAATTGCAGGTCGTGGTCGCCTTGTTTGGTGTAGGCGTTAATTTGTACGGCGGCTGGTTTACCATCAGCATAAGTAGTAAGGGTATCGGCAGCAAGGTGCCATCTGCCAACAACAGTAATTTGATTGGCCGGTACCTCATCTTTACTGCATCCAAAAAACAGGGGTAAAAGAACAATAAACAGTAACGCTTTTTTCATGGGGGAATTTAAAATAGTAATGCTTACGTATTTGCAGATTACGTTAAGCCAAATCAAACATATAATTATCTTAGTAAATTATTACACCGGTAAAATGAACTTGAGAACATTAACCTGCATACTATGCTGCATCGGGCTGCTTTTTAGTACAGCAACTTCATTCGCACAACGCAAAAGCTTAAACATTGTTTACATCGGTAACAGCATTACTTATGGCGCCGGGCTGGCAGATCCGGCTAAGCAGGCACCGCCGGTAATGGCTTCGGCATGGCTGCAAAAGCAAAAAGGGATAGACTCCATAAATTTCAGCAACCAGGGGCATAGCGGCTACACCACTTTAGATTTTTTACCCGGCACCCCCGCTTTTATACAAGTGGAGCAGGCCGCGCAGTCGTTTAAAAATAAAGCAGCCGCGCTAATCTTCTCCATCAAAATAGGCACTAATGACAGTGCAGTGAAAGGCACCCACGGCGCCCCGGTATCTACAAATGATTATACCGCCAACCTGAAAGCCATTACCGATCAGTTATTGAAAGATTTCCCCGCTGCAATTGTAATTTACCAGCACCCGCTGTGGTACAGCCCAAATACCCAAAATGGCGCCACTTACCTGCAGGAAGGCTTAACCCGCCTGCAAAGCTACATCCCGCTGATAGATTCATTGGATGCTGATTATAAAGCTACCAACCCAAGCCGTGTATTTATAGGTGATACCAAAGCTTTCGAATATTTTAAAGCTAACCATCTTACAGATTTCCAGCCAGAGCAGGGCCGACAGGGTATCTTTTACCTGCACCCTAACGAGAAAGGAGCCATTGCATTAGGCGAGTTTTGGGCAAAGGCTATATATAGGGTAGTAAAGGAATTGCCTAAGCGGTAAGGTACTTTCCGAACCATGATTCATAGGATCAAAAGATTTGCACGGTATTATACTGCATCAATCAGCAAATCCTAAAATCAGGCAAATCAAGGTTCAGACAATCAGCACCATAACATTTTTTACTAATAGCAAAATACCATTTGTGAATTAAGTAATTAACGCTATCTTTGCAGTCCCGTAATTAAGGGGTAAAGAATACGTTTAATAAATTTAATTTAAAGCAAGTGAATACGTTAAGTTACAAAACTGTCTCAGCCAACAAGAAAACCGTTAGTAAAGAATGGGTTGTTGTTGATGCTAACAATGAGATTTTGGGGCGCTTGTGTACTAAGATCGCTATGATGATCAGAGGTAAGCACAAGCCAGGGTTCACCCCACACGTAGACTGCGGAGATAATGTAATTGTTATCAATGCAGACAAGGTTAAACTGACCGGAAACAAATTCAGCGAAAAGCAGTATGTTTCTTACACCGGTTACCCGGGTGGTCAGCGTTTCATTTCTCCAAAAGAGTTAATGGCAAAGCATCCTGAGCGTGTGATTGAAAAAGCTGTACGTGGTATGTTACCTAAAAACCGTTTAGGTCGTGCTATTTACGGTAACCTGCATGTTTACGCAGGTGCAGAGCACCCTCACGCAGCTCAAAATCCAACAACCATTTAATTTTTAAAGGAGAAAAAAGAAAATGCCAACAACTAACACTTCAGGCAGAAGAAAAACAGCAGTTGCCCGCATCTATTTAAATGATGGTACAGGCACAATTACCGTAAACGGTAAAGATTACAAAGAGTACTTCCCTACCTTACCTTTACAATACATCGTTATGCAAAGCACAGAAGTTTCTGGCTCAGCTGGCAAATTTGATGTTAAAGTAAACGTAGCAGGTGGTGGTGTAAAAGGACAGGCAGAAGCCGTTCGTTTAGCTATTGCGAAAGCTATTGTTGAACTGGACCCGGAAAAGAAACCAGCTTTACGCGCTAAAGGTTTAATGACACGTGATGACCGTATGGTTGAGCGTAAAAAACCAGGACGCAGGAAAGCACGTAAGAGATTCCAATTCAGTAAACGCTAAAATTTTAGGAGGACAACAACAATGGCAAGAACAACATATCAGGATTTACTGGATGCAGGTGTACACTTTGGTCACCTTACCCGCAAATGGGACCCAAAAATGTCACAGTACATTTTTATGGAGCGCAACGGTATCCACATTATCGATTTAAACAAAACCTTATCTAAGGTTGAAGAAGCTGCTGCAGCTATAAAACAAATTGTAAAATCAGGCCGTAAGGTATTATTCGTAGCTACAAAGAAACAAGCGAAAGATATCGTAGCTGAACATGCAAAAATGGTAAACATGCCTTTCATCACCGAGCGTTGGTTGGGTGGTATGTTAACTAACTTTGCTACCGTACGCAAGTCGATCAAAAAGATGTCTAACATCGATAAATTGACTAAAGACGGTACTTACAGCAACCTTTCTAAAAAAGAAAGACTGATGATTCAACGTGAGCGTATCAAATTAGAATCATTGTTAGGTGGTATTTCGGATCTTAACCGTTTACCTGCTGCATTATTCTTAATTGACGTTAAGAAAGAACACATTGCAGTATCAGAAGCTTTAAAATTAAACATCCCGACTTTCGCGATGGTTGATACTAACTCTGATCCGTCTAACATCGATTTCCCTATCCCGGCTAACGATGATGCTACAAAATCAATCTCTTTGATCACCGGCATTATCATCAAAGCTATCGAAGAAGGTTTAGATGAGCGCAAACGCGAGAAAGAAGACGAAACTGAAAAAGAAGCAGCTGCTGCTAAAGCAAAAGCTGATGCACCAGAAGTAGCAGACCGTGCTAACGATGGTAAAAGAAGAAGGACTGCCGATGTAACAGCTGAAACTGAAACAGAAGCCCCTGCTGCTGATTCAACAGAAGAATAATATAAGTTTAAAGTTGAAGGTTAAAAGTTGTAAGTTTTGCTTGCTACTTTTGCCTTCAACTTTTTACTTTCAACTTTAAAAAACTAAAAAAATGTCTACAGTACAAATATCTGCATCTGATGTAAACAAACTGCGCCAGCAAACCGGTGCGGGCATGATGGATTGCAAAAAAGCTTTAACCGAAACTAACGGTGATTTTGAAGCTGCTATTGATTTTTTAAGAAAAAAAGGCGCTAAGGTTGCTGCCAGCCGTCAGGATCGCGAATCTAACGAAGGTGTTGTTATAGCACGCTCTTCAGGTGATTTTAAACGCGGTGTTGTTATCGAACTTAACTGCGAAACTGATTTCGTGGCTAAAAATGCTGAGTTCGTTGCTTTTGCTAACCAGATTGCTAACGTAGCTGTTGAAGCTAAACCGGCGAGCATCGAAGAGCTTTACGCTTTAGAAATTGATGTTGAGAACGCACGCGTTAAAATTGGCGATGCAGTTATCGACAAAACAGGTAAAATTGGCGAAAAGATCGGCGTATCTAAATACGAAGTTATCGAAGCTGAAAAAGTTGTTGCTTACATCCACGGTAACTTCCGTTTAGGTGTATTGGTAGGCTTAAGCAAAAACGTTGAAGGTGCTGATGAAGCAGGTAAAGACGTTGCAATGCAAATTGCTGCCATGAACCCCGTTGCAATTGATAAAGATGGCGTTGATGCTACCGTTATTGAACGCGAAACAGAAATTGCTAAAGATCAGATCCGTGCAGAAGGTAAACCAGAAGCAATGGTAGAAAAAATTGCTGCAGGTAAACTGAATAAATTCTACAAAGACTCTACGTTATTAAACCAGGAGTTTGTAAAAGATTCTTCTAAGAGTGTTAGCCAGTTTCTGGATAGCATTGATAAGGGCCTTACCGTTACCGCATTTAAGCGGGTAGCTTTAGGAGCTTAAATATTTTATCCCTCCCGTTAGTTCGGGAGGGATTTTTTTTGCACTATTGTTTCGTTCTGTCATCCTGAGCAGGAGCGAAGGATCTGATTCGACTGATATCCAGGCTACAATCAAGGCGCAATCTTCACTGCGTTCAGAACGACAATAAGTTTTTTAATGTTTAAACTATGATAACAGCGCTTCATAATCTTAAACTTATATCAAACGGTACCATTACTGAAGGTAAAGCAGTTTTAACTTCCGGCGATAGGATCATCAACGTAGTTGATAACTTTGCTATCCCCGAAGAAGCAGTAAAGCACGATCTGCAGTGCGCTTACCTGGCACCTGGCTTTATCGATCTGCAGATCTACGGCAGCGGCGGTAAACTATTTGCCGGTACACCGGAAGTTGCCGCACTAAAGCGTATGGAAGACGACCTGCTGAACCAGGGCACCATCGGCTTTTTTGCCACCATCGGCACCAATACTAACGAAATTGTTGAACAAGGCATAGCTGCCGCGAAAGCTTACCGCGCTGATGCACGAGGCAATTGCTGGGGGCTGCACCTGGAAGGGCCGTATCTCAACCCCGCAAAAAAAGGCGCACATCCCGAAGAATACATCAAGAAGGCTACCCTTGCCGAAGTTAAGGGCTGGGTAGAGAGTGCCGACGGGGTTATCAAAATGATCACAATTGCGCCGGAACTGCAGGATCAGGAAGTGATAGATTATCTGCATGCACAAGGCATCATCATTTCATCGGGCCATAGCAATGCTACTTACGAACAGGGAAAAGGTTTTTTAAACAAACCCATCCCGGCGGTTACGCATTTGTTTAACGCTATGCCGCAGATGCACCACCGTGATCCGGGGTACATTCCCGCTATATTTGAAGAGCGCCCTTACACCAGCATTGTTGCCGATGGTAACCATGTAGATTGGGCCATGATACGCCTGGCTAAACGCGAACTGGGCGATAAACTGTTCCTGATAACTGATGCCGTAACCGCTGCTACCGAAGGCGCATATCAGCACCGTTTGGTTGGCAATAAGTACGTAATGCCCGATGGAACACTTTCCGGATCGAGCCTTACGATGCTGAAAGCTGTACAAAACTGCGTAGAGCAGGTAGGCATCGAACTGGCGGAAGCTATCAACATGGCATCCTTATACCCGGCGCAGCTGGCTAAACAAGACAAGAACGGATTGATAGAAAAAGGTTTTTATGCCGACCTGATTATATTTAACAGCAACTTTGAAGTACTGCAAACCGTAATAAAAGGGAATTTTTTAACGAAGACTACATAAAATTTTAACAATACCATTAATTATCTATTTTTGACAAATCACCTTTCCAAATGAAATACAAAAGAGTTCTCCTAAAGCTTAGCGGCGAATCCCTGATGGGCCAAAGACAGTATGGTATTGATAATAACCAGGTTTTGCAATACGCGCAAGACATAAAAGCTGTAAAAGAACAAGGTATAGAAATAGCAGTTGTAGTAGGTGGCGGGAACATTTTCCGCGGTTTAAGCGCCGAAAAAAGCGGAATGGAACGTGCACAGGCCGATTACATGGGCATGCTGGCTACCGTTATTAACTGTATGGCACTGCAAAACGCACTGGAAAGTGTTGGGGTAGAAACCAGGCTGCAGTCGGCCATTAAGATGGAGCAGATCTGCGAGCCTTACATCCGTCGCCGTGCTATGCACCACCTGGAGTGTGGCAAAATTGTAATCTTCGGTGCAGGTACCGGTAACCCATACTTCACTACCGATACCGCTGCATCCCTTCGTGCTATCGAAATTAAAGCAGATGTAGTGCTAAAAGGTACCCGCGTAGACGGTATCTACACCGCTGACCCAGAGAAAGACCCTACAGCAACGCGCTTTGATGAAATCTCGTTTCAGGAAGTGTACGACAAGGGCCTCAACGTAATGGATATGACCGCCATTACCCTTTGCCAGGAAAACAAACTCCCAATCATCGTATTTGATATGAACAAAGAAGGCAACTTCATGAAGATTGCCAAAGGCGAACCAATTGGTACGCTGGTAAAATAAATACAGAAGGCCCGCTATTATGAAGTAGGCCTTTTCATTTATAAATAAGCTATGAGCGATATCACTATTGAACAGGCGAATTACATTATGGAAAATTATAGCAATTTATTGCCTCTAAAGGAAAGGGTTGCATTAATGAATTCTCGAATGGCAAATGTGTCGGACAGTTTGGTACGTTTAACTAAAACAATCGCTTTTTCAAGATATGGCTGGATAAGCAACGACCCGGAAATACTCAACCATATAAACCCTGATTATGTTCAATCCATAGTGGCCGCAGCCTCAAACCTATTAGAGGAAAAAGGCAGTGAAATATTTTTAAATCTGTGCCTTGTTTGTAAAAAATTAGCCAGAACACCGCTGGCTAAACAATGCAGGTTGTGCGGGCATGATTGGCATTATACGGTTTAAAATCTGGCTGTTATTTCGAAAGATGCACAGCCGGTAGAAATGACAAATACAACAATGGCCGTTTGAGAATCAGACGGCCATTGTTGTAAATATTAAACTATGTCATTGCGAGCGATAGCGTGGCAATCTCTTTAGAACAGTGGCCAACAAGCAAAGCGTATATGCATTGGCGACGAGATTGCTTCGTTCGTTCCTCCTCGCAATGACACACCGGCTTAAACTCACTGATATTTACGCATCCATCGTAAACTTCTCACCAATCTGTTGCCTCCACATAGCGTAATAGAGGCCTTTCTGCTCTATCAGATCGTGATGTTTACCCGATTCAATGATATGGCCTTTCTCCAGTACGAAGATCCTGTCGGCATGCATAATGGTAGAAAGGCGGTGGGCTATCAGGATGGTGATATGATCGTTCAGCACAGATACATCGCGGATGGTATCGGTAATCTCCTCTTCGGTGATAGAATCCAATGAGGAAGTAGCTTCATCAAACACCAGGATATCCGGTTGACGCAGTAATGCGCGGGCTATAGATAAGCGCTGCTTTTCTCCGCCGGAAACTTTAACGCCGCCTTCGCCAATTACCGTATCCAGGCCTTTATCGGCACGGGCCAGCAGGGTTTGGCAGGCCGCGCGGTGCAATACGTTCATACATTCCTCGTCGGTAGCGTTGGGGCGCACAAACTGCAGGTTCTCGCGGATAGTACCCGAGAACAGTTGTGTATCCTGCGTTACAAAACCAATTTTTTCGCGCAGCTGGTCCAGGTCTATTTCTTTGCTCAAGGTATTATTGTAAAGGATATTTCCCTCGCCCGGCTGGTACAAACCAACCAGTAATTTAACCAGCGTAGTTTTGCCAGAACCTGATGGCCCAACAAATGCAATGGTTTGCCCTTGTTCGGTTTCAAAGCTGATGTTGTTTAACGCGTTGCGATTAGCGGTTAAATGCTTAAAGGTAACATCACTAAAAGTTAGGGTTTTTACCTTTTCTAACAGAACAGGTTTCTCAGGTTTTTTGTCAATAGGAGTATCTAAAATGCCGCTGAAATTAGCCAGTGATACCTGTGCTTCGCGCCAGCTTAAAATAACGTTACCAAGCTCTTGCAAGGGGTTAAATAAGAAGAAGGAGTAAAACAACAAGCTTAAATATTGCCCGGGAGTAATAGTGCGCTCAAATATCAGCAGCAGTAACACCACCACCATGCTGCTGCGCACAAGGTTTACCGTGGTGCCTTGTACAAAGCTCATGCTGCGTACATATTTTACCTTTTTAAGTTCCAGATCGAGGATCTTGTAGGTAGTGTTATTTAACCGCTGAATCTCCTGCTTGGCCAAGCCAAGGCTTTTTACCAACTCAATGTTTCGAAGCGATTCGGTAGTAGAACCGGCAAGCGCAGTTGTTTCGCCTACAATTTTCTTTTGAATCACCTTTATCTTACGGCTCAGCAACATGCTCACAATAGCGATGATAGGAATAGCTGCAAGGTAAACCAGTGTTACTTTATAGCTGATGGATAGGGAGTAAAAAATAACGAACACCATACCAGTTAAGCTAACGAACAGGATACCGATAAACGAGGTGATGAACTTTTCGCAATCTAACCGTACTTTTTGCAATATGCCCAAAGTTTCGCCACTGCGCTGATCTTCAAATACCTGGTAAGGCAGTTCAAGCGAGTGCTTTAAGCCATCGGCATACATTTGCGCGCCAACTTTTTGGGTAATAATGCTGGTGAAATAATCCTGAAAGTTTTTTGCTATGCGCGATACCATAGCCACGCCAATGGCCATACCAACCAGTTTTAGGGCTGCCATAAGGTAATCGTGGTATTGATATTTATCGCGGTTGCCAATCACCTGATCGAGGATGCGGCCACTGATGTACGGATCGAGAAGGGAGAAACCAATATTTAAACCGGCAAGCAACAGTGCGAAGATCACCGTTAAGCGGTAATTTTTTAGATAGGACAGTAATATTTTCATGTATGCCCCAAAAATAAAAAAAGGGAATGGCTAAGCAGCTCATTCCCTTGAATTTGACAATAGGGTTAAGGTTGGTTGTTAACCGCAGAGGCCACAGAAGTTAAAGTGGTGATTAACACAGAGATTAAATGTATAATCAGTCTCTGTACCCTCCGCGTGCCCTATAGGTAATTTACAATTCCAATATCATCTGAATATTACACCGCTCGTAGGGTGAGGGGATCCCATTAACTTTTTTAAAGCCCAGTTTATGGTACAGGTTGATGGCCGGTTTCAGGATGGTATTGCTTTCGAGATACAGCTTTTTAGCGCCTAATTGCCTGGCCTTTTCAACGCCGGCCAAACCTAATAAATAACCGATACCCTTGCCTTTCGCCTTGGGCGATACAGCCATCTTGGCCAGCTCGAACATATCGTTATCCATTTTGATGAGTGCACAGGCGCCTATAGGTTCATTGTTATATAAGGCTATAAAAATATGGCCGCCTTTGTTCAGGATGTATTCGTCGGGATGGTCCAGCGCTTTGTAGTCAGATTCTTCCATTTTGAAATACTGAGAGATCCATTCTACATTAAGCTCCCTAAAGGCTGACTGGTAGGCAGGTGTATAATCCACTATCTGCACATCCTTACTTTCGCGCAGTTTTTTTTCATCCTGTACGCGTTTCAGCAAGTCCTTTTGCTCCAGCAGGAACTCCCACTCTTCAATAGCCTTCCAAAGGTTGTACTGCCCCTCGTTAAGCGCGTTCTCAACAGCGGCGTTTACATCAGCGTATTGTGCCTGTATACGGGTATTGATTTCATTGCCTTTCTCAGTAAGGCGGATGAAGGTTTTACGGGCATCTGTTTTGTTAGGTGTTTCCTGAGCAACGCCGCTCTTCAGCATCTCCTTCACTATCGTACTAACCGATGGATGCGAATGGCCAATCTCTTGCGCAATCTGCATAATAGATTTATCCTCGCTTTCAGCAAGTGCGTAAAACACCGGGAACCACTTTGGGTTCATGTCGATATTATACAGTTCATATACCTGGCCGGCCTGGTCGGTAAGTTGTTCGCTCAACCGGCGCAGCCTGCTGCCCAATGCCATTTTGCCCACTTTATTATAAAACTCCATAACGGATATTAATTACGTAATCAATTACGTAAAATTATAATTTGTTATTTGAATTTCCAAATCGCTTTAAAAATCGGATAATTTAATGTATATTGAAAACCAGAAAGTAATTCATTGCCGTCGGTTTTAACCGACGGGGTTATCCGATTAATAATGGAATCATCCAAAAAAACATCAAGGCAAAAAAAAGGGAACAGCCTATCGGTCATTCCCTTTTCAAAGTAAACAGTTAAGCTAACTTAAACTGTCATAATATCTTTTTCTTTAGCTTCTGAAAGCTGATCTACTTTTATGATGTAGGAATCAGTCAGTTTTTGCACTTCGGCTTCGCCAACTTTTATTTCATCTTCAGAAACACCTTCAGTTTTTAATTTTTTGATCTTCTCGTTAGCATCTTTACGGATGTTACGGATAGCAACTTTGCCGGTTTCAGCTTCGCCTTTCGCTTTTTTAACCAGGTCGCGGCGGCGTTCTTCGGTCAACGGCGGTACGTTAATGCGGATGATGATACCATCATTTTGCGGGTTAATGCCCAGGTTAGCTTCTTTAATAGCTTTTTCGATAGGGGCCAATAAGCTTTTTTCCCATGGCTGTACAATAATAGTACGGGCATCAGGCGTGTTAACGCTGCCTACCTGGCTCAGCGGAGTAGGCGAGCCATAATAATCAACAACAATATCATCCAGCATGCTTGGGTTTGCCTTGCCTGCGCGGATCTTGCTTAATTCACTATCTGCGTGTGCAATTGCTTTGTCCATTAAAGCTTTTGCATCATTTACTTGTTTTTTAATGAGTTCGCTCATCGGTTAAGATTTTTCACAAAAATAATAAAAAGTATCAAAGCCCCTATTAAGCTTTTACAGAGTTTTGGTGTTGTAACTCTTTTTTAAACAAATTGTTTTGCAATATGCTCATCATCAGTTGCCACCGTGCTGTTGTGAAGTGAGTTTTTCTACCGGGTAACTCATAGCTTTGCATCTGGTAATAAACTCATCATAAGTTTTTTACTGATGGCGGGCTTACGGCTTATAATAAAAAGGAATTTATGCTCCGGATGGCCAACAACTGCATAAGAATAGTCATCGGCAAGGGTTATTACCAAGTAATCAACCTTAAAAGGCCACAGGAACTGCGCCTTCATTTCGGCATTGTTGGTATTTTGTACATGGAAGAGCTTCGATCTATAAGTATGCAGATCAGCATCGCCGTCTTTTTTGCAAACGGTTAATACATCGTAATAATCTTTTTTGGCATTCCAGGTGTAGGTGGTTGTAGTTTCGCGGCTGCCTTTGTCAAAGGCGGTGGGGATAGAGTATAAGGAATACCATTTGCCGGCAAACTTATCCAGATCTACCTTGTCAACAGGTTTATTGGGAATAGCAGTAAATGAAGTGATTAATATAAAAGCTATTGCGCAGATCGTTTTCATATCAGTAAGAACGAAGTAGCGTTACCGGTGGATTGCTTTAGTATTATTAGGAGTACTAATACCGGCAATAGCAAACACAAGGCATGCAAATTGACTTATTGCATGCCTGAGGTTGGGGCATAAAAAAGCACGCAATCAAATTTCATGAAAGCGTGTACAGCAAAAAACATAGCAAAGCACTGCTCTAAAAACAATGCTTTGCTACAGCTTTAACAAATTACCAACGGCTACCGCCGCCGCCGCCTCTGTTATTATCTTTTGAGTAGCCGCCACCGCCGCCACCTCTGCTGTCTCTTGAGTAGCCACCGCCGCCACCGCCACGGTTACCGCCGCCGAAACCACCACCGCCACCGCTTCTGCGATCGCCTGGTTTTTTGTCTTCCGCCTGGCTAACTGCGATAGAACGACCGCTAACTTCAGAACCATTCAGACCAGAAATTGCTTTTTGAGCAGCTTCATCGTCAGACATTTCAACAAATCCGAAACCTTTGCTTCTGCCGGATTCTCTGTCAATAATAATTTTAACGGTGCTTACTTCACCATAAGCTTCAAAAAGCTCTTTTAAATCTGCTTCCTCTAAAGAGTACGGAAGGCTTCCTACGAATATGTTCATCAAAAATTAGTTTAGTAATGATCAGTTTTCTGCCTGTCATTTTATTGTTTACACCAAATATAGAATAGATATTAATCACTTGTACAATAATTTATCAAACAAGCTGCTTTTATTTAATAAATAGGTGAATTTTAGCCTGTTTTCTCACAAAATATCCAGTATTTGATACGTTTTTCCGTTCAGGTTAAATTCCTCTCCGGTTTTTTTACCCTTCATTTTCAGCCCGATAGGAGAAGCAGGCGAAACCGCGAAGTAGTTTTTGCTATCTAACACAAGCGTACCGGCACTTATGGCTATGTAAAAGTTGCCGTTGCTGGTAATTACAACGCTGCCCGTATCGGCGGTGGTTGAAATGCCGGTAAAGCCAATCTGATTAAGCGCCACCATTAGTTTATTGGCTTCGTTTAATTGTGCCAGGTTGCGGTTGGTTTCCTGCTGGGCCATTTCGCGGCCGGTTTCGTATTTATCGCCGGCGCTGCTTTTGGTATCGTTGTTTGCAGATTGCTGTGCTTCGGCTATGGCCTGCTCGGCGGCGTGCATCCGGGCTTTAACCTGGGCAATGCACAACTGGTGTAATTGTTCTTTTAGCTCACTCATTCATTTCGTTCAGTTGAAAAACGAAGATGAGTAAATGCATTTAGATTACCAATTGCCGTAAAAATAAAAGCCCCGGAGCACTCGCTGCCCGGGGACTTTCAACCTAAACCTTATCACAATATAGGTGCTGGGCACCTATTGCATTATTAACGGTATACATTGTGAAAATGTTGCATGCAACAAAATTGAAATTACTTACAGATGATAATTGCTGGTGTACTTTTTACACATAGCTCAAACAATCTTTCAAAAAAATCATTTATGTGCTATGTTACGTTTGCAGGTAGTAATACGTAATGTATTTTAAATAGCATCTACATGATTCCTCAGTACAAACAATCCGTTTTAAAAGGATACATCGCAACCCTGGTGTTGCTTTCCATCTTGCTTATTTTAATGGGGCTTTTTGCGGTTTTGCCGTTTTAGGGCAAATTGATGATGCAATTGTCAGCATCGCATTTTTTCTATACAATTGCTATTGTGTTATACTCATAACAATGCTTTAGGAACTGAATGCTGCAACCTAAGCAATGGCGTTGCCTTCGGCCCGCGCTTTCCGCTGCAACTCCTCGCTGCGTGCCGATGATAGTAGCTGCACTTCGCTGTGGGGTTTCCGCTGCAATCGCTAACGCGAAAAGGTAGCATATTGTTACATTGTACAAACCTCCTAAACCCCAGCCTTTACTTTTACGCGCCCAAACAAAGCACCACTTAATTGGTTAATAGCTGTACATCACTACTTAACCTATTAAAAAACATGAACTTAAAACGTACTTTCGGGGCCATTCTTACAGTATTGGGTATTATAGGCCTTATTTATACCGGTGCACAGGTTATACAGCATACCGGCGCAGCCACTACCTTAATAGTAGTAGGCTTAATTTCTATTATATTTTTCTTTACCGGCATCAGCCTGGTGCGCAACACTAAAGACGAAGCTTAATTGATCATTGCCGGCGTGATAGTTCCCGTTTCGGAGATGATTAGGCCGGGCTGCTCAAAATCGGTTTCGGTAAGCAGCTTTATCCGTTTAGATGCCCGGTTAAGTGTATCGGGCATCAAACCTTTATCGTGCGTTTGTTTATAAGAAACTATCCGGCCATCTAAAAATTGGCCTTTTTTTGTAATACGAAGTTTTAACAAAGGCGCCATACCGCATACCCCGGCAACACTAACCGAGCGGTACGTGCAGAAGTTACCCAAACTATAAGCTATCAGCCTGTTCTTATACAATTCCATTGCCCGGCTCACATGCGGGCCGTTCCCTAAAATGACATCAGCCCCGGCATCAATAGCGGCATGGGCAAATGCGGTTACATTGCCGCGGCGCTCGCCTTTGTAAGATTCATCAGCCAGGGGAACATGTTCAAAATCTACCCCCTCGCCGCCGCCATGGAAAGATACGATCACTATATCGCTCTGTTGTTTTAACTCTTTTATTATATCTGCCGCACCTTTAATATCCAGTAACGATACCGTTTGACTATTGGGCGAAAATGCACAAAACCCATATTTTACGCCTTTTATAACAAAGGTTTTGGTGGGGTAAGTTTTTAAACCGGCATAATGGATACCCAGGCTATCCAGTATTTTAACGGTGCTGTTACGGCCCTTCAGCCCAAAATCGTTTGTGTGGTTATTGGCAACGCTTAAAACGTCAAAGCCGGCATCTTTAAAAATATCACCGAATTTTTCGGGCATTTTAAACAGATAGGGCTTGCTTTTAAACTTAAGTTTCATGGCCAGTGGTGCGCCGGTATCCAATAAAACCCCCTCTAAATTCCCAAAAGCAAGGTCGGCTTCCTGCAAATCTTTTAAGGCGTATTTAAAACTACGCCTGCCGCTGTCGGGTGGCAAAGCTGTGCTATCCGGGTAAGTGGTGCCCAGCATCATATCACCTACGGCGGCTATACTTATAGTGGTATCAACAGGTGTGGGTGCGGATATGGTATCTGCAGCCAGGGTAACAGCTTCTTTAGTGATTGCTTTTTGCGCGGCCGGGTTAATACAGCCGGGTAAAAGCAGTGCTATATAAAGGCTGATAATTTTAGGTATTCCCTGTTTCATGGGCAAAAAAAATCCTTCCATGATTATGGAAGGATAGGGGATATATCACATTTAGGTTTAAATCAATATTAATTCTGCGGCTCTGCGCTTTCGGCACTTGCAGATAATTCGTTTTTAAACGACTCCAGCATGCGGCCGCCTTTGTAAAAATAGCGGCTGTAGTAAGCGTCATCCAGGCTGCTGATAGCTACACCGCGTGATGATGCATGTGCAAACCTGTTGTTACCTAAGTAAATGCCTACATGGGAAATACTGCGGCTGTGGATCTTAAAGAAAACCAGGTCGCCTTCTTTCAAATCATCTTTGCTAACCGGGTTAACCATGCTGAAAATATCACGTGAGTTACGACGGATACTTAAGTTGAAAACATCACTGTATAGTTGTTTGGTGAATGCAGAGCAATCGATACCTTTTCTTGAGCTGCCTCCGAAACGGTAAGGGGTGCCTACCCAATCATGTACAAAGTTAAAAAGTTTCATGTTTGAGGTGGCAGACAAAGCCACGCCCATAATCTGTGACAGATAACTTTTTGCTAAACTTTCCTGATCGTCATTTTCAGTTGCAGGAGTTGGAACGCTTTTTGTTTGAGCCTCCGCAGCTAATACGCTCAGGAATAATGCAATAGCAAGTGTAATTTTCTTCATTTAACCGCTTTAATTGTTGCAATTAGGACAACAAATGTTTATTAAACTGGACAGTTGTGTCTATTGTTAGATACAAATCTATAGAAATATTCTAATCCGCCAAATAAATAATGAAAAATATTTCATGTTCGTTACGGTAGAATTTATTAACCATTGTTAATTAAGTTATCGCAAAAGTGAATTTTGATTTTTAAAATTTCCAACAGAGAATTTTATTTTCCAAAACCGCTATTTATGGCTGAGATTGAGTTGACAATTTGAATAACCAAAACGTTAAATACAACGCTTAAGTATGCGGGCAAAAAATCACATGGTTGCTGTTTAATGGGAGGAGTTTTAAAGATTTTGTAGTAATAAAGTAATGTATATAATGATTGCACTATTCCTTTACTGCATTACTTCCCCAATGCGTAAAAATAGCTTAAAATTCGGCTTTGCTACAGTTAATGATGTCAAAAGCACGTTTACCGTAAAAAAAGCAACTGTGCTGCTTTAAGTTATCAAAAAAAGTTTTGAAAAGAATATTACGGAAAACCAATATATTGCATCGTTGCAAAGCGTACTATATACACACCATCCAAATGATATTTTGCTTTTTAGCTTTTGTGCGGATTGGTAACTGTAGCCTCTGCAATTACTGTAAATAAATCTTTACAACAAATTCGTTGCAGTTTCGGTTATTTGCAGGATATAATTAGATTTGCACTTTCTCTTAGAATTGTTTTTAACAAATGAGTTCAATCGAAATAACTAAAGACACCTACCTGATGTGGTATGAGTCGATGCTTTTAATGCGGAAGTTTGAAGAAAAAACCGGCCAGTTATATGGCCAGCAAAAGATCCGCGGATTTTGTCACCTTTATATTGGTCAGGAAGCGGTATTAGCCGGCGCCATGTCGGTAATAAGGCATGAAGACAGCCTGATAACTGCTTACCGCGATCATGCCCATGCTTTAGCAAAAGGTACAAGCCCTAACGCCGTTATGGCCGAAATGTATGGTAAAGCAACCGGTTGCTCCAAGGGCAAAGGTGGCAGCATGCACATGTTTGATAAAGAGAACCACTTTTACGGTGGCCACGGTATTGTGGGCGGCCAGGTGCCTATGGGTGCAGGTATTGCCTTTGCCGAGCAATATAAAGGTACCGATAACGTAAACATTGCCTACATGGGTGATGGTGCCGTTCGCCAGGGTGCTTTAACAGAAACTTTTAATATGGCCGCTTTATGGAAACTGCCTGTAATTTTTGTTTGCGAAAACAACGGTTACGCTATGGGCACTTCTGTAGCGCGTACAACTATACAGCCAGATATTTATAAATTAGGCTTGCCTTACGGTATCCCTTCATCACCAGTTGATGGTATGGACCCTGTTGCGGTACACAACGCAATGGACGAAGCCGTTTCCCGCGCACGCCGCGGCGAAGGCCCAACTTTCCTGGAGATGCGTACTTACCGTTATAAAGGCCACTCCATGAGCGATCCGCAAAAGTATCGTACCAAAGAGGAGCTGGAAAGCTACAAATCAAAAGATCCTATTGAGGTGGTAAAACTAACCATCCAGAAAGAAGGTTATGCTGATGATAAATGGTTTGAAGAAATTGAAGCTAAAATTAAGGCACAGGTAGACGAAGCAGTGAAATTTGCTGAAGAATCTCCATGGCCGGAGGCTTCTGAACTTTATACCGATGTGTATGTTCAGGAAGATTATCCTTACATCCGCGACTAATTATACACTTAAAATATTAACACAATTCATCACATTATAATATGGCTGAAGTAGTTAAAATGCCTAAAATGAGCGATACCATGACCGAAGGGGTATTGGCAAAATGGCATAAAAAAGTTGGCGACAAGGTGAAATCGGGCGATGTATTAGCCGAGATTGAAACCGATAAAGCCACTATGGATTTTGAATCGTACCAGGATGGCACCCTGCTTTACCTTGGTGTTGAAGAAGGTAACGCTGTACCTGTTGATGCTGTTATAGCTGTTTTAGGTAAAGAAGGTGAAGACTACAAAGCTGCTTTAGAAGGCGCAGGTTCTGCACCGGCACCGGCTGCTGAAGAAAAAGCACCGGAAGCTGCTGCTGAAAAACCTGCTGCAACTGCAGATGCTAAACCAGCTGCACCCGTTGAAGCAAAACCAAAGATTGATTTATCAAGCATCCCGGCGGCGGTTATCCGTATGCCATTGCTTAGCGATACCATGACTGAAGGTACCATTGAAAAATGGTACTTTAAAGTGGGTGATAAAGTAAAAGCCGATGATTCATTAGCTGACGTGGCAACCGATAAGGCTACCATGGAAGTTGTGGGTTACGAAGAAGGCACCCTGTTATACATTGGTGTTAAAGAAGGCGAAGCTGCACAAGTGAACGGTATTATTGCCATTGTTGGTAAAGAAGGTACTGATATCACCCCGTTGTTACAAGATAACGGCGGAGAAGTAGCAGCAGAAAGTGGCAGTAGCAGTGAAGAAACTGCAACCGCTACCGCAACTACCGAAGCCGCAACGGAAACTGCTACCTCTTCTTCAGAAGACAACAGCCGTGTTAAAGCATCTCCGTTAGCACGCAAAATTGCAAAAGATAAAGGCATTAACTTAAATGATGTAAAAGGCTCTGCCGATGGCGGCCGTATCATCAAAAAAGATATTGAAGGCTTTACACCTTCAGCTGCCCCGGCCCAACCAGCCGCTGCACCTGCAGAAAAAGCACAGGAATCTGCTCCGGCTGCTGCCGCACCTGCTGCAAAAGCACCGGTTGTATTACCAACCTACACGGGCGAAGAGAAATTTACCGAGCGCGCTGTTACGCAAATGCGTAAAGCTATTAGCCGCAGGTTATCTGAGAGCTTGTTTACCGCACCGCATTTCTACGTTACCATGTCTATCGATATGGATCAGGCTATCATTGCCCGTGGTAAAATGAACGATGTTGCACCGGTTAAGATCTCCTTTAACGATTTTGTACTGAAAGCCTGCGCGGTTGCTTTAAAGCAACACCCTGCTATCAATTCATCGTTCCTGGGCGATAAGATCCGTACTAACGAACACGTACATATTGGTGTAGCCGTAGCGGTAGAAGAAGGCCTGCTGGTACCGGTTATTAAATTTGCCGATGGTAAATCGTTAAGCCACATCTCACAGGAAGTAAAAGAATTTGCCGGTAAAGCAAAAGGTAAAAAATTACAGCCTGCCGAAATGGAAGGCTCTACCTTCACCATATCAAACTTAGGTATGTTTGGTGTTGACGAGTTCACCGCTATTATTAACACGCCAAATGCTTGTATTCTTGCCGTAAGTGGTATTGCACAGGTGCCGGTTGTTAAGAATGGTGCCGTAGTGCCGGGCAACGTAATGAAGGTTACGCTAAGCGCAGATCACCGTGTGGTTGACGGCGCAACAGCTGCCGCATTTCTGCAAACATTAAAATCATTACTGGAAGAACCGGTAAGAATGATGATCTAATTTGATTTCAAATCCAGGAGTTTCGATTTCGGATTTAGAATAAATACAGAAGCGATGGGTTTAGGCTCATCGCTTTTTTGTTTTGCATTATTTATGTGAAGTTGGATAATCAAACGTTTTATCCATCACAGTGACGCGATTTTCATGTATTCTATCAATCCCCGCCGCATCCCCCGCAACCGGAACCACATCCGGAACACCCGCTTCCGCAGCCGCTATCACCGCCATGTCCGTCGCCGTGGTGGCCGCCATGATGGCCATCGCTCCAGTTGCTGTCGCCGCTTGTTCCGCAACCACTACCGCTTCCATCGTCATTTCGGTTTTTACGGTTTGGGGCCGATTCCTTTTTATAAACGCTATAGGTAACAAGTAGTACAATGCCGATCAACGCCGGTATGGCAATAGCCTCAGTTGCCTGTATGCAGAATGCACAGGCAATAAACAGCATTACCAGCACAGCGCTGTAAGCACTTAGCCTTGGCTTTTTAATTAGCCAATGTCTGTTCATATTCACCCTTTGAAAATTGATCTCCGTAAAGCGGGTGTGGTTATCCTGCCAAATATCTGCAGGTGGCTGTATGCCGAACTTATCCTGGTAGAGCGTTTGTGAGGAAGTGTAATAGCCGTTGAATTTTTCGGCTTCCTGTTGGCCGCCTTTGGTGGGGTTGTGGTGGATCTGTTGGTTTAGCGTATCCTGGCAAAGGTTTATCCAGTAAGAGCGGGTGAAGGTTAAGTGGAGGTGCCATGCCTGGTCTACCGGGTCGGAAGGGGTTACACCGGCTGGGCTGATACAGCACAGGAAGATAAACTTTTTATATTCCTGTATTACGCGTTTGGCGTAGGTGTGGGTCCAGCCGTTCTCGCGGGCCAGCCGGGCCGAAAATTTAAAGTCGGCACCCGGTTCGTCAATCTCAAATTTTTCTATTTTTTCCCACAGCAGTTTTTCATTTTGTGTCATTCATGATGGTTTAAATTAGCTAAAGATAACAAAACAATGTAACCATACAATTAACAGCATGAATTGGTGAAAAATTAAAAAAAGGTCACAGGTATTGGGTAATTGGTGGAGTTTAGATTTTGGCATTAGCAGGTGTTCATTTTTATTTGGGTGAACACTTTTGAACACCTTGAACATATTATGTTAAGTAGGATTTTTGTTAATGTCTTTAAAATCAGCGATTTACTTTTTGTCGCTTTTTTAGCAGTAGGTCCCCGATTAAATACAAATAGCGATGGGGTTACCATCTATGATAGTTAAACATAAGTAATCATTCCTATGCATCTTTAATTCCGGTATCACGATTTTTTATAAGGAAAAGGCAACCTCATACGGATCTCGCTTTCTTCGCCGGTGGGGTTGTTGTATTTGGTTTCTTTCATTACACGGATAGCTTCCTCATCACAACCGTATCCGAGGCTTTTCACCACGGTGATATCTTTGGTGTTGCCGTTTTTATCGATAGTAAGCTCCAGGGTAACAAAACCGGTAATATTACTTTCGCGGGCTTTATCAGGGTATTGCAGGCGCGCGAAAATGCCATCATCGCCACCAACAGCCTCAATGCTTACCCCGGCGTGTTCCTGCTGCACAATATATAAACTTGCCGGGTTGGGGTTGCCTGCCGCAGTAGGCAGTTTATAATTGATACCCCATTGCTTAAGGTATGGTTGCAAAGGCGGCATGCCGGCCTTTTTACGGCGGATGTTTACGTTGGCTTCATCTTCTATCGGGAAGATCTGTACACCGCCGCCTTTAATTTCGCGCAGTTGGGTGCCGTATAATTGCGGCTGGCCCTTAGCCGTGCGCAGGCGATCGATCATTAATGGTAATAGCGATTTATCCAGTTCGCCTTTAGCTGCTGCTTTTGTAAATAGCGGCAAGTATTTCCCCTGTGCGGCATCATCGTTATGCTGCACCACCATAAATGCTATCTTGCTCTTGTCTGTACCTACCAGCGATTTCCCCGGGTAACCGTGTGCGGCAATTATCTTTTCTATCTTCGCCAGGTTGGTAAGGTCTGCGGCAGATTGTTTGCGCATCAGCTCATTATCCTGATCGGAACCTGAGCCATATTTTTTAGCAGCCGCTATGGCAGCCACGCGATATTGTTGATCATCCTGATAAATTGCTACCAACTGCGCCGCCAGTTTACGATTGAGTTTTTGAGCGAATAGGGGCTGTGCACAGATAAGCAGAGTAAGCAGTAAAAATAATTTTTTAAACAGTTTCATCTTTATTAAATTAATAAAGGCAAAGGAAAGGCTTTAGCGGGAAAGTGAATTGTACTTTTCGGACACGCCACTTATTTTTTCATAAACTGAAAAATGAGCCGGTCATCAGCCAAGCTGTTCACCTGGTTAAAAAAGCGCTGTGGGTTGCTGCCAGTGAGGCTGCGATATATCTTGTTGAAGTAGGCCTGGTCGTAATAGTTACTTTGATAGGCAAGGTCCGTCATACGTTTAACGCCGGTTTCGAAAATCTTATTTTGCAGCGAATGCCTGAAACGGGCCACCTTTTTATAAGTAACCGGCGATACACCCAGGTGCTTTTTTAACAGCCTGTTAAAAGTACGTACGTTTAAACCAAGCTGGTTGCTGATCGTTTCGACAGACAGATCGAGCTCAAAATTGCTTAGCAATTCCAGTGATTTTGCAAGTACATCGTATTCTGCAAATGGTGCGTAGCGGCTCATCAGAAAAGCCTCCAATAGATTGGCCCTTATACTGGTATCATCAGTATCATAAAACTCTTTTAAAAAAGCATGATATTCCGGTTCATTATCCCACGCCCCGAAAACTTCACTGGGCTGCGTATAAAGCACGCCGAATGGCTGGCTGATGAAATGATTAATGCCTAAAGGCTTAAACAGAATGGTAACCTTATCCAATTGCCCCTGCAGATGGGCAAGCAGTGGATACTCTCTGATGCCCTGCACGCAGGCAGCATACCGAGTAGATGGATCGGCATATACCCGGGTGTAGTAATTCTTAATTTCGAAGTTCGCCTTTCGATGAATGTTTAAAACCGTGTGCGTATGCGGGAAGGCGTAGTACCTGGTTTCAAAATCGCAGGTATCTGTTTTAAGGAAATAGTAATAGCCAATGTGCTGCTGTAACACAGGATGCTTGGGTGTAAAGGGGATTGGCTGAAACATTGAAGGTAAAGATAAGCAGAAAATGCGCCGCATTCTGTTAGAAAAAGTGTGCCATTAAAACCATGTCATTGCGAAGCCCCCGGTAAGGTAGAGCGATGGCGGGCTGTGGCAATCTCATCGCAGGCAAGTCAGCTCGCCCGGCTAATACAAGTTGGAAGCTTACCGGGTGCAATACCACAAGATACGCTACGCTAATCTCGCGACAGCAAAAGCGATAAGTAAATTCATTCCCGTCGGTTTTACCCGACGGACTGTTAAAAAATCTTTCCCGGCTTTAGCCGAAACTTACATGCTATCATTGCGGCTAAAGCCCTATGCTGATTAATATATTCAGTCGGTTGAAACCGATGGCAATTATAGCTGTTCGCCAGCTATCAGATGCTAATATCTCAGCATGATAAGCTAAGAAACAAAAAAGCCTCCCCGATTGGGAAGGCTTAATCTAAAAGCGTAATGCTAAGATCTGAAATTAAGAAGCCATTTGCTTGCGGATGATGTTTAGGGCACCGCCTGCTTTAAACCACTCAATTTGTTGTGCATTGTAGGTATGGTTCACCTGGAAGCTTTCGCTGGTACCGTCTGCATGGTGTAATACCACGGTTAACTGGTGGCCAGGCGCAAAGGTTGTTAAACCAACAATGTCAAACGTATCGTCTTCTAAAATTTTATCGTAATCGTTGCTATCGGCAAAGGTAATGCCCAGCATACCTTGTTTTTTCAGGTTGGTTTCGTGGATACGGGCAAATGATTTCACCAATATAACACGTACACCCAAGTGGCGTGGTTCCATCGCCGCATGCTCGCGTGATGAACCTTCACCGTAGTTCTCGTCGCCTACTACAATAGAGCCAATACCGTTTGCTTTATAATCGCGCTGTGTAGCAGGTACCGGGCCGTATTCGCCTGTTAACTGATTCTTAACGCTATCAGCAGTAAGGTTAAAGTAGTTAATGGCACCTATCAGCATATTGTTTGATATGTTATCCAGGTGACCACGGAATTTTAACCACGGGCCGGCCATAGAGATGTGGTCGGTAGTACATTTACCTTTAGCCTTAATCAAAAGCTTTAAGCCGGTAATGTCTGTACCTTCCCATGCAGAGAATGGATCAAGCAATTGTAAACGGGCAGAAGTTGGGCTAACTTTAACTTCTACCTGGCTGCCATCTTCGGCTGGTGCCTGGTAACCGGCATCTTCTACCGCGTAACCACGGATAGGCATTTCTATACCCAGTGGCTCATCAAGCATAACCTGCTCGCCATTTTTGTTGGTTAAAGTATCGGTAAGCGGGTTAAAGGTTAAATCACCTGCAATAACAAACGCGGTAACAATCTCGGGAGAGGCTACAAACGCGTGGGTGTTAGGGTTACCATCCTGGCGTTTTGCAAAGTTACGGTTAAACGAGGTGATGATAGAGTTCTTACGGGTTGGGTCATCGGTATGACGGGCCCATTGGCCAATACACGGGCCGCAGGCATTTGCCATTACAACACCGCCCATGCTCTCAAAGGTGCCTAAGTAACCATCGCGCTCTACAGTGTAACGCACCAGTTCCGAACCAGGGGTGATGGTGAATTCTGCTTTAGTTTGCAGGTTTTTATCAATAGCCTGTTTGGCAATAGAAGCCGAACGGGTAATATCCTCGTAAGATGAGTTGGTACAAGAACCAATTAAACCAACTTCTAATTCTACAGGCCAGTTGTTCTCGCGAACAGCGGTAGCAAATTTAGAGATAGGCCATGCCAGATCCGGAGTGAACGGACCGTTGATATGTGGTTCAAGTTCTGATAAGTTGATCTCGATAACCTGGTCGAAGTATTCGGTTGGGTTAGCGTAAACCTCGTCATCGCCGGTTAAGTGTTCTTTAACGGCATTTGCAAGCTCAGCAATATCAGCACGAGAAGTACCGCTTAGGTAAGCAGCAATTTTTTCGTCGTAACCGAAGATAGAAGTGGTTGCGCCAATTTCGGCACCCATGTTACAGATGGTACCTTTACCTGTTGCAGAAAGTGAACGTGCACCTTCGCCAAAATATTCTACAATAGCGCCGGTACCACCTTTTACGGTAAGGATACCTGCTACTTTTAAAATAACGTCTTTAGCTGATGACCAGCCTGATAATTTACCGGTTAATTTTACACCGATAAGTTTAGGGAATTTTAGCTCCCATGGTAAACCTGCCATTACATCGCAGGCATCGGCACCGCCAACACCAATGGCAACCATACCCAAACCACCTGCATTAGGGGTGTGCGAATCGGTACCTATCATCATACCACCCGGGAAAGCGTAGTTTTCTAACACTACCTGGTGAATGATACCTGCACCGGCTTTCCAGAAACCGATACCATATTTATCAGATACCGATGAAAGGAAATCGTAAACTTCCTTGTTGATATCAACAGCAGTACTTAAATCGGCAACAGCGCCAACTTTAGCCTGTATTAAGTGATCGCAATGTACGGTTGATGGCACTGCAACCTGCGGGCGGCCTGCTTGCATAAACTGCAAAAGGGCCATCTGTGCGGTAGCATCCTGCATGGCTACGCGGTCTGGTGCAAAGTCAACGTAGTCGGTACCGCGTTCAAAAGCTTTTTTAGCATCGCCTTCGGAAAGGTGAGCGTATAATATTTTTTCTGTTAACGTAAGATGTTTACCGGTCGCGGTACGAGCAGCCGCTATACGCGTGCTGTAGCGATCATAAACTTTTTTGATCATGTCTAAATCAAAAGCCATATTGTTTGATTTTTTAGTGGTAAAAAGGATTGACTATCCCGTCGCCGGTGGTCAGCCGCGAATTTACGAATTATAACAGTTATTCACAGTCAGCGGTTTGTACAAATGCTATTTGGATATATTCTAAATAAGTGAGGGTTGAAATTAACTAAAGTGTTGATTGGAGAAGGTATATGTGCATTATTTTACTGAAGTCTATTCCGCAAATGGATCGAATAACTTTATATCAGAGATTTTATTAAAATCCGACACGTTTCGCGTAATGAGAACCTTATCATGTACCAGGGCGGTTGCTGCTATAATGGCATCTGGTAATTTTAATTTGGCTCTTTTTCGTATTTCAATAGTTTGAAGTTTAATATCTCCATCAAGTTGATAAATATAGCTACCCGAAATAAAAGTTTTGATCGTATTAATATCTTCTGCCATAGCTAACCTCCAGCTTAGTAACTCAATTTCTGTTATTACAGAAATAATTGGAGTGCTTACCTGTATTATGTTATCAATTTTCTGCTCAGCTAATGGAGAAAACTGGTGTTGTAGGAAATAAATAACAGTATTTGTATCCCAAAGATATGCTGACTTCATTCTGCCCGAAAATCTGCCAATTGCTTTTCTATTTCTTCAATTGATTGCTTCGTCATTTTGCCTTTGAGACTTCGCAGTGATGATAGTTTTTCCTCATCAGTTTTTAAATCGCTATCGTGCACTCTTATTATATTCAGCGCTTCCAAATCTTTTAAGAGATTTAAAGCCTTCTCATCAATTATATCTACAGTTATCGTTGTCATGGCTGGCATTGTATATTTTAAAGGTACGATAAATCGCATAAATTTACCAACTACTCCTTACTCACCTTTATAATCTTATCATTATTACCGTTACTGGTGATGATATACACCGCGCCATCAGGCGATATGGCAACATCGCGCATGCGGCCGTAGGTGCTTTTATAAAAGGTGTTCACAACGTCCACTTTATCACCGGCTGCATTAAGTTTTATCTGCAGCAGTTCCTGGTCTTTTAATACGGCAAGCAGCAAAGAGTTCTTCCATTGCGGAATGGCGTCGTTATTATAATAATCTATTCCTGATGGGGCGATGGTAGGCGTCCACGCGAAGATGGGTTCTAAAACGTTGTTGATGGTACAAAAGCTTTGTTCGCTATCGGTATTGCAAAAGCCTTCTACGTTTGGCCAGCCAAAGTTGCGGTCTTTTTGTATGATGTTGATCTCATCGTCGGTAGCATTACCATGCTCGGAACTGTAGAGGCGATCGCCCACAAACACCAAACCTTGCGGGTTGCGGTGGCCGTAACTCCAAAGTGCGCTGCCGGCTACCGGGTTATCTGCCGGGATACTGCCATCGAGATTAATGCGCTGGATTTTACCGGCCAGGTTAGTTTTATCCTGCGCACGCGATGAGGTTGCCGCATCGCCACTCGTGATATATAGTTTCTTATCAGGAGAGATGGCCAGCCGCGTGCCGTTATGAATATTGGATGCGGGGATGTTATCCAGCAAAACAACCGGATTAACCAGCGTAGTGCCGTTGTAGGTGAATTTTACTATCTTTTTGGTGTACACACCGCTTTTGTTGTAGTTGTAGGCCACAAATACTTCGGGCGTGCTGCTAAAATCGGGGTGGAGCACCATACCCAGTAGGCCACCTTCGCCCTGCGAAACTACATCACTGATGGTTATTACCGGGATAACCGTACCGTTTGCAGGGTTAACCCTGCTTATTCTGCCGCCGCGTTCGGTTATCCAAAGGTGGCTATCCGGCCCCCACAGGATCTCCCAGGGGTAGGTAAGGTTTTGCGTTAAAACAGCATCGGCAAGGATTGCATCTTCCTGCGGGTCGTCGGTGCCGTTATTGGGGTTGTTCTTTTTGCAATTGGTAAAAAGCAAACTTAGCACAGCTAAAAATATAATTCCTGTTCTCATGATCGTTATGTTTTAATTGGCTGATAATAAGACAACATGCAACCCCGCAAATTGTTGCGGTTGGAATTAACCGGCAGGTAGTTTAACTGTTGAATGGAAATTGAAGTTAATATCGAATAATGAATTTTAAATATCGAACATCGAATTTCCCACCTTCATTATTCGATATTTGGAATTAGATGTTCGATATTAAATTACTACATTGTTAGTCTAATGAAAGGGGATCAAACCTATACCCTTGCTTACTCCAATACTCCAGCGCACGTGGCAGCACATATTCCAGCCTGTCGAAGGCTTTCAGGCTATCATGAAAAACCACTATTGATCCGGCTTCGGTATGTTTCAAAACGCCCTTAAGGCAGGCTTCGGGGGAAAGGTTAATGTCGAAATCGCCGCTGAGCACATCCCACATGATAATCTTTAGGTCGGGCTGGGCGGCTTTCAGTAGTTTTATTTGTTGCCGTTTTATACGGCCATATGGCGGGCGGAAGAGGTTGCTTTGGATCACCTCATCTGCCTGCATAAAGTTTTGGAGGTAAACATTGCTATCCGTATCCCATCCCCTGAGGTGGTTATAAGTGTGGTTACCGATGGCATGCCCGCCGTTTTTAACATCGGCAAACAGCTGCGGGTGCTTGCCAATATTATCGCCAATACAAAAGAAAGTAGCCTTTGCATGGTACTGTTTTAAAATATTTAACACAAAGGGTGTAACAATGGGTATAGGGCCGTCGTCAAAAGTCAAATAAATACAACGGGCGCCGGGTGTTGCCTCCCATATCAGGTTAGGATATAGCTTTTTAAGGATCCAGGGAGTTTTTACCAGGTACATGCCGAAAAGGAGTTAAATCGTTCCATATTCTAACAAACAAAACAGGGCTTGCAAAGTAATTAGCTTTACTTATAATTGTTTACCACTTATTATGAAATTAAAATTTACAACATCAAAAGTAACTATTGCTTGCTTCATATTATTTTCCATAGCCAATATAAGTGCTAAAGCGCAGGAGGTTATTACTTTACAAACCGCTATTGACCGCGCATTAGAGCGTAACCTTACTATTAAACAAGCCCAGTTAAGCGAAGCGCTAAGCACCGAAGACTACAAACAATCTAAATATAACCAATTACCCAGCATTAGCGCTAACCCGCAGGCATCGTTCAATTTCGGCCGTAATATCGACCCTTCTACCAACCAGTTCATTAACCAGCGCATTTTTGCGTTGAACGGAAATGTTTCCGCGCAGATCACCTTGTTTCAGGGCGGGCAGCTGCGTAACCAGATCATCCAGAACCGTATTTTGGTGGATGTGGATAAAAGCAATACTGCTAAACTGAAGAATGACCTGGTGCTGAACGTAGTTACCCAATACTTAACTATACTAACTAACCAGGATTTGGTTACTGCCTCAAAACAGCAGATAGATGTATCAAAAATAACTTTAGACCGCGCTCAAAAAAGCTTCGACGTGGGTAACCAAACCCTTGCCGACCTGGCCCAGGCTAAAGCACAGGTATCTACTGCAGAGCTGAACCTCACCAATGCGCAAAACCAACTGGAGTTATCGGTATTAGTGTTAAAGCAATACATGGAGATGAACCCGCTGGAAGAAATTACAGTAGAGAAGCCGGACATCAGCAAGTTAACCAACATCCGTACCTCGTACGATGCAGCAACAGTTCTAAAAACCGCGCTGGAAATTAACCCCGATGTTAAACTGGCACAAACCCGCCAGTTAGCGGCAGAGCAGGGCATTAAAGTGGCAAGAGGCAATTACTACCCAAGCTTAGTAATGTTCGGCCAGGTTGGTTCAAACTATTCTGATGCCCGCAGGCAGTCTGGCGGTTTTAGGCCAACCGGTGGTGTGGATACGCTTGGTTTAGTACAGGGTACAAACCAGGCGGTAGTATCGCCGCAGTTTGAACAGTTGCTTACCAAATATCCCTTCTTTAAACAGTTTGGCGATAACTTTAACCAATCGGTAGGGGTAACGCTGCAAATCCCAATCTTTAACCGTTTCCAGGCGCGTACTTCGGTTCGTAAAGCTAAGATCAGTTTCCAGAGCGCGGAGGTAAACACGCAGATCTCCCGCAATAACCTCAGCAAGGTAATTATACAGGCAGTTTGGGATGTACAAGCTTCCGACAAGAAATACCAAAGCACACAGCAAACTTACCAGGCCAATAAAGAAGCCTTTAACGTTATACAACAAAGATATAATGTAGGTTTGGTAAACTCGCTTGATTACAATACCTCATTAACCAACCTGAACAAATCTCAGTTTGATATGATACAGGCACGCTACGAAGTTATCTTCAGAAGCAAAGTAATTGATTACTACCTGGGCAACCCTATAACACTTTAATAACTAAATAAAAAAATCCTGAAACAAGATCATGGGAAAAACTACTAAATATGTCCTTATCGGCCTGGGCGCTATTATAGCCTTATTTATAATAGGCAAAGCAACAGGTATTATAGGTAAGCCGCAATTAACGCAGGTTGCTGTGGAGAAAGCCGATACCCGCGAGATAAATGAAACTGTATCTGCCAGCGGGAAGATAAAACCACACATCGAAGTAAAGATAAGCCCCGAAGTATCGGGTGAGGTGGTAGAACTGCCTATTAAAGAAGGCGACGTGGTGAAAAAAGGCCAGCTGCTTTGTAAGATCCGCCCGGATATTTTAAAATCGGGTTACGAGCGTGCGGTAGCATCTTACAACACCCAAAAAGCAAGCGTGGGCAACTCTGCGCAAATGCTTAAACAATCAGAAGCTACGTTTGCCAACCAGGCATCTATCTACAAACGCAGCCAGGAGCTTTATAAACAAAAAGTATTAACCGCTGCCGAGTTTGAGCAGGCTAAAGCTAATTACGAAGGCGCGAAAGCTACGTTGGAAGCTTCTAAACAAAACGTTATTGGTTCGCAATACGGTTTGGCACAATCATCAGCTTCGGTTAAAGAAGCGCAGGATAATCTGGCCAAAACAACCATCTACGCACCGGTAGACGGCGTGGTATCTAAGTTGTCTATTGAGATTGGCGAGCGTGTGTTAGGTACCCAGCAGTTTGCCGGTACCGAGATCATGACGATATCTGACCTGAGCAAAATGGACGTGAACGTTGATGTGAACGAAAACGATATTAACCGCATTGCTGTTGGCAACACCGCACAAATAGAAGTTGACGCCTTTTTAGGCAAGAAATTTGAAGGCCAGGTTATTGAAATAGGCAGCTCGGCAAATGTAGTAGGCACTAATGCTGACCAGGTAACCAACTTTACTGTTAAGGTAAGGATCACTGCACAATCGTACATCGACCTGCTGAAAAAGAACGCGGCTAATAACTCTCCTTTCCGCCCGGGATTAACCGCTACTGTGGATATCCGTACAAACCATGTTAAAGCATTGTCGGTACCTATCCAATCGGTAACCACCCGCGACGAGAAGAAACCTGTGGCTACCGGTGATGCCAGTAAAGACGACAAAAAGAAAACAGCAAGCACGCCAATATCTAAGGAGTACGTATTTGTGTTGGATAAAGCCAATAAAGTAAAACAAGTACAGGTAACCACCGGCATACAGGATGATACCAACATACAGATCCTGAGCGGCCTTAAAGGCGGCGAAGAAGTTATATCTGCCCCATTTGCCGCTATCTCTAAAACCCTTAAAGATGGCATGGTGGTAGAGAAGGTTGACAAAAGCAAGCTATTTGTTGGCGATGCTAAGAAAGACTAATTAAGTTGAAAGTTTAAAGTAGAAAGTTCAAAGTCCGGAAATGGAGCGAGATTAATGGAGGATTTGAAGTCTAAAGAAAAAAGTTCATAGTTCGGAAATAGACCAATATTAATGAAGGACTTGAAAGTGTAACTTATAGTACTTAAAGCACAAAAAGTAAAAGCCTGGGCGCGAAGTAATGCTTCGTTTTCAGGCTTTTACTTTTACTTTAACTTTCTGCTTTTAACTTCCTCCCCTTTCTGCTTAAAAATTCATTAATTTGTGGCGGCAGGGAAAACCAATTGGCCCTGCAGTACATTATACTTTTAATGCTTAAGCAAATACACAAAATTACAGTTGTTGGCGGCGGAAGCTGGGCCACAGCCAACATTAAAATGCTTACTGATAACATTACCGAAAAAGAAATTTTTTGGTGGATGCGGAATGAGCAAACGGTAGACTATATCTCAAAGTTCGGCCATAACCCCAACTACTTAAGTTCGGTTGAAATTAAGGTGCCGAAACAAAATATCTCATCAGATCTTAAAGCGCTTATACAGGTTGCCGATTGTATATTACTAAACGTACCGGCTGCATTTTTAAAACAAGCCCTGGAAGGGATTACCCCGGAAGACCTCGCCGGTAAAAAAATAGTATCGGCCATAAAAGGTATTGTGCCCGATGAAAACCAGATTATAGGCGAGTTTCTGAACGAAAAGTACAATGTTTCCTTTTGTGATTTCATGGTGATCAGCGGCCCCTGCCATGCAGAGGAAGTTGCGCTTGAGAAACTCTCGTACTTAACCATAGCCTCGCAGGATGTTGACCTGGCAACCGAGTTTGCCGGCATGCTGAACACCCGCTATATTAAAACCATTGTATCGGATGATATTTACGGTACCGAGTACGGCGCTGTGTTAAAAAACATCTACGCTATTGCCAGCGGTATTTGCCATGGCATTGGTTATGGCGATAATTTTCAATCGGTATTGATCTCCAACGCCATTCGCGAATTGGAACGCTTTGTAGACCAGGTACATCCTATAGACCGCGACATCAAAGAATCGGCCTACCTGGGCGATCTGCTGGTTACCGCTTACTCGCAGTTTAGCCGTAACCGCACCTTTGGTAATATGATAGGCAAAGGTTACACGGTAACATCGGCCCAGCTGGAGATGAATATGATTGCTGAAGGATATTATGCAGTAAATTGCCTACACCAGGTGAACAGCCAGTATAAGGTGGATATGCCTATATGTGAGGCTGTTTATGCTATTTTATACAAAAAAAGCTCCCCCGCGGTAGAAATGCGCAAACTGGCCGAAAAATTGAGTTAGCTAACGCAGTTAACTTAATTTAATCACTACCATGAAACGTATATTCAGAACAGCTTTGTTTGCTGCCGGTTTATTAGCCGCATCAACAAGCTTTGCGCAAACGCATAAAGACACCACCGTTGGCCAAAAAGTTGGTACCACCGCTAAAAAAGGATGGAAAGCAACCAAAAAAGCAGCCAGCACTGTAGGCAACAAAACTGCCGAAGTTGCATCAAAAGGCGCATCGGCCGTTGCCGATAAAAAATATGATGGTAAGGTTGGCCCGGGTGGGCAAACCATCTACATCGATAAAAACTCTTATTACTATTACGTAAACAAAAAAGGCCGCCACATTTACGTTAAAGAGTCGGCCCTGGTTACTAAACCGTAACTATATTAAAATATTACAAAGCACTTGCCATTGGCAGGTGCTTTTACACTACCTTGCCCACATCATGAAAACCTTCGCTTTAATATTTATACACGTAGCGTGTGCATTTGTATTACTTATTGCTGCCTGCCATAAAAAAGAAACCAACCCCAAACTAATTGGTAACTGGAAATCTAAAGACGCCACAACCACTTTAAAAATTACCGATAAACAGTTTACATTGGATAACGAATCGCCGGTGCCCGAAGATTATTTTTTAAGCGGAGATACCATCTTAACCTCTTTTGAAGGTAACCAGCCCTATACTAAGTTTGTAATTCAAAAACTGGACGATCACCGGTTAAATCTGCTCTTCCCCGATTCGGTAACGGTAGAGTTTTTAAGATAAATTTTCCTAATAAATTATAGATAAGTATCCTGCCATAGTTGGCCTGTTATCTGTAAAAGCTATTAAATAGTAATATACGCCGGGCGGCAATAATTTGCCATTGCGGGTGCCGTTAAAGGGTTTAGGATACCCCTTGCTCTGGAACACGTTATTACCGTATCGGTTAAATAGCGTAACCGTAGCCGTATAATCATTATCTAAGCCATATATAACCCAGGTATCATTTATGCCATCATTGTTAGGAGTTATAGCATTTGCGGGAACAGTAACCTTTATTGATGTAACAGATAATGTTTGCGACATTGTAGCAGCCCCATAAATATCATTGCCTGCCTGGGTGGCTGTTATAGTCACTGTTCCCGGTTTTAAAATCCGCACTACGTTTCCTTCAATAACTGCTACCTCGGGGTTGCTGCTGGTATACGTAACAGGTAAGCCGGAACTTGCCGTTGCATTAAGTGGAAACTCAATATCTTCAAGTGTTTTATCTTCCAGCGGGCCGAATGTGATGGTTTGATTTAGCTTGGTTACTTCTAAAGTTCCGTTGCTAAAAGTAGCTGTATAATTAGGTGCTGCAGTATTGCCGGTAATGGTAATCAAATAACTGCCCGGCGCGCTTGTTTCGTCGGCTATTGTAGTAAGCGTAAAACTAACGTCTGCAGCTGCTTCGGTATCGCCGTTAACTAAACCGGTATAAGTTATTGTAAGCGGTGGGTTAGCAAATCCATAAGCCTTTGTTTTATTATCGGCTTTAAGATTAAGCGGAGCAGGCATCACCGTCAAAAGTTGTTGTTTAGGCAATGCGGCTTCATAATTTTCATTACCACTTTGCGAAGCCGTTATAGTAGATGTACCTACGCCTATAATATGTATTAATCCATCGGGGGTAATAGTAGCAACATCTGTATTGTTACTGGTGTAAGTTATTGGGTTATTTAAGTTGTTGGATGTTGCCCCGGGGCTAAAATCTGCAGTGCCATAAACTACTGTGTTTAATGGCGGAAATGTGATAGATTGCAGACTGGACGCGTTATTACGATATATTGATACCGTGTTACTTTTAAAGTTCACCTGTATAATATCTGGCTTACCATCGCCATCTACATCTGCAATTTTAACGCTTTGAGGATTTAAACCCGTGGCAAGGTCTATCTTGTTATCAAACATTGCATTCCCGATGGTAGATGTATTGTGAAGCAGTGAGATGGTATTGTCTTTATAATTTGTTGCAACAACATCAAGTTTTCCATCTCCATCCAAATCTCCAAGTACCGATGCTTGCGGCACCCTGCCGGTCGGAAAGTTTTTTACAGGCCCGAAAGAGGTATTAGTTATATTATTGCCAACAATTTTATTAAGTAACACTGATATGTAAAAACCATCTGTTTCAACAGGGCCTAAACTTGTTCCAAAGTTAGATAGTACCAGGTCGGTTTTGCCATCACCATCTATATCCCCGGAGTTAACCACTAATGGGTTTGCTGCTGTAGTATAGCTAACCTTTGGCTCAAGCGATGCCAGGGATAGTGTACCCATGGTAGAAATATTCTTATAAACAGATACCTGGCTTTTTGTTGCATCTGATAAAATAACGTCCACCTTGCCGTCATCGGTTAAATCTGCAAGGCCTACATTGAAGTATCCATTACCAGAAACCGCGTCAATCCGGGTGCCGAAAGATGTTGCAGTAAGATTTCCGGGTGTTGAAATATTTTTAATGTAGGATAATGCGTCGCCTACAAAGCTGTAGGAAATAGCCATATCGGGCTTGCCGTCATTATCAAGGTCGCCAATTTTAATTACGTAAGGGTATTCAGCTGTTGCCACATCAAACTTAGGGCCAAATGATGAAGCACTTAATCCGCCGCCCGCATACTGGTTTTGATAAATTGAAATATTGCCGCTTATGTAATTGGCCAAAATGATATCCGGCTTGCCATCAGCGTCCAAATCCCCTATCTCAACGGCTGATGGTGAAATGTTGGTTTGAAAGCTAAACGGTTGCGCAAACGATTGTGCGTTAATTACACCGCTTGTAGACGTATTACGATAAATAGAAACAGTTGCAGCATCCTGGTTGGTTACCACCATGTCCGGTTTGCCGTCATTATCTAAATCGCCAAAGGCAACGCTGCTCGGGCCGGTACTTGTAGCGAAATCTTCCCTGCCGTCAAAATCAAGCGCCGAAAAGTATCCTTTGGAAGCAAATGTAGTGTGAAAAGGATATTTTGAGTAACCTATTAAATGTGTTACGTTGTTTAAAACAGAAATAGGTTGAAAAGTTGCACCAATGGGTACTTCTACAACTAAAGAATTTACGCTGGTAGAGAGAATTTTGGCCCGTGTAGCACCAAAAAAAACGATGTTATTGCCTGCAAGAGCGTTAAAATTACTGCCGGTAATAGTAACCTGTGTGCCTATAATGCCTTTAGCCGGGCTAAAGGAGCTAACTACAGGCGCTTGTGCAAAGCTGTTGTTTACCCCAACTGCGCATAACAATAAAAACAGAAGATAAGTTGCTAAATGTTTTACCAAAGCTAATACATAAATTCAAAAACTGAATTTAGTAAAATTAACTGATAGGCAAGACATTAAAACAAAAACCTCCCGGATGCTTGGCAAACGAGAGGCTTTGTAAACAAAACTAAACTAAAACTATACTTCCGGGTAAACTACCCCCCGAAAGCTCTTATGAAAACTAATTAACAAAATTAGAATCTTCTGCGGCGCTCCGGACGTTCCTCGCGGGGTTTGCCAGAGAAATCACGGAAACCACCGCCACCGGCGCCTCTGTTTCTGTCTCTGTGACCGCCTTCGCGTCTTTCGCCACCACTATTTCTATCGCGGTTGTAACCGCCGCCGCCTTCGCGCCTTTGGTAACCACCTTCGCGCCTGTCGCCACCTGTACGGGTAGTGCTGGTACCTTCACCAGATATTTCTATCCTTACTTCGCGGCCTTTAAATTCAACCGTTTTGAAGTTGTTCATTACCTGCTCAACATCGCCGTTGTTTACCTCAAAGAAAGAGTAAACACCTTTAACATCAATTTTACCTACAGTACGGCCGCTTATTTTGCCATTGTTGCAAATGTAACCCAGCAGATCGCCGCGGTTAAATTCATCAACACTACCTAAGTTAATAAACAGGCGTGTATATTCTGATTTGCCACCCGAATCGCGCATGCCGCGTTCGCCTCTTTCACCATCGCGGCGGAAATCATCTGCCGGGGCGTTAAGGTCTGGTGCATTTTGATAATAATCTAAAAAGCGGTTAAACTCTAATGATGCAAAACGTTTAATAACCTGTTCTTTATCAAGGTCTTTAAACTCATCCATAATACGAGGGATGTATTGCTCAATTTGGTCTTCGTTAACAGTTACGTTATGTACTTTATGTACCAGTGCAAAAAGTTGTTTTTCGCAAACATCAAAACCTGTAGGAATTTCTGCTTTAATAAACTTTTTACCAATAACGCGCTCTATCTGGCGAATTTTACCCAACTCTTTGCTGTTGATGATAGCTATAGATACACCGGTTTTACCTGCACGGGCTGTACGGCCGCTGCGGTGGGTGTAGTTTTCTATCTCATCAGGTAAGCTGTAGTTAATAACGTGGGTAACATCATTAACATCAATACCACGGGCTGCAACATCAGTAGCAATTAATAATTGCAGGCTGCGTTCGCGGTAGCGTTTCATTACCTTATCGCGTTGTTGCTGCGACAGATCGCCATGTAAAGAATCGGCGTTGTAGCCATCTTTAATCAGCGCTTCGGCAATTTCCTGGGTTTCTATTTTAGTACGGCAAAATACAATACCAAAAATCTCCGGGTTGTTATCAACAATACGTTTAAACGCTGCATATTTATCACGGGCACGTACTACGTAGTACTCGTGGTCTATATTAACATTACCTGTGTTTTTCTCGCCCATAGTAAGCTCAAAAGGATCGGTCATGTATTTTTTAGCGATACGCCTAACTTCAGAAGGCATGGTTGCTGAGAATAGCCAGGTTTTTTTCTCGTCAGGAGTGGTAGATAAAATACTGTCAATGTCTTCCTGGAAGCCCATGTTGAGCATCTCATCTGCCTCATCCAATACTACAAACTTAACCTGCGAAAAATCAATCGCTTTGCGGTTAATAATGTCCAGCATACGGCCCGGTGTTGCAACAACAATTTGCACACCGCGTTTAATCTGGCGTAATTGGTCCTGAATGCTTGCACCACCATAAACTGCAACAACGTTAACGTTGTTCATTTTTTTGGAGTAGTTCTTAATGTCGTTCGTGATCTGTAAACAAAGTTCACGTGTTGGGCATAAAACAAGCGCTTGCGGATGATTTTCTTCGAAATCAAGCAGTTCTAATAGCGGCAGTCCAAAGGCAGCTGTTTTACCGGTCCCTGTTTGGGCTAATCCGACAAAATCGTTGCTGCCTGTTAACAATACCGGAATTGACTGTTCCTGGATTGGTGTAGGATTTTCAAATCCTAACTCAGAGATGGCATTAACAATATCATGACGGATTCCCAGATTGATAAATGGGTTCATGAATTAAAATAACGTATTTGGCTACATCGCCAAATCGAGCGCAAAAGTAGTGTTAATTATGTTATAAAACAATACCGATTTATAAATTTAAAATAATGGCAATTTAATAGCTGGTTATTAAATTAATTAGCTGATAATCAATAAGTATTTAAGCTGTGAATTGCGAAGATGGAAATGCGGTTAGCTTGATGTTGCTGGTCCGCAGTAGTAATTCGCATCATTAAAATAATGTTAAGGAATAAACTTTTTGAAAAAAAAGGTGGTATTGATCAGGTGGTAACTGCATTTATAGTAAGCAAGTATGTAGCTATTTGTTAAAGCATGTATAAAGCCGGTTAATTTGAGGGAAAATATAAATTAGGTATATTTGAATATAACAAGTTAGGTGCTATGGAAGATACAGCAATTAAAACTGATTTGCACGATAAAATAGAGCATGCGGATAGCGAACAACTTAAAGAGTTGTATGGCTTGGTGCTAAATTATTTTAACGGCTTAGAGCCTGATGAAGATTGGGAAGGTTTACCTGATAGCCATAAAAGAAGTATTGAAAAGGGATTAGAGCAGGCAGATGCGGGATTAGGCAAATCTTTAAGTGATGTTAATAAAATAGTGGAAGAGAAATATAAGCTAAATGGCTAAAGAAGTCATCTTGACACCTCTCGCAATTTCAAATTATCAAGCAATTATTGAATACCTAATTAGTGAATGGAGCGAGAACGTTGCTAATGACTTTGTTAGGCGATTTAACCAGGTTTGTGACATCTTATATCTGAACCCACAAATTTACCCTGTTGTAAACCTAAACAGACAAGTACGTAAATGCGTTCTTACTAAACACAATGTTATCTATTTTATAGAAACAAAAAGCGCCATAAAAATACTCACCATATTCGATACAAGGCAAACGCCGGAAAAGTTATCTAATATTTTTTAGATTCCCTACCTCAACCTGTCCGCAGATTTTACCAGTTTCTCGTCGCGCTGAATAGCTTTTACCGCGAAGATGATGAGGATAATGCTCAGCGAGGTTAAGAACAGGCCGATGCCCATATTGCGGTATTCCAATTTAATTGGGCCTACCACTTTTTTTACGGTTTGGGCCATCCAAAAGCTGTAACCAATTAAAACCAGTATTGCGCTGTAGCATAAAGCAACCTGCTGCTTGCGGTTTTTGTACAAAAATATTACTACTAAAGGCAACAGGGCAACCAAAACGGTAACAACGCTAAGCGCAGTAAAAACTTCTGTATGTTTTTCTTGTCCGTTTAAAATTTCATAAACGCCGGTAACGGTTACGTTAACCAGTTTGCCATCCACAAAAATATTATGCGCCAGCGGGAAAACGAACAGGCCAAACATTACCAGTGAAGCGAAAAGCAAGTATATAGATTGTATTCTTTGAAGCATTTTTTACGTATAAGTTATTCAGCAAATATAGAAGGGGAATTGGTAAATCTAAAATCGTAAATGATGCTACCTTTGCATTGTGTTAAACAAGCAACGTTATTTTATTGAACTGGCTTACGATGGTACAAAATACCACGGCTGGCAGGTGCAGCAAAACGCCGTAAGCGTGCAGGAGCTGCTTAACAAAGCGCTAACTACCCTGCTGCGCCAGCCCATAGAAACCACCGGTTGCGGCCGCACAGATACCGGCGTACACGCAAAAGAATATTTTGCACATATAGATGTGGAGGCCATAGACGATAGACCATGGACCATGGACAAAAGAGGCCTAAATGCCCTACTGCCATATGATATTGCCATTAAAAACATTATCCCGGTACAGCCGGAAGCGCATGCCCGGTTTGATGCCACGCTGCGCTCCTACGAATACCACATCCATTTTGAAAAAGACCCGTTTTTAAACGGTTACTCGTGGCTATTGCGCGACAGGCCCAATCTGGAACTAATGAATCAGGCGGCGGCTATTATCATGCAATTCACAGATTTTAGCTGTTTTAGTAAATCTAACACGCAGGTTAAAACCAATAATTGTAAAATTGTAAAAGCGCAATGGGAACAAACCGAAAAAGGCATTGTATTTAAAATTTCGGCCGACCGCTTTTTACGCAACATGGTGCGGGCAATAGTGGGTACGCTGCTGATGGCAGGCAAAGGAGAAATGGACCCGGAAGCCATCAGCGATATTATCCAAAGCAAAAACCGCAGCAAGGCGGGCATGAGCGTGCCGGCCTGCGGCTTGTATTTAACAGAGATAAAATATCCTTATTTGGGTAGTTCCTTAATCCCTTTAAGTGGGAACAGGATTTGATAGTAAACTAAATGGCAAAAGAGAATAAAGATAGCACTGCAAAAAATCCATCTTCAGGGGGTGGGGGCGCTACCATAACAGGTAAAACCTTCGACTGGAATTTGCTGAAGCGGGTAATACATTATGTAGATCCGTATAAAACCGTTTTTATTATTGCGGGCTTTCTTACTGTATTTTTGGCAGCCGTTGCTTTGGCACAGCCTATTCTTATTCAGCTTACTTTAGATAAATACATACTGGCTAATGATTACCATGGCCTGGTATTTATGGTAGAGCTGATGATAGGGCAGCTCATCATCCAAACCGTTGCGCAGTACTATCAAACTTATTTAACCAACTCTTTGGGGCAGTCTGTTATTCGCGATTTGCGTAAAGATGTGTTCAACCATATCACCAGCCTGCGTTTAAAATATTTCGACCGTACACCTATCGGGATGCTGATTACCCGTACCGTATCCGACCTGGAAACCATTGCCGATATTTTCTCGGAGGGGCTGATCTCCATCATGGGCGATCTGTTGCTGGTGCTGGCCGTTATCGGCTACATGCTTTGGCAGGATTGGAAACTGGCCCTCATTACACTCATCCCGATGCCATTTCTGTTTGCATCTACCTATGTGTTTAAAGAGGCTATTAAATCATCCTTCCAGGAAGTACGTACGCAGGTAGCGCAGCTGAATACCTTTTTGGCCGAGCATATCAGCGGTATCAACATTATTCAATACTTCTCGCGCGAGGAACAGGAGATGCGCAAGTTCCGCTCAGTAAACCAAAAGTACCGCGATGCCAACATCCGTTCTAACTGGTATTATTCCATCTTTTTCCCGGTGGTAGAAATTTTGTTTGCCGTTTGTATGGCCCTGCTGGTTTGGTATGGCTGTAAACGTATCCTCAGCGATCAGCAAATGCACGCTATTTCGGCCTCGCATGGCGGCGTTACCCCGGGGCTGATCACCAGTTTTATCGTACTGCTGAACATGCTGTTTCGCCCCATCCGCCAACTGGCAGATAAATTTAACACCCTGCAAATGGGTATGGTAGGCGCCGACCGAATCTTTAAGGTACTTGATACCGACGAGGTAGCTATCGATGATGGCCGGCTTGCCCCGGCTTCTTTACAAGGTGAAATTGAATTTAACAACGTTTGGTTTGCTTATAACGAGGAGAACTGGGTGCTGAAAGATATTAATTTCCACATAAAACCTGGCGAAACGCTGGCCTTGGTGGGCGCAACCGGGGCGGGGAAATCGTCAACCATTAATATCCTCAACCGTTTTTATGATATTGGCAAAGGTAGTGTTAAGGTAGACGGGCACGACATCCGCGAGTATAAGGTAGATTACCTGCGCTCTAAAATTGCAACCGTGATACAAGATGTGTTTTTATTTACCGATACCATTGGCAACAACATCAGCCTCAACAATACCCAAATTACCCGCGAAGAAATTATAAAAGCGGCCAAAGATGTAGGCGCGCATGATTTTATTGAACGCTTGCCGGGCGGGTACGATTATAATGTAATGGAGCGCGGCGCAACCCTATCTGCCGGGCAGGCGCAGCTGATCTCATTTATACGTGCGCTGGTGTACAATCCGGCCATACTGGTTTTGGATGAAGCCACATCATCGGTAGATACCGAAACTGAACTGCTGATACAGGTTGCTATTAACAAACTGATGCAGGGGCGTACGGCTATAGTAATAGCACACCGCTTATCTACCATTCAAAATGCAGATAAGATCATTGTGCTGGATCATGGCGAAATTATGGAAAGCGGCACCCACCAGGAACTGCTGCGTATAGAGAACGGCTACTACCGCAAACTGTACGATCTGCAATTTAACTCCGCGGGTATCGCCAAGCCTTTATAGCCCCTATTTCGATTCCAGGCGACGGTCGTCATCATCAGATGCATCCGGCTGGTTTTCTGCAGGCGGGGTTTTAACTGGCTTTACCGGCTGCTCCCTGTTCTCGTAGTATTCGGCAATGTTTTCCTGCTCAGGTTCATCGGCATGGTATTGCTTGTCTTCCTTTTTTACAACACTTTCGTGGCCCTCGTCGGCTGGCCTTTCGGTTGGTGTATCCGATGGAGATGGTTTGTCGTGGTCGTTAGCTGGCTCTGTCATGTTAGGATAACAGGTATGGGGGGAATTTGTTTATTTAGGGATTTCACAGATTGAAGATTGATTTCACCGATGGAGTTTTCCTAATGTGGCGGGTTTCGGCTAAAGCCAGAACAGTGGCATCGCAATCCGTCGTTTTAACCGACGGACACCTTACACATAGTATTGGCTTTAGCCAAAATTAAGCAGAGGGTTAGGCGAACAGCCTTCGCAATCCGGAGATTAAAACCGACGGCAATAAAATTAAGATGAGCGAATCTCCCCCAATCTATAATCCCTAAATCGTGTCCCCCTCGTTAATTATTGTTAATTATCCGGTATAAACTTTTACCTTTAAGGCAGGTTTGCTATTTTCGCAAATTATAGAATAGGATGTGGCTGATGGGTTTAGCCCGGCATGGCACATCTAAAATCTCATAGCTATAACAGGATGGAAGAATTCGAAGCAAGCGCATCGGCAAAAAAAACCAAAACGATATATATTTCTACCGTGTTTGGTATTGCCATGGTTTTATTAATGATAGGGCTTTTGGGCCTCATATTGGTAAAAGCCAATAACCTTTCGCGCTATGTGAAAGAAAATATAGTGCTCAACATATTTATGGATGATGCCGCCCACGAAACCGACGTGCTGCAGTTTCAAAAACAGCTGGATGGTAACGTAATGGTTAAGCAAACTCAATATGTAAGTAAAGAGCTTGCCGCCCGCAACCTGCAGAAAGACCTGGGCGAAGACTTTGTAAAATTCCTGGGCTATAATCCGCTGTCACAATCGTTAGATGTTTACCTGAAAGCTGACTACGCCAACAATGCAGGCATAGAAAAATTCAAGGCCGAGCTGATTAAAAACCCGTTGGTGAAAGAAGTAAAGTACCAGCAATCGTTAGTAGATCAGATGAACCAGAACTTAAAATCTATTGTTTTGGTGATACTGGCCTTTGCCGCCATTTTTGTGGTATTATCAGTAGCGCTTATTAATAATACTATCCGTTTGGCTATTTACTCACAACGGTTTTTAATAAAATCTATGCAGCTGGTTGGCGCAACAAAAGGCTTTATTCGCAAACCGTTTTTGCTGTATGGCATCTGGCATGGTTTACTGGGCGGCCTGATAGCGGTACTGATACTGATAGGCACACTTTACCTTGCCTACCAGCAGATTCCTGATCTGGTTATCCTGCGCGATTACACCGAGTTTGGCATCGTATTCCTGGGCGTTATCGGCTTAGGGGTGTTTATGTCGGCAGTAAGCACACTGTTTGCAGTGAACAGGTTCCTGCGTTTAAAGATCTACGATCTGTATAGGTAGGTAGTTCACTGGTTCATTGGGAGTTGCAAGGTAGCGGCCAGCATAATAACATTCATTCACGTAATAATTCAACAATATAAAATACATGGCATTACAATCAAAACCGACCGGCCCTGCAAAAACAACGGCAGCCCCGGCGGCAAGGCCTCAAGCTACAAATACTACTGCACCGGCGCAATTTGTATTCGGTAAAGAAAATTACCGCTGGTTATTAATCAGCATTGCGGTGGTTACGTTCGGGTTTATCCTCATGAGCGGCACTACCGATATTTACAGCACCACAAAAATTGTTATTGCACCTATTGTAGTGCTTGCGGGTTTTGGTTTAGGCTTTTATGCAATATTAAAAAAGTCTCCAACTAAAGCCTAATGAATATTATTCATGTAATTGTCCTTGCTATTATTGAGGGCTTAACGGAGTTTTTACCTATCTCATCAACAGGACATATGGTTCTTGCAAGTTCTCTGATGGGAATTGGTGATGATGAATTTGTTAAAATATTTGAAGTGGCTATCCAGTTAGGAGCGATACTGGCAGTGGTAGTTTTATTTTGGAGAAAGTTTTTTGACTTTAAACGCTGGCAGTTTTATTTGAAACTGGTTATTGCTGTAATACCTGCATTGGTATTCGGTAAGCTTTTAAATGATTTCATTGACGAGAAATTAGGGAACCCACTATTTATAGCATTTGTAATGCTTGGTGGCGGTGTTGTTTTATTATTTGTTGATAAATGGTTTTTAAAGCCCGAAATTACTGATGAGAACAAGATAGACAATAAAAAAGCTTTCACTATAGGGCTTTATCAAGTATTGGCAATTGCTCTCCCAGGTTTAAGCCGTAGTGCAGCCACAATTATTGGTGGGATGCAGCAAAAACTTTCGAGGAAAGCGGCGGCAGAATTTTCATTCTTTCTGGCTGTGCCAACTATGATGGCCGCTACTGGTTATAAGCTATTAAAAGGGTACAAACTAATCGATGCCTCTGCAATTAAGTATCTGTTAATTGGTAACGTAGTAGCTTTTATAGTAGCCTTAATTGCTATTAAAACCTTTATCACTTTTTTAGAGAAACGGGGCTTTAAGCTTTTTGGTTGGTATCGTATAGCTTTAGGTATACTAATTATAGCATTATACTACGGAGGCGTAGCATTTAAAGCATAGATCCCAAAGATTCAATCCATATAGGAGATAGCGATGCATTCACGGCATCGCTATTTTTGTTTAATGGCTGGCCTAATCCGTATCAGCTATTAATCCTCAATAAACCTTACCTTTGCCGCTTAAATAATAAACTTGAGCACTACTTTCACCAACATACAAGACTTTGCCGATGGCCAGCTTCTGCTGGTAAACAAACCTTATAAGTGGACCAGCTTTGATGTGGTAGGCAAACTGCGCAACGCATTTAAGCCGCTTAAACTAAAGGTAGGCCATGCCGGCACGTTAGACCCGCTGGCCACCGGGCTGCTGATCATCTGCACCGGTAAAATGACCAAACAGATAGATAGCTTTCAGGCGGAGGATAAAGAATATACCGGTACTATGGTACTGGGCTCAACCACGCCTACCTACGATCTGGAAAGCGAACCCGAAGCCAAGTTTGAAACCGCCCATTTAACCGATGAGCAGATTAAAGCGGCTACACAGCAATTTACGGGCGATATTCAGCAATACCCGCCGGCGCATTCGGCCATTAAGATAGATGGCGAACGCCTGTACGAGAAAGCCCGCCGCGGCGAAGAGGTTGAATTGCGCCTGCGCAATGTTACTATCCACGAGTTTGAAATTACCCGAATTGAACTGCCTGAAGTTGACTTCCGTGTAGTGTGCAGCAAAGGCACCTACATCCGTTCCCTGGCAAACGATTTTGGCGCGGCGCTTAATAACGGTGCATACCTGTCGCGTTTACGCCGTACCCGCAGCGGCAACTACCGGATAGAGGATGCTCACGAAGTAATGGAACTGGTAAACACCGTCCGTGAACTGAAAAGTGTAGGCTCGGTTGATGATGCTTCTGTAAGAGATTAGATTAATTGGGAGGTTTCAAAAACCAGTTATTGTCATATTTAAAAGCAAGTAAAATAAAAACCGGCTTACTCATTAACTTTGGTAATTCGAGTTGCGAAGTAAAACGTTTATCTTTTTAATTTGATGGATGCAACCGTTGAGATCATCGGTTAAATCAATCCTCAATTTGTGAAATCTTAAAATGAAGATCTACCATCATATAGATGAATTTACGCCGGTAAAAAATGCCGTGGTTACTATTGGTACCTTTGATGGGGTGCACATTGGGCACCGCAAAATTATATCACGCCTGAAGGAGCTTGCAGCAGCAGCCGGTGGCGAAACGGTTATCCTTACCTTTTTTCCGCACCCGAGGATGATCCTGCATCCGGAAGACGAGGCGATAAAACTCATCACCACCATTAACGAGAAAGCCGAACTGCTGGAACGGATGGGGATAGATCATCTCATTATAACACCCTTCTCCCGCGATTTCTCTAACCAGTCGGCCGAGGCATACATCCGCGATGTGCTGGTGAAAAAGATAGGTACCAAAACCATTGTAATAGGTTACGACCACCGCTTTGGGAAAGACCGCCAGGGTGGTCTGCAGGATCTGCTGAGGCTTGCACCCGAATACGATTTTGAAGTGCTGGAAATCCCGGAGCAGGATATTAACGATGTAGCTATCAGCTCTACCCGTATCCGCACCGCTTTGCTTGATGGCAGTATTGATATTGCCAACGAATGTCTGGGATACCCCTTCTTTATCACCGGCAAAGTTATCCGCGGCGACCAGTTGGGCCGCCAGTTAGGTTACCCCACCGCCAACCTAATGGTAGAGGAGCGTTATAAACTCATCCCATCAGATGGCATCTACGCCGTTAAAGTAAAGGTAGAGGGCAAAGAATACAAAGGCATGGCCTACATTGGCCACCGCCCAACAGTAAACGGCATGTCGCGCAACATCGAAGTAAATATCTTTGAGTTTAATGCCGATATCTACAACAAGCAGCTCCGGATGGAATTTCTGCACTTTGTACGCGAGGATATTCACTTTGCATCGTTAGATGAGTTAGTAATACAGTTAGGCAAGGATAAAGAAGATGTGCTGGCCTTGCTGGTGATAGATGGCCCGCAGTTTAATACGTAATTAAATACTCGTCTTACTGTATTCCTTCCCGTGGCGGCCATTTTCTTGTGCTATAGCAGGAATAGGTTAGCACCATGCCTTCTATGCATCCTCCTTATTTTGATTTTCCACATAAATCTATAGATTTGGTTAATAATTTAAATTAAACGGCTATCCGTTAACCTATGGCTAAACTAAACCTCGACCGGCAAGAAAGTGAATTTTTAAACAGCACCATCGCCCATTGGGAAAAAGAGCACTTGTTGGATGCCGAACAGGCCGAGAAACTTCGTAACAGCTACGAAGTAAAAGGTTTTGATTGGATGCGCCTGGCTAAATACTCCTTTTGGGTAGCGCTTATCTGCGGTGTAGTGGCGGTAGGGTCATTAATTGTAGATGATGCCGTTATCAACTGGATCAAAAATTTATATGATACCCCCGATATTATTATCAGTCTGTTATCGGGCGTAATGGCAGCCGGCCTGTTCTACCTTGGCCGCCAGCGCGAGAAACAATACCCTGAACGCGTTTTTAGTAACGAGGCGGTAATCTTTACCGGGGTGCTTTCTACAGCCTGCTGTGTGGCTTATCTGGGCAAAACATTTGATAATGGATCCGGGCATTATTCGCTGTTATTCCTCGTTTCAGTATTTGTATATGGCTTTTTAGCCTGGCGAATGAACTCGCGGTTAATCTGGCTGTTCGCGCTGGTATCATTAGGTAGCTGGTTTGGTACCGAAACAGGTTACCAAACCAACTGGGCGTTGTATTTCCTGGGGATGAACTATCCGTTGCGTTTTGTACTTTTCGGCCTGCTGCTGGTGGGGGCTTGCTATATCCTCAAAAATAAAAAGTGGTTCAGCTTCTTTTGGGAGCTTACCTATGTGGTGGGCATGCTGTACCTGTTTATGTCGTTATGGTTGCTGAGCATTTTTGGCAACTATGGCAGCCTGGATGTTTGGTGGCAGATCAGGCAGATCAGCCTGTTCTATTGGGGTATTATCTCCGGCGTGGTAGCCGGTGCGTTTTTACTGTACGGCTTAAAAAGCAAAGACGTAATTGCCCGCGAGTTTGGCGTTACCTTCCTCATAATATTTTTATACACCAAGTATTTCGAATACCTGTGGGATAATACCAACAAAACACTCTTTTTCGCCATTCTTGGTCTTTCTTTCTGGATAGTTGGCCGCAAGGCAGAAAAGATCTGGAATGTGAATACGAAAGGGGAATAGTGAGTATCTCTTTATTAGTTTGTCATCCTGAGCGACAGCGAAGGATCTAATGTACATCATGCTTATAGACGCCTTGCAAATCGGTGATCAGCATTGCTATGCTTCTCTGTATGACAGGGTATTTTTCTTTTCATCCTGAGCGTAGCGAAGGATCTATTTTACGCCATTTTGTAGGCGCTTGCAAGTCGGAGATCAGATGCTTCGTACCTCAGCATGACAATGAGGGTGAAACTCTCAAATCACTTCGCAATTTCCCCAAGTGCCCTCACCAGTTTATCCATATCGGCAATAGTGGTATAAACATGCGGAGTGATGCGTACGCAGCTGATGTTTTCCCATACAATAGAGGTAGTGTGGATCTTATACTTACCCCATAACGCTGCATCCAACTCATTCGGTTTCATACCATCAACGCTTACGCCGCAAATAGCGCAGGAGTATTGCGGTTTTAACGAGGTGTGAATTTTTACCTTCGGGATGGCTTGTGCCTTGCTTGCCCAGTAGTTTTTAAGGTAACGGATGCGCTCTTCCTTACGTTTGCTGCCAATAGCTTCCTGAAAGTTTACCGCCTCGCCAATGGCTTGCTCTATCGGGAAACTGCGGGTTCCCAGCGTTTCAAACTTGCGGATATCGGGGCTGCGCGGTTCGGAGTTACAGGTTAATGGCCAAATTTTTTCTATATGTTCCTTTTTTATCCACATCATCCCGCTGCCTATAGGTGCTGACAGGAACTTATGCAAACTGGTACCAAAGTAATCGCAATGCAGATCGGGGATCTTAAAATCTATCAGCCCGAAAGAGTGTGCGCCATCTACCACTACCTCTATGCCTTTGGCATGCGCCATATCGCAGATCTTGCGCACCGGCATGGTTTGGCCCACCCAGTTTACCATGTGGGTAACATGGATGATCTTTGTTTTTGAGGTGATGGCCGCCTCATATCCTTTTACAATCTCCTCATCGTTCTCTATCGGGAAATTAAAGCTGATCTGTTTATAAACCACCCCATCGCGCAGGGCACGCTGCTTATACGCTTGTATCATGTTGGGGTAATCCTGTTTAGTGCCTATTATCTCGTCGCCGCTTTTCAGGTCGAGGCCGTAAATAACCGTGTTAAGGGCTTCTGTAGCATTGCGGTTAATGGCAATTTCTTCGGGCGAGCAGCCTGCCAGTGCAGCCAGTTTTTCGCGCAGCGGTTCGCGGCCTTGGTCCAGTATACGCCACATAAAGTAGGAAGGCCCCTCGTTGGCCAGCTGGTTATATCTTTCCAGGGCCTGCTGTACCACTATTGGGGCAGGGGAAACGCCGCCATTATTTAAATTGATGATGCTTGGGTTTACCGTATAGGCCCGTTGGATGGTTGCCCAGTAATCTTCATCCGTTGCTGCCTGTTCGGCGCTTAGGTGGGCTATTTTAGCAGAGGCGTTACTCCAGTCTTCGGCGTGTGCCTGGTTAAAAAGGCTTGCTGCACCAAAGGCACCGGCAAGGGATGCAGCTTGTTTTATGAAGAGGCGGCGGTTGTTAAGGCTCATGAGGTGAATTTAACCTTTTGCCGCGGTAAATCAAAGCGGGGGCGCTTGATAATCAACCGGTAAGAACAGACTCTAATCTCATCTAAAACCGAAAGGCCCTCCGGGATACCGAAAGGCCTTTTGTATTTTCTAATAAACCGCTTACAGTTAAATTATACCAACTGCAACTGCTTACCGCAAACTGCCGGCTGATTAAAACGGCAGATCGTCGTCGTCTGGCGTAGAGCTGATATCAGCAGGAGCTGCGTATTCTGGTGCTGTTGCACTGCCTGCACCGCCTAATACGTTAAGTTTCCAAAGCTGTAATGAGTTAAAATAGGTTTTTTTGCCTGTTTTGTCTGTCCATGGGCGGCCACGCAGGTTGAAGAAAACTTCAACATCATCACCAACCTTAACATTATCCAGCAAATTGCAACGATCTTGTATAGCTTCGAACTTTAAATACTCGGGATATTGTGGGTTCTCGATATATTCAAGTATTAATTCTCTCTTTTTAAGTGACTCTGTAACCTGTTGGGTTGGGCTCACTTCGTGTATTTTTCCTTTAACTTCCATAGTTCCGAAATATTTAAAATGTAAAGTTAGCAGTAAGAAATTAAAACCGGGGTTATTTATTCATAAATTCGCAAAATATATCATGCAAGTTTTCCACACCGAGAGTAAAATCATAATCACCTGCAACAAAAGGCTTTCGCCTTACCTGCAGCAGGAAGTTGAAGCACTGGGCTTTAAGCCTACACGTGTTTTCCAAACAGGCGTTGAGCTGATGGGTACCGTAACAGATACCATCACCCTTAACCTAAACCTGCGCTGCGCAAGCCAGGTGCTTTATTTGTTAAAAAGTTTTGAGGCCGAAACCCCCAACCAACTGTACGATGAACTGGTACAGATAGAGTGGGAAAAGCTGATAGACTTTACCGGCTATTTTTCGGTAACATCTAACGTAAATAACGAGCACATCCTTACACCGCTGTTTGCCAACGTAAAGGTAAAAGATGCCATTGTAGACCGTATTAAAGCGCAAAAAGGCATTCGCCCTAACAGCGGTGCCGATGCTAACAAAACAGTTATCAGCCTGTACTGGCAGGATGAAAAGGCCGATATCTACATAGATACATCTGGCGAAACCCTGGCTAAGCACAGCTATCGCAAAATACCGGGCAAGGCACCTATGCTGGAGGCCCTGGCGGCATCAACTATTATTGCTACCAAATGGGATATGAAGAGCACCTTCATCAACCCGATGTGTGGCTCGGGCACGCTGGCTATTGAGGCGGCATTGCTGGCTACGGATAAGCACCCGGGGCTTTTCCGCATGAACTATGGCTTTATGCACATTATGGGTTACGATGAGCAGGTGTTTTTTGTTGAACGCCGCAAACTGAAGGATAAAGCTAAAAAAGCTATAGACTTTAAGATCATCGCTACAGATATTTCTGATGATGCCGTGGATATTGCCCGCAAGAACGCAAATACCGCCGGTGTAGAACATTTAATTGATTTCAGCGTTTGTGATTTTGCAGACACGGATGTACCTGCCGAACCGGGCATTGTAATGTTTAACCCCGAATATGGCGAGCGCCTTGGCGTGCACACCAAACTGGAGCTGACTTACGCCCGCATTGGCGACTATCTGAAAAAGCAATGTTTGGGTTACCGCGGGTATGTATTTACCGGCAACCCCGATCTGGCTAAGAAGATAGGCCTGCGCCCGAGCCGCAAAATTGAATTTTATAACGGTAAGCTGGACTGCCGCTTATTTGAGTACGAGTTGTACGAAGGCAGCAAACGCGAACCTAAAATAGATTAAATGAAGAAGCTAATTATAATTGCCCTTTTAGTATCATCGGCCGCCCTTTGTAAAGCACAGGATGACCTGGCGTTCCCTTTCCAGGGAGGCAGCCCCATCATGACCCGTTTTTTTAAGGATAGCCTGCAGGTTGGCCCCGAAATTATCGCAAAAAAGGCAACCGGCACCGCGGTGTTTAAGTTTACGGCTGATATTAACGGCAACATCCAAAAGATAGTGATCTATTACGCGGATGATTACCTGCTGACTATGCCCATCATCCAGGCACTAAAAAAATCAACCCAAAAATGGATCATCCCAAATAAAGAGAAATTCCATGATTTTATAATCCCGTTCTCTATCAGCTATAACAGCCCCGCAACAGGGGACGCCGATATCCAGAAAGCGGCATATGAGTTTTACCGCCAGCGTAAACCTATTACAGCAAAAGACCAGATCCCTTTAAATGCAGCCACACTGCTGCCAACGGTAGTTGTAAAGTACGATCTGTAAAGTGGATTATATAATTAAGGAAGCCGGGAAGATCAACATCTCCCGGCTTTCTTGTTATTATAGTTTTTTATTCCGCTTGTTAGTGTCATTACAGACATGCATCCGCGCCATTTATTTAACCTTTATGGTGTTTAAAAAGCATTGTTGCCGGTGGTGAGGGCACCCCGGCGGGCGGTACAAGTATTAATAGTAGTTAGCTTACGCCGGTTACATAAACTTCTGCCTCTACACCCCATGAACCTACAGGTAGTTCCGGGCGGTTTTCAACGGCGTTGGTAATGATACCCAGGATGCGTTCGCGTTCGGCACCGGTGATCTTTAAACGCGGGGCGCGAACGTTTTCGGTACCCAGACCGGTTACGGTTTCGGCAAGTTTAATGTATTGTACAAGTTTGGGGTGGATATCCAGCTCCAGCACCGGTAAAAACCAGCGGTAAATAGCCAGTGCTTCCTGCATGCGACCGGCTTTTGCCAAACGGTAAACAGCTACGGTTTCTTTAGGGAAGGCGTCAACCAAACCGGCTATCCAGCCATCAGCGCCCATAAACAAGCTTTCCAGCGCCAGCGTATCTACACCGGTCATTAGTTTAAACCTGTCGCCAAAGCGGTTGATCATGCGGGTAACGTTACTTACATCGCGGGTTGATTCTTTCACCGCCTGGATGTTATCGTAAGCAGCTAACTCTGCAAACATATCCAGCGTAACTTCAATCTTATAATCGTAAGGGTTGTTATAGATCATGATAGGCAGGTGCGTGCTTTTGGCTACATCTGTAAAATATTTTACAGTTTCGGTTGCATCTGCATTGTAACGCAGTGGCGGCAGCATCATTAAACCATCAGCGCCGTATCTGGCAGCGTTCTCTGCGCATAGCAAAGCCGCTTTGGTGGTTTGCTCGGCAATGTTCAGAATTACGTATGCGCGCTTGGCCACTACTTCTACGGTATGTTTTAACAGCTCAATCTTCTCCACATCTGTTAAAACGCTGGCTTCGCCCAGCGAGCCGCCTATTACGATACCGCTCACACCGGCTTCTATCTGCGCTTCGATGTTCTTGTCAAACGCCTCAAAATCCAGTTCATCATTCTCAGTAAACTTAGTTGTTACTGCGGGGAATACCCCTTTCCATTGTACGCTCATATGTTTATTTGTTAATTCGATATAGTCATTGCGAGGCACGAAGCAATCTCAAAACTTTGCTTGTGCACTATGTATTATCCGGAGGTTGCTTCGTGCCTTACAATGGCGTGTTTATTATTTAATTTCTTCTTACTTCCACATCCTTACCAGCAGCACACCGTGCGGGGCAATGCTGGTTTTAAGATCACCGGCGCTGGCCGGCAGATCATGTTGCTGCCATACATCCCTTAGGCGCTGGTAGCCGGTTAAACCAGCCGCTTGTTTATTCACGGTGATGGTTTGGTATTTATCCGTCATATTAAAAATGCCCACGGCCTTGCTGCCATCGTGCATATCTTTTACCCAAACCTGGTAATTTTCATTTTTAATGGCCTGCCTTGCAGATTTGCCAAGCTCGTCCTGGTCAATAGCCAGTACTTCATCATTGGTGAGCAGGTTCAGCGTAAATTTATCCAGGCGGCTCATATCACAGCCTATCAGCAATGGTACTGCCTGCAGGCTCCACAAGCTGATGTGGGTATATTGTTCATCGTACGTTAAGCGGCTGTTATGCAGGCTTGGCCCCCAGCCCACTTTACCTACTACCAGCATATCCGGGTCGTTAAAGTGGCCCGGCTGTGCAAAAGGGGCCGCTTCTGCCTGCCCGAAACCAATTTCCGACATGCTGCTCCAGGTATCTACAATATCACCTGTTGTGCGCCAGCTGTTGCCGCCGGTGGCAGCGCCCCATTCCCAAACTTTTCCCCAGCCGTATTGGCAAAAGCTCAGCATAATATCGCGGTTAACTTTATTCAGCGCACCGCGGATCACCTCGTATGGCTTTTTAAAATCGGGCAGTTTAGGATCTTTAACCGTTACTTCCGAATAGGAACACCAATCGTATTTCAGGTAATCCATACCCCACTCGCCGTACGTTTTGGCATCCTGCTCTTCATGCTGCCAGCTACCCAAGAAACCACCGCAGGTTGTTGGGCCGGGCGATGAATAGATACCCATTTTTAAACCCAGACTATGTACATAATCTGTAAGGCCCTTCATGCTGGGGAATTTGCTGTTGGTAGCTATTTCGCCGCTGGGCAGGCGTTTTTCGGCCTCCCATCCATCATCAATATTTACATAACTCCAGCCGTGCGCGGCAAGCCCATCGGCCATTGCTTTTGCAGATGCACGCACTTTGGCATCATCTACGCTCAGTCCCCAGGCGTTCCAGCTATTCCAGCCTAAAGCCGGGGTTAAGCCAATTTTATCGCCAACGTTTATTACAAACCGTTTGGTTGCAGAGCCCAGCGAATTGCTTACGGTAAGCGTTACAGGATATATAATTTTTTGTGTAAGCACGCCGCTGATTATGCCAGTTTTAGCATCAAGCGTTAAACCTTTAGGCAGGCCATCTGCTTTATATGTTAAAGGCTTTTGACCGGTAGCGGGTATCAGGTACAGGAAAGGATTGCCCATGCGTGCGCCATATACTTCTGCTCCGTTTATTTTGGGTGTTGCCGCCTCGGCAGGGGTAAGCAGGTATGGCGTAGTTTCTGTTTTGGTAAAGGTGGTTTTAGAGGCGCTATCGGTATAGGTGTAACTGATATGGTACGACCGCTTCTCGAGCGCGGCTATGTTGAACGTATAAGTAAAAGGCTTCCCGCTGGAAAATGCCGCGCGGTTTGTTTTACTGTAAATTACGCTGTCGTTCCTAAGGTCGGTTACTTTAAAATCAAGCTTGCCTTTGTAAGCATAGGTACTGCCTTTGGCCATCATTTTAATAGCCTTGCCTACACTGTTCTTTGGCCCGTAAATAAAATCTGCTTCGGTGTTAATACTTACATGATCCATAATATCTACCATGCTGATACTGAACTTATCGCCGTACAAACCGCCGTCGCCGCCGGTATCAAATATGCGGATCGCTATTACATTTTCTTTATCCCACAATATAGCAGGGTTGGTAGTAGCCAGTACATATTTACGCGGGCCATACCTGCTCTCTTGCATGCCACCACCGGCGCCGCCATATTTGTCTATCAGTTTGCCGTTAAGGTATACCTCGTCGTTATCGTCTACATTGTGCAGATCTATGCGCAAGCTATCTTTTAAATAGGCCTTATTTTTTAATGATGACGGGATAACCACGTGCAGGCGGTACCAGCCAAAACCATTATAATCGAGGTAGCCCTGGCGTTCCCAGCTACGAGCCACGTCGATGGGTTTCCATTGGCTGTCGTCCAGTTGCGGTTGTGCCCATTGCGCGGTGTCGCCCTGTTTAAACTTCCAGCCGGATGCGATTGAAAGCTCCTGAGCATCAGCCTTAATAAAGCAAAATAAGATAAGGGTGAATAAGGTTATTTTTTTCATTTGTTATTACTTTGATAACAAATCTACATATTTTACCTGCTGCGGAAACCATACCATCATCTCTCCTTTTCCGCGGTTTGCCCATGCATAATAAGGGATGGCGGTTAGGGTTTTATCCTGCGTGGTAATGTTTTGTCCGCCGGCATCAATATTCACCGTGCGCACCTGCCCTTTTAATATGGTTACGCCGTTAAGTAAACCGGCATCATAGCTTGTGGTAAACGCAGTTGTTTTTGGCAGTATGATATTTGCAGCCTTGCCGTCGTTATCTTTCCACTCGGCGCAGTACATCAGCGGGCCACGTTGCAGGGCAACTTTACCGGCATCTTCGGCCAGTTTATCTGTCGCAATAACACGCTGCACTTCCATCGGCAGGTTCATTTCTACCTTGTCGCCCTTTTTCCATTTTTTGCTGATCACCGCGTAGCCCTGTTGTACTTTGTAATCAACCGGTTTACCGTTCACTTTTATCTCAACCTTTTGGGTTGATGGCTGCTGGTAGCTGTACAAGTCTGACGGGATTGCCTGGTTTTGCGCCCATCCGGGGATGCGGATCTTCAAGTTCAGGTCCATTGCCGAAGCCGGATCTATGGTGAACGCCAGTGCGCCATCCCACGGATAATTATTTTGCTGGGTTATTTTTAATGCTTTTTTGTTTACAACAAGGTTTGCACTTCCGCTGATGAACAGGTTAACAAATACATCGTTACCGTTTTGCGCGTACATATAGCCGGGGATAGATGGCATCAGCCTGGCCACGTTGGTAGGGCAGCAGGAGCAGGTGAACCAGCCGGCACGCTCGCGCTCAATATCGGGGTGGCTAAAATCATCCCGTATTTGCATGGCGTTGGTGTAAAAGAAAGTTTTACCATCCAGGCCCACACCGGAGATCAATCCGTTGTATAGCGTTTTCTCCAGCACATCTATGTATTTAGAATCGCCGTGCAGTAAAAACATGCGGTGGTTCCAAAATACGTTGCCAATGGCTGCGCAGGTTTCGTTGTAAGCAGTGCTGTTTGGCAGTTCGTAGTTATCGCCAAAACGCTCGCCATCGCCAACGGCGCCAATACTGCCCTGCACATACATTTTTTTGCCAACCATATTATCCCATATCTTGTCAATGGCGGCCAGGTATTCCTTATCGCCGGTAAGGGCAGCTACATCGGCCATGCCCGAATACAGGTACATAGCGCGTACGGCGTGGCCCTCGGCTTCTTCCTGCTGAATAACGGGTTTATCATCCTGGTAGTAAACGCCGTTTTCCCAGGTGTTTTTACTTTTTTTATTGTAGGCCTTTTTACCGCGTTCATCTATAAAGAACTTAGCCAGGTCCAGGTACTCCTTTTTTCCGCTAACGCGATACAGGCGCACGAGGCCCATCTCTACAATTTCGTGACCCGGCGCTACATGCAATTTACCGGGACCGAAAGTGCGTACCAGCAGATCGGCATTTTTAAGAGCGATATTTAAAAAGTTACGTTTACCGGTTGCCATAAAGTGCGCCACAGCGCCCTCGTACATATGGCCGGCATTGTAAAGCTCGTGGCTGTTTTCCTGTTCTTTAACCCAACGCTGCGGGCCCGCCCAGGAGCCGGGGTGCAATGGATCAATAGTGCGCGAAGTGTACAGGTAGCCATCGGGTTCCTGCGCCTTGCCTACTATCGTGATCAGCGAATCGAGGTAAGCCTCTAATTTTTTATCGGGATGCACTGCTAAGGAATAGGATGCACCTTCTATGGTTTTATAAATATCGGTATCGTCAAAAGGGTAGGTGGTGCAGAATTTACCCTTGCCTTCTGCCGCCATTTCAAAGTTCTTAAGCCTGCCTGTACTTTTGCAGCGCTCAAAAGATGCCGGGATGGTTGCCGTGCGGTTGGTTTCGATGCGGGAGGTCCAGAATTTATCGGCCAGTTTAACCTTGGTAAAAGCAACCGGCTGAATAGGATAATCCTGCTGTTGCGCAAAGGCAGGCAAGCTAAAACAAGTAATTGCTAAAAGGGCTAACTTCTTCATGGGCAAGGGGATTGTTGTATGCTTAAATATAAGCATAATCAAAAGTAAGCCGAAATGCCGTTTTTGTTAACTGATTTTTTACCCGATAGTATCCATATTTTATCCTGAAATTTAAAGGAATGGGAATTTGCCGTTAGAATAATGCAATAACTTGATTTAGGATATCGGATTTTCGATTTCAGATTTTTACTTGTCATGCCAAGGTACAAACTATCTGTTAGTCGCTTTGCATGATTGCTACAGGCATGTTGTACATCAGATCCTTCGCTGTCGCTTAGGTTGACACTTTTCCGTAAATATATTTAATTTATATAGTACTTTGTATTGCATAATACTATATAAAACATGTATCTTTGTTGAAATTAAATATCAATCACAAAATGGAATCAAAAACAAACAACTTAAAAAGGGCCGTATTAGCCTTCGCATTTATACTGGCAAGTACTACTTCCAGTGTTGCACAGTGCGAAAAACCAGTTACGCTGATATCATCATTAACTACTTATTTAAATGCAAAGGGCGAAGTTCAGCGCACCAAAGATGAAGAAAGTGTTATTACGTTAAGTAAATCGGAGATCATCATTGTACCGGGCGATGAGGAACACAAAATGACGGGTGTCATTAAGTCGTACGTGTGTAACTGGTCGGTTCCTTTTAAAACCGGAAAAACAGTAGCTACAACGGTGTTAACGGATGGCGGCCGCGAGATGAATGCCACCGTAACGATTGAAGGCAAAGATGGAAAGGTTACGCTTACTTTTGAGGCGAAGGAAATGCCCGATATGAAGATAATGATTGTGGCAGATAAGTTTCAATCATTGTAAGTAGGTTTAGGTTTAAAAAAAGACTTCGATAATTTATCTGTCGGAGCCTTTTTTTATATATCAGGCTAAACGGTATTTGTTGCTATTATAAAGATAAAGCACTGCAAAATTTAATAAGAACCTAAGTAGCTAACTTTTATGGGAAACTTAATGGGTTTTTGATGATCGGTTTGAATACCTTTTTATTTGCGAATGCATAAGGGCATTCCCTACGTACCGGTAAATAGAATATACCTGCCTTAAAAAGCTTCGGTTTGGCTTATGAGATAGCTGTAATCTTTCAGGATGGTTTGCAGAAAGCGCATATCGTTCATTTCGGGTGGGGTAGTTACACGTAAGTGTTCCTTTATCCGTTGCGCCATATTGTACACCACTACGCTGTTGCCGGTTTTTACATAGGTGTTAATTACCTCGTTTATCAGTTCAATATCCTGCTCGCTTAATTGCGCTGCAGATGTAAATACAGGTTCGTAGCCATCCACTGCCGGCATAAAGGCCACGTTGGACATTTTGGTACGCGGGTTAGTTTTAATAAGGATGGTGCCGGCAACCAGGTCGCCCACACGCTGCACTTTATTGCTTACCGCTGCTACAACCAGGGCAACTGCACCGGCGCCAAATATAAAGCCAAAATCTACTATCCGGAATAACCACCTCAGCAGGTATTGCCCAATACGAGGCTGTGCACCATCTGCACTTATCACCCTTATCTTCATTACCTTTTTACCAACCGACTGCCCGTTCATAAAGATCTCGCACAGGAGATCGTAAAACACATACAGCACACCGTATATAGTTATAAGGGCTATGCCCATAGTATCCTTAAGATCTGCGCTAGCACCTGCTATTGCAGCCAGTATTAATATCAAAAAGAAGATTCCGAAGTCGATCAGATGCGCTACAATACGCTCGCCCAAACCAGCCAGTTCATAGTCGATATCAATGTTTTGTGATGTAGTTATGCGGATGGTTTGCATGTGCGAAAATATATATGCTGAATTTGCCTGTTTTTTGTTGAAATATAAAACTTTTGTAATTATTTTAACGCCATAATATTAACCTGACCACGGATTAGATGCGCGAGCCTATTTTTGTTAAACAGAACGCCAAAAAATGGGAACGCTTTGAGGCATCGCAAGCCAAAGACCCCGATGAGCTTGCCGATAGCTTTATACAGATAACCGACGACCTGGCCTACGCCAAAACCTTTTATCCAAAATCAAAAACCACGGCTTACCTTAACGGGTTGGCGGGCAGGTTCCATCAATCTATTTATAAAAACAAAACCGAAAGCGGCAACAGGTTTATCACCTTCTGGAAGTTTGAGCTCCCTATGCTTTTTTATACACACCGAAAGCCATTGCTGTATGCCTTTAGCTTTTTTATGGTGTTTTGTTTGATAGGGTGGCTCTCGGCCAGGTACGATGAAAACTTTGTGCGCCTTATTTTATCAGATGCCTACGTAGATAAAACCAACGCCAATATTGCCAAAGGAGAACCTTTCGGCATTTATGATTCCATGTCGGAATTTAAGATGTTCTTTTATATAGCTGTTAATAATATTTATGTGTCGCTGGTTACATTCGTATTCGGCATAATATTTTCGGTTGGTACCATTTACCAGTTGTTTCAAAATGGGTTGATGCTGGGCGCGTTTCAATATTACTTTTTCAGCAAGGGGCTGGGCATGCAATCAGTGCTTGTGATCTGGATCCACGGTACGCTGGAGATCTCGGCCATTGTAATAGCCGGCGGCGCAGGGCTGGTATTGGGCAACAGCTTTTTATTCCCTAAAACCTACTCGCGCATTGTTTCCCTAAAAAAAGGAGCCGCAGATAGTATGAAGATAGTGCTCGGCCTTATCCCTATATTTATAACCGCGGCATTTTTAGAGGGCTTTGTAACCCGGCATACCAAAATGCCTATATGGTTAAGTGTTGGCATCCTGGCATCATCGTTAACATTTATTATTTGGTACGTAGTTATTTATCCACGCAAAATTTACAACAAAACACAATATGGAGCCTAAAATAGAACTGGCCAAACCCCGCGATTTTGGCGAGATTATCAGCGATACCTTTTCATTCATCCGCCAGAATTTTAAAGAGATACTTAAAAGCTTTTTTATTTTTTGCGGCTTTTTTATGCTGGCATCCATAGCTACCGGCATAACGCAGCAGTTAAAATTGCAGCGGCTGTTTGCCGGCATAAATGGCAATACGGCACCAACCTTTGCAGAAAATTATTTTTCGGGCTTTTTACTTAGCTATGGTATTACTATGCTGGTAATGCTGGCCATGTACACCTCATCAACCGTTACCATTTTGGGGTTCATGACCCTGTATAAACAAAAAGGCAACATTGCACCAACTACCGAAGAGCTTTGGGAGTACTTTAAGTATTATTTTTTCAGAACACTGCTGGGTGTTTTTGTTGTAGGCATACTGTTAGCCATAGGCTTTATGGTTTGCCTTATCCCGGGCATCTGGCTATATCCTATCCTGGGCCTCATCTTCCCTATTATGATTATGGAGAACGCAAGCTTTGGCTACGCATTCAGCCGTAGTTTTAATTTGATAAAGGATAACTGGTGGGTAACCGCCGGCACTATTTTAGTGATCTGGATAATTGCCTATTTCATGATCACCTTTATTATGCTGCCTGCATCTGCAGTAAACGTAGTAGAAGTATTTTTGCGCAAACAAAAAATACCTACCATGTCAACGGGCACAGTTATACTTTCGGTTGTTTTGCAGCAATTAGCTCAGCTTATATTGATCATACCAATTGTAGGGTTGGGTTTGTGCTATTATAACCTTGTAGAAAGTAAAGATGGTACCAGCCTGCTGGACAGGATCAATAAATTCGGCGACCCTAACCAACCAACCAATCTCCCAACAGAAGAATACTAAATGCTGCGTACTGCCTGCCTTTTTATTTTTATGCTGATAGGCGGGGTGTGCTTTGCCGCGCCCGATACCATAACCGTGCAAAAAAAACCGGCCGAACTGGTAATGGATACCACCACGGTTGAAAAAAGGCAGCTGGATAAAGACGCGCTCGACGCCTATAAACGGCAGCCGGCCTTTAATTACGATGAAGAAATGCCCGCCGGCGGCCCATCCTTATGGACACGCTTCTGGCGCTGGTTTTGGAGCTTGTTTGATTTTAGCGGGTTGCAATCGCCAACTACTTTTACCTTTTTAAAGTACTTCTTTATTCTTCTTGGCGTTGCCGCGCTGGTTTTACTGGTACTGAAGCTAAATGGCATCAATGTGCTCAACCTGTTCAGGAAAAAGCCTTACGCATCGCTGGCATATTCCGAATCGATAGAGAACATCCACGAAATTAATTTTGATGCCGAAATAGAAAAAGCAATTGCCGTTGGCAACTACCGCCTGGCAGTAAGGCTGCTTTATCTGCGCAGTTTAAAACAGCTGAGCGATAACGGCCTCATCAACTGGCAGATCAACAAAACCAATACCGATTATGTGTACGAACTTACCAACAACCAGCAGCGCGAAGCCTTTAAACAGCTCACCCTGCAGTTTGAATATGTTTGGTACGGAGATTTCCTGATCAACGCGGATATATTTAAGCGCGTAAATCTTTTATTCAACGATTTTAAAAGCATCGCCGCATGAAAGATTTTAAGATCTATATCGGCATAGCATCGGCATTACTGCTGGTTTATTTAATTGCGCAATACAATAAGCCCAACCCTATAAACTGGAACAGCACGCTTTATTTGGGCGATAAGATTCCATTTGGCACCTATGTACTATATAACCGGCTGAATGATCTGTTCCCCGATGCGGAGATCAGCACCACTAATAAATCGGCCTCCCGCGCCTTTAGCGACAGCGCGCTTTCAGCGGGCAATTATCTTATCATCGCTAAAAACGTAGAACTTAATAAAGCTGATTTTACCGCCATGGCAAAATACATCAGCAAAGGCAACACGGTGTTTATAAGTGCTTTTGACTGGGATGGTTTTTTAACCGACACCCTTAAATTGCAAACCGGCGCTGTAATCAGCAGGGAAACATCCGACGTAAACTTTACCAACCCCAAGTTGAAGCGCGAGCCTAACTACGTATTCGACAAACACATTACCGACCAGTATTTTAAAAAGTTTGATACCACCCGCGTTACGGTATTAGGGCAAGATGAGTTTGACCATGTAAACTACATTAGCTACAAATTTGGCAAAGGGCAGCTGTTATTAATGGCCAACCCGCAATTACTGAGTAATTACAGCCTGCTGAACCCGCAGGGGGCCGATTATGCCGCCAAAGCGCTCTCCTACCTGCCATCTGATGCCGAAAATATTTACTGGGACCAGTACCAAAACCACGATATTATTACCGACAGATCGCCCATGCGGGTGTTTTTTCAGTACCCGGCCTTGCAGTGGGCGTATTATTTAGCGCTGGCCTCCTTACTGCTGTTTGTTGTTTACGAGGTGAAACGCCGCCAGCGCATTATCCCGGTGGTAGAGCCGCTGAAGAACAGCACCCTGGAGTTTGTTACCGTAGTAGGCAAGGTGTATTACGAGCAGCGCGATAACGCCAATATCACCACTAAAAAAATCCTGTACTTTTCAGACCACCTGCGTAATACCTACGGCTTAAAGCCCGGCGAATACCGGCAGCAATTTATAGCTATACTGGCCAGCAAAACCGGCGTAGAATGGCAGCTTGCCGATGAGTTGGTGAGACAAATAAATTATCTGCTTTCGCAAAGCAAGGTTACCGACCACGAACTGATTGTACTAAACCAGTTAACAGAAAAATTTTATATCCAAACCGGATCTTATGGAAAATGAGAATTTTGAACAACGAACAGACCTTGGCAAGCTAAGCAGCGCTGTTGAACAAATAAAGGCCACCCTAAGTAAAATTATTGTGGGCCAGCAGCAGGTGATAGACCTAGTGATTGCCGGCATACTGGCCGACGGCCATATCCTGATAGAGGGTGTGCCCGGTGTTGCCAAAACCTTAACCGCCAAACTGGTGGCTAAATCTATAGATGCCAAATACTCGCGTATCCAGTTTACGCCGGATCTGATGCCGTCTGACGTGCTGGGCACTTCGGTGTTTAACCCGCAAACCACCTCTTTTGAATTTAAGAAAGGCCCCATCTTCGGTAACATTATTCTAATAGATGAAATTAACCGGGCACCGGCCAAAACGCAGTCGGCCTTGTTTGAGGTGATGGAAGAGCGGCAGCTAACCATGGATAGCCACACCTACAAAATGGACGAACCATTTATTGTACTGGCTACCCAAAACCCCGTAGAGCAGGAAGGCACCTACCGCCTGCCCGAAGCACAGCTGGACCGATTCCTCTTCAAAATAGAAATTAAGTACCCAACGCTGGAGGAAGAAATTACCATAATAACCCAGCAGCATCAGCAAAAAACTACCGATCAGCTACAGGAGATTCACCCTGTATTAGCAGGCGCTGATATTATAGCTTTAAGAAAGCAGGTACGCGAGTTATATGTAGAGCCCAAAATCCTGGCTTTTGCTGCGCAGATCATCCACGAAACACGCAACAATCGTTCTATTTACCTGGGTGGTTCGCCGCGTGCATCGCTGGCTATTGTAAATGCAGCCAAAGCTGTTGCTGCCATAAACGGGCGCGATTTTGTTACGCCCGATGATATTATACTGGTGGCAGCGCCGGTATTAAGGCACCGCATTATGCTTACGCCTGATAAGGAGATGGAAGGCGTTACACCTGATGATGTAATTGCGCAGATTATTCAAAAGATTGAAGTACCACGATAAACGCAGGTGAAAAAACTCCTCAGGCTTTTTTATACCGATCTGTTTTTAACCCGGCGGCTGTTTGCCGTGCTGGCGGGCAGCGTTGTGTTCTTTCTGTTCTCGTTCTTTTTCCCATGGCTGGGCATTGTTCCTGAACTGGCTTTCTGGTTCTTTATCCTTTTAGTGCTGATAGACCTGCTGATGCTGTACCGCGTTAAGGATGCCATCTTTGCCAAAAGGCATGCACCCGAGCGGCTAAGTAACAGCGATGATAACGAGCTGGGTATTTATATTGAGAACCGATATTCCTTCGGCATCTCCGCAGGGATAATTGACGAGATCCCTATTCAGTTTCAAAAACGCGATGTATGGTTTAAAACTGATCTGAAAGCCGGCGAGCATAAAAGGATCAACTACTTTTTACGGCCTGTTAAGCGCGGCGAGTATGAATTTGGCAGCATCCGGGTTTTTGTGCGCTCGCCGCTGGGGCTGGTAAGCAGGCGCTTTAATTTTGATCAGGCCGAGAACCTGCCGGTTTATCCATCGTTTTTACAAATGCGTAAGTACGAGCTGATGGCCATCTCAAACCGGTTAAATGAGATAGGGATCAAAAAGATCCGCAGGTTGGGGCATAGCATGGAGTTTGAGCAGGTGAAAAATTATGTACCCGGCGATGATTTTCGCACCATTAACTGGAAGGCTTCCGCAAGACAGGGCAACCTGATGATCAACTCCTACACCGATGAAAAATCGCAGCAGGTGTATTGCGTTATTGATAAATCGCGCGCTATGAAGATGCCTTTTGATGGCTTAAGCCTATTGGATTATGCCATTAATGCCAGCCTGGTGCTCTCCAACATCGCCTTGCTGAAACAGGATAAGGCGGGCCTCATCACTATATCAGAAAAAGTTGGGGCGGTTATCCAGGCAGACAGGCGGCACTCGCAGATGAATAAGATCCTGGAGGTTTTGTACAAGGAGAAAACCCGCTACCTCGAAACTAATATGGAGGCACTGTACTCCACTATCCGCGGGGTAATAAAGCAACGCAGCCTGGTAGTGTTTTTCACCAATTATGAAAGCCTTAACGGCCTGCAAAGGCAGCTGCCTTTTTTAAAGCGGATAGCTAAATTTCACCTGCTGTTGGTGGTGTTTTTTGAAAATACCGAACTGAAACAGGTTACCGAAGAACCTGCCGCAAACGTTGAAAAGATCTACATCAAAACCATTGCGGAGAAGTTTGCCTATGATAAAAAGCTCATTGTAAAAGAGCTTTCCAAACACGGTATCCAGTCGATATTAAGTACCCCAAAGGATCTTACCATCAATACTATTAACCGGTATTTGGAATTGAAGGCTAAGCAAAGGATATAATATTCTCTATTTTGCTGAGGTACGAAGCATCTAATCGCCGATGTGCAGGTAGCCAACAAGCATGGCGTACATCAGATCCTTCGCTATCGCTCAGGATGACAAAATAGAAAATTAAAAAAGCCTGTCATGCTGAGGTACGAAGCATCTAATCACCAACAAGCAGGTAGCCAACAAGCGTAGCGTACATCAGATCCTTCGCTATCGCTCAGGATGACAAAATAGAAATTAAAAAAGCCTGTCATGCTGAGGTACGAAGCATCTAATCGCCGATGTGCAGGTAGCCTGTAAGCATGGCGTACATAATATTCCTCGCTATCAACTTGGATGACAACGGGATCTCATTCCCTAAAATCATTCTCCGCAGCCCATTCTTCAAACGCTTTCTCCAGTGTTTGGGTAAAAACGGGTACTGCCTGCGCGCCGGATATGGCGTATTTGTTATTCATCACAAAAAACGGAACGCCGCGGATGCCCAGTTGCTGCGCTTCGGCAATATCGTGCTTTACATCGTCGGCATATTGGGTGGTGTTAAGCATGGCAATTACCTCATCGCGGTTGAGGCCAATTTCCTGGCCCAGGTCTGCAAGGGTTTCTACATCGTCGGTATTTTTACCGAGGGTGAAGTATGCTTTAAACAACTGCTCTTCGGCAGCATCGCCCAGGCCGTGCTGCTTGGCAAAATGGCTAAAGCGGTGCGCGTTGAAACTATTGGCCACAATGGCCCGGTCGAAATCATAGGTAAGGCCAACTTCTGCCGCCATTTGGGTAATGTTGGCGTTCATTTGCTGGGCGTAGTCCAGCGTCCAGCCTTTTACATCAGCCAGGTACTGACTGATGTTTACCGATGGATCGGTTTTCATATCCGGGTTAAGCTGAAAGCTTTTCCACTCCACTTCCACCTGGTCTTTAGAACCAAATTGCTGCAGGGCATCTTCAAACCGGCGTTTACCAATATAACAGAACGGACACATCACATCAGACCAGATCTCAACTTTCATAAGCGTTGTTGTTTATAGTGGTAAAGATAGCGCAACAGAGCAATGTGTATGTAAAACGGGAGTAAAAAATGGAGGCAGGGTGCGGATGAAACCCCAATATAATGTGTAAAAACGCGTCATCGCTTCGTACAGCAATGACGCGTTGGAAAAAGACAGGTTTACGCTTACTTTTTCGTTGTATCCCTTTCAACCAGGTCCATGCCGCATTTGCTGCAGGTACCGGGTTTGTCTGAAGTAATATCAGGGTTCATGGTGCAGTAGTACTTACCTTTAGGTTTGGCAGCTTCAGTTGTTTCCTTTTGATTGTTGCCACCGCAGGCAGTTATGCTTAATACAGATGCGGCCAGGGCCAGCATTAAAATAGCTTTTTTCATAGTTATTTATTTTTTATAAAAGCGGCAAAGCCAAATAAGGATGCTACCAGCACACCAAGTGCAGCCAGCATGGTCACTACATCGCGGATGTTTTTACCGGCCCAGCTCATGCCAAAATATTTGTGTAAAAATATAAAGGATAATCCTTCCGCGCGGTCTATCCCGGCAACTTTTGTTGAAAGCTGCGAGGTGGTAGTTTCAATATACCAGTTCTCGCTATTCGGGTACTCCACCAGCTGCACCGGCAGGCGCTTGTTAATAAAGCCGTAATCGTTATTAAACTCGCGGATCTGCGTAACCTTTAGTTTGCCTTTTATCTGCGGTAGATTAGTATGGTAATAACCACTCAGATAGGTTGCGTAAAGCTGGTCGCCATTGGGTAGCTCGGCACCTGTTTGGGCATCAAAGTATAGTACTTCCTTTTTGTTGTTGGTTACCTGGTAAAAGGTGCGGCTATCAAATTTAACAATGCCGTACTTAAGGATAGTACTATCAGCAATGGGCGACTTTAAATTATCAACAGAAAGGTCACTTGTGCTGATCAACTGGCTATAAATTTTCTGTTTTGCATCGATATTATGCAGCTTCACAATAATGTGGAAAGCCCCGCTAACAATAAAGGTGAACATCACAAAAGAAACGATCAGCCCTATTTGCCGGTGAAAGCGGTGCACAAAGCGTTTATTTTCCTTGCCGTTTTGTTTGCGGTTTTGCTGTGCAGTTTTAAATTTTTTCCAGAAGAAGGCATAGATAGTTAACCCGCTGAACAGGGAGAAGAACATAATACCAACAACTAGCAGCATTACAATCAAACGAAACTGGTCGCCGCCCAAATCTGCCAGAAACTGCCAGGTATGCAATTGTTCAAACACCTGCAGCATTACTTTACGGGTGTTGTTATTAAAGGTGCCCATGCGGCTTTGGCCGGTTTCAATGTAAACATCCATGCCATCGGGCCGGTCGAAAGCAACCTTCCAAACCGGCAGCAGGTGGTTAATGGGCTGGTATTGCCCATCAAACGTTTTTTGTAAGGTGATGCTTTTAACCGCCGATACCGAATCCTGTGTAAAATACCGCGCAAGGTAAGTGGCGTAAAGCTTATCGCCATCCTTTAACTCCCCGGCGGTACTGGCAGAGTAATATTTAATAACGCTATCCTGCCCTAATACCTGGTAATAGGTTTGGCGGTTAAAGTTCACCAGCCCGATGTTGTGGAAGGTAGTGATGCCATTTTTAACCAGCACCTCCTTTATGGAGAGTGCCGGTTTTATTTCGCTTTGCGGCAGGGGTTTAAATACCTCCTGCGCTATGGTTGGCCTGAACCAGTTAGACATGAACGGGTGCGAGAGGCCGCTCAGCGTCCAAAAGATCACCGGCACCAGGGCGGTTAAACCCAGGATGCGGTGCCACTTATAAAAATTTTGTTTTGCTGTTGCCATGTTAATTTTTTGCAAATGAGTAACTGATGCCAAGCGTATAGGTGCGCGGCGGGGCGGCGTTATAGGTATCGCCGTATTGATTGCTGATTACCGTGGTGGCGTAAAGTTCATTGGTTACGTTAAGCACGTTAAACCAGATCCCCATGCCCTTTAGCGTACTGCTTTTAACATCGTAACCCATGCGCAGGTTGGCAATATTATAGCCCGAGTACGTTTTGGTATTGGCAGGGTTAGTAAAATACCTGTTAATGTGCTGCCACTCCGTTGCTATGCGGAAACCATTGAGGTAAGCCGGTTTGTAGGTAAGCTCGGAGTTGGCTATCCAGGCCGGGGCGTTGTTCATACGTTTGCCGTTGTAGCTGATAACGGTGTTGGTACCGGTAGCGTAGTTGGTGCTTACCTCGCTGTAATCTACATAGGTGTGGCGTGCATTAGTACCGCTGAACCTAAAGCTTAGCTCCTTAACCGGCGCATAGGCTATAGCATATTCTATACCGCGGTGGCGGGTAGCGCCCGCGTTTTGGTTTTGGGTAGTGTTATCGGGCAGTAACTGGTTAATGATCTCGTTACGGCCTTCCAGGTCAAACAAACTTACTTCCACATACATTTTTTTATCAAACGCTGCAAACCAGCCGCCTGCTTCGTAATTGTTAAAAGTAGCTTGTTTTAGCTGAACCAGCTGGCGCGAGCTGTACAGGTCGCCGGTTTCCGGCGGCTGAAACCCTACGCTATAATTGGCGTATAGCCCTTTGTTGTTACCAAAGTTGTAGGTAAGGCCAAGTTTAGGGGCTACGATGTTAAAATCGTTGGTTTCCTGCTGCTTGTATTTGGTGCTGGCCGCCGGGATGTTGTTGGTAAAGTTGTAGTGGATACGATCGTAACGCAGACCCATTACAATGCGCAGGGCATCTGCGGGTTTTATTTCATACTGGGCATAAGCGGCGGTGTTAAACAGCTTAATGCGGTAATCATCAATATAGCGCCCTGTGGCCGTGTAGCCGGTGTAATAGTTATTGGCCACATCTTTCTGCACATCCAGGTATTTAGCGTAATAGCTGCTCGGGCTGTTATCTACATAAACACCCATTATGAGATTCGATTGCAAAAAGTTTATTTTCTGGCGGTGCTGTGCCAGCAAGCCAAAACTATGAAAGCTCAGGTCGTTCTCCTGCCCGTTGGAGCTGATGTAGTTGCCCGCGTTATCCCGCACATCTGAGATGTAATAACTCGGCAGTTGCGCGGTAGAGTTGTTGCGGTAGAACAGGGTGACGAATGTATTGCTCAGATCGGCCCAAGTATGCTCCAATTTAGCGTTGGCCCTTAAGGCATCCACCTTGCGGTAGGTAAAGCGCTGGTTGGCCCCATAGCTGCGGCTGTAAAAATGCGCACTATCTAAACTGCCCGGCGTTTGGGTGTTTAGGTAATTATAGGTGAACGCAGTGGTTAGTTTTGTGGCGTTATCAAAATCGTAAGTGGTTTTAAAATTGGCCGAGTACTTATCAAAATCGCTGTAATCCTGCCAGCTGTCTTTCTGGTGAGCTATGTAGCCGCCGCCGTAAACACCAAGTTTGCCCGCGCTGAAACCGCCATCGGCATCCACCCGGCGGTATTTATAATTATCGCCCTGTACAGATACATTGCCTGCATAACCGGATGGCGCGCCTTGTGTAATAAAGTTAATAGCCCCGCCAATAGCGTTACTACCATAAAGCGATGATGCCGGCCCTTTAATAACTTCAATATCGCGCACGCCGCTCATGTTGATCTCGTAAAGCGAGTTGTGGTTGAAGATCCCTGTAGGGCGGATAGGCAGGCCATCCTCCATATACAGGTAAAGCGCATTGTAGGTAATAGGCTGGCGGATGGCCATGGTGTGCTGCTCGTTACCTAAGTTTACCATGTAAACGCCGGCTACTTTATTTAAGAGCTGGTAAAGCGCCGTGGCTTTGGTATCGTGGATCTGCGTAGAATTGATCTTGCTGATTGCGATGGGTGCATCCTGCCGTGCCTGCTTTTCCCTGCTGGCAGATACGATAACCTGCTGCAGATCGATAGTAGAAGGCGTTAAGGCAATGGTAACAGATGCGCCTGCTTTGGTGATGGCGTAACGCTGCTGGCCATAACCAACACAAGTAAACAGCAGGGTTTTAATGCCAGCCGGGTTTAAACTAAAGCGGCCTTTTGCATCGGTAATATTTAGGGTAGTGCCAGCTGCATTATCAGCATCGCTGATCTTAGCAAGCGCCAATGGCTCGCGCGTGTTGGCATCAACAACGGTGCCCTGCAAGGTATTTTGCCCGTAGGCAATGGCCGTAAAAAACGAAAATAACAGGTATAGTAAGGTATATGGTTTCATAGATCTATAAAAGTTCAGCCCCATGCGGTTGAAGCCGCAGCGGCATAAATAATTGGTAATGCCATGCATAAGCATGTGTATACATTGGGGGAATTGCTGTTAGCTGATGATGTGGCTGAAGCCAAACTATACAATTGCGTATCTGTTGGTTACCAACGGCAATGAATAATTAATGTATATATGTTAAAGCAATGCATAGCACAGGAGGATGAACCAGGTCATCATCAAAAAAGCAGCAATAAGTTAGAATGGAGATCTATGAAAGCCGTGGAGGCTGAAAGATGGAGCGCGACTGCACAGGCAGTTTAATCTGTTGGATGGGGTTCTGGATCACTGCCAGCAAAACGGAGTGGAACTTAATGCGTGCCGGTTGGTTGTACCCGGCTTCCTGGAACAGGTTTTTCTGCGCCTGCTTTTCTTCGGCGCTTTTGTTGGTTTCGGCCTGCTTTATCTTTTTCATAAAGTAGCACTTACCATCGCAATGCATCCAGGGTTTATCGCGGTTCTCGCAAAGTTTGGCAGCAATATAACCCCGGTTAAGTTCAAAACCCGCGTAAATAAACAGGCGGGTAAAGTTTACTGTAACCAGCGAAACAATTAATAAATATGCGGTTATACGTTGCATGATTGCTGCAAAGGTACTGCTTGCAGCGGGTAACAAAAAACTAAAGCAATAAAAACTGAAAATAAAAAACCCCGCCGTTACGGGCAGGGCTTTATGGTTTTAGGTTTGTAATTACTTGGCCTTTTTTAATACGGTGTGTAGTTTATCATCGCCAACGGTAATGTTCATGCTGATAGAATCTGCATAGCATTTACCCGAATGCGGGATATCCATACCCTGTACATTTACGGTAAAGGTAACATCGTCGCCTTTAACTTTGCCGTCTTCAATATTCACTTCACCTTGTGGCGACTGTGCTGTACCGGTTAGTTTTTCACCGTCAACCTTAAAGCTATAGCTCAGGGGGATGGTGTTGCCATCTGCCATGGTTAAAGAGCCGGCCCATTTACCATTAATATCAGCAAATACTGCTGCCAGGCATATCGCAAAAAAGCAGGATAACAAAGCTGTAGTAAAAATTTTCTTCTTCATATAGCGTTCAATTTTTTTGAATTACTAAATGTAACATTTTTATTAAACAAAGAATAATGAAAGAAATAATTTAACATCAGATTATCAGAAATACAACACGATGCAAGCTGTATCTGATATTTTTCTTGAAATCTTTATCGGTAATCGAAGCATCTGGTAGTATAATATTATACTTCTTCCTTTTCAGATCAACAGTATAGGTGCGCCATTTTTAAGCCATAGCTTACCATGATAAGCGCGGCCACGCAAATATAGGCCGTTTTGCGAATAGTGTTTTGGGTAGTATCCAATTTATAGAACTGGCTGGCCAGCGTGTATAATATAATTACTATAAGCGGAATTGCAGCCGGGTAAAGCGCTATGCTTTGGCTTATATCTCCCCGAAACAATGCCAGTACCGCCCGCTGAAAACCACAGCCGGGGCAATCTATGCCAGTTAGATATTTAAAGGAGCAGGGGAGTAAATGATCCTGCAGCCAGGCGCTTGCCATTATGCTGCAGGATATTTGTAAATGGGATAGCATGGTTTAAATTAAAAAATCATTGGTGATTATTAGCTAATAATCAAAAAAATATTCTGTTACTATCATTAGTTTTGTTGACGATGCAAAGAGAGCAAATTTCCGTATTCGATATGTTTAAGATAGGCATCGGCCCATCAAGCTCGCATACGCTTGGCCCCTGGCGGGCCGCGCAGCAGTTTGTAGATCTGCTGGTTCAGCAAGAGGCATTGCCGCTGGTGGTGCAGGTAAAAGTGCTGCTGTATGGCTCGCTGGCCAAAACCGGTAAAGGCCACGGTACCGATATAGCCATTCTCCTCGGCTTCAGCGGTGACGACCCCGTTACTTTTGAGGTTGATAAAATAGACAGTAAAATAGCCCAGATAACTACCAGCCGCAAACTTATGCTGGGTGGTAATAAAGAGATCAGCTTTCATTATGATGAGGACATGCTGTTCTTGTTTACCGAGAGCCTGCCTTTTCACCCCAACGCGGTAACTTTTCAGGCGTTTTTAAGCAACGGCAAAGCAGTATCAGCTACGTTCTATTCTATCGGCGGCGGCTTTGTGGTAAAAGAGGGCGTACAAACCCAGCATAAAACCGAGGTAGACCTGCCCTTCCCCATAGATACTGCCGGCGACCTGCTCCACTGGTGCCGTAAAACCGGACTGAAAATTTCCGAAGTGGTAATGGAGAACGAACTCGCCTGGCGCAGCGAACAGGAAACCCAAAGCGGCGTATTGCAGATTTTTAAGGTAATGACAGAATGCATGTACCGCGGCAGCCACACCGGCGGTAATTTACCCGGCGGATTGAATGTTGCCCGCCGTGCATCCAAACTAAACAAGCGTTTGTTGGGCGCTGCCGAATACAGCAACTATACTGAATGGGTAAACGCTATCCGTAAAACGGGCGGTGGTTTCCAAAACATATTAGATTGGGTGAGTTGTTTCGCCCTTGCGGTTAACGAGGAGAACGCCTCTTTTGGTCGCGTAGTTACCGCGCCTACCAATGGTGCCGCGGGGGTTATCCCGGCCGTGCTGCAATATTTTATCTGCTTTTGCGATGGATTTGACGAGCAGCATATCATCCAGTTCATTTTCACCGCATCTGAAGTGGGCAGTATCTTTAAAAAAGGCGCTACCATTTCCGCAGCTATGGGCGGGTGCCAGGCAGAGATCGGCGTATCATCAGCCATGGCCGCTGCTGCACTTACCGAAGTTTTAGGCGGAAGCCAGCGCCAGGTACTCATGGCTGCAGAAATTGCCATGGAACACCACCTGGGCCTTACCTGCGACCCTATTGGCGGCCTGGTACAGGTGCCCTGCATAGAACGTAACACCATGGGCGCCATCAAAGCCATTACCGCCACCCAACTGGCCCTGCAAAGCAACCCCGACAAAGCCAAAGTAAGCCTCGACGCTGTAGTACGCACCATGTGGCAAACCGCGCTGGATATGAACTCCAAATACAAAGAAACCTCCGACGGAGGGCTGGCGATTAATATCCCGATCAGTTTGCCGGAGTGTTAGGGTTTGATTAGTGGAGAGTAAAAAATGTCATGCCGAGGAACGTGGCATCTGATCGCCTATATGCAAGTAGCCGGTAGCATGGTTGTGAATAGATCCTTCGTCCCTCAGGATGACAGTAATAAAATAGAACTAATAATAAACTATCCCCATTATGAAAACCGAACTCCAGAAAATGCTCGATGGCGAACTATACATTGCCGGCGATGAGCAGCTTGTTGAGATGCGCGCCAACGCCCGCAGATTGATGCACCAATATAACCAAATGATAGCCGAGCCGCTGGAGCTTCGCACAGAAGTATTGAAAAAGTTGCTTGGCAAATGCAGTACGCTGGATATCCAGCCGCCGTTTTATTGCGATTATGGTACGCATATACAGGTGGGCGAAAACTTTTTTATGAACTTTAACTGCGTAATACTGGATTGCGCCATGGTAACCATTGGCGATAATTTTATGGCAGGCCCCTGCGTACAGATCTACACGGCCAAGCACCCGCTGGTAGCCGCCGAGCGCATTAAAGGGCCCGAGCTGGCATCGCCCATTACCATTGGCGATAATGTTTGGATAGGCGGTGGTGCCATCATCTGCCCCGGCGTAACCATTGGCAGCAATACTATCATCGGCGCAGGCAGTGTAGTTACCAAAGATATCCCCGAAGGCGTATTCGCGGCGGGTAACCCTTGCAGGGTGATCAGGACGATATGATATAAAAAATTGTCATCCAATTGCGTTGAACAGGAATTGGTATTTTCCTAACTTGGCGCTGTAATAAAACATCACCATTATGCAAGAGCCAAACGCTTTAAACCAGGTAGCCGAATTTCATAAAACCTTTAAACACCCGGTTGTGGATAGCCCGGCTATTCCTTCAAAAGAGCGTTGCGCGCTGCGGGTTTCTCTGCTGGCCGAGGAAGTTAAAGAACTACAGGACGCTATTGCCGATAATAACCTGGTAGAAATTGCCGATGCGCTTTGCGATATCCAGTACGTGCTTGCCGGTGCCATCTTAGAGTTTGGCCTGGGCGAAAAATTTAAAACCCTGTTTGATGAAGTGCACCGCTCTAACATGAGCAAGGCCTGCAAAACCATCGAAGAAGCTAACCAAACCATTGCCCACTACAAAGCTAAGGATGGCAGCGAATCGCACTATAAAGAAGAAGACAGCCTGTTCTTAGTTTACCGCACCAACGATAATAAAACCCTTAAATCTATCAACTACTCCCCGGCAGATCTGGGCGGGATATTGTTATAAATAAGTTGACAGGCAATAGTTGCTGTATTTCTTTTTAATTAAATATTGGTTAAATATTTCCTCCTGGTTGTGTTCAAGGTGTTCAAAAGTGTTCATCCAAATAAAAATGAACACCTGTTGAGCATGTTTGAACACCATCTACACAGACTGTAGCATTGCGCCCGACCTGTGGTTCATTAACTTATTACGACTTAATTCTTCACCCGGTTCTGCTCGCTTTCGGCGCCGTTGGCGTTGTGCTTGCGCAGGTCGCTGATGGCTTTACCAAAACGGTAGCTTAACATATTTTAAATTTATTGAGGCACAAAACATAAACCAGATTGTTTGGTTTAATGTGATACGGTATTATATTAAAATATCTATTTTGGTATGTTATTGTATAATATGCTGTATATTGCTAAGCCATAATAAAGGGCCAGGCATCTGACTATAATTATGAAAGAAAGATTTGATACGCTTTCGGCAGTTTGCAGTAAAGCAACCACCCGGCTTTACAGCACCAGCTTTTCTTTGGGCATCTATTTTCTGAATAAGGAGATCCGCCCGGCTATTTATGCTATTTACGGATTTGTGCGCCTGGCGGATGAGATTGTAGATAGTTTTCATGATTTTGATAAGGCTACATTGCTTGAAGAATTTAAAGCCGATTGCTTTACTTCGATAGAGCGCAAGATTAGCCTGAATCCGGTGCTCAACGCTTTTCAGCAGGTAGTAAATGAGTATAACATCGGCCATGAGCTTATCCACGCATTTTTAAAAAGCATGGAGATGGATCTGCAGCAGCAGGTTTATACACCCCAGGAATACGACGAATACATTTTAGGTTCGGCACAGGTAGTAGGGTTGATGTGCCTGCACGTTTTTACGGAAGGCGATAAGGCTACCTACGAACGGTTGAAAGGTTCGGCCATGCAGCTGGGCTCAGCCTTCCAAAAGGTGAATTTTCTGCGGGATGTAAAAGCCGATTACCGTGAGTTAAACCGTACCTATTTCCCGGGAGTAAACCTGTCGGCATTCTCACCTGAGGATAAAAAGGAGATAGAACAATCTATCAAAGAGGAGTTTAACGAAGCGCTTATCGGCATCAGGCAGTTGCCTGCATCATCGCGCAGAGGGGTTTACCTTGCTTATATATATTATAAAAAGCTGTTTCATAAACTGAGCAAGGCTACGCCGGATAAGGTGCTGACCAACAGGATCAGGGTATCTAACAGCCATAAATGCTGGCTGATGTTTGATGCACTGGTACGTTGTAAGATGAACGCAATTTAATGAGGGCGGGCAACGTTTTATATAACGCAACAGATATGAGCAATTTACAGGAAGAAGTTATACTGATAGACCATAACGACCAACCCATCGGTACTATGGAAAAGATGGAGGCGCATGTGCAGGGCAAACTGCACCGGGCGTTTTCTGTATTTGTATTTAACACCAAAGGTGAGTTGTTATTGCAACAGCGAGCTTTTGAGAAATACCATTCCGGCGGTAAATGGACTAACACCTGCTGCAGCCATCCCCGCATGGGCGAAGAAAACCTAAGCGCAGCCTACCGCCGGCTGGCCGAAGAAATGGGCATGACCTGTATTCTGCACCCGGTGTTTAACTTCACCTATCACGCCAATATTCAGCAAGGCATTATTGAGCACGAATATGATCATGTGTTTTTCGGTGTAACCAACATGCTGCCTGTACCGGCGCCCGAAGAAGTTGCCGCAACCCAATACCTGCCTATGCATGCCCTGGCGCACGATCTGCAAGCCAACCCCGATAATTATACAGAGTGGCTGCGCATTTGCTTTGACAGGGTGATGAAATATTATGCCGGGCTGTTCCCTGCCGCGGGCGTCATAAGGTAGGCTTTCCCAAAACATACTTACTGATAACGTATATTTGATTTTTTTATGAAATGAAGTCGTACCAACTGGTTCATCAATTACTAAACCTTGTAGAGCAAATGGAGGAGGAGAACCCGGGGATGGAGTTCTCGCTGCAGGATTTCGCGGGGTTTTTAGTGAGCCGGTTTGATACACAGCCCGAAAAAACCGCCACGGCCGATGTACGTTTCGGCGCAGAAGCCAGCGAAGCGCAGCAAATTGCTTATCAGCTGGATAATAATATCGGCCGCCTGTTTGTGTACATGAGCCGGTACGCCAAATCGCTCATAAAAAAAGCGCTGGAGGGCACCCCCCTGCAAACCGGCGAAGATTTTACCTGCCTGGCTATTTTGCTCACGCATGATCATCTGTCTAAAAGCGAGCTCATCAGCCGTAACCTGCAGGAAAAAACATCAGGCACGGAGGTGATCCGCCGCCTACTTGCAGCCGGGCTGGTTACTCAGTGGGCCGACCCGGATGATAAGCGCGGCAAACGCATTGCTATTACCGATAAGGGTAAGGGGCTATTGTATGAAGTGTTTAAAGATATGAGCCAGGTAGGCAAGATAGTAACCGGCACGCTCACCCCCGGCGAAAAGCTTACCCTGCAATACCTGCTGCAAAAGCTGGAAAACTTCCACTACCATCACCACGAGCAAAAAACCATCACCAGCAAAACCGACCTGGAAAAACTGGGCAGTCAGCTACCGTATAAATAAAAAACCCACAGCGATGTTGGTTTATCACTATGGGGTTTCTATTATAATTTAGAGCGGGCATTGCTAACTGCATACCGCCCACTGTAAACTGCTTACTGTTCCTTCACTATTTTCTTCACTGCAACATTTGCGCCTTGTTTTACGGTGAGGTAGTAGATGCCGTTTAGCGGCAGGGTTACCTTTTTACTAAAACTGCCGGCGGTAGCTTTATCGGTAAGTAATACCTTGCCTTCGCTGTCGGTTAGTTTAACCTCGGTTGCGGTTTTGGCAGGCAGGTTAAAGCTTAGTAGGGTTTTGCCCGTAGAAAACTCCGGCGAAAGGCTCAGGTCGTTTAATATAAGCACCGCTTTATCTGTATCAGCATTCTTTTTAGGCCCGTTACCTGCATCTGTTACCCTAAAGCTTATATCGGTGCTGATGCCGTTATTATCAGTGTTAGAATAACTGAAAGTCTGTGTGTTTTTGCGGTTAAAGGCTATCATGCGTTCACCACGGCCGGGTCCATCAAACCTAAACTGGCGCTCCATCCGCATAGGGCGGTCGTCATCTAAGTTAAACTGGCGATTATCAAAACGGATGCGCGGCCCGTCTTCCATATTAAAGGCAAAAGTGCTGTCGCTGCCGTTTGGCCGTTTAAAGCGGTAGCGCATTACCCTTCGCGTGGCGGTATCGTTATTGTCAAATTCTAAAGTATAAGGGCTCGAATCGTTATTGTCGTTACCAAACATGCGCAGCTTTGTGCCGTCGTCTTTTTTGTTGGGATTACGCAATGTTCTGTTCCTGCGGATCACAATGTTGCTGCGGCCGTCTTTATCGGTTTGTTTAAAGGTGATGTTGCCTGCCTTATCAATTTCGCCCAGGGCATATTTGCGCTCCTGTGCCGATAGTTGTTTAATATCTTTACCATTGATGGTGGTATCGCCGTTAATTATTTTTATTTCGATACTTTTTGCCTTTTGGGCAAGCACCAGCGGCGGCAGGCCCAGTATGGCTATTAAACTAAGCGAGAAGATGATCTCGATGCGTGGGTGTAATAAAAGCTTCTTCATTTTTTTAATGATGATTTAAGTTTAACCTATCAAAGGTATAAAACAGGTATTAATCAATATGTTAAATACTAACGCAGTATTTGTTAAAAATTGTTAAATGCACGCGTTCTGTGGTTATTTAAAATAATTTTGCTTTAAGGATGAAAAAGAGAAGTATAGCGCTGATAATTGGTTTAATGGGATTTGCACTTTTGGGGGTGCTTGCCATGCAATTTTATTTCCTGCGCCAATCATATCTTATGCAGTCGGAATTGTTCAGCAAATCGGTAGATGATGCATTGAACAGCGTGGTGACCAAAGTAGCCAAGCAGGATGCCATTACCTTTTTAAATGCCAAAACCAAGGTAGTGCAGCGTTTTGATCTGCGGAACGCCAACTATGTAGAAGAGAAAAAAACCGAGATAAGCTTTAACGGCAACATTACCGATACCAATAACCAGGTAAAAGTTAAAAAAAGCCGCACCAAACGCGAGCGTAAACTTGCTATGCTGCGCGATAGCTTAAAGCGCATGATCATGCATAAAAAAATGGATGATGAGCTGGCCAGCCTGGTACAGCAGGGCAGCGTAAACCTGCGCATCAGGATAGAAGAATTTACTGATGAGTTTGGCAACGTGCAGGGCCGCTTTATCCCGGAGGTGGTGCGGTCGGCACCAAGGCCGGTTAAAAAGAAACTGCAAAAGTATGATACACTGCGTTATACCTATGTAGACCCGCAGTTTGGCAGGCAAATCATATCGGTAGCTAACCTTAACCCGCTTTGGGTGCAGGAGCAGCAGCGCATACAAAAGGAACGCCAGTTTAAGCAGGTAAAGAAAATGCTGGAAGCTGATTCCATTGAAAATATAGTTCGCAACCCCAAATCTAACGTAATAGCTGCCCTAACCGAAGAGTACCGTAAATCTGACGAGCCGCTTAAAAAACGCCTTAACAGTTTCTGGATAGATTCATTACTGCGGTTCGAGTTGCATAACCGGGGCATCTTTCTGCCGTTTAGCTACGAGGTTACCACCGCCAACAGCGATTCGCTCATTTTCTCCAGCGCTATGGATACTGAAGGCAACAAGCCTAAGTTTACAGAGGCCAATACCTATCAGAAAGCCATCTTCGGCAACGAAGTGATCAACGACCCTGGTAAGATCAAGATCTCATTCCCGCAGAAGAGCTCCTTTATATTAAGCAATATGACGGCCACCATGGGTACCACCGGCGGCTTGTTGTTTGTGCTGATATTTTGCTTTGGGTACACCATCTTCTCCATACTTCAACAGAAGAAGATCTCGGAGATGAAGATAGATTTCATCAACAACATGACGCATGAGTTTAAAACTCCGGTATCTACCATAATGATAGCCAGCGAGGCTTTAAAGGATGTAGAAATAGCCGAAGATAAAACCCGTGTAGCCCGGCTGGCCAATGTTATTTACGAGGAGAACGTACGCTTGGGCAGCCACATAGAGCGCGTACTGAATATTGCCCGTATTGAAAAGAACGACTTTAAACTGGAGAAAAAGCCGGTTGATGTAAATGATATGATTACTATTGTGCTGGATAGTATGGCGCTTAAGCTGCAAAAATGCAATGCTACCACCACCTTGCACTTAGATGCCGAAAACGCCGTTATAATAGGCGACGAGTTGCATTTTAGCAATGTAATGTACAACCTGATAGATAATGCCATTAAATACAGCAAAGAAACGCCTGATATAACCATTACTACGGTTAACAAAAATGGCGGCATTTGCATTAGGGTGACTGATAAAGGCATAGGCATGAACCGCGACCAGCAAAGCAAGATATTTGAACAGTTTTACCGCATACCAACCGGTAACCTGCACGATGTAAAAGGCTTTGGCCTGGGCCTTAGCTATGTAAACACCATAGTAAAAAGGCTCGATGGTACCATCAGTGTAAAAAGTGAAAAAGAAAAGGGATCGGAATTTGAATTGAAATTCCCTTTAGCGTAAAATGTAGAGTCAGAAGTCCGGAAGTCGGTAAGTCCGAAAGACGGATAGAAGTTTTTGACCAAAACAATCTTTCGGACTGCGGATTTACCGTCTTTCGAACAAAAAAACAATCTTTCGGACTGCGGACTTACCGTCTTTCGAACAAAAAAACAATCTTTCGGACTGCGGACTTACCGTCTTTCGGACTAAAAAACAACCTTCCGAACCAAATATTATCATGAAGAAAATACTCCTTGTTGAAGATGACCCCAACCTTGGCCTGTTATTGCAGGACTACCTGCAGCTGAAAGGCAAGTTTGACGTAGTGCTGTGTAAAGACGGTGAAGAAGGGTTGCGGGCTTTTACCAAACAAACGTATGATCTGCTGATACTGGACGTGATGATGCCGAAAAAAGACGGCTTTACGCTGGGTAAGGAAATAAGAAAGATTAACGCAGGTGTGCCCATTATATTTGCTACGGCAAAGGCCATGATAGAGGATAAAACCCAGGCCTTTAACTTAGGCGGGGATGATTATATTACCAAACCCTTCCGCATAGAAGAACTATTGCTGCGGATAAACGCCCTGCTGAAACGTACCGATAAAACCGATAAACGGGTGGTGGACGATAACCCTACCCAATTTAAGCTTGGCAGCTACAGTTTTGATTATACCGGCCAGCTCATTACCCGCGGTGATATTAACCAAAAGCTATCTACTAAAGAAGCCGAGCTGCTGCGCCTGCTGTGCCTCCGCAAAAACGAGGTGCTTACCCGTGAAGAAGCCTTGCTGAATATCTGGCACGATGATAACTACTTCAACGGCCGCAGTATGGATGTTTTCCTGAGCAAAATCCGTAAGTATTTAAAGGATGACCCAACGGTAGAGATCATTAATGTGCACGGCAGGGGGTATAAATTGCTGATCAATTAGTCATCATCTTCACCGGCAGTGCTTTCGCCAAAGTGGATGATGTTGCCGTTGTTATCCAGTATGCTAAACTGCTTCATCTGCCAGGGCTTTTCCTCCAGATCGCCGCCGTTGGGGTGAATGAGGCCCCACGCCTTATACTCTTTATATAAACTTTCTACACCTGTTACATTAACATAGCAGCCGGTATTTTGGGCAATGTTGGCATCATGATGAGGCCACAGGTGTATAAACACACCGTCGCGGCTAAAAATAAGGTACCCTTCCCAGCTTGAATGAAAAATAAAACCCAGTTTTTCGGTGTAGAATTTTACGGTTTCGTCTTCGTTTAGAGAAACTAACATGGGTATAGCTGATGTTAGCATGATGGTATTTTATTAGCTGCGCCTGTACTCAAATATACTTCAAATAATTATTCACTGTAACAACTTTGTTAGCGCCTGTTATAATATTTATATCCAAAATTAGATAAGTTTGCTTATTGCTTAATTAACTGATTGAAAATGAAATTAAAACTACTTTACACTTGTATTGCGCTTACTGGTATAACAGGTGCTGCGTTTGCGCAGGAAACCGTTGACCAGGCCGCAGTAGCCAAAATTCGCGAAGAAGGCCTTAACCACTCCAAGGTTATGGAAACCGCTTTTTACCTTACCGATGTATCTGGCCCGCGTTTGGCCAACTCACCGGGCCTTATCCGTGCCCAAAACTGGGCTGTTAATCAGCTGAAAACATGGGGTATGGTAAACTCTAAACTGGAGCCATGGGGCAAATTTGGTAAAGGCTGGGAAGTGCAGAAAAACTACGCTGCTATCACTGTGCCATACTACCACGCTATCATTGCTATCCCTAAAGCATGGACCCCGGGAACCAATGGCCTTATCAAAGGTGATGTGGTACTGGTAAAAGCTGATACCCTTACCGATCTTGACAAATTTAAAGGCAAACTGGCCGGTAAAATTGTAATTTTTGATACCCAGAACAAACTAAACAGAACCTACAAAGCCGACGCGGTACGTTATACCGACGAAGAGCTGGATAAAATGGCTGCTGCTACCATGGCACCGGGCGGCCAGCGCAGGGCAGCGTTTGATATGAACTCGCCGGCGTTTGCTGCAAGGCGTAAAGCTATAGCTATGCGTACTGCCATCAACAAATTCTTACTGGATGAAAAAGCAGGTTTGATCATCAGCCAGGGCCGCGGTACCGACGGTACTGTGTTTACTACTAATGGCGCTTCTTATGCCGATACTGCCAAAACCGTGTTGCCTGAGCTGGAAACCAGCGGCGAAGATTACCTGCGCATTTTACGCCTGGTTAAAGCCGGACAAAAAGTTGAACTGGAAGCGGATATCAAAACCGAATTTTTCACCAACGATCTGCAAGGCTATAACGTAGTAGCCGAAATACCGGGTACTGATAAAAAATTAAAAGAGCAGGTAATTATGATAGGCGGCCACCTGGATTCGTGGCATGCTGCAACCGGAGCTACTGATAACGCTGCAGGCAGCGCTGTAATGATGGAAGCCATGCGTATTTTAAAAGCCATTAACTTTAAACCAAAACGTACCATCCGCATTGCTTTATGGAGCAGCGAGGAGCAGGGGCTTTTCGGCTCACGTGGTTATGTAATGCAGCACTTTGGCGATCCTAAAACCATGCAGTTAAAACCAGAGGCAGCCAAGTTGGATGCTTACTACAACCTGGATAACGGTACCGGTAAAATTCGTGGTATCTACTTACAGGGCGATTCTGCCGCTGGCCCATTATTTAAGAGCTGTTTAGAGCCATTTAAAGATCTGGGTGCAACAACCGTTACCGTTAGCAATACCGGCGGTACCGATCACCAGAGCTTTGATGCAGTAGGCATTCCGGGTTTCCAGTTTATACAGGATGGTATGGATTACAACACCCGTACCCACCACAGTAACCAGGATACCTACGACCGCCTGAGCGAAGACGACCTGAAACAAGCAGCAACAATCGTAGCTTCTTTTGTGTACAACACATCAGAGCGTAAAGAGATGGTTCCGCGCAAGCCGTTACCAACTCCGCCACCTGCTGCGCCAGCAAGGTAAGTTTAGCCCCCTAACCCCCTGAAGGGGGATAGTATTAAAAAAGGCGATGAGCATAAACTCATCGCCTTTTTTAATTAGCGAATTGGATTGATATATGTCGAATGTTGTGACAGCTCAACCGGTTTGTTTAACTATTTGAACAAAAGTTATTGATTCCTCAACAGTTTCTCTGCCCATCGGGGCTAACGCTTTGTAGAATTTTATTTGGATTTATTTTGCGCCGTAGGTGTTCCTTTTTACATGTAAGTTTATGAAAGGAGAGTCTCTAATGAGGCATAGAAACTGTTATTGATGTTACGAACGGGTAGCTCCTAATGGAGCATAATGTTGTGGATTACCTTTAAAATAAAAAGCTTTCTTCTGTAAAGAAGAAAGCCATGAATATTGGTGATATCGATTTTACCTTACGACGCTATTGTATGCTTGTTGCATTTAATATCTAAACTCTTAACACGTTCTACTATGGATGCTGCATCGTAACCGCATTCGGCCCACAACTCGGGTTGTTCGCCATGCTCTATAACCCTGTCTGGGATACCCAAACGGATCATTTTAGAGCTGTAGTTGTTATCAGCCATAAACTCTAATACCGCGGTACCCATACCACCTTCCAGGCAGCCGTCTTCAACGGTAATTACACAGTTGAATTTTTTAAATACCTCGTGCAGCAGGGCTTCGTCCAGCGGTTTTACAAAGCGCAGGTCATAATGAGCCGGGTAAAAACCTTCTTCGTTTAAAGTGGCGGTTGCTTTAATAACCTCGTTGCCTATGGTGCCTATAGATAGTATGGCTACTTCTTCGCCATCGCTTATCTTACGGCCTTTGCCTATCGGGATAGCTTTGAAAGGGCGCTGCCAGTCTACCATAACACCGTTGCCGCGTGGGTAACGGATGCTGAACGGGCCCATGTTATCCAGTTGTGCGGTATACATCAGGTTGCGCAGTTCTTCCTCGTTCATGGGGGCAGATACCGTCATGTTCGGGATGCAGCGCATGTAGGCCAGGTCGTAAGCGCCGTGGTGGGTTGGTCCGTCGGCACCGGCAATACCGGCGCGGTCGAGGCAGAAGATCACGTTGAGGTTCTGTATCGCCACATCGTGGATCACCTGGTCGTAAGCGCGCTGCATAAAGCTGCTGTAGATGTTACAAAAAGGCACAAGCCCCTGTGTAGCCAACCCGGCAGAAAAGGTAACGGCGTGCTGCTCGGCAATGCCAACGTCAAAGGCGCGGTTTGGCATGGCCTTCATCATCAGGTTGAGCGAACAACCCGATGGCATAGCCGGGGTTATACCCATAATTTTAGGGTTAGCCTCAGCAAGTTCTATAATAGTATGGCCAAACACATCCTGGTATTTAGGCGGCTGCGGCTTATCGTATTTGGTTTTTTTGATCTCACCGGTGATCTTATCGAACAAGCCGGGAGCGTGCCATTTGGTTTGGTCTTTTTCGGCCAGTGCGTAACCTTTACCTTTTACGGTAATGCAATGCAAAAGCTTAGGACCGGGAATCTCGCGCAGATCCTGCAGTAATTTTACCAGGTGCTCTACATCGTGGCCGTCTACCGGGCCAAAATAGCGGAACTTAAGGGCTTCAAAAAAGTTGCTCTTTTTAAGCAGCGTGCCTTTGATGCTTTTCTCCAGTTTTTTAGCAATTTTAAACGCATCCGGGCCAATGGCCGAGATTTTGGCCAGTACGGTAGCAATATCATCCCTGAAGCGGTTATATGGCTTAGAGGTGGTAATATCGGTTAAATATTCTTTAAGCGCACCCACGTTAGGGTCAATCGCCATGTTGTTGTCGTTCAGTATCACCAGCAGGTTGCTGTTCTCAATACCGGCATGGTTAAGGGCCTCAAAGGCAAGGCCGGCAGTCATAGAGCCATCGCCAATTACGGCCACGTGCTGCCTGTCGGTTTCGCCTTTATACTGCGATGCCACGGCCATACCCAGCGCTGCCGAAATAGAAGTAGAAGAGTGCCCAACACCAAAGGTATCGTACACACTTTCAGATCGTTTTGGGAAACCGCTGATGCCATTGTGCAGGCGGTTGGTATGAAACTCATCGCGGCGGCCGGTTAGGATTTTGTGGCCGTAAGCCTGGTGGCCTACATCCCACACCAGTTGGTCGTAAGGGGTGTTTAAAACATATTGTAAAGCAACCGTTAGCTCAACCGTGCCCAGGCTTGCTGCAAAGTGGCCGCCATTTACTGATACAACATCAATAATATACTGGCGCAACTCATCGCATACCTGTTTTAGTTCTTCTTCCTTAAATTGCTTTAAATCAGATGGATAAACTATCCTTTTTAACAAATCACCGGCGGGTACCTGCATGGACATTCTTTAGAAGTATTTAACTTACAAAGTAAGCTATATTATTGTTAATGTACTACCTAATAAAGTTAAATAATGTTTTTAAAATAACAATTTATAAAGATTATAAACGTTTAGCTGTATTTTTGATTCATGACCGATGATAGTTTCGCTATAAGGTTACCCCAGTTTGAGGGCCCGTTCGATTTGCTGCTCTTTTTTATAGAGCGCGATGAGCTGGATATTCACGATATCCCTATTGCCCGCATTGCCGATGATTTTCTGAACTACATTCACCAGATGACGGTGCTGAACATGGAACTGGCCAGCGAGTTTATTTTTGTAGCGGCCACCCTCATGCGCATTAAAGCCAAAATGCTGCTGCCGCGCTACGGCAACAGCGAGGATGAGAACGAGATTGATACCAAAGAAGGACTGATCCGCAAGCTGATAGAATACAAAAAGTTTAAAGAACTCTGCGACGACCTGCGCCCCTATGAAGATGAACGCTTTAAGCAGGAGAAACGCGGCAATATCAAAATAGACCTGGAGCAGGTAGAAAAAGTGGTAGTACCAGGCGAAGAACTCTCCGAGATAAACCTGTATAAACTGATGCTGGTGTACAACCGCGTAATGCGCCAGTTTACCGTACGTACGGAAGAGGTTACCCACACCGTGGTGCAATACCCATACACCATAGAAAAGCAAAAGCAAGCCATTAATAACCTGCTGCTGATAAACAAGCGCCTCGACTTTAAGAACATAGCCGGTAACAGTGAGAATAAAGTGCACTTTGTGTATAACTTTTTAGCCGTGCTGGAAATGCTTCAGCAGGAAATGATCGATATCCAGATAGGGCTTGGTTTTAATAATTTTTGGATTGCACCAAAGGAGGAGAAGATAATAAGTGACATTTAAGCCATGCTCTTGTGAACGTAGCAACTTCAGAGAACAGGTATCCGCTAAATTTCTTTTTTACATTAGTGCTCCGTTAGGAAGGGCAGTAGCTATCATTCAGTCTGTGGATGTTCATTTCTTTTGGCACCAAAAGAAACGAACCAAAGAAAAGTGCCGGCCACATTCCGTTCTGTTAAAGTCAGTAGTGCTGCGCAGCCTGTGCCATCCGAACGTTCCTGATGCCGGTTTTGGGCGGCTTCGTTGGGTTTGTGGTCTTGCTGTTTCCTAGTCATTTCAAGCCAATCCTTAAATCCTATAAATCATGGTTCAGACAACCTATCAGCGCAATCCTAAAATCATCCTCAACGGCGAAGCCCTCATGAGTACAAAGAAACAATTAATTGCGAAAAATCAACGGTTAGAAATTTGCGTTAGGGATAGGAAGGTTTAGCCCGGAGGGCCGCAGCGCAGCGCAGCCCTGCAAAGCCCTGCCCGCAGGTAACGCCATTATTGTCTGAATGAGAATTTTCAGAATTGGAGAATTTTCAGAATTTTAAAACAACCATCCTTTAGAGCATTCCAACCCAATCAACTACCTCTCCAAATCTAATTCCTTCTAACAATACACCCGGCAATCTTAATTTATGGTTTACGGGTAGGTATATAAAATATTGTTTTATAGCTGCGTTAATATCTTACATATCAAACTATTCATATCTCAAATCTAATTTTATAGCTAACTTAGCGCGCATTACTTATAACAATGAAAAGAGATAAATTAATATTTAAATTACTGGACGAAGAGCAGCAACGCCAGGAGGAAGGCATAGAGCTTATCGCATCTGAAAACTTTGTGAGCAAGCAGGTTATGGAAGCTGCAGGTTCTGTTGCTACCAACAAATATGCCGAAGGCCTGCCGGGCAAACGCTACTACGGCGGTTGCGAGGTGGTTGATGAGATTGAAACCATTGCTATTGAGCGTGCCAAACAACTGTTCAATGCCGAGTGGGCTAACGTACAGCCGCATAGCGGTGCACAGGCTAATGCCGCGGTATTGCTGGCCTGCCTGCAGCCGGGCGATAAAATATTAGGGTTTGATCTTTCTCACGGCGGTCACTTAACCCACGGTTCGCCGGTAAATTTTTCTGGTAAACTGTACGAACCGCATTTTTATGGTGTTAAAAAAGATACCGGTTATATAGATTATGAGCAGCTGAAAGAGGTTGCCTTGCGCGAAAAACCAAAACTGATCATCTGCGGCGCTTCGGCATACTCACGTGACTGGGATTACGAATTTATCCGCGCCGTGGCCGATGAGGTTGGCGCCTTGGTACTGGCAGATATATCGCACCCGGCTGGTTTAATTGCCCGTGGTTTGTTAAAAGATCCGCTGCCGCATTGCCATATTGTTACTACTACTACCCACAAAACTTTGCGCGGCCCACGTGGCGGCCTTATTTTGTTAGGTAAAGATTTTGAGAACCCATGGGGTTTAAAAACACCTAAGGGCGAGGTCAAAATGATGTCGGCCGTGTTGGATATGGCCGTTTTTCCGGGTACACAGGGTGGCCCGCTGGAGCACATTATTGCTGCCAAGGCAATTGCCTTTGGCGAAGCGCTTAGCGATAGCTACATGAAATATATTGCACAGGTAAAACTGAACGCTGCCGCTATGGCTAAAGCCTTTGTTGCACGTGGTTATGACATCATTTCTGGCGGTACCGATAACCACCTGATGCTGATAGATCTGCGTAACAAAAACATCAGCGGTAAAGCCGCCGAGAACGCTTTGGTTGCTGCTGATATTACCGTAAATAAGAATATGGTGCCTTATGACGATAAATCGCCGTTTGTAACATCGGGCATTCGTGTGGGTACGGCTGCTATTACCACCCGTGGTTTAAAGGAAAAACATATGGAAACTATTGTGGAACTAATAGATATAGTAATTAGCGACCCAACAAACGAAACATCGCTGAAGAAAGTACGTAAAAGGGTGCACAAGATGATGGAAGACCATCCGCTGTATCGCGATAAACACCTCAGCTAATAAATGGCATTAAAGCAACATACCCCTTCGGACATTGAAGATAAGCGCCTTAAGGCCTTAGATTCGTACGATGTGTTGGGCAGCCTGCCCGAGAAGGAATATGATGCTATTACGCGCCTGGCATCCTACATATGCCAGGCGCCTATTGCTTTAATTACCTTAATTGATAATGATAAGCAATGGTTTAAATCTAAAATAGGCTTAGATATCAGCGAAACCCATCGCCGTGATGCCTTCTGCAACCAAACCATTAAAAGCGACGAGATCTTTGAGATAGAAGATGCCCGCAATAATGAGCAGTTTAAAAGCAACCCATTTGTTGATGTAACTGATGGGATACGGTTTTATGCCGGAGCCCCGCTGATTGATCCGGATGGTTACCGCCTCGGTTCGCTTTGTGTGGTTGATCTTATCCCACGTAAACTTACGGCCGAACAGCGCGATGCCTTGCGTACGCTGGCAGATGAGGTAATGTCGCACCTGATATTGCGCAAGCAAAAGAAGGAACTGGAAAAAAGTCTGGAGGTGCATAAGGAGTTTTTTACCCTGTTCAACAGTTCATCAGAGATCCATTTTATTGCCGGGGCCGATTCTAATATCGAACTGATAAATGATTGTGTTGCCAGCATATTAGGGTATACACCAGATCAGGCTATAGGCCGGTCGTTATGGAGCTTTGTGGCCGGCCAAAACCGCGAACAGTTTGTGCCGCTGATAGAAAGGGCTGTTGCTACTCAAAAACCCATAGAGCTGGAAACTCAAACCGTTACCCGTAGCGGTGAGATGAAATGGATTAGTTGGACAGCCGTTAACAAAGGCGGTAAGTGGTATGCCAGTGGCCGAGATATTACTTATCAGAAAAAACTGCTTACCGATACCGAGCAACTCTCGCTGGTGGCCAGTAAAATTAAAAACGGCGTTGTTATAAGCGATGCACATGATAAGGTAATGTGGACGAACGACGCGTTTGAACATATTACCGGCTACACCCTGCAGGATGTAAAGGGCAGGTTTTTGGGCGAAGTTTTAAAAGGTAAACCCAAAGATGATGATGCCGAGCACGAATTGCTGGATTTTATCAAGAAAAAGCTATCCTACGAGGTAGAACTATCCATGGTGAGCCATGATGGCCGGCCGTTATGGATCTCGGTAACCAATTCCATTATTTATGCTGCCGATGGTTCTATAGAAAAATACATCCGCATTATTATTGACATTACGGCCCGTAAGCGTGCCGAGCACGATGTGGAGATCCTGTCGTTCGCCGCACGTAAATCGCCAAGTGGTACCATGATCCGCGATGGTGAGGGGAAGATCATCTGGATGAATGAATCTATGGAGCATATCATCGGCTATACGTTAGAAGAACTGCGCGGCCAAACCGTAGGCACCCTGCTAATAGGCGCCGAAACAGATCTGGAGGTTTTTCAAAGTGCACTGCAAAAAGTAAAAGAGAACAAACCTTACGAGGTTGAAATAAAGATTTATAAAAAAGACGGCACTACCGCCTGGGTATTCATATCTAACAGCCCATTGTTTAACGAGGTGGGTAGCGTAGAGCGGCAGATAGGTGTAATGGCTGATATTACCGCGCGCAAAGAGGCGGAAGAACAACTTACCATGCTCTCGCTGGTGGCAAGCAAAACAACCAGTGGCGTTGTGATAAACGATGCCAACGGAAAGGTTGAGTGGGTGAACGATGCCTTTGAAGCTATCACCGGTTATACTTTAGAGGATGTAAAGGATAAACACCTTGGTGATTCGCTGAAAGGTGAGTTAACGGATGTATCCATTATAACTAAGGCACGCGAGCTCTCGGAGAAGAAACAATCTTTTGAGGTTGATCTGCTTATTTACCGTAAGGATGGGCAACTGGCCTGGGTTTCGGTGATCAACTCGGTAATTATGGGTAACGACGGCAAGGTAGATAAGTACATTGAAGTTATTATTGATATTACCGCCAAAAAGAAAGCCGAACTGGAACTGATAGCTGCTAAAGAAGAAGCCCTGCAGCTAAGCCGCGCCAAGGATATGTTTATAGGGGTGATGAGCCACGAGATACGTACACCGCTGAATGCGGTTATTGGCATGTCGCACCTGTTATTACATGATAATCCGTCGGAATCTCAAAAGGAAAACCTGGGTATATTAAAGTTCTCTGCCGAGAATTTAATGACGTTGATAAACGATGTGCTTGATTTTACCAAGATAGAAACCGGCAATATTGAGCTGGAAAAGGCTAAGGTGGATATCCGCGACATGATAAACGGGGTTACAGCCTCTATGCAGTATAAGGTTCAGGAAAAAGGGATCTACCTCAAAAGCAGCATAGAAGAGGCAGTGCCCGCTATGGTAATGGGCGACCGCGCCCGGCTGGTACAAATATTATTGAATTTAGTAAGTAATTCTGTTAAATTTACCCCGGATGGCGGGGTGGATATAGACCTGAAAGTTATTGAGCAAACCGAAAAAACCGTACGGATACGTTTTGCCGTATCTGATACCGGCATTGGTATTGCAAAGAACAAATTAAACACCATATTTGAATCTTTTAAACAAGCCGAGGCTGATACTACCCGTAATTATGGTGGTACAGGTTTGGGCCTGGCGATCAGCAAACGCCTGATAGAGCTGCACGATTCGCGTATTAATGTAGATAGCGTACTGGGCAAAGGCTCAACTTTCTGGTTCACGGTAACCTTTAATAAGTTGGATGGCCTTGCAACAAATAATAGCAATAAAGTGGAAACAGGATTGAATATTAATGTACTGGTTGTAGATGATAACCAGATAAACAGGTTATTAATAAATAAGGTACTTAAGAAATGGGGCGCCACTGCAGATTTTGCCGAGAACGGCCAGGAAGCTATTGATAAACTGGAACTGCACAGGAATTTTGATGTTGTACTGATGGATATCCACATGCCTATAATGGGCGGGCTGGAAGCTACAAGCGCTATTCGCTCCAAGAGCGATCCTTATTTTCAGCAATTACCCATCATAGCCCTAACCGCATCTATGCTGAGCAACCAAATGGGCCAGATAGAGAACGCCGGTATGAACGACTACATCCTGAAACCTTTTGACCCTACCACCCTGCACGATAAACTGAGCAGGTACCAGAAGCAGTAGTTTGGTGATTGGTTGATTGGGTTGGATTAAGTTGGTTGGGTTTTAATATCGAACATTGAAATCCACTATACAGCATAAGCTATCGTAGCTATACTCAATTTTAATCCCGGTACTTTAAGGAGTTCTATTCCGCAGGCCTCGAGCGTAGAGCCGGTGGTTACAATATCGTCAACCAGCAGAACATGTTTATTAGCCAACCTTTCCGGGTGGGCAACTGCAAATACTTCCTTCATATTCTCAAACCTTGCAAACCGGGATTTATGCGTTTGTGTTTTTGTAGATACCGCTCTTACCAGATTATCAATTTCGACAGTAGCCTTTAATTTTTCGGCCAGGCCTTCGGCAAAGCAGGCACTTTGGTTATAGCCACGCTCGCGATAGCGCTTTTTGTGCAGTGGCACGGGGATAATATGATCTACAGTTTTAAAGGTGTTGTTTTGCGCCAGTTGTTTCCCGGCAATAGCACCCGTTATATTGCCAATGCGCTGCATGCCATCATATTTAAAATGGTGCATCATCTGCTGCACTTTGCCGCCTTTATTAAAAATGTATAAAGCGTAAGCCGCTTCAACCGGCAGCTTACCCCAAAACTGCTGCGCTACAACATTATCCGGCTGTAAATGAAAGTTGGTAAAAGGCAGATTATACAGGCAATCTGTACAAATAACATCCTCGCCAGCTACCAAACTGGCATGGCAGGCCGGGCAAAGCTGCGGAAAAATGAGTGCGATAAAGTCGGCCAGGTAACTGCGCAGGGCATTCATGCGCTTAAGGTAGCAAGAAAAAATAAATTTATTTAGAGACGCGATACTTCGGTAACTATATATAATATTACACCAAATATTTTTTGAATGTGTTTAATTGGCAGTGTCTTAATTTGAAATTATTCTATAGTTGGTAATAATTATTATAAATGGTCCATACACCATTTGACCCTTCTGCTGCTCCAAAAATTACAATTTTATCAATATTCTGAATTTCAAATATGTCTATTTTATACTTGATTTGGTGCACTGCGTCTTTCTTGTAAAAAAAATTTCCTGTAGTATTCCATTTGTATTCCCAAATATTTAACCCCTCAACATTATACTCTTCTCCTTCTACTTTAGTAGCACTACAATTCCAGTAGTTAACATCCTCCATGTTATTTAATTTGTTATTGAAGTCTGATAGTTTGGGTTTGTTATCTATTTTTTAACTTCATCAATATCGGGGCGATTACAGGCGCATTCCTACTGTTCTCTTCTATTATTGTAAGCAACCTCGCTTTATCCGGTGCAGGCCTTCGGGGTCGTGTTCAACAGATTTAACAGTTATCTCCACTTCCTGCCCGGTGAACATCGTTTTAAGAGATTCGAGAAACTCTATACTTAATTCCTTTGCCTTTAAACGATACGTTGTTAGCATAATAATCAAATATAATTTAAACACAATAATTATTAAAGCGCTTACGCCTCCGCAACAACCTTCTTATCTTCCTCTTTAATAGCTAATTGCCCACAGGCTGCGTCAATATCTTTACCACGGCTGCGGCGCAGGTTGGTGTTTACACCCTGGCTGCGCAGGTAATCGGCAAAGGCTTCTACCTTGTCTTCTCCGGCGTTTATGTAGCTGGCAAAAGCGATAGGGTTGTACTCAATAATATTTACTTTGCAGGGAAGGTGCTTACAGAATTGGGCCAGTTCTTTAGCATCCTGTATATTATCGTTTACGCCATCAAAAATAATGTACTCATAGGTAACCGGGTTTTTAGTTTTGGCGAAGTAGTATTTTAAAGCCTCGGCCAGTGCCTTTAACGAGTTTTGCTCGTTTATGGGCATTATGGTGTTGCGCTTCTCGTCGTTAGCGGCGTGGAGCGATAGGGCCAGGTTAAATTTTACCTGGTCGTCGCCCAGTTTGCGAATCATCTTGGCAATGCCCGCAGTAGATACCGTAATACGCTTGGCAGCCATGTTCAGCCCATCGGGCGAAGTGATCTTTTCTATCGACTTCATTACATTGGCGTAATTAAGCAAAGGCTCCCCCATACCCATGTACACAATGTTTGATAATGGGATGTTGTAATTCTCTCTCGCCTGCTTATCAATAAGCACCACCTGGTCGTAAATTTCGTCGGGGTTAAGGTTACGTTTGCGCTCCATGTACCCGGTAGCACAAAACTTACAAGTAAGGCTGCAACCCACCTGAGATGACACGCAGGCCGTCATTCGGTCAGTTGTAGGTATTAAAACACCCTCAATTAAGTGGGTATCGTGTAAAATAAAGGAATTTTTTATAGTTTTATCACCACTAACCTGTGAGGTAAAAATTTTAACATTATTGATAATAAAATTTTCACTAAGTTTAGTACGAAGTTCTTTTGAAATGTTGCTCATGTCATCAAAAGATAAGCATGATTTTTTCCACAGCCATTCATACACCTGTTTAGCTCTGAAAGCCTTCTCGTCCATTTGGATAAAGTGCTGTTGCAGAGTTTCCAGGCTAAGGCTGCGGATGTCTATTTTATCTTTTTTTGCATTCACGCTACAAAAGTACTTAATTTTAAAAATTCCGTTGCTTTTTAAAGTCATTCTTTTATAACATTAAAAACAATAACTAAAAGTTAATTGTATTAAATTAAATTGGATGGGGTTAAATTATTTTTAGATAGATGCTATCAATACCTGGATGAAAAGTTTTAGAGCCGATTACGTTTACCCCGTTTATGCCGATCCAATTAAGAATGGAATTGTAACAGTTGATGATGCCGGAAAAATAATTTCTGTTTCCGAAAACCAGCCCGACGATCCTTCGCAGCCCCCGGTAGAAACCCTCAGCGGCATTATTGTGCCGGGGTTTATCAACACCCACTGCCATACCGAGCTTTCGCACCTTAAAGATAAAGTACCCACAGGCGGTGGCCTGGTAAGCTTTATACAGGATGTGCAGAAATTTCGTAATGTAGAAAAAGAGCTTGTTTTGGCCGCTGCCGAAAAGGCTGATGCTGAGATGTATGATAATGGTATTGTTGCCGTTGGCGATACATCAAACAGCAACCTTAGTGTAGAGCTGAAGGCTAAAAGCAAAATGTATTACCACACTTTTGTGGAGATATTTGGTTTTGTGCCCGAACGTGCCGACGAGCTTTTTGAGAAAGCCCTTGCCCTTGGCGAGGAGTTTAAGCCCGGTTCGTACTCTGTAACCGCGCATGCACCCTACTCGGTATCCAAAGAATTATTTAAGCTGATCAAACGTTATAGTGATAGCGGTACCAACCTGCTCAGTATCCATAACCAGGAGTGTGAGGACGAGAATAAGTTTTACCGCTACAAATTGGGCGGCTTTATTGATATGTACAAAAACTTTGGTATCAATATAGATTATTTCCGCCCGCAGGCACGTAACTCGCTGCAATCGATTATTCCGTTGTTAACCAACAAGCAAAAGATCTTGCTGGTGCACAACACATGCACCAATTTAAAAGATATTTATTTCATAAAACGGTTCGACAGGAAGATAAACTGGTGCTTTTGCCCCAATGCAAACCTGTATATAGAAAAGCGCCTGCCCAAGGTAGAGCTTTTTGTGAACCAGGGGCTCAATATTACATTGGGTACCGATAGCCTTGCATCCAACGCCAAGCTTTGCATCCTGAGCGAGATGCGCACCCTTCAGCAAAACATCCCATCGTTAAGTTTTGATACCCTGCTGCAGTGGGGAACGCTCAATGGCGCTAAATTTTTAGATATCGACGCACAAAAGGGCAGTATAGAAGTTGGTAAAACCCCCGGTTTAAATCTCATCACCGGCCTTGATGTTGGCAAGATAACTGCTGATACGAAGGTGAAGAAGTTGATTTAGTTTTTGAAGTTGATTAAGTTAGATTAGGTTGATTGCGTTGTATTAAGTTATTTTGCAAAGTTGAATGCGTGTTAACCATTCACCAATCAACTTATTGAAATTAATCTAACTCAACCCAATGAAACATCTTAATATAACGGTTAAAGGCAAGGTACAGGGCGTATATTTTAGGGCGGGGGCTAAGGCCGTGGCCGATCAGCTGGGCGTGAAGGGCTTTGTACGGAACGAGCCCAACGGTGATGTGTACATTGAAGCCGAAGCCAATGATATGATGATGGAAATGTTTTTAGAATGGTGCCACGAAGGGGCCGAACACGCCGTAGTAACCGGTGTAGAAACCCATGCAGGCGAATTAAAAAACTATCGTAATTTTGAGGTAGTTAAAAAGTAGTTCATCACCCATAACTTTCTTTGATTGTCAACCGCTAAAAAATTCGCCGGGCAAACCGCCGTGTACGGCTTAAGCACTATTGCCGGCAGGGTACTTAGTTTTTTTCTTACACCTATATATACCCGTACCTACTCCACCAAAGTTTACGGTATTTTTGGTAACCTGTACAGCTACGCATCTATGCTTAACGCACTGCTGGCCTTCGGGATGGAAACCACTTTCTTCAGGTATCTCAACAAACGCCCGGATGATAAGCAACTGGTTTACAACAATACCTTTGGCGCTATACTGGCTGTTTGTGTGTTGTTCTTTCTCTGTACTTTTCCGTTTGCACACCTCATTACCACATGGATCAGGATAGATTCTTCTACCCCCTTGCCCGATTATGTGCTGTATATAAAATTTTTCATAGGTACCCTTATTGTTGATGCGCTTTGCGTAATTCCGTTTGCCAAGCTGCGTGCCGATGGCAGGCCTGGGCGCTATGCTTTGCTTAAGTTTATCAACGTAGTAATGTTTGTGAGTTTAAACCTCATTTTCATTTTTGCGATACCCTTCTTTATTAAACACAATTTGCCGGGCGGCGAATGGATGGCAACCTGGTTTAGAAAAAGTTGGGTGGGATATGTTTTCCTCTCTAACTTTATTGCCAACTCTGCCACCGGCTTAATGCTATTGCCAGAGTTTTTAAAGCTTCGCCCAAAATTCAGCAAATCGCTGTTTGCCGAAATGCTGGTGTACAGCTGGCCTGTGCTTATAGCCAATTTCTCGTACCTGGTGAACGAGAATCTGGATAAGATCCTGTTAGGTAAACTATTGCCGCTGAACGAAAGCGCCACGCAGGTGGGTATCTACTCGGCATGTGCCAAGATCTCTATATTCCTCAGCATTTTTGTAAACGCCTTTAGGCTGGGGGCCGAGCCGTTTTTCTTCAGCCACGCCAAGAACAAAAATGCCACGCAAACCTATGCCCGTATTATGCAATACTTTGTAATTGCAGTGTGTATGATATTTGTAGCGCTGGTGGCCAATATTGAATTGCTTAAGTATTTTATTAAGGGGAAGGATGCCACACAAACCCAATTGTATTGGTCGGGCATAAGTGTTATACCTGTACTGCTGTTTGGCTACGTAAGCCTGGGCATCTACATGAATTTATCGGTATGGTATAAGCTGACGGATCAAACTAAATACGGCCTGTATATTTCCGGCATAGGCGCGCTGGTTACCATTGTATTGAATGTTATATTTATCCCTTATTACGGTTACATCGCTTCGGCATGGATCTCGCTTACAGCATATACCACCATGATGGTGCTCTCTTTTATCTGGGGACAGATCCATTACCCCATCCCTTACGATCTAAAAAAGAACATAGCGTATATCATTATATCGCTTGTGCTCGTTTACATATCATTCAGCATATTTAAGCGTAATATATATATTAGCAATGCCCTGTTTATTTTATTCGCACTGGGCGCATTATACGTAGAACGAAAAGAACTAAAAGCTATATTTAGCAAATGAACATTAAAGTGATCAACAGATCGGCCAATGTGCTGCCGGCTTATGAAACCCTGCATGCCGCCGGTATGGACCTCCGCGCCGACCTGCAAACTACCGTTATATTAAAACCACTGGAGCGCCAGATGATCCCCACCGGCTTAAGCATTGAGCTGCCCGAAGGTTACGAGGCGCAGATCCGCCCGCGCAGCGGTCTGGCTTATAAGCATGGCATCAGCATTGTAAATTCCCCTGGGACTATCGATGCAGATTATCGCGGTGAGATAAAAGTGCTGCTGGTAAATCTCTCTAACACCGATTTTGAAATAAACACAGGTGACCGAATAGCCCAGATGGTAGTAGCCAAACACGAAAAAGTGGAATGGCTGGAAGTTGATCTGCTGAACGAAACAACCCGCGGCGCCGGCGGCTACGGCCATACAGGCAAGCATTAAAAAAATAAAGCAAATGAAGGCAACCGCTTTTATAGTACTGTTAGGAACGCTATCGTCTGCTGTTTTTGCGCAAGATAAAAGCAATAGGATAGTTGTGGTTGCCGCCAAGCCCCTTACTTATGCCGATAGTGGCAGGGTTAAGGAGCTGTTCTTTTCGGCCATCCGCCAAAAAACGGTAGAGAATACCAAAATGGCAGCCGAGCTTTTTGGACAGGTTTTAAAGATAGACCCGACGAATGATGCCTCGATGTACGAGTTGGCTAACCTGCAGCGTACACAAAACAATTATCAGGAGGCCCTGCCTTTATTAGAAAAAGCGGTAACCGTTAGCCCCGATAACGAATGGTACTGGATTGCCCTTGCCGATGCTTACGAAAAAACCAACGACCTGGCCAAACTGGAGAACGTTTTTAACGAACTCATTCGCCTTAATCCCGGCAAGCCCGATTATTATTTTGATAAGGCTAACGCTTTCTACCTGTTAAAAAGGTACGATGAGGCGCTGAAACTGTACGACCAGGTAGAGCAGATAACCGGCCCTACGGATGATCTGCAAACGAACCGCCAAAAGATCTACCTCAAGCAAGGCAAGGTTGATAAAGCGGCCGCAGAGCTTGAAAAACTGATAGCCGGCAACCCTACCCAGATACGATACTACCTGATGCTGGCCGAGCTGTACAACTCTAACGGCCTAAATGATAAAGCCATTGCCGTGCTGGAGAAAGCCCAAAAAGCGGGCGTATCTGCCGGGGTATTGCATTTGGCGCTTGCCGATGTTTATCGTGATAAAAAAAACTACGAAGGCAGCCTTACCGAACTGAAACTGGCCTTCGCCATACCCGATCTGGATGTGGAGCAGAAGATTCGCATTATACAGGAGTTTGTGCCGCAACTGCCGCAACAGAACGCCAAAACAACCGCGCTGGAACTGACTAAACTCTTAACCACCACGCACCCGCAAAGCGATAAGGCTTTTGCCGTGTACGGCGATATGCTGGTGCAGAACGAAAAGTATCGCGAAGCAAAGCTGGCCTACAAAAGGTCGGTGGAACTGAACGGGCAATCCTATGCTGTGCAGGAGCAATTGGTTAGGATAGAAATGGCCGAAAGCGATTTTGCAGCCGCTATTAAAGATGGCGAAAATGCGCTCTCGTACTTCCCAAACCAGGCATGGATGAATTACCTGGTGGGTATTGCCTGGCAGCAAAGTAAAGATTACAACAAAGCACTAAGCTATTTAAAGAACACTGCCGGTTTAGAGCAGCAGGATAAAGAATTGCTTTCGCAATGCTACTCGGCCATGGGCGATTGTTATCATTCTATAGGTGATAATAAAAACTCTGATGAATCTTACGATAGATCGTTGTCGTATAACCCCGATAATGCGTTCACACTGAACAATTACGCGTACTATTTGTCGTTAAGGAACGAACAACTGGCCAAGGCGGCGGCAATGTCTAAACACAGTACCGAGCTGCAGCCCAACACGGCTTCGTTTGAAGATACTTATGCCTGGATCTTATTTAAACAAAAGAACTACCAGGAGGCAAAGGTTTGGATAGAAAAATCTATTCAGCACGATAAAGATAACAGTGCCGTAAAAACAGAACATTACGGTGATATTTTGTATTTCACGGGAGATGTAAATAACGCTATGCTTAACTGGGAAAAGGCCAAAAAGCAAGGCGCCGCGTCACCGGCTTTAGATAGAAAGATAAATGAAAAAAAATATTCTGAATAAAATAGCTATAGTTCTTTTACTGATTGTAGCGGCAAGCTGTAAATCTAAAAAGCTCACGGTTGTTAACCGCCCTACTAAAGATAGCACCGTTGTTAAAACCAACGATATTACCGAGCGGCTGGCCAATATCCGCTCTAAACAGGTAAGCTTTAACACCTTTAGCGGTAAAGCCAAAACCAAGCTGGATATCAACGGGAATGATAACGATGTCACCCTCAACATCCGCGTAAACCGCGACCAGAAGATCTGGATCTCTATCACTGCTATTGCCGGTATAGAAGTAGCAAGGGCGCTCATCACACCGGATAGTATCCAGGTGATCAACCGTTTTCAGAGTGTGTACCTGAACAAGCCATTCAGCTATGTGCACAGGTACGCCAGCAGGCAGGTGAATTTTAAAACGCTGCAATCACTTTTAGTAGGCAACGCCATACCCGAACTGCTGAACGAAGACGCTAAGTTTACGCCGGAGGGCAGCAATACCGCTGTGAACGGCAAGTTGCAGGATCTTATTTATAAGCTTTTGCTTGGGCCGGATATGAAGGTTACGCAAACCAACCTGGCCAATCAATCGGCAGGGCAAACGCTGCAGGTGGCCAACAAAGTATTTATACAGGCCGATACCCGCATTATCCCTTCGCAAATTGATATTTCTTCTACTGCGCCGGGCAATAAGGTACTGGTAAATTTACGTTATACACAGGCCGAGTTCGACCGCGTTTTAGAGTACCCGTTCAGTATTCCAAAAAGTTACCAACCAGCTAATTAAAAATCATATTTTTGGTGAATGAAAGTTTTTAGAGCAGCCTTCTTAATTATTGGTGTATTTGCCGCTACCGGAGTTTTTGCCCAAAGCAGTTCGGAATTAAAACGCAGGCGCGAAAAATTAACCGAAGAACTGGAGCAGCTTAACCGCGAATACCAGGAAACCGCCAGTAATAAAAAGGTATCGCTAAAACAGCTTAACATCCTCAAAGCACAAATAAACCTTCGCGAAGAAAAGATTGTTAATATCAACTCCGAAGTAAGAAACTTAGATCACCAGATCTCTGAAAGCAATAATACCGTACATAGTTTACAATCGCAGTTAGATCAGCTGAAGAAGGATTACGCAGGCATGGTATTATTTGCCTACCGTAACCAAAGTGCCTATAATAAACTGATGTTTATTTTTGCATCTAAAGACTTTAACCAGGCTTACAGGCGTTTAAAGTATTTACAGCAGTTTGGTACCTACCGCGAGCGGCAGGCCGGTTACATACAGGGGACACAAAAGGAACTGCATGTGAAAATTGTTGAGCTGGATAAGGATAAGAAGCAGAAGAATAACCTGCTTAACGAACAGCAGAAAGAAAAAGAAAACCTGGGCAAGGAAAAAAATAACCAGGTAAAAGTTATTGGCGACCTGAGCAAGCACCAGGGCGAGTTAAAGCAACAGCAAAAGGATATTCAAAAGAAAATCCAGAAAACTAACAGGGAGATAAATATAGCTGTTAGGCGCGAGATAGAGGAGGCAAGGCGCGAGGCCGAAGAAAAAGCTAAAGCTGAGGCAAGGGCTGCAGCGGCTAAAGCCAAAGCAGAGAACCGCGAGGTGGTTGCCCCAACTAAAAAAGCGATTACTAAAACATCTACCACCAGCGAGGTGTTGAACGCTACACCGGAAGCCGCTAAATTGAGTAACGACTTTTTGGGTAACCGCGGGCGTTTACCATGGCCGGTAGCCAATGGCCAGCTGGTACACGGTTTTGGAACTTATACTGATAGTGAAGGCATCCGTAACGATAACTCAGGGTACGAGATCCGCACCGGGAACGGGGCAGCAGTAAGGGCCGTGTTTGATGGCGAGATAACCAAGGTGGTTGATGTAAGCGGTACTTACCTGGTAATTATAAGGCATGGTGAGTATTTTACGGCTTATTCAAACCTTCGGTCGGTATCGGTGTCAAAAGGGCAAAAGGTTAGTACTAAGCAAAGTATTGGGTCGGTAGCTACTGATCCTTCCAGCGGGGATACTACTGTCATATTTGCGTTATATAAAGGCACAAACGTGGTAGATCCTAAACAATGGCTGGCGCCAAATTAAGAAGTAAACATTATAGTGTTGTAAATGTTTATATTTGTAACTTTAATAAGAATTAGGAAATGTTAAGTTCAGTTTTTTTATTTTTAAATATAGGTAGCGGGGAGATGATCCTGATAGTTTTTGCAGCACTGATGTTATTCGGCGGCGAAAAATTACCTGAGCTTGCACGTGGTTTGGGTAAAGGCATCCGCGATTTTAAGGATGCGTCTGACGATGTTAAACGTGAGATAAATAACCAGATAAATAACTACGACGCTAAGAAACCTGAGCCTAAACAGCTTGTTGAAGAAAATAAAGAAGAAGTAACTGAAACTGAACCCGCAGTGCCATCGTATGTGCCAGGTACCATACCTGCATTTGAAGGGCATGCAGCGACTGATGCTATAGATGAGCCAACAGAATTGCAAAATCCTGAAGCACCGGAAACCTACAGCGAACCAACAGAACTGCAGCACCCTATAACAGGGCGCAATAATAACAGCACAATCGACCTTACTAAACATGAGGAAGAAGAGCCGGTTAAGAAAACCATTGAAGAAGAATACAAGTAATAACAAAAATATTTAACATAACATAAAATTTAAAAATCATGGGTGGATTAGGCGCACCAGAAATCATTCTGATCATCATCGCAATATTAATATTGTTCGGTGGTAAAAAAATTCCTGAACTAATGAAAGGATTAGGCAAAGGCGTAAGGGAATTTAAAGACGCACAAAACGGCGAAACCAGCACAAACACTGCTACAGAGGAGAAATCTAAGATCTAATCTTAGCTTTTAATTTGCAGCAGCCATACGGTTGTTTTTAATCTTATAAACTTATCTGTTGAAATAGTTATGCTTCAACGGATAAGTTTTTTATTTTAGGCCCCATGTCTAAAAATTTTTCCTCTTACAAAGAACTCAGGAGAGGGTTACAAAACGGTGAAGTTACAGCTGCAGAACTGATAAATGGTTACCTGCAGCGTATTAATGAATACAGCCGTTTAAACGTTTTTAATGAAGTATTTGAGCAGGATGCGCTTGCATTTGCAAATGATATTGATGCCCGCATAAAAAATGGCACAGCCGGCCGGCTTGCCGGGATGGTTATTGCCATTAAAGATAATATCTGCTATAAAGATCATAAGGTAAGCGCTTCGTCTGCCATTCTCGAAGATTTTACTTCCATCTATTCATCTACCATAGTTGAGCGTTTACTGGCAGAAGATGCCATTATTATAGGCCGCTGCAATTGCGATGAGTTTGCAATGGGCGCCGCTAACGAAAATTCCCACTTTGGCCCGGTAAAAAACTTTGCTGATGAAACCCGGGTTTCCGGTGGTTCGTCTGGTGGTTCGGCTGTGGCAGTACAGGCGGGCATGTGTCATGCTGCAATAGGTACTGATACAGGCGGCTCGGTAAGGCAACCTGCTGCATTTTGCGGGGTGGTTGGGTTTAAGCCAACTTATGGCCGTATCTCCCGGCATGGTATTATTTCTTACGCTTCCTCGTTTGATCAGGTAGGTACGTTAACACAATCTGTTGATGATGCTGCTTTGCTGTTCGAGATTATGGCAGGGGCTGATGAGTTTGATAGCACACTATCACATAAACCGGTTCCGTTGGCGGCAAACCATACTACAGATACCGGCAAAAAGAAAATTGCTTATCTACAGGAAGCCCTGTCAAGCCCCGGCGTTGATGCCGAGGTGAAAGATACGCTGAAGAATTACATAGAAAAATTACAGGCCGACGGGCATACTGTTGAGCCTATCTCTTTTGAATATTTAGAATACCTGGTACCTGCCTATTATATACTGGCCATGGCCGAGGCATCATCCAATCTGGCCCGGTACGATGGCGTGCATTACGGTTACCGCAGCCCCAACGCTACCGACCTGGAATCTACCTACAAACTTTCGCGTTCCGAAGGTTTTGGTAAAGAGGTTAAACGCCGTATTATGCTGGGCACATTTGTACTAAGCGCCGGCTACTACGATGCTTACTACGCCAAGGCCCAAAAGGTGCGCAGGCTGATAAAAGAGCAAACTCAAAAGATATTGCAGGAGTACGATTTTATACTTTGCCCAACCGCTCCCGAGCCTGCTTTCCCGATAGGGAAAAAAGAGAAGGACCCGGTGGTTACCTACCTGCACGATATTTTTACGGTACAGGCATCGTTGGCCGGTTTGCCCGCAATATCGCTCCCTACAGGCAATAACAGTAAGGGTTTACCGTTAGGATTGCAATTATTAGCCGGCGGTTTTGCCGAGCAGGAACTGTTAAATTTTTCCGAATATTTCTTGCAGTTATAGTTAAATTATATATTAGTAAATAATTGCAGCGGGTTTATGCCGTTGTTTAACCTAAGATATGAGGAGATTCTGTACGCTTGTTATTTGTGTTTTATTAGTACAAACGGTTAAAGTTAATAAGGCGCTTGCCTTTCAGTCGGCAGGGTACAGGGCAGATACTACCGCGCTGCTGCCCATAAAGGAGGTTGCCGAATCAAAATACCAGAATGTTATTTATAAGCGCCGGCTCGATTCTGTACAGAGAGACGTACCGCTGGATTACAACCAGTTTGTACAGGGCTACATAGATAACTACATGGGCCGCCGCGACGAGATGAGCCGCATCATCGGCCTCTCTAAATATTACTTCCCTATTTACGAGAAAGCGTTCCGCGAAGCAGGCATCCCCGATGAAATCAAATATTTGTCTATTGTAGAATCAGCCCTTAACCCCAATGCGGTTTCGAGGGTGGGGGCGGCTGGTCCCTGGCAGTTCATGAGCGAAACGGCCAAGATCTACAACCTTAAAATGACCGATTATGTTGACGAGCGCCGCGACCCTATTCAGGCGAGCCAGGCTGCTGCCGCCTATTTAAAAGATGCTTACATGCAATTTGGCGACTGGCTGCTGGCCATCGCATCATACAACTGCGGTAAAAGCAACGTGCAGAACGCTATGGAGAGAACAGGCGCAAACGATTACTGGTCTATTCGCCAGTACCTGCCCGCCGAAACGCGCGGCTACGTACCGGCCTACATTGCCATAAGCTATGTAATGAATTATTACCAGAGGCATAATATCTCCCCGCAAAGCGGCGAGTTGCCTTTACAAACCGATACCCTGATGGTAAACAGGTTTGTTCCCATGAGCAGGATAGCCAGCGCCCTCGGTTTAGATCTGAAAGACATGGTGGTGCTCAACCCATCCTACAGGCAACTTATTGTAAACGGGACCTCCGCTGCGCCGCGTAAAATTATTGTGCCCGTATCCCGTAAAGAACGTTTTGCCATTTTAGCGCAGGCTATTGATAATCCTAATATGGTTATCCCGCCATACAGGCCGGTTTATACCCCGCCGCCTGCACCGCCAAAACCCGTTGTGGTGCAAACTGTGGCGCAGGTTAAAACAGTAGCGCCAGCTATTGCATTGGGTAATACACCTGTAGCAACTGCACCAGTGAGTAACCTACCGGCATACCACACTACCGTAAAAGGAGATTCGCTTGGCAGTATAGCTACTAAGTATGGCCTTAGGGTTGAGGACTTAATGCAATGGAATAAACAATTAGGTAATAACAAAAACATCCCCTTGGTGGCCGGCCTTAGCGTTAGCCTGCATAAGGGATAAATGATATTTAGTAAAGGCCCGGTTTGGATGTATTTCTAAACCGGGCCTTTTTTATTAGCAGCTTTCAAGAAAAGTAATTGTAATTTTGGGGGCTTGAATCAGAGAAGATGAATAAACCAAATCGTAAACAGGACGCTTTAGATTACCACTCTAAAGGACGCCCAGGTAAAATACAGGTAGTTCCAACCAAACCTACCAATTCTCAGCGCGATCTTACTTTAGCCTACTCGCCGGGTGTTGCCGAGCCATGCCTGCGCATTGCAGAAAATGTAGAGGATGTATATAAATACACTGCCAAAGGCAACCTGGTAGCCGTTATAAGTAACGGTACGGCGGTGCTTGGCCTGGGCAATATTGGCCCCGAAGCCAGTAAGCCGGTAATGGAGGGTAAAGGCCTTTTGTTTAAGATTTATGCGGATATAGACGTTTTCGACCTGGAGGTGAACGCCCAAAGTGTTGACGACTTTGTGAATATAGTGAAGGCTTTAGAGCCAACCTTCGGAGGTGTAAACCTGGAAGATATTTCGGCACCAACTTGTTTTGAAATAGAGCGCAGGCTGAAAGCCGAAATGAATATCCCGGTAATGCACGATGACCAGCATGGTACGGCCATCATCTCGGGAGCGGCGTTAATGAATGCCTGCGAAATTCAGGGTAAAAAACTGGATAAGATAAAAATGGTGGTGAACGGCGCGGGTGCCGCGGCTGTTTCCTGCTCAAAAATGTACCTGTCGCTGGGGGTAAAGAAAGAGAACCTGGTGATGTTTGATATTAACGGCCTGCTCTCCAACAGCCGTACCGATCTGGACGACATCCGCATGGAGTTCGCCACCGATCGTAAGGATATCACCACCCTGGCTGATGCCATGAAGAATGCCGACGTATTTGTGGGCCTTTCTGCAGGCAATGTGGTTACGCCGGCAATGCTGGTAACCATGGCTAAAAACCCAATTGTGTTTGCCATGGCTAACCCTGAGCCTGAGATATCTTACGACCTGGCTATTGCCGCCCGTAAGGATATCATTATGGCAACCGGCCGTTCAGATTTCCCTAACCAGGTGAATAACGTGCTGGGTTTCCCGTACATTTTCCGTGGCGCGCTGGATGTAAGGGCTACGGCCATTAACGAAGAAATGAAGATTGCCGCGGTAAAGGCCATAGCCGAAATGGCTAAAAAGCCGGTACCAGAAGCGGTTAACTTGGCATACAATATTACCAACCTCAAATTCGGCAGGAATTATATTATCCCTAAGCCGATGGATCAAAGGTTGATCACCGAGGTATCATCAGCAGTTGCAAGGGCAGCTATGGAATCTGGCGTGGCACGCAAGGCCATTACCGATTGGGATGCTTATAACGAAGAGTTGTTATCCCGCCTGGGCACCAACAATAAGCTGATGCGCGATATTACCAATAAGGCCAAAGAAAGCCCTAAACGCGTGGTGTTTGCCGAGGCTGATACATATAAGATACTGCGTGCTGCACAAATTGTGAAGGACGAAGGTATTGCAACACCTATCCTGTTAGGTAATATCGAGAAGATCAAAAAGATCATGCGCGATAACGAGCTGGATCTGGGTGATGTAGAGATCATTGATACCCGCGACGACTGCTCACGTTCTCATGATTTTGCCGAATACCTGTTTAAAAAACGCCAGCGCCGTGGTATCACTATGCTGGAAGCGCGTAAACTGATAGTCGACCGTAATTATTACGGTGCCTGCATGGTGCAATTCGGCGAGGCCGATGCGCTGATCTCCGGCTTAACCAAAAACTACGTAGATACCATTAAACCGGCCCTGCAAATCATCGGTACCGATGAAGGTGTAAGCCGTGTGGCGGGTATGTATCTTATGATTACACAAAAAGGGCCTGTGTTTTTTGGAGATACCACCGTTAATATTAACCCAAGCGTGCAGGAACTTGTGGATATTACCGTACTGATAGAAAAGGCAGTATCCTACTTTATTCCGCAGCCGCGTGTGGCCCTGTTATCGTACTCTAACTTTGGTTCTAATAAAGGCGAAATTCCTGAAAAAACCAGCGAGGCGGTGCGTATATTGCATGAGAAATATCCTAATATGATAGTGGATGGTGAAATGCAGGCCAACTTTGCATTAAACCCGGAACTGCTGAAAGATAATTTTGGATTTTCTACGCTGAACGGTAAGCCGGCTAACACGCTGATCTTCCCGGGTTTGGCATCTGGTAATATTGCTTACAAGTTGCTGCAGGAAATTGGTGGTGCTGAGGCTGTTGGCCCTATTTTGTTAGGGTTGAAAAAACCAGTGCACGTACTGCAGTTAGGCAGCTCGGTAAGAGAAATTGTGAACATGGTTACCATTGCGGTAGTTGATGCGCAGGAAAAAAGTAATTCAAAAAATAAAGCGTCGAAAGCACGTAAAGCCAAATAGGGTATGTACGATTATATTAGCGGTAAGTTAGCTTTTAAAAGCCCGGCGCATGTTGTAATTGATGCCGGCGGTGTTGGCTATCATATCAACATATCGTTAAATACTTTTTCTCACATTGGCGATACTGAAAGGTGCAAATTGTACGTTTGGTTGCATGTAAAAGAAGATGCGCACACGCTTTACGGTTTTGCCGAAGAGGGTGAGCGCAGGCTTTTTCTTCACCTCGTTTCTATTTCGGGCATCGGCCCGAATACAGGCCGTATGATGCTGTCCTCTATCACCCCCGCAGAGATTCAGGCAGCCATTGTACAGGGGAACGTGGCGTTGATCCAGAGGATTAAGGGCATCGGCCCGAAATCGGCACAGAGAATTATTTTAGAGTTGCAGGATAAGTTGAAAAAAGAGGGACCGGATACCCTTACAACCATGCCTGCACTTAAAACAGTTAAGGATGAAGCGCTCTCGGCTCTTATAATGCTTGGCTTTGCACGTAACGCGGCAGAGAAGGTTTTAGAGCAGGAGATCAATAAAAATACAGGAGTGTTAACTGTAGAACAGTTAATTAAATTTGCGTTAAAAAGCTTATAATTACCTAAATTATCACCACTTGATAAAAAATTTTACTTGTAAACTATTTATAGGTATACTTTTTTTATCCGCTTTTTGCGGAACGGGGAAACTGTTTGCGCAAACCATCCCCGGCCAATCAACCATACAGCGCCCGCCAAGTCAGCAAACCGGTACACAGCCGCAAAACGGGCAGCAAATTAACCAGCCGCAAAACCAGCAGAGGCCTGCTCAGCAGCAAACACAAACCACTGCCCCGGTTGATACTACCCGCCCGCGCAACACTGCGCCGCTTAGCAACGCGCCCAAACTCACTAAAATTCGTAACCAAAGGTTAAGAGAGGGGATCTTTGATGTAGATCCTCCGGGATTGGTGCGCACAATTGAATACGACCCTTTATTGAACAAGTATGTTTTGTACGAAAAGGTGGGTAACCTTTTGTACCGCCCGCCTTTGTATCTCACGTTTGCCGAGTATTTAAAGCTGCAGCAAAAAGGTGTACAGCGCGAATATTATAAACAACTGGCTGATAATTATGCATACGAATCACAGCAGGAAGGTTTCATCCCGCAAATAAAAGTGCGGAGCAAAACGTTCGAAC
>Ga0247812_10000109_pt1 | contig 112317 bp, 108 predicted proteins | sample UWRJL149409B1_FD_178011 | JGI IMG/M metagenome (GOLD analysis project Ga0247812, IMG submission 178011) | Plant litter microbial communities from Arlington Agricultural Research Station in Wisconsin, United States - UWRJ-L149-409B-1 | ecosystem: Environmental > Terrestrial > Plant litter >... | reverse complement strand
GCAGGTTGTTCTTGCTGCTCAGATGGGCCAGGACCAGGTGTTGCAGGCCTTGCCAGCCCAACTCGGACACCAGGAATGCCGCCTGGTGGTTGTTCAAATGTCCCAATTCCCCGCCTACCCGCTGCTTGAGAAAGTACGGGTAGTGACCGCGAGCCAGCATGTCACGGCAATGGTTGGACTCGATCATCAACGCATCGAGGTCCCGATAGCCGTCCAGCACTTTGTTGCAGTATGAGCCCAGGTCGGTCAACAGGCCGAAGCGCCGCTCACCATCGCTGAAGACGTACTGCGTCGGCTCCTGTGCATCGTGGGCCACGGCAATGACGCCGATGTTCAGAGCGCCGATCTGCAGTTGCTCGCCGCCAGCCAGAAGGCCCGCAGGTTCAATCGGTTTGCGCATCCCGCGCAGGGTGCCGCGACTGAGGTAGACAGGCAGATTGTAACGCCGAGACAGTAAACCCACGCCATGCACGTGGTCGGCATGTTCGTGGGTTACGAGTATCGCGCTCAGTTGCGCCGGGTTTACACCCAGGCGCAACAGGCGTTTTTCGGTTTCCCGAAGAGAGAAACCACAATCCACCAGCACATACGTGTCAGCGCTGGCGATCAGCGTGCCGTTCCCTTGGCTACCGCTGCCGAGAACGGCAAAACGCATGTGATCAGCCCAAGTTGTCCTGAATAACGCTCAACACTTTGCGCGCAACCTCTGCAGGCGCGACGGTGTTGATGTTCTTCTCGACGGTGACCTGGACGTTCTCGCCAACCTTGCTCAGGCGAACCTGATAACGCTCGGCACGGGCTTCAACTTCTTCCTTGCTCGGCGCACTGCCAAACAGGCTGCTGAAGAAGCCAGGCTTGTCGTCCTTCTTCTCGGCCTTTTCAGACAAGTTGATGTAGTACAGGCCCAGGCTGCGGTTGATGTCTTCAACGCGCCATTCGCCCTGTTCCAGCGCACGGCCGACGCTCGACCAGGCGCGATCCAGGTCAGGACCCACGTTCAGTACCGGGTTGCCGCTACCGTCTTCGCTCAGGCTGACGCGGTTAGGGGTATCGAAATCACGGGAGGCCAGCATGGAGACGGAGCCGCCCTTCTCGGAAATGCGGCTCATGCTCGCGAGCATGTCATCTACCAGAGCAGCGTCCAGCCCGGTGTTGACCGAACGGTTAGGGAAGTCTACGTCTGCGGTGCTGCCAGCAGGACGTTCGGCACTCACCACGTAGATTTCACTGGTGTTGCGCTGCACGCCTGGCTCGATGCGCACCCGCACGCGGGTTTCGCTGTCAGTGCTGACACCGGCGGCGCTCAGGCGCTTGGCCATGGCGGCGGACAGTTCGTCGGAGTGCTGCCAGGTGGTGGTGAATTCACCGGTTTGCGGGCGCTGTTCGTCCAGACGGAAACCGTTGTCCTGGAAGAATTGCACCGCCACTGGCCAAGCTTCGGCCGGTGGGTTCTGGGCAACGATCCAGCGCGTATCACCGCTCTTCTGCAGCGAGTAGGCGCTGGCATCAGCCGAGGCCGTCAGCGGTTGCGGGCGAGGAACGATGTATTCACCTTTGACGGTGTCATCTGCCACGTTGCGCGGGATCGGCAAGAGCGGATCCAGACGTTTGGCGGTGGTGACATCCGGCGGCAATTGCATCGGTGCAGTCTGTTGCGCTTCGAGGTAATCGCTACCACGGTCACGGAAATAACCTTCCGGGCCCCAGACCCATCCGCAGCCACTGGTGCTGGAGATGATCAAGGCAAGTGCGGAAAGTCCGGCCAATCGCTTCATGCGTAGTGCTTCCTCAATTAAACCAGGACGCCGGACTGGCGCATGGCCTGCCGCAGCGGTTCGTGACAGGCAGTGCTGAGCCAGGTGAGCGGCAGACGGATACCGTCCGGCATCAAGCCCATTTCATGCAGTGCCCATTTCACGGGAATAGGGTTGGATTCGATAAACAGCGCTTTATTGAGCGGCATCAGCTTTTCATGGATCGCACGGGCCGTGACGGCATCGCCTTTCAAGGCGGCGTTGCACAGGTCGGCCATGTCACGCGGGGCAACGTTGGCAGTAACGGAAATATTGCCCTTGCCGCCCAGCAGGATCAGCTCGACAGCCGTAGGATCGTCACCCGAAATCACCAGGAAGTCGTCGCTCACGCCGTCGATGATGGCTTTGGCACGCTTCAGGTCGCCGGTGGCTTCCTTGATACCGATGATGTTTTTCACGGTCGACAGGCGGATCACCGTCTCGGTCAGCATGTCGCATGCCGTGCGGCCTGGCACGTTGTACAGGATCTGCGGAATGTCGACGGCTTCGGCGATGGCTTTGAAGTGCTGGTACAGGCCTTCCTGGGTCGGCTTGTTGTAATACGGCGTCACCAGCAGGCAGGCATCGGCACCGGCAGACTTCGCATTGCTGGTCAGCTCGATGGCTTCGCGCGTGGAGTTGGCACCTGTGCCGGCGATCACCGGGATGCGCCCCGCAACCTGCTTCACCACGAAGCGAATCACTTCGATGTGCTCGTTCACGTCGAGGGTGGCCGATTCACCTGTAGTACCGACCGCCACGATGGCGTGGGTGCCGTTTTGCAGGTGAAAGTCCACCAGTTTGCTCAGGCTGTCCCAGTCGAGACGACCCTGTGCATCCATGGGTGTGACCAGTGCCACCATACTGCCCGCAATCATGCAACCGCTCCTGCCGGAAAAAGAGAGCGGTAATGGTACTGGCGCCAAGATGCTTGTACAAGCGAAGTACTGCGCTGCTGCCATTCCCCTTGGCGCTGCTTTTCGCTACCCTTCAGACTTTGATCGGTACTGATAAGCTCGTACGCCGTGTTTCAGCCTCCTTTTTCGGCATCACAAGCCCCGATCCAGCGTTGCCACCCTTCGCTCTTGCCACACTGGAGCACGTTGCAACCTGCCACTCGGGTTTTCTGAATTCGCATCCGCAGGCCCGTTTCCGGTAACAAGAGCCCATCGAAGTATCGACCGCTCATCGCTTTAGGAATGCTGCATGTCCACCCCCACAGTTCGCGAACAATTCCTTGTCATCAGTGCCCTCGGCGCCAACCCTATGGAGCTGACTAACGTCCTGTGCCGCGCCAGCCATGAAAATCGCTGCGCCGTGGTCACCTCTCGCCTGACGCGTCATGGCGAATGCAGCGCGTTGGTCCTCGAGATTTCCGGCAGCTGGGACGCCCTGGCGCGCCTGGAAGGCAGCCTGCCGAGCCTGGCCAAGAAGCACGCTTTCACCGTCAACGTGGTGCGCAGTGCGGCCCTGGAGAATCGTCCCCAGGCCCTGCCGTACGTCGCCTATGTCAGCTCGGCCTATCGCTCGGACATCATCAACGAGCTGTGCCAGTTCTTCATGGACCACAACGTCGAGCTGGAAAACCTGACCTGCGACACCTATCAAGCCCCTCAAACCGGCGGCACCATGCTCAATGCCACGTTTACCGTGACGTTGCCTGCCGGCGTGCAGATCAGCTGGTTGCGCGATCAGTTCCTGGATTTTGCCGACGCGCTGAACCTGGATGCCCTGATCGAACCGTGGCGCCCACAAAACCCAATGTAAGGAAGCTTTTCATGGCCGTTGCCATCGACCAACCGGTTGCCGACTTCGAAGCGCCTGCCACTAGCGGGCAGACCGTCAGCCTCGCCAGTCTCAAAGGCAAGCAGGTGGTGATCTACTTCTATCCGAAGGACAGCACGCCGGGTTGCACGACTCAGGGTCAAGGTTTTCGTGATCAGCTTGACGCGTTCAAGGCTGCCAACACTGAAGTGTTCGGCGTGTCCCGTGACAGCCTCAAATCCCATGAAAACTTCAAGGCCAAGCAAGCGTTCAACTTCGAGCTGATCAGCGACAAGGAAGAAGCCCTTTGCCAGCTGTTCGATGTGATCAAGCTGAAGAAGCTGTATGGCAAGGAATACATGGGTGTTGATCGCAGCACGTTCCTGATCGACAAGGATGGCGTGCTGCGTCAGGAATGGCGTGGCGTGAAAGTGCCGGGGCATGTGGACGCTGTTTTGGCGGCAGCTCAGGCGCTGAACAAGGGCTGAGTTTTGTGGCGTCCATCAGGGCGCCATCGCGGGCAAGCCTTGCTCCCACTGTTGACCGCGTTGGTCATTCAGACGCGAATCAATGTGGGAGCCACGGTGCGACGATTCGACCTGCTCGCGATGAGGCCCTCAGTTTCATTTACCGTTAAAGCAGCGGCGCCACCACCGGCTCCTTCCGAGGCCAGGCATCCAGCACAGCCTTGAACAGCGTCGCGAGCGGTATCGCAAAGAACACGCCCCAAAATCCCCACAGCCCGCCGAACAACAGCACCGCGCAAATGATTGCCACCGGGTGCAGGTTCACGGCTTCCGAGAACAGCAGCGGCACCAGTACGTTGCCGTCCAGGACCTGGATAATTCCGTAGACCGCCATCAAATAGATGAACTGATCGCTCCAGCCCCACTGGAACAGCGCAATCAGCAGTACCGGCACGGTCACCACCACAGCGCCAACGTACGGCACGACCACCGACACACCCACCAACAGCGCGAGCAACGCCGCATAGTTGAGCCCCAGAACGACGAAGCCGATGTAGGTCACGCCGCCGCAGATGAAGATCTCGATCACCTTGCCGCGAATGTAGTTGGCGATCTGCCGGTTCATTTCATGGGCGACACGAGTGATGAGCGCTCGCTCGCGAGGCAGATAGCCGCGCACCCACTGACCGATCATTTCCCGGTCCTTGAGAAAGAAGAACACCAGGATCGGCACCAGCACCAGGTAAATCATGATGTTCACCAGCAGCGGCAAGCTCGACAGGGAGAACGTCAGCGCCCACTGGCCGAAATTGCCGATCTCGCCTCGCGCCACTTCGATGGCCCGCAGCACTTGCTCATCGGATACCAGATGCGGGTAGCGCTCCGGCAGCAGCAATAGCAACGACTGCCATTTCGCTAGCATGCCCGGAAGCTCGTTGAACAGTGTGATCAGCTGATGCCAGAGCAACGGCAACACCACCACGATGAACACCAGCAACACACCCATGAACAGCGCGAACACCAATCCCACTGCCGCTCCACCTGGCACGCGCAAGCGTTCGAGGGTTACCACCAACCCTTGCATCAGGTACGCCAGCACCATGCCGGCCAGCACTGGCGCGAGCATGCCGCCCAGGGTCAATACAGCGGTGAACGCCAGAAACAGCAGGACCGCTAACACCACCGCTTCTTCGTCGGAAAAATAGCGCTGGATCCAGTCGCGTAACACTTTGAACATCAAAAATCCTTAGAAACGAACGCTGCGGTTTTCAGGCTTTTTTCAACCAGTAGCGGTATACACCTGCTTCATCTTCCTCGCGAAGCAGCGTATGACCGGCCAAACGAGCAAAGGTGCGGAAGTCGCGCTGTGAACCCGCGTCCGTGGCGATCACCTTGAGTACCGCGCCGCTGGCCATGCGATTGAGTTCCAGCTTGGCCTTGAGCAGTGGTAACGGGCAATTCAAGCCACTGGCGTCCAGTTCGGCATCATGGGCTACAGCGTCGGTCATTGCGTCACTCCGGGTCAGGCGATTGAGCGGGTTAGAATATCTGGTCCGAAGCGAAGTGTCCGGCTACAGTAAGGTCTTTGTCGACTAAGGCTTTGTGCATGACTTTTTTGCGCCCTACCCTGCTGACGCTCGCTTGCCTGCTCGCCTCCCCGGGCTTCGCCGACGACCTGCCGTCACTTGGCGACGCCAGTTCTGCCATCGTCTCGCCGCAACAGGAATACCAACTGGGCCGCGCCTGGCTTGCCCTGTTGCGCAGCCAGGTCTCGCAGCTCAACGATCCACAGCTCAAAGACTACGTCGAATCCAGCGTTTACCGGTTGGTCGAAACCAGCCAGGTCAATGACCGGCGCCTGGAGTTCATCCTGATCAACAGCCCGCAGCTCAACGCCTTTGCGGCGCCGGGCGGGATCGTTGGGGTCAACGGCGGTTTGTTCCTTAATGCCCAGACCGAAGGCGAATATGCCTCGGTACTCGCTCACGAATTGGCTCACTTGTCCCAACGCCACTTTGCTCGCGGTGTTGAAGCGCAACAACGCATGCAGGTGCCGATGATGGCCGCGTTGCTGGCCGGGATCGTGATTGCTGCGGCAGGCGCCGGCGATGCCGGTATCGCGGCGATTGCCGGCACGCAGGCAGCGGCGATCCAGGAGCAGCGGCGCTTCTCCCGCCAGAATGAACAGGAAGCCGACCGCATTGGCATCCTCAACCTAGAAAAAGCCGGTTATGACCCGCGCTCGATGCCGAGCATGTTCGAACGCCTGGGGCGCCAGTATCGTTTCGACGCCAAACCACCGGAATTCCTGCTGACTCACCCGGTCACCGAATCGCGTATTGCCGACACCCGAAACCGTGCGGAACAGGCCAAGCACGGCGGTATAGAAGACACCCTGCGTTATCAGTTGATTCGTGCACGGGTTCAACTGATCTACGAAGAAACACCGGGGCTTGGCGCGAAACGCTTCAGGGCCCAGCTTGATGAGAACCCGAAAAACGATGTCGCGCGCTATGGTTTGGCAATCGCCCAGATCAAGGGTGGCCAGCTGAATGAAGCGCGGGAGAGTCTCAAGCTGCTGCTGGATAAGGCGCCGAACGAGATCATCTACAACCTGGCGCAGGTGGACCTGGACATCACTAACAATCGCCTGGCGGACGCTCAGTCGCGCGTTGACCGCATGCTGACTCAGTACCCCGGCAACTATCCGCTGAACCAGGTGCGTGTCGACCTGTTGCTGAAACAGAATCGCGCCGCCGATGCTGAAAAAGCCCTTGAAGGCCTGCTTAAATCGCGCCCGGATGATCCGGACGTGTGGTATCAGGTAGCCGAGACGCGTGGCTTGTCTGGCAACATCATCGGTCTTCATCAGGCACGCGCTGAATATTTTGCCCTCGTGGGCGACTACCGTCAGGCCATCCAGCAGCTGGACTTTGCCAAACGCAAGGCCGGCAGCAACTTCCCGCTGTCGTCACGCATCGACGCTCGACAACGCGAGCTGATGGAGCAAGAGCGTATGGTCAAAGACATGATGGGCTGAGCAGATTCAGCAGCGGTTTCAGAGATTACCGGACACAAAAAAACCGCCTCTTTCGAGGCGGTTTTTTATTTAACCAACAACCGGTTTATTCAGCCAGTTTGAAGGTAATGAAGCTCGCGCGACCTTGACGCAAGACTCGCATCGACACCGAGCGATTCTTCGGCAATGCCTTGGCGATCTCAGTGAACTCCTTGGTGGAACCAATCGCCTGATTGTTCAGGTGAGTGATCACATCATTAGGCTGCAGGCCGATCAGGGAGGCAGGACCGTCCTGGACTTCCTTGATGACTACGCCGCCTTTGAGATCAAACGTCTTCTTCTGTTCATCGGTCAGCTCGGCCACCGAAACACCCAGGCGATTGCTGCTGCGTTCGACACCCGATTTCGGCAAGGCATCCAGCTCTTTGCCTTCTTCCGGAATGGCGCCAACGGTCAGCTCGACATTCTGACGCTTACCGTCACGAATCACTTCAAGCTTGGCCTTGGAGCCCGCTTTCAACGCGCCGACCAGGTGTGGCAAATCGGCAGACATGACGATCGGCTGACCGTTCATGCTGAGGATCACGTCACCGACTCGCAAGTCACCCTTGGCAGCCGGGCCATCGTCCTGGATCTGCGCGACCAGTGCACCGGCCGGTTTATCAAGACCGAACGACTCGGCCAGGTCCTTGTTGACTTCCTGAATCACTACACCCAACCAGCCGCGGCTGACTTTGCCACCGCTTTTCAACTGATTGGACACATCCATGGCCACGTCGATCGGGATTGCAAACGACACGCCCATGAAGCCGCCGGAGCGAGTGTAGATCTGCGAGTTGATACCCACGACTTCGCCATTCAGGTTGAAGAGCGGACCACCCGAGTTACCCGGGTTGATCGGCACGTCAGTCTGGATGAACGGCACGTAGTTTTCGTTCGGTAGGCTACGACCGATGGCGCTGACAATACCTTGCGTCACCGTGTGGTCAAAACCGAAAGGCGAGCCGATGGCCACCACCCATTGGCCAGCTTTCAGGTCCTGGGATTTGCCGAGCTTGAGTACTGGCAGATCCTTGCCTTCGATTTTCAGCAGCGCCACGTCAGAACGTGGATCGGTGCCGATCAGCTTGGCCTTCAATTCACTGCGGTCGGCGAGACGGACGAGAATTTCGTCGGCATCGGCAATTACGTGGTTGTTGGTGAGGATGTAGCCATCAGACGAGATGATGAAACCAGACCCCAGAGATTGGGCTTGCTGGCGATCACCCCGTGGTGAACGCGGCGTGCGGGGTTGAGGCATACCGCGCTCAAAGAACTCGCGCAACATCGGCGGCAAGCCTTCAAGGTCGGGCATATCCTCGCTGGACACTTTACGGTCCGGCAGTTTCTGCGTGGTACTGATGTTCACAACGGCGGGCGAGGCTTGCTCGACCAGTTGCGTGAAGTCAGGCAATTCGACCGCCTGGACAGCAACTGCCTGACCGAGCACCAGCACGGTAGCGAAGATGGAAAGGTAAGACTTCAAGCGTGGTATCGACATACGGCTCCCGTTACGACGAGCATGGTTAAGCGATATGGAGCAAGGAACACCGGGAACGATACGCCGGTATTTTTGTTCCGGGAACAACAAACAAGGCCAGAGCCGAGAGGCCCTGACCTATAAAAAACTTTGGGGGTATTTGCAAATTGAAATGCTCACCAAACATTTCGATATCGGCTCACTACTTGGTTGCAGTGGCGTCGGTGCGCATGGACAGCGCGATCCGTTCTGCGGTGCCGATTGGAATTTCACCGACTACGGTCACCATCATTTCGCCTTGAGGGGTGGTCAAGCGCCGAGAAACGGCAACGGTCGGCCCCAGCTGGGTGCGCGTATCGGTGACAGTTGCACCGTTCAACGGCTCGAGAAACACCGAGAAACGAGCAAGCCCATCGTCGTACAGCAAGCTGTTGACCTGGGTTTTGGTTTCAGGATCTTTGCGGGCACTACTGCTTGTCAATTCGAAGCCCGGAGGCAACCAGTCCGAATGCCAGGATTGGGTCACTTTGGCAGCCGAAGCCTTGTCACTGTCCAAGTTAACGGTCTTGCAATCAGCCCCTGCACGCAAGTCGCTGTCAGAGGGAACATCTGCAGTGTTCAGTTGGGTGAACTGGAAACGCTCCAGCAACTGGCCCTTGTCGTTCAATAACAACGATTTAAGCGGCAGGCCGGTTTCTTTATCCAGATGCAGTTCAAAACCATATCGATGCTGATCACGCGGCGTCAGTGAAACGATCACTGCCGGACGCCCAGCCACACGCGATTTGCCGATGACGGCAAGGTCATACCAATTCTTGAGCTTTTGAGGATCGAGTGCACGCGCGGTGGAATTGGGAGAATCTCCAAGCCCCGCAATCAGGGTGCCGCTGACGCATTGAGTATGTCCATCAACGCGCACGACTTCCTGAGCCGAACCGTCGAGCTGCAGTAAACGCTCGCGGACCTTGCCATCCTGGACGCGGTGCCAGATGTTGTGGGTAGAAAAACTACCGTTACGCTCGTAAACGAAAGTACCGTAAAAGCTTTGCTGTTGCTCAGCTTGGCCCAGGCGGGTCAACCAGTCCTGGGCTTCATCGGCATGGGCTGGAACAACGAACCAGCCACTGAGCAGAAGCGTAAGTAGAGGTATGGCGCGCATGATCCTCCTTAACGGTTTTCCAGGCTTGCTGCACGAGCATACGGCAGTGCACTTTCAGTGCCTTTCAATGCAGCCTGTTGAGCGTGTTGGCGCAGATAGCTTGGCAGACGCTGATCGTGCCAGCCTGGCTGACCTTGCAGAACGCCATTGGCCATTGGGCCAGTTGCTTCCGAACTCTCACTATAGCCTGCCAAGACAGCTGGACCCTTGACCTGAGGAACGGCCAACGTCGGCTGGTTGGATTGCTGAGCCAGTTCAACACCAGCAATTTCGTCCTGGTTATACAGGCGAACACCGGCCAATACGGCAACAGTCACGGATGCAGCAACTGCCAGGCGACCCAGGCTACGCCAAGGACCGCGGGTTGCTTTTACCGGTACGGTTTCGTCAGCCAGAGCTGCCGAGACGGCCGCCGCGATATCCAGGCGTGGAAGCAGCAGGTCCTTGTGCATGACTGCCCGAGCGATTTGATAACGAGCCCAGGTTTCACGGGTCTCAACATCGTCGAAGGCATTTAATACCCGACGCAATTCCAGTTCGTCCGCTTCGTTATCCATCACTGCGGACAGCGATTCCTGCAGGGCTTCACGACTCATGGCGTTCCTCTCTTGGCTATCGCCGCTGTCTTTAGTTTTCCTGCAACAACGGCTGCAGGGCTTTATCGATGGCTTCCCGAGCGCGGAAAATCCGGGAGCGCACGGTACCCACCGGACATTGCATGACTGCCGCAATGTCCTCGTAACTCAGACCATCGAATTCACGTAAAGTTAAGGCCGTACGCAAATCTTCTGGAAGTTGCTGAATGGTTCGATGGACGGTGCCTTCGATCTCATCCCGCAGCAACGCACGTTCTGGTGACTCGAGATCCTTGAGGCCATGATCGCCATCGTAGAACTCTGCATCCTCGGAACTTACATCGCTATCCGGCGGCCGGCGGCCGCGTGAAACCAGATAGTTCTTCGCCGTGTTGATGGCGATGCGGTAAAGCCACGTGTAAAACGCGCTGTCTCCGCGAAAATTTCCAAGTGCGCGGTAAGCCTTGATAAAGGCTTCCTGTGCCACATCCTGGGCTTCATGGGTGTCGTGCACGAAACGCACGATCAACCCGAGAATTTTGTGCTGGTACTTCAGCACTAACAGATCGAAAGCGCGCTTGTCGCCGCGTTGAACGCGCTCGACCAGCTGCTGATCCTCTTCCTGGGTTAGCATGAACACTCCTCGATAAGCTCGGAGGAGGCTTGCATAACTAAACGACCAGACTTGCAAACATAGACTCGGGCTTTTCGCAAAAGTTCTCCCCTCCAGGCAAGTTTCCTGCGGGCTCTGATTTGGCACGCACGAAAAGCGCAGCGCGGGCTAGCCCGGCTGCGCGAATAGTCTTTTCATCGGATTCGTCGGCAAGGATCCAGCCACAGATCCCGCGTTGAAGCCGACACTGTCCCTTGATTCGGGCAACGGTCTATTGATCTTGGCCCTTTGGCAAAAGTTCCAAATATTTATAGCCGTGCGAACCGACATTGTGCGGATATGAACAGAAAAAGACTGTTAAATCCACGATACAGTCCTGTTGTCGCCGAACCGGCCAAAAAAACATCCGACGAAGCGTCCGATAAATTCCGTCACAGTAGTTTCACAATGCCATATAGGCTCGGCTATTGTGCCGCTCCCCCTCTCTATATACTAGTGGGCTGTGTGGCTGCCTTGACTCGCCGTTGCGGGAGTTTTGCGCCAACCCCGACCCGGGTCGCATTGAGCGGAATCCTGAAATGAGCCAACAGTTTCAACACGATGTTCTGGTAATTGGCAGCGGCGCTGCCGGTTTGAGCCTTGCGCTGACCTTGCCCGGTCATCTGCGCATCGCCGTTCTGAGCAAAGGCGACCTCGCCAATGGCTCGACGTTCTGGGCCCAGGGAGGTGTTGCTGCCGTCCTGGATGACACCGACACCGTTGAGTCTCACGTCGACGACACGCTCAATGCCGGTGGTGGCCTGTGCCACGAAGACGCCGTACGCTTTACCGTCGAGCACAGTAAAGAAGCCATTCAGTGGCTGATCGACCAGGGCGTACCCTTTACCCGTGACGAACAATCCGGTACCGAAGACGGTGGATTCGAATTCCACCTGACTCGCGAAGGCGGGCACAGTCATCGACGCATCATCCATGCAGCCGATGCCACCGGCGCCGCAATTTTCAGAACCTTGCTCGATAAAGCCAGGCAACGACCCAACATCGAACTGCTGGAGCAGCGGGTTGCAGTCGACCTGATCACCGAGAAACGTCTGGGCCTGGAAGGCGATCGCTGCCTCGGCGCCTATGTCCTCAATCGCAGCACTGGCGAAGTCGATACCTACGGCGCCCGCTTTGTGATTCTCGCGTCGGGCGGCGCTGCCAAGGTCTACCTCTATACCAGCAACCCCGACGGCGCCTGCGGCGACGGTATTGCCATGGCCTGGCGTTCCGGCTGCCGGGTGGCGAACCTGGAATTCAACCAGTTCCACCCCACCTGCCTGTATCACCCTCAAGCCAAGAGTTTCCTGATCACCGAAGCCCTTCGCGGTGAAGGTGCGCACCTGAAACTCCCTAATGGCGAACGCTTCATGCACCGCTTCGACCCCCGAGGCGAGCTGGCACCGCGGGACATCGTCGCCCGGGCCATCGACCATGAAATGAAGCGTTTGGGTGTTGACTGCGTCTACCTGGACATCAGTCACAAGCCCGAGTCGTTCATCAAGACGCACTTCCCGACGGTCTATGAACGCTGCCTCGAATTTTCCATCGACATTACCAAACAGCCGATTCCAGTGGTGCCGGCCGCGCACTACACCTGCGGCGGCGTGATGGTCGATCAAAACGGCCGCACCGACGTGCCCGGCCTGTACGCCATCGGCGAAACCAGCTTTACCGGCCTGCACGGCGCCAATCGCATGGCCAGCAATTCGTTGCTGGAGTGTTTTGTGTACGCGCGGTCGGCTGCGGCAGACATTCTTGAACAGCTGCCCGCCGTATCGATCCCGATCGCCCTGCCCGTCTGGGATGCGAGCCAGGTCACCGACTCCGATGAAGACGTGATCATTGCGCACAACTGGGATGAATTACGGCGGTTCATGTGGGACTACGTCGGCATCGTGCGCACGAATAAACGCTTGCAGCGAGCGCAACACCGCGTGCGCCTGCTGCTCGATGAAATCGACGAGTTCTACAGCAACTACAAGGTCAGCCGGGATTTGATCGAACTGCGCAACCTGGCCCAAGTGGCCGAGCTGATGATCTGCTCGGCGATGGAACGCAAGGAAAGCCGCGGCCTGCATTACACGCTCGACTACCCGAACATGCTGCCGGTCGCCCTGGACACTATTCTGGTGCCGCCCACCTACGCCGACTGAACCTGAGCCGAACCCGCAGGCGTCGGTGCACATCCGCCGCCTGCGAATCCCGGGGCACACAGACCGACCGCACGCGCCGCTCCCCCCTCAGGCGAAAACGCAGCACCACTATCAATGGCAATGCCAGGCTGTCCGGCCGTAGCTGTACCGACTGCCAACCCGCCGCTTGATTCCATAACTGCCAGCCGTCGGCGTCACGCCGCAAACCGCGAAAAGCCTGGGGATGACCGAGCAGAATTTGCCGAGGCAGCACCCATGCGCCATGTATCAGACAGGCAAAAGCGCCGAGCAGACTTGCCCAGAGGGGAATTAAAAGCAGGAATAGCGAAACCAGCGCGAGCAGCTGGGCGATCAGATAAGCCGCCAGCAACTGCCGTGAGGCATGCCAGCGGCATTCAAACGAATTACTTGGGCTGGACACGATCCAGAATCATGCGAACCATGCGCTGAAGCTCCGGATCTTCCGATTCGGCCCGCTCCATGAACCAGCCGAACATGTCCTGATCTTCACACTCCAGCAGCCTGACGTAGCAGTCGCGATCAACCTGGTTCAAGTGCGGATAAACTTCCTTTACGAAAGGCACCAGCAACACGTCAAGTTCAAGCATGCCGCGGCGGCTGTGCCAGTAGAGGCGATTCAGTTCAACATTTTCGACCATGGAGCGCTCCTCAAATAGGCCGCAAGTATACAGCCCCCTGTCCAGGCGAACAGTCGGCTTTGGTCGGTCAATACGCTGCTTTTGTGAACTACCCATTTCAAGAGCGCGCCCTTATGATGTCCCCCAGACTCTTTACCCTGCGATGACCCATGGCCGATTCCGCTTTTTTCTGCACCCTGTCCCACGAAGGCGTTCTCGCGGTTCGAGGCGCGGACGCCAGCAAATTCCTGCAAGGCCAATTGACCTGCAACCTCAATTACCTGAGTGACACCCAAGCCAGCCTTGGCGCCCGTTGTACCCAGAAAGGCCGCATGCAGTCGAGCTTCCGCATCCTGCTCGAAGGTGACGGCGTTCTACTGGCGATGGCGACAGAGCTGTTGGAGCCGCAACTGGCGGATCTGAAAAAATATGCGGTGTTTTCCAAATCAAAGCTGACCGATGAAAGCCACGCCTGGGTTCGTTTCGGTGTTGATCATGGCGATGACGCACTGACCGGTCTGGGCCTCGCCTTGCCGGCGGAAACCGACAGCGTCGTCCGTAACGACGGCCTGATCGCCATCCGTGTTTCGCCAAACCGCGCCGAGCTCTGGGTCGCCGTCGATAAAGCTGATGACATCAAAGGCAAGCTGTCCGCCGTTTTGCCCGAACGCGATCGCAATCAATGGCTGCTCGGACAGATCCGCGCCGGGATCGGCCAGGTCATGCCTGCTACCCGCGAGCTGTTCATCCCGCAGATGCTCAACCTGCAAGCCGTCGGTGCCGTCAGCTTCAAGAAAGGCTGCTACACCGGCCAGGAAATCGTTGCGCGCATGCAATACCTCGGCAAACTCAAGCGCCGTCTGTACCGCTTGCAGCTGGATGCCAGTGAACTACCCGAACCCGGCGCACAACTTTTCTCGCCGACCCACGCCAGCTCCATCGGCGAAGTGGTCATTGCTGCGCGCACCGAGCAAAACATTGAACTCCTGGCGGTGTTGCAAGCCGAAGCAGCAGAAGGTGGCGATATCCACCTGGGCGCGCTCGAAGGGCCTGCCTTGCAACTGCTCGACCTGCCTTATGAACTGGATCGCGACCGCGAAATCCAGCGTTGAAGGCAGCACCTGTCGCAATCCCCCTGGAAAGACGAAATGAGCGAGCTGGCGGATAAGGTCCAACAGGATTTGGTTGCGGCCATCAACAACGATGATCTGGTTCTGCCAACATTACCGGAAGTGGCCCTGCAGATTCGCAAGGCCGCTGAAGACCCGGAAATCAGCGTCAGCGCCCTGAGCAAAGTGATCGGCCGCGATACCGCGTTGTCGGCGCGACTGATCAAGGTCGTCAATAGCCCCCTGCTGCGCGCGACTCAGGAAGTGACTGACCTGCACACGGCCATCACTCGCCTGGGCGTCAATTACAGCAGCAACCTGGCCATCGGCCTGGTCATGGAACAGATTTTCAATGCCCGCTCTGAAGTGGTTGAGCAGAAAATGCGCGAAGTCTGGCGCAAGAGTCTGGAAATTGCCGGCATCAGCTATGCACTGTGTCGCCGCTACACCCAGCTCAAACCGGATCAGGCAGCACTTGGCGGGTTGGTGCACCAGATCGGCGTACTACCGATTCTCACGTACGCTGAAGATCACAACGAATTGCTGGCCGACTCCATCAGCCTCAACCACGTGATCGACCAGATACATCCGTTGATCGGCGACAAACTGCTCAGGGTCTGGGACTTCCCGGAAAAGCTGGTGAAGTTGCCAGGACAGTACCTGGACTTCCAGCGCGATTCCGAGCGAGTGGATTATGTGGATGTAGTGCAAGTTGCAAGTTTGTACTGCCACAAGGGCACCGACCATCCGATTGCGCGAGTGAATGCGTTCGACGTACCGGCGTTCAAGAAACTGGGAATTGACCCTGACAATCTGGCTGTCTGCCAGGATCTGGAAGCATCGCGCTCGATGTTTTACTGATCACTGTGGCGAGGGCCAGCTCCCTTGCCACAAAAGCCTCACCCCGCAATAAAACTCACCCGCACCTTCAACCCGGCCTGCTCGCCATCGTGCAGGCTGATCTGCGCCAGGTGCGCACGACAGATCTCCCCAACAATCGCCAACCCCAATCCCGAGCCGGCCACTTGCTGATTGCGCCGATAAAAGCGTTCGAACACGCGCTCGCGCTCTTCGAGTGGAATGCCAGGGCCATCGTCCTCAACCTCCAGCACCGCAGGCGGCGTCACCCGCAAAATCACGTTGCCGCCCGGTGGCGTGTGGGCCAGCGCGTTGTCCACCAGGTTGCTCAACAACTCATTCAACAGCGTCGGCTCACCGCGCAGCCACACCGGCTCGTCCGCTTCCAACGCCAACGCCACCCCGCGCGCATGAGCCAGTGGCGCCATGGCCATGCCCAACTCGCGAGCCAACTGACTGAGGTCGAGTAATTGCGCGCCACCTTCGGCAATCGCACGCGCCCCGTTTTCAACCCGCGCCAGCGACAGCAGCTGATTGGCCAGGTGCGTCAGGCGATCTGTGCCTTGGGCCGCCGTTTCCAGGGTGCTGCGCCACGTCTGCGGTTCGGTTGAACGCAGGCCCAATTCAAGTCGCGCCTTGAGCGCTGCCAAGGGTGTACGCAACTCATGGGCGGCATCGGCAATGAACTGCGCCTGACGCTCGAACTGTCCGCGCAGCCGTTCGGTAAAGTGATTGAGCGCGCGCACCAATGGCCCCAGCTCATGCTGCACTTCCACCAACGGCAACGGCCGCAAATCGTCCGGCTGACGCTCTTCCACTGCGGTGCGCAAACGTTCCAGCGGACGCAATGCCGCACTGACCGCAAACCACACCATCAGCAGCGCACCGATCGCCAGCATCCCTAACCGCAGCAACGTATCCGCCGCCAGGCTGCGCGCCATGCTGACCCGTGCCTCATCGGTTTCTGCGACACGAATCTCCGCCATGCCGTTCATGTTCGGCTCGCTCACCGGTTTGAGCAGGCTGACCACTCGGACGTTCTGGCCCTGATACTTGGCGTTGTAGAAGCGCGCCAGTGCGGGATAGTCATCCGTGCGAGGTGTTCCCGGCGGCGGCGGTGGAAGGTTTTCGTACCCGGAAATCAAATTCTGGTGGATGTCGTTGACCAGGTAAAAAATGCGCCCCGCACTGTCGTAAGCGAAGGTGTCGAGGGCCACATAAGGCACATCGGCGCTGAGCGTACCGTCACGCTGCGAAACACCAGCGGCGATGGTTCGCGCGGAGGCCAGCAACGTGCGGTCATAAGCGGTGTCGGCGGCTTCGCGCCCGTTCCAGTAAGCACTCAATCCACTGGCCAGCATCAACACCACCAGCAACAGCGCGAGGTTCCACAGCAACCGCCAACGCAGGCTGCTGGGCTTATGCATCACGACTTTCCAGCAAATAGCCGAGACCGCGGAAGGTCACGATGGCGACCGGGTGGCCGTCGAGTTTTTTGCGCAAACGGTGGACGTAGATCTCTATGGCATCCGGGCTGGCTTCTTCATCCAGCCCGAACACCTGGGAGGCCAGTTGCTCTTTGCTCATCACCCGACCGGGACGCGCGATCAACGCCTCAAGTACGGCTTGCTCGCGAGAAGTCAGCGTCAGCAATTCTTCGCCGAGGGTGAAGCGCCGGGTGTCCAGATCATAGGCCAGCACCCCGCAGGTCTGCTGCCGTTCACCGCCCAGCACACTGCGCCGCAACAAGGCTTTGACTCGCGCTTCGAGCTCCGTCAGTTCGAAAGGTTTGGCCAGGTAGTCATCGGCGCCCAGGTTCAAGCCATGCACCCGATCCTTCACGTCGCTGCGCGCGGTCAGCATCAACACCGGCAAGTTTTTACCCCGAGAACGCAGGCGCGCGAGCACTTCGAATCCGTCCATGCGCGGCAGCCCGACGTCGAGAATTGCCATGGCGTATTCCTCGCTGCTCAAGGCCAGGTCAGCGGCCACGCCATCGTGCAAAACGTCCACGGTCAGCCCTGTGCCCTTGAGCGCCTGAGCGACACTTTCAGCGAGCTGCAGATGGTCTTCGACGAGCAGGACACGCATGGATCATTACCTCATTCAGGGATGGTCGACGCCATTCTTTGGCGCGAAGTTTACAGCCGCATCCGTCGCTGTGAAGCCCGAAAACCGTGAAAGGCTGCTGAAAGGTTAGCGAAAGGTTGAGCCGTTAGAGTCGGCCCACGGATGGTTTCGACTGCAAGCCATCAACTCGTGCTTTGAAATGTAGCTCCCGAAAAACGCCTTGATGCGTTTTCGCCAATAAGAACAATAACCGAGGTACTGCACCATGCCGTTATTACAGCGCCAGGCTGTCCCGCCCTACCCTTTCCCTGAATCTCCACCGCTTGCCAGCGCCGCTACCGGTTGCACGGTGCGAACCCGCCTCGCCTGACTCATCTCGAAAAACAATAACTCCTGTGGAGACATCATGAATCGATCACTGCGCCGTTTCGCCCTCGCCGCCAGCTGCATGCTGTTTGCCGGCCAACTGATGGCCGAACCAAAACGCCCGGAATGCATTGCCCCAGCCTCGCCAGGTGGTGGTTTCGACCTCACCTGCAAACTGGTGCAGAGCGCGCTGGTCAACGAAAAGCTGCTGAGCAAACCAATGCGTGTGACCTACATGCCCGGCGGTGTAGGCGCCGTGGCCTACAACGCAGTGGTCGCTCAACGTCCGGCCGACGCCGGCACTCTGGTGGCGTGGTCCAGCGGTTCATTGTTGAACCTGGCGCAAGGCAAATTCGGTCGTTTCGATGAGAACGCCGTGCGCTGGCTGGCCGCCGTCGGCACCAGCTACGGCGCTATCGCGGTGAAAAGCGATTCGCCGTACAAGACCCTGGACGACCTGGTCCAGGCGCTGAAAAAAGACCCGAGCAAAGTCGTCATCGGTTCCGGCGGCACCGTCGGCAGTCAGGACTGGATGCAAACCGCGCTGATCGCCAAAGCAGCCGGCATCAATCCCCGCGACCTGCGTTACGTTGCCCTCGAAGGCGGCGGTGAAATCGCCACGGCACTGCTCGGCGGCCATATCCAGGTCGGCAGCACGGACATCTCCGACTCCATGCCGCACATCCAGAGTGGCGACATGCGCCTGTTGGCCGTGTTCTCCGAAAAACGCCTGGACGAGCCGGAAATGAAAGACATTCCGACGGCTAAGGAGCAGGGCTACGACATCGTCTGGCCAGTGGTTCGCGGCTTCTACCTCGGGCCAAAAGTCAGCGATGAAGACTACGCCTGGTGGAAAGACGCCTTCGACAAACTCCTCGCTTCCGAAGAGTTCGCCAAGCTGCGCGATCAGCGCGAACTGTTCCCGTTCGCCATGACCGGTCCGGATCTGGACACGTACGTGAAGAAGCAAGTGTCGGATTACAAAGTGCTGGCCAAAGAATTCGGCCTGATTCAGTAATCGCCTCTGTCCAGCGGCTGCGTCCCCGATGATCGAGGGGACGCGGCACAGGAGTTCCCCATGCTCTTACAACGCATTTTTGCTTCGGTGCTGTTGCTGGCCTGCGTCGGCCTGGCACTGATGGCATGGCCGTATCAGGCCGCTTTTTCCTACGAACCGGTGGGGCCTCGGGCCTTTCCACTGCTGATGCTCGGCCTGATGGGCCTGGCGCTGCTGTACATGGTATTTCGCCCGGCGCCGATCAAGCACGACGCTGATGAACCCCCGATGGACCGTGAAACCCTGACCAAAATCGCTATTTGCGTCGTGCTGCTGCTGGTATTCGCCGGCACCTTCGAACCCCTTGGGTTCATTGTGGCCAGCATCCTGGTCGGCATTCCGATGGCACGCCTGTATGGCGGTCGCTGGGTGCCCAGCACAGTGATCATCAGCCTGATGGCGATCGGTCTCTACCTGCTGTTCGACAAGTTGATGGACGTGCCGCTGCCTCTGGGCCTGCTCGACGTTCTGGAGAACTGATATGGATACTCTTGGTTATTTGGGTCAGGGTTTCGGCGTTGCGCTGAGCCCGTACAACCTGGTGACAGCGCTCTGCGGCACCCTGATCGGTACGGTCGTCGGCCTGTTGCCGGGCCTGGGACCGATCAACGGCGTAGCGTTGTTGATCCCGATCGCATTCGCCCTTGGCTTGCCGCCAGAGTCAGCGCTGATTCTGTTGGCAGCGGTGTACCTGGGCTGCGAATACGGCGGCCGGATCAGCTCGATCCTCCTGAACATCCCGGGCGAAGCCTCCACCGTGATGACCACCCTCGACGGTTACCCGATGGCCCGTAAAGGCCTGGCCGGCGTGGCACTGTCGCTGTCGGCGTGGAGCTCGTTCATCGGTGCGTTCATTGCCACCTGCGGCATGGTGCTGTTCGCGCCGCTGCTGGCGAAATGGGCGATTGCCTTTGGGCCGGCGGAATACTTCGTGCTGATGGTCTTCGCGATTGTCTGCCTGGGCGGCATGGCCGGCGATCGTCCGTTGAAGACGTTTATTGCCGCCTTGATCGGCCTGTTCCTGTCCACGGTCGGGATCGATGCCAACAGCGGCGTGTATCGATTCACCGGGGACAACATCCACCTCACCGACGGCATTCAATTCGTCGTACTGGTGCTGGGCCTGTTCTCTATCAGTGAAATTCTCCTGCTGCTGGAAAAAACCCATCACGGCCAGGAAGCGGTGAAAGCCACCGGACGGATGATGTTCAACTTCAAGGAAGCCTCGGCGGTGTTCGTGGTGAACCTGCGTTGTGGCGTGCTCGGCTTCATCATGGGCGTACTGCCAGGCGCCGGTGCAACACTGGCCAGCGCTGTGGCCTACATGACCGAGAAACGCATCGCCGGTGCCAAAGGCACGTTCGGCCAGGGCGACATGCGCGGACTCGCGGCACCTGAAACCGCCATCGGCGGCGCAGCGTGTGGCGCACTGGTGCCAATGCTGACCCTCGGCGTTCCGGGTTCGGGTACCACCGCGGTGATGATCGGCGCGCTGTCGCTGTACAACATCACCCCGGGTCCCCTGCTGTTCCAGCAACAGCCGGACATCGTCTGGGGCCTGATCGCGTCGTTGTTCGTCGCCAACATCATGCTGGTGATCCTCAACATCCCGATGATCCGCATCTTCACCCGCATCCTCGCTGTGCCGAACTGGGCACTGGTGCCCGTTATCGCGATCATCACCGGCATTGGCGTCTACGCGGTGCATGCGACCACGTTCGACTTGTTCCTGATGATCGGGATCGGCATCTTCGGTTACATCCTGCGCAAGCTGGACTTCCCGCTGTCCCCGGTGCTGCTGGGCTTCATCCTCGGCGGCCTGATGGAACAGAACCTGCGTCGCGCCTTGTCGATTTCCAACGGTGCACTGGAAATCCTCTGGTCGAGCCCGATCACGTTCGGTGTCTGGGTACTGACCGCAGTGATGTTGCTGATGCCGCTTCTGCGGATCTGGCGCAAACGTTCTGTCGCCCGGCGCGTTGTGGCCGATGTCTGATCGCACACCGTTCAACGCCTGGTGGGGTACGCCGCTGGTCGGCGCGCTGGGCGGTTACCTGGCCAGTCTGATCGGCTGGCCATTGCCGTGGATGGTCGGGTCGTTGCTGGCGATCATCCTGGTGCGCTGCCTGACACCCTGGCAGCTGGCGGAAATCCCTGGTGGCCGCAAATGCGGCCAGTGGGTGGTCGGTATCGGTATCGGCCTGCACTTCACCCCGGTGGTGATGGAGCAGGTGCTGAGCCACTTCGGTTTGATCTTCTTCGGTGCGTTGGTCACCAGCCTGTCCGCCGTGGTCGGGGTCTGGTTGATGCGCCGTACCGGTGAAGATCGCGCCACCGCGTTTTTTTCCAGCATGCCTGGCGGTTCAGGCGAGATGGTCAACCTCGGCGCCCGCAACGGTGCAGTACTCAGTCGCGTCGCGGCCGGGCAAAGTTTGCGGGTGTTGGTGGTGGTTCTGTGTGTACCGGCAGCGTTCAAGTATTTGCTGGGCGACGGAGCACCGGTGTTTCACCCTTCCGCCGTCAACTGGTGGTGGCTGGCGGTTCTTTTCCCGGCAGGTGCCTTGGCTGCCTGGCTGTGGGAACGTCTGCGTCAACCCAACCCATGGCTGTTCGGCCCTTTGCTGGTGAGTGCGGCGGTGAGCATTGGTTGGGATCTGCACATCGGATTGCCCGACGGCGGCAGCCAGATCGGCCAATGGCTCATCGGCAGTGGCCTGGGTTGCCACTTCAATCGACAGTTTTTCCGTCGCGCACCATCGTTCATGGGGCGCACCTTGATCGGCACGGTGCTGACCATGTTGATCGCAACCGTGGCGGCGCTGGGGTTGAGTGCGCTGACCCACCTGGATTTGCGTTCGCTGACACTGGGCATGATGCCCGGCGGCATTGCCGAGATGAGCCTCACGGCGGAGACCCTGCAACTGTCGGTGCCGTTGGTGACGGCGATGCAGGTGATGCGGCTGTTGTTTGTGTTGTTTCTGGCGGAGCCGTTGTTCAAGTACTGGAACCGTAGTCCAGAGTAAAGACCGAGTTGAAATCATCGCCGGCAGGCTGGCTCCCACAGGTTTTGTGAAAACCATAGACCAATGTGGGAGCCGGCCTGCTGGCGATACTTTTCAAACCGGCGGCAACCGCCACTCAATCGGCGTCTCGCCATTCTGCTCAAGAAATTTATTGGTCCGGCTGAAATGCCCGCAACCCAAAAACCCACGATAAGCCGACAGCGGCGACGGATGCACCGACGTCAGCACCAGGTGCTTGGTCGCATCGATCAGTTTCTGTTTACTCTGGGCATGCGCACCCCACAGCATGAACACCAGATGCGGCTGATGCTGGCTGACCACCTCAATGATCCGGTCCGTAAAAAACTGCCAGCCCTTGTCCTTGTGCGCATTGGCACTTGCCCGCTCCACCGTCATGGTGGTGTTGATCATCAGCACGCCTTGATCGGCCCAGCTTTGCAGGTAGCCATGGCTCGGGATGTCGATGTTCAAGTCGCGCTTCAACTCTTTATAGATGTTCACCAGCGAAGGCGGCGCCGGAACGCCCGGCTGCACCGAGAAACACAAGCCATGGGCCTGGCCCGGGCCGTGATAGGGATCCTGCCCCAGGATGACGACTTTCACCTTGTCCAGCGGCGTCGAGTTGAGCGCATTGAAAATCATCGGTCCCGGCGGATAGATCTCCTTGCCCGCCGCACGTTCCTGTTGCAGGAAATTGCGCAACTCTGTCATGTAGGGCTGGTCGAACTCAGCACGCAGTGCCTCCTTCCAGCTCGGTTCGAGTTTGATACGGTCGTCAGCAGTCATGGTCACATCCGGCAAAAACAATGGGGCGAACCCTAAGAAGGCCCATCACGCTTGTCAATTGATCTGACGCAGAACCGGCACTTTCTTGCACAGCGATCATACTGAACGCTCAAATTCCCGATCGAGGTCACGATGAATCTGCACTTCGAAGAACTCACCGGCACCGACGGCGCACGCATTGGCGTAGCAAGCCTGGATGCCGAAAAGTCCCTGAACGCCCTGTCATTGCCGATGATCAACGCCCTGAGTGATCAACTGGACGCCTGGGCCAAGGAACCGCAAATCGTCTGCGTGCTGCTGCGCGGCAACGGGGCCAAGGCATTCTGCGCCGGCGGCGAAGTCCGTAGCCTGGTAGAAGCCTGCCGCGCACATCCGGGTGAAGTACCGCCCCTGGCTGCGCAGTTCTTTGCGGCGGAATACCGATTGGACTTCAACCTGCACACCTATCCCAAACCGCTGATCTCCTGGGGCCACGGCTACGTGCTCGGCGGCGGCATGGGTCTGCTGCAAGGGGCGAGTATCCGGATTGTCACGCCCAGCAGTCGCTTGGCGATGCCGGAAATCAGTATTGGCCTCTATCCCGATGTCGGCGCCAGCTGGTTCCTGTCCCGCCTGCCCGGCAAGCTCGGCTTGTTTCTCGGTTTGACCGGTGCACACATGAATGGTCGCGATGCCATTGATCTGGACCTGGCCGACCGCCTCCTGCTCGATGAACAACAGGAACAGCTGATTGAAGGCCTGTTGCAGTTGAATTGGCAGGAGCAGACATCGATGCAGCTCAACAGCCTGCTCAAGGCCCTGCAACAGGAAGCTCTTGGGCAAATGCCCGAGGCTCAATGGCTGCCCAGACGCCAGCAAATCGACGAGCTCCTGGATGTCAGCGACGTACGCTGCGCCTGGAAGGCCATCAGCCAACAACGCGATCACACGGACCTGTTACTCAGTCGCGCCGCCCGAACCATGAGCGAAGGTTCACCGCTGACCGCGCACCTGGTGTGGGAGCAGATCATCCGCGCCCGACACCTGTCGCTCGCGCAGGTTTTCCAGATGGAATACACCCTGAGCCTCAACTGCTGCCGACACCCCGAGTTCAGCGAAGGCGTGCGGGCGCGATTGATCGACAAGGATCAGAAGCCGCACTGGCATTGGCCAGACATCAACACTGTGCCGGATGCTGTGGTCGAAGCGCACTTCCATAAGGCATGGGAAGGCCGGCATCCATTGGCGGATCTGGGGGAATACTGAACGAAATGTGGGAGCGAGCCTGCTCGCGATGACGGCGTATCAGCCAACTTTAACGTCGACTGATACATCGCAATCGCGAGCAGGCTCGCTCCCACATGGATTTTTCTACAACCTAGCGATGACCACCCCGTCCACCATTGTCACCACGGCCGTTGTGATCGCCTCGTCCACCGTGATTATTGTTACGCCCGCCCCCTCGATAGTCATTGTTCCCACCGCGATTGCGGCCGTCCCACCCATGATTCTGATGAGCCCGATAATGCGCCCGTGGCGCCGACTGGTAATAGCGCGGTGCCGGTTGATAAACCCGCGGCTGGTGGTAATACCGGGGGGTTGGCTGGTAGTACCGCGCCGGAGGGGCGTAGTACCGGCGAGGCTGGGTGTAATAGCCTCCGCCGCCTGAATAGTAAGTGGCGCCACTTGAGTAATAGGCAGGTGCTGGCGAGGTGTAGACCTCGGAACTGTAGTAGCTGGAGCCTCCGTCGGAATAAGGCACGCACGCCCCTAAGGACAATCCCGCTACTGCAATTAGAAGAATTCGGCGGAGCTGTTTTCGACAGAGCATGGCGGCCTCCTGGACCGCGAGTGAGCCATACCAGCGACGCTGGCAGGCGACAGTCAATTATTCGGTGACTGTCGAAAGATAAGACATCGATTTCAGAATCTGGTGCGCCCTAGCAACAAGTTGAAACATCTAGCCGATGAAAGGTTTTTCATCCATTCACTCGCTGATTGATGGTGCTGGCGGCTGTATCCACCGGCGAAATGATGCGGCCCGCGATCAATGTGGATTGGCTACAGGACACCGCCCCTCGTATCAGCAGTGTGGACGTTCCATTGCAGTGCACCTCTGCACCATCCCAAGGCAATCAACCCTGCATCCCTTATCGACTACGCATCTGAACGCCCACGCTAGAGCCTTCAGACGGACTTGGCACGCCTCTCGCTTTAACAATCCCGTGCAGGAGTCACTACAGGTTCGCGGCACCACAATTTGCAATGGCTGACTAGGGTTCCGGCTCGCTAAGGCGAGTGACTGGTCCGAGAGTTGGCGACCTCCAGTTGAGGTTACACGGCGGGACAAAAGCCCGGGAGACAAGCCACCGCTAGCGGTGCCGCGTTGCCTCCTGTCCGCCCTCGATCAACTGGAGAACCACCATGTCCCAGCTTCGTTTACCCACCCTGCTCGTCGCTGCATTCGCAGCCTTTGTGAGCCTCTCATCCCAAGCCGCGCAAAAAGACCACTTCAGCGTCTGCTGGACGATCTATGCCGGCTGGATGCCCTGGGAGTACGCGGGCAGCCAAGGCATCGTCGACAAATGGGCGAAGAAATACGGCATCAAGATCGATGTGGTGCAGCTCAATGACTACGTCGAATCCATCAATCAATACACTGCCGGCCAGTTCGACGGTTGCACCATGACCAACATGGACGCGCTGACCATCCCGGCGGCCGGCGGCGTCGACAGCACCGCGCTGATCGTCAGCGACTTCTCTAATGGCAATGACGGCATCGTACTTAAAGGCGAGGGCAAAAAAGTCACCGACCTAAAAGGCATGGACGTCAATCTGGTCGAACTGTCGGTGTCCCACTACCTGCTCGCTCGGGCGCTGGATTCCGTCGATCTCGCCGAGAAAGATTTGAAAGTGGTGAACACCTCCGACGCCGACATCTCGGCAGCTTTCAACACGGATCAAGTCAACGCCGTCACCACCTGGAACCCGATGCTCTCGGACATCAAGGCCAAGCCCGGTGTGACCGAAGTCTTCAACTCCAGCCAGATCCCCGGCGAAATCATGGACATGATGGTGGTCAACAGCGCCACGCTCAAAGACAACCCGGCCCTGGGCAAAGCATTGACCGGTGCGTGGTTCGAAGTGGTCGAGTTGATGAACGCGAAAAATGCCGCCAGCAAAGCTGCGCTCGAACACATGGCCAAAGCCTCAGGCACCGATTTGGCCGGCTTCCAGTCCCAACTCGACACCACCAAATTGTTCGCTACACCGCAGGAAGCCCTCGCCTTCACCACCAGCAAACAGTTGCCGGACACCATGCGCAAGGTCGCCGAATTCTCGTTCCAGCACGGCTTGCTGGGTGAAGGCGCGAAAGACACCAGCGCCGTCGGCATGACCTTCGCCAACGGCGTGACCAGCGGCGACAAAGCCAACCTCAAGCTGCGCTTCGACCCGAGCTACGTGCAAATGGCAGCCGACGCCAAGCTGTAATCAGGAGGACATGGCCATGCGCCTGATCAATCGCCACCCGGATCGCCCGAGTCGCCTGTTACTGGTGATCCTGCCCTTCGCCCTGGTGCTGTTCGCCTACTTCATGGGCTCGGCAGAGCGGCTGATGGACAACCCCAACGACAAGCTGCTGCCCAGCGCCGTGCAAATGACCGATGCGGTCAAACGCCTGGCGTTCACTGCGGATACCCGCACCGGGGATTACCTGCTGTGGCAGGACACCGCGTCCAGCCTGCGACGCTTGGCTATTGGCCTGGGCATCAGCGCGATTGCCGGACTTTGCCTGGGCATCGCCGCCGGCACGCTACCGCTGTTTGGGGCGCCGCTGTCCCCCTTGCTGACGGTGCTGTCGATGGTGCCACCGCTGGCGATCCTGCCGATTCTGTTCATCGTGTTCGGGCTGGGCGAGTTGTCGAAAGTGATGCTGATCGTGATTGGTATCACGCCCTGCCTGGCCCGTGACCTGGAACAGCGCGCCCGGGAAATTCCGGTGGAACTGCTGATCAAGGCCCAGACCCTCGGCGCATCCACCTGGACCTTGATGTTGCGCGTGGTGCTGCCGCAACTGCTGCCGCGCCTGTTGATCTCGTTGCGCCTGATGCTGGGCTCGGCGTGGTTGTTCCTCATCGCCGCCGAAGCCATTGCCTCCACCGACGGTCTCGGTTACCGGATTTTCCTGGTGCGCCGTTACCTGGCAATGGACGTGATCCTGCCGTACGTGGTGTGGATCACCCTGCTCGCCTGGCTGATGGATTGGGGCCTCAAGCGCCTGACCCGGCGTGCGTTCCCCTGGCACGAAGGTGCCTCCAAATGAGTTCCGAAGGAGCCCGCGCATGAGCTTCATCACGGTGAAAAACGTCTGGCAGCAATACGCCGATCAGGTGGTGCTCGAAGGCTTGAACCTGAACGTCAACGAAGGGGAGTTCTGCACCCTGGTCGGCGCATCCGGGTGCGGCAAATCGACCTTCCTGCGCCTGTTGCTCGGCCAGGAACGCGCCAGCCGCGGAGAGATACTGCTCGACGGCCAGGCTTTGGCCAGCGAACCGGATTCCAGCCGTGGCGTGGTGTTCCAGCGCTACTCGGTGTTCCCGCACCTGACAGTGCTGGACAACGTCGCCCTCGGCCTGGAGCTGCCCCGCTCGCCGTTACTCGGTCGGTTGTTCGGCAGCGCCAGAAAAGACGCCCGCGAACAGGCCTCGGTACTGCTGCACAAAGTCGGCCTCGGGCATGCGCTGGACAGGTATCCGGCGCAGCTGTCCGGCGGCATGCAGCAACGACTGGCCATCGCTCAGGCGCTGATCATGAAACCGCGGGTATTACTGCTCGACGAACCCTTCGGCGCCCTCGATCCGGGCATCCGCAAAGACATGCACGGCCTCCTGCTGGAGCTGTGGCGCGAGACGCAATTGACGGTGTTCATGGTCACCCATGACCTGTCCGAAGGCTTCAGCCTGGGCACGCGTTTGCTGGTATTCGACAAGGTCCGCGTCGACCCGCACGCCCCCGGAGCCTATGGCGCGCGCATCACCTACGACATCCCTTTGAACAGCGACCGCCGCGTCAATCGCGCCGCCGTCGACGCCTTGCCGACGCCGTTGGCAGGCCTGCTTCGTACCGCTTAGAGGAGTTTGCACATGACTGATTCGACCCAACTGTTCCCGGTCTTCGCCGAAGAAACGCTCCCTGGCGGCGGCCATTGTTCTTTCATCATGAAACGCGGCCAGCTGCTACGCCTGACCGACCTGCGCGGCGGTGCCAATGTCAGCCTGACGTTGCTCAACGCAAACGAAAAAACCGAGCGCCTGAACCTGCCCGACAGCCTCAAATGCCAACACACCGCCAAGCTCACCACCGGCCATTGCCTGTACTCGGACATGGGCCGCGTGCTGGCCGCCATTACCGCCGACACCTGTGGCTGGAGCGACAGCCTCGGTGGCGTGCTCTGCGCTGAAGAAGTCGCGCAAAAATACGGCGCCGGTCGCTATCAGGAACTGCGCAACGGTTTCTTCCGCAACGGCACTGACAACCTGCTGGTGGAGCTGGGCAAATGGGGGTTGGGCCTATCCGACTTGCTGATGACGCTCAATCTTTTCAGCCGGGTCAACGTCGATGAGGCCGGGCATTTTCACTTCGTCGAGGGTAACTCCAAGGCCGGTGACTACATCGAGTTGTACGCCCCCATGGACACGCTGGTGGTGCTCACCGCCTTGCAACACCCGATGGACCCCTCCCCTGACTACGCACCAAAACCCTTGAAGCTCAGCTGGATGAAGGCTGACGTCAGCGTCGCCGAACACTGCCGCACCTCGCGCCCGGAAAACGAGCGCGGCTTCATCAACACCGACCGTCTGTTCGCCTGAGGATCGCTGCCATGTCACTCGCTATTGCAACCGCACAACCACAGCCTGAAAACGCGGTGTATCGCGCTAAGGTCCCGGCTGGCGAACCCTTCCTGACGGAGGTCAAGGCTGGCCAGACCCTGCGCATCCTCGATCTGGAAGGCAATCAAGCCGTCGACACCCTGTTCTACAGCGTGGCCAATCCGAAAGAACGCTACGACGTACAGCGCACGTTGCGCCGGCAGAACAGCGTCTACCTGAGCACCGGCAGCGTGCTCTATTCCAACCTCGGCAAACCAATGCTGACCATCGTCGCCGACACCTGCGGACGCCACGACACCCTAGGCGGCGCGTGCGCCCAAGAGAGCAACACCGTGCGCTATGCCCTGGAAAAACGCTACATGCACAGCTGCCGCGACAACTACCTGCGCGCCTGCGTCCACGATGGTCGACTGGGCAAGGGCGACATCGGGCCGAACATCAATTTCTTCATGAACGTACCGGTCACGGCGGACGGCGGACTGACCTTCGAAGACGGGATTTCAGCGCCAGGCAAATACGTCGACCTGCGCGCCGAGATGGACGTGATTGTGCTGATTTCCAACTGCCCACAACTGAACAACCCCTGCAACGCCTACAACCCGACCCCGGCGGAGATCCTGGTATGGAACTGAAAATGACGCGGTTGCGTAAATGGCTGTTCACCCTGTGCCAGGCCCGCTCCGGGCAGTGCCTGAAAAAACCCTGAAACCACCCAACCTGTGGGAGCTGGCTTGCCAGCGATGGCGATGTGTCAGTCAACATCAATGTTAAATGTGCTGGCCTCATCGTCTGAACGCCGCCTGGAGCAAGCCCGCTCCCACAGGGGTTAGCAGTATGTTCGAGTGAACTGTTTTCGCCCGAGGACGACCCCGGCGCTTATCGAAAAACTGCGGGACGGCCCGCATCCCAGGTCGAGGCTGATGCGCAATCGCCTCCGGGGGTTATGCCATGTTCGAAAAAGTCCTGATTGCCAACCGTGGCGCCATTGCCTGCCGCATTCTGCGCACCCTGCGTGAACTGCAGGTCAAAGGCGTCGCCGTGTATTCCGAAGCTGACGCTGCCAGCCTGCACATCCTGCAGGCCGATGAAGCTCACAGCCTCGGCGAAGGCGCTGCCGCTGGCACGTACCTGGCCGTCGACAAGATTCTCGCCATCGCCCGGGCAACCGGCGCCACGGCGATCCATCCCGGCTACGGCTTCCTTTCGGAAAACGCCGCGTTCGCCGAAGCCTGCGAAGCGGCCAACATCGCGTTCATCGGCCCGACGCCAGAGCAACTGCGGGTGTTCGGCCTCAAGCACACCGCACGCGCCCTGGCGAAACAGCATGGCCTGCCGATGCTCGAAGGCACCGAGCTGCTCGACAGCCTCGACGCGGCATTGATTGCCGGCGAACACGTCGGCTATCCGGTGATGCTCAAAAGCACCGCCGGCGGTGGCGGCATCGGCATGCGCGTCTGCCGCAGCGCGGCGGAATTGAGCGAATCCTTCGAAACGGTCAAACGTCTTGGCCAAAACAACTTCAGCGACGCTGGCGTGTTTATCGAGAAGTACATCCAGCGCGCCCGCCACCTTGAAGTCCAGGTGTTCGGCGACGGTCGAGGTGACGTCATTGCCCTCGGCGTGCGCGATTGCTCCGTCCAGCGTCGCAATCAGAAAGTCCTTGAAGAAACCCCAGCGCCCAACCTGCCCGACGGCATGGCCGATGAGCTGTGTGCCGCAGCGATCAAGCTGGCCAAGGCAGTGAACTACCGCAGCGCCGGCACCGTGGAGTTTGTGTTCGACAGCGAAGCCCAGCGTTTCTACTTCCTTGAAGTAAACACCCGTTTGCAGGTCGAACACGGTGTCACCGAACAAGTGTGGGGCGTGGATCTGGTGCGCTGGATGGTGGCGCTGGCGGCCGGTGATCTGCCGCCCCTGAGCGAACTGAGCGAAGGTTTGAAACCCGACGGCCATGCCATCCAGGCACGCCTCTACGCCGAAGATCCAGGTCGGGATTTCCAGCCAAGCCCAGGCTTGCTGACGGCCGTTCATTTCCCTGCCGCCGATGGTAAACAGTTGCGCATCGACACCTGGGTCGAGGCAGGTTGCGAGATCCCGCCGTACTTCGATCCGATGATCGCCAAGGTCATCTGCTGGGCGCCGACCCGGGCAGAAGCAGCCGCCGATCTGCATCAGGCATTGGGCGACAGCGTGCTGTATGGCGTGGAAACCAACCGCGATTATCTGCGGCAGATCCTGCTCGACGCGCCCTTTGCCAGCGGCCAGCCGTGGACTCGCTGCCTGGAAAATCTGGTCTATCAGGCCAACACGTTCGAGGTGCTCAGCGCGGGGACCCAAACCAGCGTGCAGGACTATCCCGGTCGTCTTGGTTATTGGGCCGTGGGCGTTCCGCCGTCTGGGCCGATGGACAGTCGCGCGCTGCGTTTGGGTAATCGTCTGCTGGGTAACGACGAAGGTGCCGCGGCACTCGAAATCACCATGAGCGGGCCGTTGCTGCGCTTCAATTGCGAGGCGGTGGTGGCGGTCACCGGGGCCGTGATCCCGCTGGCGTTGAACGGCGAAACAGTGTCGATGAACACCACGCTGCTGATTCCGGCGGGCGCTACGTTAAGCCTCGGCACGATCGCCGGTGAGGGCGCTCGCAGCTATGTGTGCGTGCGTGGAGGCCTTCAGGTACCGGATTACCTGGGCAGCAAAAGCACCTTCACCCTCGGCCAGTTTGGGGGGCACGGCGGGCGGGCTTTGCGGGCGGGGGATGTGTTGCATATCCCTATTTTGAGCGACCGTAAGCATGGTGAACATCTGCCCGAAGAACAGGTCACCGAGCTGCCAGGCGTGCGGCAAATCCGGGTGATCTATGGCCCCCATGGCGCGCCGGAATACTTCACTGAAGACTACATCGGCACCTTCTTCGCCACTCAGTGGGAAGTGCATTTCAACTCCAGCCGAACCGGTGTGCGCCTGATCGGACCAAAGCCGCAATGGGTGCGGGCTGATGGCGGCGAAGCCGGGCTGCATCCATCGAACATTCATGACAATCCATATGCAATCGGTGCAGTGGATTTCACCGGTGACATGCCAGTGATCCTCGGCCCGGACGGTCCCAGCCTGGGCGGTTTTGTCTGCCCTGTCACAGTCATCGAAGCGGACCTCTGGCAACTGGGGCAACTCAAGGCGGGCGACAAAGTGCAGTTCCTCCCCGTCGACCTGAAGACTGCCCGTAACCTCGCACTGAAATGGAATGACCCTTGTAGGAATGAGCCTGCTCGCGATGGCGGCAATACTGCCGCCATTGATCTGACTGACAGGCCACCATCGCGAGCAGGCTCGCTCCTACAGGGGGTCGTGTCGCCTGTTGTGCTGGATTTGGGCCAGGATGATACCCGGCTGGTTGCACGCCTCTCCGGCGACACGCATCTACTGCTGGAAATAGGCGCCCCCGAACTCGATCTCGTGCTGCGCTTTCGCGCCCACGCCCTCATGCAGGCACTGGAAAGCAAACACCTGCACGGCGTGATCGACCTGACGCCAGGCATCCGCTCACTGCAAGTGCACTACCAACCCGAACAACTGCCGCTGGCGGATTTGCTCGGCATCGTCGCCGGTGAATGGGACGCCGTGTGTGCCGCCAGGGACCTGCAAGTCCCGTCGCGCATCGTCCATCTGCCCCTGTCATGGGATGACCCTGCCTGTCAGCTGGCCATCGAAAAATACATGACCACCGTGCGCAAGGACGCACCGTGGTGCCCGAGCAACCTGGAGTTCATCCGCCGCATCAACGACCTGCCCAATCTCGACGAAGTGCAGCGCACGGTGTTCGACGCCAGCTACCTGGTCATGGGCCTGGGCGACGTCTACCTCGGCGCCCCGGTCGCCACGCCCCTCGACCCGCGGCACCGCCTGGTGACCACCAAATACAACCCCGCGCGCACCTGGACCGCCGAGAATTCGGTGGGCATCGGCGGGGCCTACATGTGCGTATATGGCATGGAAGGTCCCGGCGGATATCAGTTCGTCGGTCGCACTTTGCAGATGTGGAACCGCTATCGCGAAGTCGCCGCATTCGATGGCAAACCGTGGTTGCTGCGCTTCTTTGACCAGATCCGTTTTTACCCGGTCAGCGCCGATGAACTGCTGCGCATCCGCCGGGATTTTCCGCTCGGGCGTTTCGATTTGAACATCGAACACAGCCAGCTGAACCTGGCGGATTACCAGGCGTTCCTGGCGAAGGAAGCCGAGACCATCGCCGCGTTTCGCGATCAGCAAAAAGGCGCCTTCAACGCCGAGCGCGAGCGCTGGATCGCCAGTGGCCAGGCGCATTTCGACAGTGAAGAACTCACCCCCGAGGTGACCGAGGATGCACCACTGGCCAGCGGTCAACAGAGCGTCGACAGCCACATCGCCGGCAACCTCTGGCAGGTTCAGGTTGAAACCGGCAGCCGGGTTCAGGCCGGCGACGTGCTGGTGATTCTGGAGTCGATGAAGATGGAAATTCCGCTATTGGCACCCATGGCTGGCGTGGTGCGCGAGATTCGCGTGCAACCGGGTTCGGCGGTGCGCGCCGGGCAGCGTGTCGTGGTGCTGGAACTCGACTGAAACCATTTCTAAAAGGATCAATGCCATGAACATCAATCTGCAACTCGACGCCCTGCACAATGCCTACCGCGACGGCAGCGTCACGCCTCGGCAACTGCTGCTGAGCCTGCGCGACAAAGCCGCAGCGTTGAACCCGGACTATCACCTGTTCATCCACTTGCTGAGCGTCGAAGAACTGGAGCCCTATCTGGCCGCCCTCGATGATCAAACCATCGACAGCTTGCCGTTGTTCGGCGTGCCGTTCGCGATCAAGGACAACATCGATTTGGCGGGCATCCCCACCACTGCCGCGTGCCCGGCATTTGCCTATGTGCCAGAGCGCTCGGCGACCATCGTCGAGCAGTTGCTGGCGCTGGGGGCGATCCCGTTGGGCAAGACCAATCTCGACCAGTTCGCGACCGGCCTCAATGGCAGTCGATCTCCCTACGGCGCCTGCCCCAACAGCGTGTTGCCGGAGTATCCATCGGGGGGCTCCAGCGCCGGGTCTTCGCTGGCCGTGGCACTCGGTGTGGCGAGCTTTTCCCTGGGCACCGACACGGCGGGCTCCGGACGGGTCCCGGCGGCGCTGAACAATCTGGTCGGACTGAAAGCCAGCAAAGGCCTGATCTCGACCGCGGGTGTCGTACCGGCCTGCCGCACGCTCGATTGCGTGACCACGTTCACGGCGACTGCTCGGGAAGCCAGCCAGCTATTGGCGCTGACCGCGCAGCTTGATCCTCGGGACGAGTACAGCCGCAGCAACCCGCTGTGGAATGACGGCTCGGCGTTCGGTGCACCCCGTCCATTTCGTTTCGGTGTACCCCGTGCGCAGGACCTGCAATTCTTCGGCTGCCCCGAAGGCCCGCTGTTGTTCGGTGATGCCATCGACCAGCTCAAGGCTTTGGGTGGTGAAGCGGTGGAGCTGGATTTGTCGCCGTTCCTCGAAGCCGCCCGCCTGCTCTATGAAGGGCCTTGGGTCGCCGAACGCTACAGCGTCGCCGGGGAGCTGATGGAGACCCATCCCGAAGCCGTGCTGCCGGTGATTCGTGCCGTGCTGGCCAAGGCGCCGGCGGTGACCGGCGTACAAACGTTCCGCACCCAGTACAGCTTGCAAGCCCTCAAGGCGCTGTGCGACAAGGCACTGGAGGACCTCGATTGCGTCATCACGCCAACCATCGGCCGCCCGGTGACGCTGGCCGAACTGGAAGCCGAACCCGTGCTGCGCAACTCGCAACTGGGTTACTACACCAACTTCATGAACCTGCTCGACTACGCGGCCGTCGCCGTGCCGAGCGGCTTCATGGGCAATGGCTTGCCGTGGGGTGTAACGCTGTTCGGGCGGGTATTCACCGACCAGTATATGTTGAGCGTGGCGGATGCGTTGCAGCGTCACCAAGGTTCAACGCTATCAGCACCAACGACGCTCGCCCGCAATGACCGCGCACGGTTGGTGGTATGCGGGGCGCATCTGGATGGCCTGGCGTTGAACTGGCAACTGAAACGGCGCGGGGCCACGTTGGTCGAGACGACGTTCAGTTCGCCGGACTATCAGTTGTATGCCCTGGCCGGTGGGCCGCCCTTCCGCCCGGGAATGGTTCGGGTGAAGGACGGCGGAGTGGCGGTTGCGGTGGAGGTATGGGAATTGCCGAGCAGTGAGCTGGGCTCGTTCCTGACCGGAATCCCGGCGCCATTGGGATTGGGCAAGGTGCAACTGGCGGATGGGCGCTGGGAGAGCGGGTTCATCTGCGAAGGGTACGGGCTGGAGGGGGCTGTGGATATCAGTCACTTCGGAGGGTGGCGCGCGTACCTGAAAAATCTGCAGTGATCCCGAGGTTCCCCCTGACCCTGTGGGAGCTGGCCTGCCAGCGATGGCGGAGTGTCAGTCGACTAGTGCTTTGACCGGCACACCGCCTTCGCGAAATTCACACAGAACCCTGTGGGAGCTGGCTTGCCAGCGATAGCGGTATGTCAGTCACAGTTGTGTTGACTGATACACCGCCTTCGCAAAATTCACACATAACCCTGTGGGAGCTGGCTTGCCGGCGATGGCGGTGTGTCAGTCGACTAGTGCTTTGCCTGGCACACCGCCTTCGCGAGCAAGCCCGCTCCCACAGTCGTTTTGTGCGTATGGAAATAGTGTGATTTTTCAGCGCCAATCGTTTCATCCTCGCCATTCAGCGAATCTTCCTACCAACCACACCTCCCCCGCCTGACTTCTTTCCCCGCTGATCCCCCGCACAGTCTCCCGCGCCATTTTTCCTGCGCGAGGGACTGCCCATGTTCGACCCGATTGTGTGTTCGCCTGCGTTCGAAGCGCTGCGCTGATGGAGCACAGCGCACGCATTGAGCAGGCACTCGACGACTTCCCCAACACCCTGACGCTGTATCGCCAACAGCTCGATCACTGGTTCAGCCGCGCCGCTGACACCGTCAGTCACGCGACGGATCTGCCGTCGCTGATGGACATGGATCGGCGGATCAAGCTCGGCGACAGCACCACGGTGGTGGGTCGTCGCGACGATGACTTTTTCTCCACGGTGGCGCAGTGCCCGAGCGGCGGGATTCTGCTGATCGAGAGCACGTTCGAGTCGGTGTATGACATTCCGCTGGGGAACATTCAGGTTGATGTGATAGCGGTCGAGGGTGGCGAGCGCAAGTCGGTCACGCTGGATGCGCACGGGAAAGGACAATTCCGCGGTACTCCGGGAAAGTTTTACCGGGTACATGTGCAGAGTGCGGTGACAAAGGATCAGGTTGATGCGCTGTTCAAGTCTTACGACGGACTGACCGGGCAACTGGAAGACTGGCTGCGCAAGGAGTGGCAAGGGTTCAAACCGCAGTGGTCGCAGTCGGTGTTTGCGGCGGCGGGGAACGGCATGCTGGCCGGGAGTTGGGCAGCGATTGTTGGGGTGTGGGACACCATCAGCCTGGTCTTCGACATTCTTAAGAATCCTGAAAAATACCGTGAGCGGCTGGGCAGCAGTGCGCAATCGCTGATGGATCTGGCTCGAGAGTCCCCCGCAGCAATGGAAAAAGCCATGCTGCTGGCGAGTGATGAAGCGGTGCTCATTTTACTGCTGCGAACTGCCAGTCTGTGGTGGGAGATGCTGCCGCCCAGTGAGGTGGCGGGTGCCGCAGGAGAATTAATCGGACAGGTCCTCATCGATACGCTCATCGCGCTGGCGCTTGCGAGCACCGGGGTAGGAATACCAATCGCTGCGGCCTATCTGGCATTTCGCGGACTGAAGTACGGTTCGGTGTTGGCCGGCCTTGCGCTGCGATTCGTCAAGGCGACTTTTCACACCCTTAACTCGATCACCCAATACGTCCACGACTACAAAGCCGTCGCCGCGCGCGGCATGGCAGCCGGCGCCAATCAGGGTCGCCTGCTGCTGAACTGGAACGCCCGCAAGAACACTACCCTCAAGCAGAACGAACACCGCGACGACGCCTCGAAACAGGCGAAAAATCCCAACGACGACGCCGCTACCTGCGTCGCGTCTACCTGCAAAAACGGCTGCCCGGTATCGATGGTCACCGGCGAAGAACTGCTGACCCTCACCGACGGCACGCTCGACGGCGTCCTGCCCTTCGACTTCACCCGCCTCTACCGCACCAGCGCCGCCGAGCTCGATGTCGGCCTGGGTTTCGGCTGGAGCCACAGCCTGTCCCATCGCCTGGAAATCGTCGGCGACGAGGTCATCTGGATTGATCACGAAAACCGTCGCACGCCTTTTCCCTTGCCGAACAACGAACGCCCGGCGATCCACAACAGCCTGTCGCGGGCGGCGATTTTTCTGGGCGATGCCCCTGAAGAACTGATCCTCGCCCAGGCCGGCGACGCACCGCGTTTTTTACCATTTCATCAACGGTCGCTTGAGCGCGATCAGCGATACCTACGACAACCGCCTGCACCTGACCCACGACTACCACGGCCGCCTCGAACGGGTGGACAACGGCGCCGGCCGCGCCTTGCTGTTGCGCTACGACCGTCGCCACCTGATCGCCGTCGACTACCAGCGATTCACCCCGGCGCCCACCGTGGCCCAGGGCTGGGTGACCGAGCAGACGCTGGTCCGCTATCGCTACGACGAGCACCAGCAGCTGATCGAAGCGACCAACGCTGCCGAAGAAAGCGAGCGTTATCGCTATGACGAGCAGCACGTGATCCTGCAGCGGCAACTGGCCGGTGGGGCGAGTTTCTTCTGGGCGTGGGAACGGTCCGGCAAGGCCGCTCGTTGCATCCGTCACTGGGCCTCGTTCGGGCAGATGGACGCGCAATACATCTGGGATGACCAGGGCAGCGTCACGGTCAGGAACCTCGATGGCAGCGAAGAGGTGTACGTCCACGATGATCGGGCGCGGCTGGTGCGCAAGGTCGAGCTGGATGGCGGCGAACACCTCAAGTCTTACGACGATCAGGGTCGATTGATCGCCGAGCAGGACCCGCTGGGCGCGGTCACCGAGTACCACTACGACGAGGCCGGACGGCTGGTGGCGTTGATTCCGCCAGAAGACGCGCCGACAGCCTACGAATACCGCAACGGTTTCCTGCACGCGCGCTTTCGTGGCAAGGCCGAGTGGAAATACCTGCGTAATGCCCAGGGCGATGTCACCGAAGCCATCGACCCGGACGGTCACACCACGCACTACCGCTACGACGCCCAAGGCCGCCTGCTGTCGATCCGTTACCCGGATCACAGCCGTCATCTGTTGGTCTGGAACGCGCTGGGCCAGCTCGTTGAAGAAACTTTGCCCGACGGTGGCACGCGGAAGTTTTCCTACGATGAACTGGGGCGGCGGATTACCCAAGAGGACGAACACGGCGCCGTCACGCATTCGCAATGGGATGCCGTGGGACGACTGATCCATACCACGCTGCCGAGCGGCGCCACACGCGCTTACAGCTACAACGCCTACGGCACGCTCACCTCTGCCACCGACGAGCTGGGCCAGGTCACGCGTTACGAGTACGTCGAGGACCTGCACCTGGTCAGCCGCCGGATCAATCCGGACGGTAGCCAGCTGCGTTATCGCTACGACAATGCGCAGCTGTTGCTGACGGAAATCGAGAATGAGTCCGGCGAAAAATACCACCTGGACTACACCGCCAACGGACTGATCCGACAGGAAACCGGCTTCGACGGTCTGCGTACTGCCTACGCCTACGACCTCAACGAGCACCTGCTGGAGAAGACCGAGTTTGGCGAGGACGGCTCGCAACTGGTCACCGGGTATCAGCGCGATGCGGCAGGACGCTTGCAGGTCAAAACCCTGCCCGATGGCACCTCCGTGGCCTACCACTACGACAGCCTCGGCCGCCTGACCAGCGTCGACGACGGTCACGACCACCCGCTGGAATTCGAATACGACCGCCAGGACCGGCTGATCACCGAACACCAGAGCTGGGGCACCTTGCGCTATGGCTACGACGCCTGCGGCCAGCTCAACCGCCTGCGCCTGCCGGACAACAGCGTCCTCGATTACCACCACGCGGCGGGCGGCGCCCTCACTGGCATCGACCTCAATGGCGCCCGGCTTACGGCGCATCACGTTGTCGGTGGCCGCGAACAGCAACGTCAACAGGGCCTGCTGCTCAGCGACTATGCCTACGACGATCAAGGTCGCCTGACCGCCCATGCCATCGGCAAACCGCAACAACCGCTGTATCGCCGCGATTATTCCTACAGCGCCAACGGCAACCTCGAACTGATTTCCGACACCCGCCACGGCCGCCGCAGTTACCAGTACGACCCGCAAAACCGCCTGACCCGCGTGAACCACGCCCGCGATGACGACCCGGAAACCTTCGCCCACGACCCGGCCGCTAACCTGTTCATGCAGGACCGCGTCGGCAAGCCGTCCGTCAAAGGCAACCGCCTGCTGATGCACGGCGACCGCCACTACGACTACGACGCCTTCGGCAACCTGATCCGCGAGCGCTGCGGCGCCGCGCAAAAGCTCGTCACTGCATACCGCTACGACTGCCAACACCGCCTGATCGGCCTAACACGCCCGGACGGTCAAACGGCCAGCTACCGCTACGACGCCTTCGGCCGGCGCATCGCCAAAACCGTCGACGGCCTCACCACCGAATTTTTCTGGCAAGGCGACAACCTCGTCGCCGAAAGCAGCAAAAACCACTACCGCAGCTACCTCTATGAACCCGGCAGCTTCCGCCCGCTGGCCATGCTCGACGGCAAAGGCCCGCGCAAGGCTTGCCCGTTCTATTACCAACTGGATCACCTCGGCACGCCGCAGGAACTGACGGACTTTAGCGGCGAAATCGTCTGGTCGGCGAAGTACAACGCCTACGGCAAACTCACCCGACTCCAGCATGGCGGCGGTGAGCAGCTTGAGCAGCCGCTACGCTTCCAAGGGCAGTACCACGACGCCGAAAGCGGCCTGCACTACAACCGGCATCGCTACTACAATCCGGATGTTGGCCGGTACCTGACGCCAGACCCGATCAAGCTGGCGGGTGGGCTGAATCAGTACCAGTACACGCCGAATCCGACGGGGTGGGTGGATCCGCTGGGGCTAGCTTGTACTCCGTGCCCCGGAGAGATCCAGGCCGATGGACCGTTCAGCATACTTGCTCAAGGAGGCGGGTTGGCAGCGCATGAAGATCGGGGAGGGCATCTTATAAGGAAACACATTGGTCAAACAGAGGCACAGTTGCGACAACGACTTAGGGACGAGCCAAATATACCCATCGCTTCAACGTTTCCAAATCAAGCTGCCGCTGAAGCTGCAGTTTTTAATACAATCAAGCAAAATAAAACATTAATAGATGAGTTCTTAAACAGCAGAACCAGAAAACTTGTGATCACTCAGCAAATGCCAACCCCCGTTGGAGTTGGAGTAGTTCGTGAAAGTGGAAAACTGGAGCCATTACATTTTGTTAAGCTGATACTTAAGAAACAATCAAATCCGAGAAATGAATACTTTATTTTAACGGGGTACGCAAGTGACAGATAAATCATTCAATAGATTATATCAATTTTTGGGTGCCTATTTTAATGAGGACTGGATGTGCGAGTATGAACTGGCGGATGACGTAATAAAAGATTTCTTACTCGACTCTACTGCTGAAGTCATCGACTCAGTGCAAAAAGAAATATCTGCTCTACTGGAGGTTCAAATGGAGGAAACTGAGCTAAGAGAATTCCTGCTCAAAGACATGAGCTGCTGTTATTGTTACTGGCATGAATGGGAGTCAGGAAGAGTCTGGCTAAATCACATTGATAACATTCTTCGAAGCTAATCTTCATCTCATGATTAAAGTGATCACGAAAGTTACAGAACTCCATAATTTTTTTGGTTCCTATTTCCATCAAGATTGGATAGTCGAGCATGAGACGGCCGAGCAGGTTTTAGACGCCTTCTTAACGGAATCTCACATCGAAGCACTGATATTAGTTCGAAGTGAGCTTAACGCACTACTTGCTCAGAAGCAGGACGAACCGATATTAAGAGATTATCTATTAAGGAATCTTAGCTGTTACTACTGTTATTGGATTTCTTGGGAGTCAGGTGAGTCATGGTTACGCCACATTGCAAAAAGGTTGAACTCACGAATTGAACGATGACATACAGATATGAAAATCCCGCAACGGTCGTCGAAAATCTCCTTCAGTTTCTAGCGGTGTTTATTTACCGGTGCAACATTAGCTCTTACGATAGCCTTGGGGGCGGCTGCAACTGCAGCGACATGCCCTCCCTCTTACTCGATACCCAAGCACTATTTGATGTCTAGGTCGATGCCATCAATTATCGGAATCACACCGTTTTCCCAGTGCTGGAGGGGTTAAAGCCCCAGCCCCTGATCCCCACCAATTCACCCCACAAATCCAGCAGTTATTTCCCCGCAGTCCCATTAGAATGCCTCCCACCCGGGTCACTGCCGATGGAACTGTCATGCCGCTTCGCTCGCCGCTGTATTCGCAACGTTCGTTGGTTCTTACGCTGATTGCGCTGCTGGGCGCAGGCTTCCTGGCGACGTCCTTTCTCAGCTATTACGCCTCGCGAGCGTCGATCCGCGACAGCATCGTCAACACCGAACTGCCGCTGACATCTGACACGGTCTATTCGGAAATCCAGAAAGACCTCGTTCGCCCCATCCTCATCTCCTCGATGATGTCGCGGGATACGTTCATGCGCGACTGGGTGGTCAACGGTGAGCAGAACCCCGAGCAGATGACTCGCTACCTCAACGAGGTCATGACGCATTACGGTGCCTACACCGCGTTTTTCGTCTCCAACACCAGCCTGACCTACTACCACGCCAAAGGCGTACTCAAGCAGATCAAAGTCACCGAGCCCCGGGACGCCTGGTATTTTCGCGTGCGTGATATGGCCGATCCGTACGAGATCAATGTCGATCCGGACCTGGCCAACAAGGACAACCTGACGTTCTTCATCAACTACAAAGTCTACGACTACAACAACCGCTTCATTGGCGCAGCGGGCGTCGGTTTGACGGTTGATGCGGTGATCAAGCTGATCGACAAGTATCAGCAGCGCTATCAACGCAGCGTTTACTTCGTCGACACCTTCGGACGCTTGGTGCTGACCGGTGCCGAGGGTGGCCCCGAGGGCGCGCACATCGGCAAGACCCTTGGCGAACTCGACAGCATGAAAAGCCTGGTCAGCCAGCTGCCCAAACCCCACAGCGGCACCTATGAATATTCCGTCCATGGTCAGGGTCATTTCCTCAACGTGCGGTTTATTCCGGAGCTCAACTGGTACCTGTTTGTCGACAAGCGCGAAGACGGCGCGCTCAATGAAATCCGCCAGTCGCTGTACCTCAACTTGCTGTTCTGCCTGTTTATCACGCTGATCGTATTGGCCCTGTTGAACCGGGTGATCAAGCGCTATCAGGCGCGAATCCACGCCCAGGCCACCCTCGACAGCCTGACCGAGTTACCCAATCGCCGAGGCTTCGACCTGCTGGCCGCACAAGCCATGCACGAAGCCCAGCGTGAACCCAAACCGCTGACCGCGTTACTGCTCGACCTGGACCATTTCAAAGCCTTGAACGATACCTACGGTCACCTCGCCGGCGATCAGGTGCTGATCGGCTTCGCACGGGACCTGGAAAGTTGCCTGCGCCACTCCGACATTGTCTGTCGTTGGGGCGGTGAAGAATTCATCGTGTTGCTCAAGGACACCGACGGTGAAACAGGCCTGATGATTGCCGAGAAAATTCGTCAGCACGTTGAGCAACAGCAGTATGCGTACAACGATCAGGCATTGAAGCTGACCGTGAGCATCGGCCTCACCACGTTGCAGCCCGAAGACACCTTGCACACGCTGCTGTCCCGGGCGGATCATGCGATGTACCGGGCCAAGCAAACCGGCCGTAACCGCACCTGCGTGGAAAAATCTCACTCCGTTTATGAATAAACCAGATACCTGCCCGGCCTGCGGTGCCTCCAACGATTGCACCCTGGCCGACCCGCGAACCGCCGATCGGGCCTGCTGGTGCTACGGCGTCAGCATCGATCCGGCCGTTCTCCAGGCCTTGCCCGCCGAGTTGCGCGACAAATCCTGTCTTTGTCCACGCTGCGCGCAGGTCGAGGCGCAACTGCAAGCAGCCGCCCGGCCGATCCCGTAAGATACTCGGCCCCTTTCCTGCCGATCCCCCGTCATGCGTGTAGACCGTTTCCTCAGCAACCTGCCGTGCTTCAACCGCAAGCAGGTGCGCCTGTTGCTGGCGGAAAAACGCGTGCGGCTTGACGGAAAAATCGTCAGCGATCCGCATGCCGAAGTCCGGGAGTTCAGCCGTGTCGAGGTGGATAACGAGGTCTTGCAAGTCGGCAAGCCTGTGCGTCATTTCATGCTGCACAAACCGCCCGGATGCGTCAGCGCCACCCGTGACCCACAGCACCCGACGGTCCTCGACCTGATCCACGAACCGGACAAGGATGAACTGCACATCGCTGGCCGCCTGGATTTCAACACCACCGGTCTGATGCTGATCACCAACGACGGCAGCTGGTCGCGTCGCTTGACCCAGCCGCAGACCAAACTGCCCAAGGTGTACTGGGTCGAGACCGAGCAAGCGATTGCTCCGGAGTACGCGCTGAAATTTGCCGAGGGCATGTACTTCGCTTTCGAAGACCTCACCACCCTGCCCGCCGATCTGCTCGTGCTCAGCCCAACGTCAGCTCGGCTGAGCATCGTCGAGGGGCGCTATCACCAGGTGAAGCGGATGTTCGGCCACTTCAACAACAAAGTGCTGCGCCTGCACCGCGAAAAAATGGGCCCGCTGGTGCTCGACCCGTCACTCAAACCGGGCGAATACCGCCCGCTGAGCGACGAAGAGATCCAATTGATCTAAGCAGCCTACCGCTCAGCAGAAGTTGTCGAACAATTTACCAAAGGCACTTGCGCGAACCTTTCCGCCCTGCTTGAATCAGGACGTCAGCCGAAATGTGACTGACGAGTCACAACATACTTCTAAGAAACTTTTTGCCGGTTAGAGAACCCTCAGGTTCCGCCTCAGACCGGCAGACTGCCCGCCAATAATAATACCCGTCGACCTGCTTTAACGGATCGACATGGGCCTCTCAAATTTCCAGGCGTATGCCTACCTGTCACAAAGCTCGTGCAATCTCATTTGCGCGCATACCCGCTTGCCAGGAGTCATATGACATGAGGCCAGAAATCGCTGTGCTGGATATACAGGGTCAGTATCGGGTTTACACGGAGTTCTATCGCGCAGACGCCGCAGAGAAGACCATCATCCTGGTCAACGGCTCGATGGCCACGACTGCGTCGTTTGCACAAACCGTGAAAAATCTTCATCCGCAATTCAACGTGGTCTGCTACGACCAGCCCTACGCGGGCAAGTCGAAAGCACACAACCTGCACGAGAAACTGCTGACCAAGGACGTCGAAGGACAGATCCTCCTGGAGCTGATCGACCACTTCGCCGCCGAACACGTGCTGTCGTTTTCCTGGGGTGGCGCCGCGACCCTGGTCGCCCTCGCCCAACGGCCACGACGCATCGAAAAAGCCGTAATCAGCTCGTTCTCCCCGGAGATCAACGCGCACATGCTCGACTACCTTGAGCGCGGCGTTGATTACCTCGGCAGCCGCGATGGCGACCGGGTCGGCAACCTGGTGAACAGCACCATCGGCAAGCACTTGCCATCACTGTTCAAGCGCTTCAACTATCGCCACGTCAGCAGCCTGGCCGATCATGAATACGGGCAGATGCACTTCCACATCAACGACCTGCTGCACAGCGACCGCCAGTGCTTTCTCAAAGCATCGGAGAAAATCAACGTTCCCGTGTTGTTCCTGAACGGTGAATGGGACGAATACACCGCCGCCGATGGCGCGCGATTGTTCGCCAATCACGTTCAACACAGCACCTTCACCACGCTTGAGGCGACCGGTCACTTCCTCGACATGGAACACAAAGCCGCCTGCCGTGACAGCCGTAACGCACTGCTGGGTTTCCTGCAGCCTTCGCCACATGAAGGCCGACCGCGTTACCACTACGTCCAGGACCAACATGCACTGGCCATCTGAAACAGAGTCATCGCGAGCAAGCCTGCTTGCCTGGACGCTACCGCTTCTGTGGGAGCAAGGCTTGCCCGCGATAGACCGCCACTTGGTTTGTGCGATGTCCTCACCCGTACTCAAGTGATCGCGCCTAAAGAAAAACTTCATTTCCCGGCGCACATCTGGTACAAAGTCAGCCGCTCTGAGCGGGTGTCGTATAATGGCATTACTCCAGCTTCCCAAGCTGATAACGAGGGTTCGATTCCCTTCACCCGCTCCAATCGAATTTTGATCCCAGGTTGTTTTTCAACGTGGGATGGAGGCAAAGAAAAAAACCGGCCTCGATGGCCGGTTTTTTTGTGCCCGGGATTAGGTGATCGCCTGGAGATCAACGACATCAAATTCGGCAATCAGACAATGACCAACGACGGAACGCTCTAGCCGAAACACGCTTTTTTGTAGCAGCTGGCGAAGCCTGTGCCAGCTGCTACATAAAGCGGACTTCGCTTCCGAATCTCTTCACAGGCCTTAGCCGTTCTCCTGTCCGGCAAAATCCTGAATTACAGAAACCCGGGCCCGTCCCCAGAGGAGAAAAGCCGCTCAGGGTTTCTGGCCTCGGCGGCACTCAAGGTGTTGCAGCAGGGATGAGCTGGCTATGAGGAGGCGGGTCAATCCGCCCTTTCTCGTAATTTTTGCGTATCGATCGCCGACGGCCAGTAAAGAAAGCGTAGTGCGACATTGAGCGCGACCGGAGATGCCTTAACCTGCCAGCTCATCTTTCCATTTGAGATCAGCATGGACAATTCAGAGTTGGGGATCATGATCATTTCAATGATTGGGTTGTTCGGTTTCGCTTCGTTTCTCTTTGATTACCTGAGCGTCAAACGAAGGGACAAATAACCTCCAGCGTTATTCGTCCCTCAGGGTTAGCGAGTCGCCACCAGAAACAAACGCGGGAACGGCAACAGCACCGAGCCGTCGCTCAGCGTCGGGTAAGCCTGCTTGATCGCGGCCAGGTACTGTTTGAGGTACTGCGCCTTTTCCGCTTCATCCAGCGGTTCGAGAAATGGCCGCAACCCGCTGCCCTTGAACCACTCGACCACACCCGACGCACCGCCCGCCAGGGGATGATGGTAGGTGGTACGCCACACATCGACGCGTGCGCAATGCGGTCGCAGCATTGAGTAGTAATCGCTGGCACTGGCCATTTCCGTGCGTTGCCCAGCGGCGTCCGCCAACTTGCTGGCCCATGGACCATCCGCGGCAACTTCGCGCATCAAACGGTGCGACGGCTCATTGAGATTGTCGGGCATCTGAACCGCCAGGCTGCCGCCCGATGCAAGCTTGTTCACCAACGCAGGCAGCAACGTTGCGTGATCGGGCAGCCACTGCAGCACCGCGTTGGCAAAAATCACATCGAATGGGCCGCTTTCGTCCCAGGTGCCGATATCGACGGTATCGAATTGCACCTGCGGCAAGCGCTTGCGCGCGGCTTCGATCATGTCGGTCGAACTGTCGACGCCACGCACTGTGGCGTTGGCAAAGCGCTCCACCAGCAATTCGGTCGAATTGCCGGGGCCGCAGCCGATGTCGATAGCGGAACGCGCGTCCATGGGCGGAACGGCTGCGAGCAAGTCTCGCGCGGGCCGTGTGCGTTCATCTTCAAAAGCGACGTATTGTTTGGCGGACCAACTCATTGCGTTCTCCTGTCGGTGCGTAATAGCGGCCAGGTGCGGACACCGGTTGGCTACGATACCTCGCCCGTGCACTGACCCCAATCCCGACCTCAGGCGAACGCTATTTATCCGCCGCGTCCTTGTCCTGCATCTGCACCGAAGATTTGGTGCCATCAGTGTTGTCTTTGGTTTCGTTATCCGAGTTATCAAAGCAGCCTTGCAAGACGAACAGGCAGCAGGAAAGGCAAAACAGGCGAGCGACGTTCATGTGATTCTCCAAATTCGAGTGACTGGAGTAGTGACTGTCTCGAGGGCCGTTTTGTTGCGTCTTTTTCACGACCCACAAATGTATGCAGAATTTTCCATATGCCGGCGCTGTCTCAAATTTCAGGCGCATCCCTATAAGGAAGACGGCAATGAAATTCGCAAAAATCTCACAGAAACTCGCCTTGTGGGCCGGTAGTCCCAAGACGTTCATGGGTGCATTGATTCTGATTTTTCTCTGGGGATTGAGTGGACCGATTTTCAGTTACAACGACACCTGGCAACTGATCATCAATACCTCGACCACGATCATTACGTTCCTGATGGTCTTCCTGATCCAGAACACTCAGAACCGCGACACCGACATCCTGCACTTGAAGATCGATGAGTTGCTGCGGGTGAACAAGGAAGCGCAAAACGCCATGCTCGGGCTTGAATTACTCGATCTCAAGCAACTGGAAGCGCTGCGCAAACACTATCGCGCCATGGGCGAGAAAGACGTTCATGCGCTGGAAGGTCTGGCCGCTTCAAGCAAGCGAAAAACGGATCTGAACGACTGCTGATCCAAAACAAAAACGGCGCTGGGAATATTCCCGCGCCGTTTGTATAAGAGCCATTAGCGACTGGCTTGAAGAGCCTTGGCCATCTGCAGATGATTTTGCAGTTTGGGCAGGGTTTCTTCGGCAAAGGCTTTGATTTCCGGCACATCGGTCGTTTGCGCTTGCTGCTGCAGTTGCTCGATGGCCTCTTCGGTAGTTTTCACCTGGCTGCTTGCGTATGCCTTGTCAAAGGATGCGCCGTCCTGCAACTCCGGCATCAGGCTTTGGGCTTCACTCACCACTTCTTCGCGCGGGGCCACTGGCAAATCCAGTTGCTTGGCGATCTTCGCCAAATGCTGATTGGCAGTAGTGCGGTCATTGATGACCACAATGGTGTAATCCTTTACTTCTTTGGATTCGGACTTCTGATGCGCCAGGCGGCTGGCCTCGATGTCGGCCATGCCTTTGGCGGAAGCATCGTTAATGAATTCAGCGGGCGATTGTGCAAAAGCACTGCTGGCAAAGAGCCCCAATATCGTGACTAAACTGGCATTGCGTAAACGGGTGGCCATCCGGCTCATGGTCGCGCCCTCCTCTGACAAAAAATTCAAGCGGGAGCTTTCGCCCCCGCCTCTCAATCAAAACAACCTTCACCGACTACTTGGATTTCTGACCACCTTTGCGGCCCATATCGGGTTTCGCAGGGTCTTTATCGACAGTCGTGGTAGTTGTTTTCCCACCTTTGCGACCGGCTTCAGACGCCTTCGTTCGATCGTTGGCGAAGTTTCCCGAGTTCGAGTTTCTTGAGTTAGGCATGATTCTCTACCTCTTGGTAATGATCGCGGCGAGCAGGAGCCCGCATAGGATCAGAATTTCACAGCCCCAAAAGGTTTAGAAAAGCTACAAACGCTGCGACGAACGGTGGCCGTTTTTCAGGCGTCGAGGCGTAAGTGATACTGGCGCTTGGCGGTGTACATCGCTTCATCGGCGTGTCTGAACAGCTGCTTCTCCTCAGTGCCGTGTTCAGGGTACAGCGCGACGCCAATGCTGGTCCGAATGGTCAAGCTGTGGCCGTCCAGGCGCAGTGGCTGCGCCAATACCTGACGGATTTTCTGCGCGACTTTGTCGGCGTCTTCCGCAGCATGAATGCTGTGCAGCAAAACCACGAACTCGTCGCCACCGATGCGGGCCACCGTGTCGGTTTCGCGCACGCAGCCCTTGAGCCGACTGGCCACCGCTTGCAGCAACATATCGCCCACCGAATGGCCATGGTTGTCGTTGACCTCCTTGAAGCGGTCGAGATCGACGTACAGCAACGCCATGCGACCGCCGTCCATCTGAGCCAATGTCAGCGAACTTTTCAGACGGTCACGGAGTAACGCGCGATTGGGCAGTTGCGTCAGCGCGTCGTACTGCGCCATGCGTTCGAGGCGGGCATGCAGCTGCTTGCGCTCGATCGCGGTGGCCACCTGGGCACACACAAACTGCAGCAATTCCTTGTCCTGCTCGGTGTAGCGCTCGCCGCCCGCAACACTTTTGACGATCAGAGCACCAATGGTGCCGTTTTGCGAGTTCAGTGGTACGCCCAACCAGCAGGGAGATTCCTGGCCCGCCACCAACGCCTCGAACCCCGCAGGAGCGTTGCCTTGATCCGGGGTCAGCAGAATTGGTTGCCCGCTGCGAATGACCTCTGCGCACAAGCGCCCGGTGACCGTTCCCGGCTGTTCGGGTTGAGGTTCAAGTTCATCGACGTGATAGGGGAAATTCAGCTGTGAACAGTGCTCGTCATACAAGGCCACGGAGAAATTCATCGCCGGCAACCATTCACCGATCAGCAAATGGATACGCTTGAACAATGCCAGCAAATCTTCTGCGGCATGGGCCGCTTCGGAGATCGCGTACAACGCCGCCTGCCGGGATTCGGCCTGCTTGCGCCCGGTGATATCGCGGGCCACGGCAATGCGCAGCTGATCGACTTCCGACCAGCGGGCCGACCAGAGGATATGCACCACCCGACCGTCCTTGCGCAGGTAGCGGTTCTCGAAATTCAGTTTGGGCTCGCCGCCCATGATCTCCCGCGCAGCGTCGAGGGTCCGCTGTCGATCGGCCGGATGCACCAGATCAATCATCGCCTTGCCGATCAACTCATCGGGGGTGTAACCAAAAACCTGTTCGCAGGCGGCGCTGATAAACACGAAACGACCTTGTTTATCGACCGCACACACGGCGTCCAGCAGTAGATCGATGTAGCTCGCCAGCGGCGCGGAATTTCTGCTTTCCATGGTGCCCTGCGATCAGATTCAAGTCTTGCTCGCTACCAATCCCGGCACTGCATGCACCAGAGCATTGATGGCGAAACCGATAAACATTACCCCGCACAACCGGGTGATCAACAGTTCATGACGCTGGTACACAGTGCGTACCTGCCGGGCGCCGACGATGCCAATGAGGATAGCGTAGGCGATTAGGCCTCCGATGAAACTCAGCGCGATCAGCCAGGGCAACATCGACCAGTGCAGCAACTCTGCACGACTGGACAGCAGTGCGGTGAACGTCGCCACCGCCACCGGATAGGCTTTAGGATTGGTCAGCCCGAACAGGATGCCATGCCAGAACGGCTGCCGTGCTGGCCCTTGAGGCACTTCGGCGCTGCTGCGCTTGGCACGTACTGCGCGCAATCCGAGCCAAAACAGGTAAAGGCCGCTGATCACACCCAACACGTCGAACGCCGTGCTGCCAATTTCCCGCGCGCCGACAATCGCTATCAGCGCCGTACTGCACCAGATCACATCGCCCAGTAAATGCCCGCAGAGAAATCCCGCCCCGGCCCGCCGTCCACGTGCAGCACCAATGCCCAATACTGCCAGCACGCCAGGCCCCGGTGTAATGGCATAGATAAAGCCCGAAGCGAGAACGGCCAGTAGCAGAGTGGGGGTCATGGGAACTCCTGTTCGAGGTGCGCTGAATGCTCGCGAGTCTACTGCGTTTGTTGAGCTAGAAGGGTACCGGCGGGACGTCACAGACCATTAATCGCTCGATTTCGTTCTTTAACCAATTCAACGCCTGATCCCCGCTCCGCCGTTTATGCCACGCCAGCACAAAGGTAAACGCGGGAATTTTGAACGGCGGCGGCACCACGATCAATGACCGCTCATCAACGCTGCTGACCGCGCGAGAGGCCACCGTGAGAATCAGATCCGTACCGCTGATGAACGCAGGGGCCACGCTCCAGTGTGGCAGACTGATCGACACACGCCGGCGAGCACGCAGTGCCGTCAGGGTCCGTTCGATTTCCGGTGTGCCACTGCCGCGCATTTCCAGCAGAACGTGGGGCCGTGACAGGTATGTCGGCAGGTCCAGCTCACCACCGGTTGGCAGGCTGTTACGGTCGACCAGGCACACGTAATGCTCATCGAATAACGCCGTGCTGCGCAGTTCATTCGGTATCTCCGGAAAGACCCCGGCGGCCATGTCGATGTCGCCATTCAGTACGGCATCAAGCATCCCTTCGCGACTGGCGTGGCTGATCTGCAGATCGATACCCGGTGCATCACGCCGCAAGGTTCGAACCAGCCCCGGCAAGACGATCGCAGCCCCGTAATCGGACATGGCCAGGCGAAAGGTGCGTTTGGCGGTGGTCGGATCGAACGTATTCGGCGCCAGCAGCGATTGCACCTGAGCAAGCACTTCGGCCAGGGGCGTGACCAACTCCAGCGCCCGCGGCGTTGGCACCAGCGTGGCGCCCGCGCGCACCAGTAATGGATCGCCGAGCAGATCGCGCAGCCGCGCCAGCGCATGGCTGACCGCCGGTTGACTGAGGTGCAGGCGCTCGGCTGCGCGGGTGACGTGTTGCTCCATAAGCAAAGCGTCAAGGATCACCAGCAAGTTAAGGTCAATACGCCTTAGATCATTCATCTGATGCATGTTCTGCATAGCAATTTGGAATTTAAATCTGCGCGACGAATACTCTAGAGTCCAGCAAAACCTGTTGGAGTTTCATCATGACGACGTTGCATTGGGCCGGTCTGCTGCTGTTGGCCGTGATAGCCGGGGCGGTGGTGCCCTTTCAGAGTGCGATCAATGCCAATCTCGGCAGAGGTCTCGGACATCCGTTATGGGCAACGCTCGCGTCGTTACTGGTCAGCATTGCGGTGTTGTTGCCGGTGATTGTGGCGATGCGCTTGCCCTTGCCAACGTTGGCATTCATCACCAAAGCGCCGTTATGGATGTGGGCCGGCGGTGCGTTTGGGGTGTGCTTTATTTCGCTGGCGCTGATGCTATTGCCCAAGTTGGGGGCGTCGGGGTTTATTGCATTGGCGCTGGCAGGACAAGTGGTTGCATCACTGGTGCTGGACCACTTTGGGTTGTTCGGATTGGTCGAGCGGCAGATGACCTTGCCGCGCGTGTTGGGCTCGGTGTTGTTGATTGCCGGGGTAGTGCTGATCCAGTTCAGTGCCAGTCCGGGTAAAGCGCTGGTGACGGCGGGTTGAGGGAAACTCATGGACTTATCGGCGTCGGACCGCCCGCTGGGTGTAGTCTTGCCGCAATCAAAATCCCTGCCGATCAGTGCCAAGGTTTTACATGAAAAGCAGCACCACCCTCCTCGTCACCTGCAGCACTGTTTTCCTCGCCCAGTTGGGCATGAGCATTTACCTGCCGGCATTGCCGGAGATGGCCCGGTATCTGTCTGCCGATGCCTCGCAGGTTTCGTGGGGGCTGGCGGTTTATCTCATCGGTATGGCGCTGCCGATGTTGTTCTGGGGCAGTCTCAGCCAACGCATCGGGCGAAAACCGGTGTTGCTCGCGGCACTGGGTATTTACGGGGTGGCAAACCTCGCCTTGCCTCTGGGCCAGACGCTTGAATCATTCCTGGCGTTAAGACTGGTTCAAGGCATTGGCGCGAGCGGCATTTCGGTGATGGCCCGGGTGCTGATCCGCGACAGTTTTCGCGGTGACCTGCTGGCCAAAGCGCTGTCCTGGATTTCGATCTCTTTCGTCGTCGCGCTGGGCATAGGGCAGTACCTGGGCTCGATCATCCAGGTGACGTTGGGTTGGTCCGCCATTTTTTATCTGCTGGGCAGTGTGAGTCTTTTGATGGCAATGGGGGTGGCGCGTGTCCCGTTTACCATTCGAGACGACAAGAGCGCCCAGTCATCCGCCTGGCGGAGTTACGGGCGAATCGTGTGTGACCGGGCCTTCGTGTTGCCGGCCCTCGCCGGTGGCCTCGGTTATGGGGTGATCATCGCGTTCAACACGGCAGCGCCGCTGATTCTGCAAGGCCCCTTCAACTGGTCCGCGGTGGATTACGGACTGTTGGGTTGGCCTATCAGCGCGGCGTATTTTTTGGGGGCATTGGCAGTCAATGGCTTCGTGCTTCGCACCGGCCAGCGACGCATGATGGTGGCCGGTGTAGGGCTGGTACTGTCCGGGAGTGCGGTGATGTTGCTGGGCAGCTTCTTGGGCACTTCAATCGCACTGCTGTTCTGGTTGCCCTACTGCGTTGCGGTGTTCGGTCAATCGTTGAACTACCCGATCAGCCTGTCACTGGCCAACGACGGCTCGCCGGTCGGCGGTGCGTATGCGATGGCGCTCAGCGGCTTCATCCACCAGTTGATGGCCGCTGTGATCGGCGCGATCGCCAGCCTGATCGCGAGCGAACAAGCCTGGCCACTTTCCTTGCTGTGTACCTTGCTCGCGCTGGGCGCGATGCTCTGCGTAAAGTTCGCGCCCGGCCATAAAACAACTTAAAACGCGCTGCGAAAAATCTCTTCGATCTGACGCTGATCCGCCGTCCGGGGATTGGTCAGGCCGCAGGCATCCTTGAGGGCGTTAGTAGCGAGGATCGGGATGTCGTTGAGCTTGGCGCCAAGCTCGCGCAAACCGGCGGGAATTTCCACGTCGTGGGCAAGGGTGCGAATGGCCGTAATGGCCGCTTGCGCGCCCTCTTCCGGACTGCAGCCGCGCGTGTCTGCACCCATTGCGTGGGCCACGTCGGTCAGGCGATCTGCGCAGACCAGCGCGTTGAAGCTCTGCACGTGCGGCAACAGCACGGCGTTGCACACACCGTGGGGCAAGTCGTAATAACCACCCAACTGGTGCGCCATGGCATGCACGAAACCCAGTGACGCGTTGTTGAACGCCATGCCCGCTAGGAACTGCGCGTAGGCCATGTTTTCCCGTGCCGCCAGGTCGCGGCCGTCGCGCACGGCCAGGCGCAGGTTGTTGCTGATCAAGGTGATGGCTTTCAACGCGCAGGCATCGGTGATCGGATTGGCGGCGGTGGACACATAGGCTTCGATAGCGTGGGTCAGCGCGTCCATGCCGGTGGCGGCCGTCAGGCTTTTAGGCATGGCAACCATCAGCGCCGGGTCGTTGACCGACAGCAGCGGCGTGACGTTGCGGTCGACGATGGCCATTTTCACGTGACGCGATTCGTCGGTGATGATGCAGAAGCGGGTCATCTCGCTGGCGGTGCCGGCGGTGGTGTTGATGGCGATCAGCGGCAGTTGCGGTCGGGTAGATTGATCGACGCCTTCATAGTCGCGAATCTGCCCGCCGTTGGTCGCGCACAGAGCGATGCCTTTAGCGCAGTCATGGGGCGAACCACCGCCCAGGGACACCACGAAATCACACTGGCTTTCCTTGAGCAGACCGAGGCCAAGCTCGACGTTGGCGATGCTCGGATTAGGCTTGGCGCCGTCGAAAATCACCGAGTCGATGTCCAGTTCCGCCAGCTTCCCGGCGATCATCGCCGCCACGCCGGCCTTGGCCAGCCCGGTATCAGTGACGATCAGCGCCTTGCGAAAGCCGTATTTGCCAATAGCGACCATGGCTTCTTCGAGGCAGCCGATGCCCATGATGTTGACGGCGGGAATGAAAAAGGTGCTGCTCATGAGCGAATCTCCTGACGGGAGCCGGATCGGCGAAGACGAACCAGCGGATACCGACAGGATCAACTCATCCAGGGTGCGGTAACTTGATCTGGCTCAACGTCGGGTCGTGATAAAGTCGCCGCCCATCAGACCTTTTGCTTTCGAGACGACCAACGCAATGACCGATTTCCAGGATGTTGATGCCCAACTTGAAGACTGGAACGCCTTGCGCACCACCGCTACGTTCAGCGGCTTGCTGCTGGGCAACGGCGCCAGCCGCGCGGTGTGGGACGATTTCGGCTACGACTCGCTGTTCGAAAACGCCCGCACCGTCGAAGAAAAACCCCTGAGCCAGTCCGAGCTCAGCGTGTTCGAGGCGATGCAGACGCGCAGCTTCGAGCAAGTCCTCAGCGCACTGAAAACCACCAGTCGCGTGAACAAGGCCCTGGCCGTCAGCTCCGCCGCGCCGCGCAATCGCTACTACGCGATCAAGGAAGCGCTGATCAACACCGTGCACGCGGTGCATATCCCCTGGCGACTGGTGGTGCCGGCGACCCTGGCGACCATCAGTGAGGAACTGGCCCGCTACCGGACGGTGTTCACCACCAATTACGACTTGCTCAACTATTGGGCCATTCAGCACCAGCCGGACTCCATCACCGACCTGTTCCAGGGCGCCGAACCGGGTTTTGATTTGAGCCGCACAGCCACCGAGAAAACCCGTTTGCTGTACCTGCATGGCGGGTTGCACCTGGTACGCAATCAGGACGGCACCGCGCGCAAGCTGATGTCGACCGAGGGCACCTTGCTGGGCAGTTTCGCGATCAACAATACGATCAAGACGCTGGACGATGTACCGCTGTTCGTCAACGAAGGCCCGTCGCAGGACAAGCTCAAGACTATTCGCAGCTCGGACTATCTGTCGTTCTGCTACGACCAGTTACTCGGTCATGTCGAGGGGCTGTGCCTCTTCGGTCATGCCCTGGGTGAACAGGACAGTCACATTGTTCATGCACTGCGTCAGGCGAAACCGAAGGTGGTCGCCATCTCGATCAAGCCGCGCAGCAAGGCGTTCGTTCAGCACCAGAAACGGCATTACGCGAAGGTGTTCGAGGGCACGGGCAGCGAGTTGCGGTTTTTTGATTCCAAGACGCACCCGCTGGGGAGTTCCAGGCTGACGGTCCCGGTTGAGGTCTGAAGCGATCCTTGTAGCACCGATTCGTACCCGTAGCAGCAGTCGAGCTTGCGAGGCTGCGTTCGACCGCGCAGCAGTCGCCAATCCGTACGACGCTGTCCATCTGGCACACTGCCGATAAATCACGACTGCTTCGCAGTTGAACGCAGGCTGCGCCAGCTGCTACAGGGATCACCTTCACTCTTCGCTGCTATGCACCACCACCAGCAACTGCGCCAGAACCTCACCCACTGACCGGATCCGATGAGGCTTCTGCGCATTGAAGTGCAGCGCATCCCCACGGTTGAGCAGCACCCGCTCAGTCATGAAATCCACTTCCACCTGCCCTTCGTGGACGAACAAAAACTCCTCCCCGGTGTGCTCCTTGAACGCCTTGTCGACGAATTCGGTGGGCGGATAAATGATGAACGGCAGCAGACTGCGCTCACTCACCTGATGAGCTAGCACGGCGTAACCGGGACTCTGGTCATTGGCGGCCAGGGACTGGCGCTCATCGCTGCGCACCAGGCTGTAGCTGTCGAGGCTGACGTTGTCTTCGGAGAACAGCTCCTCGACCTTCACGTTCAGCGCCTTGGCCAGTTTCAACGCAGCCGCAATCGACGGCGTGTTCAAGCCCCGCTCGACCTTCGACAGATAACTCTTGGTCATGCCGGACTTCTCGGCCAAAGCTTCCAGCGTCACACCAAGTTTTTTTCTCAATAATTTCAAACGGATAGACATGTAGAGCGATTAATCCATCAAAGGAGCGACGTATTGTCCTTGCTAATGACACTTTGTGTCATATAGCCTATTTAGTGTCATTTGCATGAACCGAACGAAGGACACCGATATGGCCCGGACATTAGCACTACCCAAAGACCAACTGGTCAAGCAAGCGCTGACGCAGATGCAAAATACCCTGGCGGATAATACGTGGACCGACCGGCAAAAGCTGGCACTGACCTGCCGTATTCTGTTCGAAAATGGCCACGATTCCGGCCTCGCCGGCCAGATCACTGCCCGCGGCCCACAGCCAGGCACCTACTACACCCAGCAACTGGGCCTGGGTTTCGACGAGATCACCGCGGGCAACCTTCTGCTGGTTAACGAAGACCTGGAAGTACTGGAAGGCCACGGCATGCCCAATCCGGCCAACCGGTTTCACAGCTGGGTATACCGCGCACGGCCGGACGTTAACTGCATCATTCACACCCATCCGACCCACGTTGCGGCGCTGTCGATGCTCGAAGTGCCGCTGCAGATTTCCCACATGGACCTCTGCCCGCTCTACGACGACTGTGCCTTTCTCGAAGGCTGGCCGGGTGTGCCGGTGGGGAATGAAGAAGGCGAGCTGATTGCCGGTGCTCTTGGCGACAAGCGGGCGATCCTGCTATCGCACCATGGCCAGTTGTCCACGGGCACGACCATTGAAGAGGCCTGCGTCATTGCGCAATTGATCGAACGCGCCGCCAGGCTGCAACTGCTGGCGATGAGCGCGGGAACAATCAAACCGATCATTCCGGAACTGGGACGCGAAGCCCACGACTGGATTTCCAAACCCAAGCGCCACGGCGCCGCGTTCAACTACTACGCTCGGCAGAACCTGCGTCAACACGCCGATTGCCTGAACTGAACCTACCGATTTTCTGCAGGAGAGACACCATGTCGACCCCCACCATTCACGGCATCATCGGCTATACCATCACTCCATTCACCGCCAACGGCGAAAGCGTTGATCTCGACGCGCTCGGGCAATCCATCGATCGCCTGATCGACGCTGGCGTTCATGCCATCGCACCACTGGGCAGCACCGGCGAAGGCGCTTATCTGAGCGATGCGGAATGGGATGAAGTCAGCGAGTTCAGCATCAAGCACGTGGCCAAGCGCGTGCCGACCATCGTTAGCGTCTCCGACCTGACGACTGCGAAAGCCGTCCGCCGAGCCCGCTATGCACAAACCCACGGCGCCGATGTGGTGATGGTGCTGCCGGCGTCTTACTGGAAACTTAGCGAAGCGGAAATCCTTGCGCACTATCGCGCCATCGGCGACAGCATCGACTTGCCGATCATGCTCTACAACAACCCGGCCACCAGCGGGACCGACATGTCGGTGGACTTGATCCTGCGGATTTTCAACGCCGTGGATAACGTGACCATGGTCAAGGAAAGCACCGGCGATATTCAGCGTATGCACAAACTGCAGCTGCTGGGCGAAGGCCAGGTGCCCTTCTACAACGGCTGCAATCCACTGGCGCTGGAGGCTTTTGCGGCGGGTGCGAAAGGCTGGTGTACTGCTGCGCCGAACGTGATCCCGCAGCTCAATCTTGATTTGTATGAAGCGGTACTGGCCAACGATCTGGCCAAGGCGCGGGACCTGTTCTATCGCCAGTTGCCTCTGCTGGATTTCATACTCAAGGGTGGGCTGCCCGCGACGATCAAGGCCGGATTGCGTGCGACAGGGCTGGAAGTGGGCGACCCGCGATTGCCGGTGTTCCCGCTAAGCGATGCGGGCTGTGGTCAGTTGCAGGAGTTGTTGAAGGCGTTGCGCTGATCCAAAGGCAAATACACAACCGATGCAGGAGCGAGCCCGCTGGCGATGAGGCCATAACATTCAACATCTCTGTTGAATGCCCCGCCGTCATCGCGAACAGGCTCGCGCCTATTGGTGCGTTGTGTCTGACTCAAAGTACCGGCAGAGTCTTGTCCTTGATCACTGTCGTCGGTCCGTAGGACTTGACGCTGGCGATGCCTTTCTCCAGCGCAGCGGCGGAGGAGTAAGCCTCGCTGCTGCCAATGATCTCGTGGTTGCCGGCCTTCAGATTGAAATAGGGATGGCCGTCCTTGGTGCTCTTTCTCTCGTAGCGCTCATCCAGCGGGCTGTTCTTCTGGACCGAAGCAATGCCTCCATCGGCGGCGCTGCGGCTGGTGTAGTGCTCGCTGGTAAGAATGGTTTCAGCGTTGGCCGCCTTCAGCACAAACCGGAACTGACCGTTGCTGGTTTTGCTCAATTCGTACCATCCAGACATGCTCTTTTCTCCTTGGCAAATAAGAGGGTTCGCGCTTCAGAGTAAAGACCAGACCGGGATTTTTGTCGCCTGTACCGGCCTCATCGCGAGCAGGCTCACTCCTACAGTCGGTGTACGCAAACTGAAGGTAGGAGCGAGCCTGCTCGCGACGAGGCCGACACAATCACCGACAAACCAGCCTACTTCACCCCCGCCCGCACCACCGACAACTCCGGCGCCTGCACCCGTCGCTGGCTCAAATACCGCGTGCAACTCACCCGCAGGAACGAAGCGAAATTCACCACTTCGCCGCGGTAATCCATCACCTCTTCATAGAGCTTGGCGATCAGGTGATTGGTGGTCATGCCATCCGCCTCGGCGATCTCGCTGAGGATGTCCCAGAACTGGTTTTCCAGGCGCAAGGTGGTGACCACCCCGCAGATGCGCAGCGAGCGGGAGCGCGATTCGTAAAGAATCGGATCGGCTTTGACGTAGAGCTCGCACATGAAATGTCCCCCGTTACAGCGTGATTTGGGTGCCCAGCAATCCGAGGAAGCCGGCCAGCCAGCTCGGATGGGCCGGCCAGGCTGGCGCCGTGGCCAGATTGCCCTGGACGTGACCTTGCGTCACCGGGATATCGATGAACGTACCGCCCGCCAGACGCACTTCCGGCGCGCAGGCCGGGTAAGCGCTGCACTCGCGACCTTCGAGAATTCCCGCCGCCGCCAACAGTTGTGCTCCGTGGCATACGGCGGCGATCGGTTTGCCGGCCTTATCGAAGGCTTGTACCAGTTCAAGGACTTTGTCGTTCAAGCGCAGGTACTCAGGCGCACGACCGCCCGGGATGAGGAGCGCGTCATAGTCGGCTTCCGCGACTTTGGCGAAGTCGAAGTTAAGCGCAAACAAATGACCCGGTTTTTCGCTGTATGTCTGGTCGCCTTCGAAGTCATGGATCGCGGTACGTACCGTCTGGCCTGCAGTCTTGTCCGGGCAAACGGCGTGCACCGTATGGCCGACCATCAGCAGCGCCTGGAACGGCACCATTACTTCGTAATCCTCGACGTAATCGCCGACCAGCATCAGAATTTTTTTAGCGGCCATGGGGAGGGCTCCTTTGGGGAATGCGTGGAGTATTCAAAGTAGTCTTTATCTGTGGGGGTGGGTAATAACCGGTTATTACGGTTGGGCTGTTGTTATGGATAGGTGGCAGCTTTTTTTGGGGGGGGGGTTTTTAAGCAAGATCAAAAGATCGCAGCCTGCGGCAGCTCCTACGTTGAGGGGATTACCCTCAACTGTACGGATATTTCTGCGCCTGACTGTAAGCGCCAAAACCACGGGTTTATGGCTAGATAAGGCGACTCCCGTCACCTTCGATTCTGGTTGCCATCATGTCCTCACGCGAAAACACCGGCATGGCCCTCGGTCTGCTCGGCGTTGTGATCTTCAGCCTCACCCTGCCCTTCACGCGCATCGTCGTGCAGGAAATGCATCCGCTGCTTAACGGTCTGGGCCGAGCGCTGGTCGCCGCTGTTCCGGCGGCGCTGCTGTTGTTGTGGCACCGCGAGAAATGGCCGACGTGGAAACAGTTCAAGGGGCTGACACTGGTGATCGCCGGCGTGATCCTCGGCTTTCCGGTCCTGTCAGCCTGGGCCATGCAAACCTTGCCCGCGTCCCATGGCGCGCTGGTCAATGGGTTGCAGCCCCTTTGCGTCGCGCTGTATGCCGCCTGGTTGTCCCACGAACGCCCCTCGAAAGCTTTCTGGGCCTGCGCCGCCCTAGGCAGTGCGCTGGTGCTCGGTTACGCGCTGATCAGCGGTGCCGGCAGTATCCAGGCGGGGGACTTGTTGATGCTCGGCGCGATTGCCGTAGGCGGGTTGGGTTACGCCGAAGGCGGCCGGTTGGCCAAGGAGATGGGAGGCTGGCAGGTGATCTGCTGGGCACTGGTGCTGTCGACTCCGCTGCTGATCGGGCCAGTAACGTACCTGGCATTGCAGCACCAGGGTGCAATATCAGCCAGGACCTGGTGGGCGTTTGGCTACGTCTCGCTGTTTTCGCAATTCATCGGTTTTTTTGCCTGGTACGCCGGATTGGCGATGGGCGGCATTGCTCGCGTCAGCCAGATCCAGTTGCTGCAGATCTTCTTCACCATCGCCTTTTCAGCGCTGTTCTTTGGTGAACACATCGAGCCGATCACCTGGCTGTTTGCCGCCGGGGTGATCGTGACGGTGATGCTGGGGCGCAGGACCGCCGTCCAGTCAACGGCGGGAGCACGCCTGATCCCGAAGGGGACATCGCCTACAACATAACCGTTGAAGTCAGCCCGCCATTACGAGCGGGCTCGTCCCACAGGATCAGAGGTACCCGTCAGCCCGCAACAGGGTTTCCAGACAATGTTCGCTGATGTGGTAGAAATCCTTCAGCTCCTGAATCTTCACCAGCAACTGAGCCGGGTCCACCGGCTCGGCACGTTTGACCGCCAGGATCATCTTGTTCTTGTTGGTGTGGTCCAGGGAGATGAACTCGAACACCTTGGTCTCGTATCCACAGGCCTCAAGAAACAACGCCCGCAAACTGTCGGTGACCATCTCGGCCTGCTGGCCCAGGTGCAGACCGTATTGAAGCATCGGTTTGAGCAGCGCCGGGCTCTGGATTTGCAGGCGGATCTGTTTGTGGCAGCACGGCGAACACATGATGATCGAGGCGCCGGAGCGGATACCGGTATGGATCGCGTAATCGGTGGCAATGTCGCACGCATGCAGCGCAATCATCACATCCAGCTCGCTCGGCGCGACGCTGCGCACATCCCCGCACTTGAACACCAACCCAGGATGTTCGAGTTTTTCGGCAGCGGTGTTGCACAGCGTGACCATGTCTTCACGCAGTTCGACGCCAGTCACCACGCCTTCGGCTTTCAAGGTGTTGCGCAGGTAATCATGGATGGCGAACGTCAGATAGCCCTTGCCCGAGCCGAAATCAGCCACTTGGACCGGCTTGTCCAATGCCAGCGGCGAGGTGGTCAGCGCATGGCTGAACACTTCGATGAACTTGTTGATCTGCTTCCATTTCCGCGACATCGCCGGGATCAGTTCATGTTGCTTGTTGGTCACGCCCAGATCGGCGAGGAATGGCCGACTCAGGTCAAGGAAGCGGTTTTTCTCGCGGTTGTGCTCAGCGGACGGCACCTCACGCAATTGCTGAGGTTTACTCTTGAACAGCGAACTTTTGCCCTTTTTGCTGTATTCGAGCTGAACTTCATCGGTCAACGACAGCAAGTGTGCATTTTTGAACGAGGCAGGTAACAGCGAGGCGAGTACCTCGACGCCCTCGGCAAGGGGCAGGTTTTTGGTGATGTCGCGGGTTTTGTAGCGATAAACGAAGGACAGGCAAGGCTGATCCTTGACTGTCAGCTGCTTGACGATGAGTCGCTGCAAGTCCGCTTCGGGGCCCACGTACTTGGCCAGCACCAATTTGATGAAGGCGTTCTGATCGAGGCTCGATTGCAGCAGATCAACGAATTGAGCGTGGTGATCCGGCGCGAGACTGGCAGGAGTAGCGGTGATAGACATGAAAGTAACGGCCTCGGGCGATGCGGATCGGGAATGGCCGTTATTTTAGGGGGGATGGAGTCTTAGGGCACGGTGTTATTTTTCCAGGCCCTGGTCGCTCCGTCCCAAGACCTGAATGTTTGATCACTGACTTCAGGGCTCAACCAAGCGAAGTTTGCGATTATTCGGCGAATTAATAATGTATTTGACGATCAATCCCACCGGTACCGCCCAGGTCAGGCCATTGGCCGGATCAGTGATTACCGCGATGGTTTCCGTGCTTGCGTCCATATCCAGACGGCGGCGGTCGTTGCTGGATTTGAGGAGGCCATAGGCATGACTGACCAGCCTTTCAGCCAAATGCATCGGCACATCGAGATCCTGCAAGTGCTTGACGGCGCGACAGAACAATACTTGGTCATCGATCAATGTATCGGTCTGATGTCGAGCCAGGAACGAGCGGGCAATATCCAGCAAATCCTCATGCAGTTCAAAATACTCGTCAACTTCCGTCATGCTCAGGACTCCGGGTGCAATTCTGACGACGCGGGGCTGACCACAACGGGCCGGGCGGCGCTGCGCAAATCCGGCCCGGCGAACGGCAAACGCACAGCGGGATTGGGCATACCACTCGGAGACAATTCATGGGTCATTTCGAACTCGGCCCGCACCGACCAGCCGCAGGCTTCGGACGTGCATTGCAGATAAGCCACTCGCAGGAATATATGACGCCCTTCGCTGGTTCTAATGCGCATCCGGCTCAGGCAGTGCGGACAAACCATTTTGTAGGTGCTCATGCTTGAATCCCGGAGGTCATCTGGTGGTAATCAACCTGATCAAACGCAATACTGCTTGACGCACTGATCGGCACGGTCCGGCCATGCGAATAACGTCTGCCAGACGCAAGAAAGTGCATCGGGCAGTCGCTGAGTGGGTACAAGCCAAGCTCGTAGGAAATTACCCTGATACCATTAGGAAGTTTCGACATCGTGTTCTTCTGACTCATAGTGGAAGATTGATTACTCACAAGATAAAAACAACTCATTGTGCATACGTTAGGTATTCAAAAAGCATATGTCAAAAGGAAAACGCTCAAATTGCGTAGCAAAAAATCACAAGGCGTCCTGGCTCGCCTGAAGCATATTACCGGTACAACTACCGATGCTTCTTTGTCATCAGCGCTAAAAATTAGCCCGCAGACCCTTAGCAGCTGGAAAGGTCGCGACAGCACGCCATACTCATTGTGCGTAGAATTGGCGCAAGCACGGGGCATCTCTCTCGACTGGTTATTGCTGGGTGTAGGGCCGATGCTGCGGCAAACACACGTAAACACCCTCGAAACCAGCCGGGAAAACACCCTGCGTGAAAATACAGTGCTCGCGCTGTGGCGCTTGCTCGACGACGATGATCGCTGTGTCATACAACGCGCACTTGAAGAAAAGACGCGCTTGCGCGATCTGGAACTCAAGCTGGCGGAAATGTCCTCTATCCTGTCGGCGCTTCAACACGTTAACGACACATAACGTAATAGAAGCCCCCGCACGCGTTACTTCAATGCATACCACAACACCATGATGTTTCCGCCGCTACGGAAAATCAGCGCGCACGCCAGGACACTGATTCCTGCATGCCATGGGCTGACGGGCGTAAACGTTAGCAGTACGTCCATGCCCGCCAGGCAAAACAGGCCTCCACACAAACTGATCATCAGACCATCTCGCCAACAACGACGTGCTTCGTCTCGCCGATAACAGGCCAGCCTGAATGCGCTCAGCAAATGAGCAATACCCGTTATGTACACAAGGAGCGTCATTGCACCACTCATCACCCTCGCCCTCTCAGGTGCCGGATGATTTCGCCAATACCGACGCCATCAATCCATTGCATGACCTTGATGCTGAGGGGGATGACGATCAGTGCGCAGAGAAATGCCGTCACGCCCCCGGTCAGAAAAGGTGCCAGCGGCAACGCGACAGGTGTGAACAGGTAGCCGACGCCCGCCGACAACAATAACGAGCCGATACGCTGCCAGGCCTTGAAGTTACTGCGAGTCGTGGTGACGAGCCATGCGCCGAGCGCGGCACCGAAGAGTGCCTCACCGTCGATAGAGGGCAGTGTGCCGATACCCAGTCCCAGCAGCAGTCCGCCGACACTGTTATAGGCCGAATCAGTGACGCTCATCAGAGCCTCCCGATTCACTCTTTTCGACGTTGATGAAGCCCAACTCAATCGCCTTGAGCAAGGCCGCACTGCGTGAATTGACGGCGAACTTGCGGCGGATATTGGTGAAATGAAAGTTGACCGTCGACTCCGAGCAGTTCTGGATTCTGGCTATTTCCCAGGACGTTTTACCTTGAAAGCACCACAGCAAGGCTTCGGTTTCTTTCGCCGTCAGTTGTGCGGGCGGACGCTCTTCGCCACTGAGCGAGGCACATAAAAAAGGGTCGAGCGGTTGATTCGCAGACATGACAAAACCTCCCTCCAGGTCAGAACGCCCGATGCAGGGCGTTCGTTAATGGGAGGAGATGTTGAAGACAAGCAGGAACTCAAACAACGGGATGGGTTTGTAATAAGCAGAGGCACAAGTGACCGGTGATGCTCAGCCCAACACCACCAGCCGATTCGGCAACTCGTTCCTCACGTGCGTCACCGGCACATGCACTTTCAGCAACTCGCCGCAAGCTTCGACGCACGTTACGAAACCCTGCAGCGTCTGCCCCTGCCTGACCTGCAAAGTGAACGCCGACACAATGTCATCCCAGCTCTTGTTGTCGAGACGGCTGGAGATGCCTTGATCCACCAGAATCTCGACATAACGCTCGGCTTCGCAAACAAAGATCAGCATGCCGGTGCCACCCGCAGTGTGATGCAGGTTCTGCTCGAGGAACTGCCTGCGCGCCAGGTTCGAGGCGCGCCAATGACGCACTGAACGGGGGATCAAGCGGGTGGTGATTTTTGGAATTCGGAACACCAGGCACAGCACGATAAAACTGGCCCATTGCACCAACAGCAGGCTGTGCAAGGTCAGCCAGCCGGTCAGGTAATGCACGACACCCGGCACCACCAGCGCCAGCAGGCTGGCCCATAACAAAGGGATATACGCGTAGTCGTCGGCGCGGGCGGCGAGCACGGTCACCAGCTCGGCGTCCGTATCGCGCTCGACACGGGCAATCGCTTCGGCGACTTTGCGTTGTTCGTGTTCATTCAGTAATGCCATTTCAAAGACGCTCGCTCATTATTTTTCTCACCAGCCACCCGACGAACCGCCGCCCCCGAAACTGCCCCCGCCACCGCTGAAGCCCCCGCCGCCACCGCCACCAAATCCGCCGCCGCCGAAACCGCCTCCCGAACCGCCTCGACCACCACCGCTGGGCATGATGCCGAGCATTTGGCAGACGAAAACCGTCAGAATGAACAGCATCACCAGAAACACGAATACCCCAGGATGCCGCGACAGGAAGTCAGCACCCGGATCGCCTCTGGACTCATACACCGTGGACGGTTCATCGAGCGGATTGCCACCCAGCACCACCAGCATCGCGGCGACACCGTCGCTGATGCCTTTGCTGAAGTTGCCGCTCTTGAACGATGGCGTGATCACCTGATTGATGATCACCGAGCTCTGCGCGTCAGTCAGGCGATCTTCCAGCCCATAACCGACTTCGATGCGCAGCTTGCGATCATCACGCGCAACGATCAACAGCGCGCCGTTGTTCTTGTCCTTCTGACCAATGCCCCAGTAACGACCCAGCTGATAACCGAAATCCGCGATATCAGTGCCCTGCAGATCCGGCACCGTGACCACCACCAATTGCTCGCCAGTGGTTTTCTCATGGGCCTGGAGCTGCTGGGTCATCTGGTCGCGCACGGAGGGATCAATCATCCCGGCGTTATCGACCACCCGCCCGGTCAGCTGGGGAAATTTCAACTCGGCCTGTGCCGCCAGGGTGAACACCCAAAGCAGCAGCAACAGGCCAACTTTCAACACGCGCATTGGCAACCTCATCCGTGCACCAGCAGACCGGCTTCTACAGGGTTATTCACCTGCCATCACTGCTGGTGGTGATATTTCAGAATTTCACTTGAGGTGCTTTGTCCGCATCGGGGCTGGTCGCCTCGAAGGTTTCGCGGATCGGCAAATCACTGTACATCACGCTATGCCAGAGGCGACCCGGGAAGGTTCGGATCTCGGTGTTGTACTTCTGCACCGCCAGAATGAAATCACGACGAGCGACCGCGATACGGTTCTCGGTGCCTTCGAGCTGCGACTGCAACGCCAGGAAATTCTGATTGGCCTTGAGGTCCGGATAACGCTCCGACACCACCATCAGCCGGCTCAGCGCACCGGTCAGCTGATCCTGCGCTTGCTGGAATTGCTTGAGCTTTTCCGGATTGTCGAGGGTGCTGGCATCCACCTGGATCGAAGTGGCCTTGGCCCGGGCTTCGATCACCGCGGTCAGGGTTTCTTCCTCATGCTTGGCATAGCCCTTCACCGTCTCCACCAGATTGGGGATCAGGTCGGCGCGACGCTGGTACTGGTTCTGCACCTGACCCCAGGCGGCTTTGGCCTGCTCATCGAGGGTGGGAATGTTGTTGATGCCGCAACCCGCCAGCAGTGTGGTCAGCAACAACATGGCTGCCACTTGCAGGCTCGATCGATAATGGTGTCGTACGTTCATCTGGTTGACGCTCCCTTGCACATTCCGTTGAAAAAACAACCTGCGAACTTTGAACACGGCTCTTGGGGCATAATCGGCGCCGCCACTGGATTGCATCCAGCCGATGGGCTAAAAGATGCTCCAGGATTAAAACAGTTCAGAAGTTTGCTGCATTTACCTGAACAACAATAGTCGCTCCCTAAATTTTGGCTGACCGGCGCGTCGTCACTGCCGTTTAGGCTTTCGAGAAAACTATTCATGAAGAAGCTGTGTTTGCTGGGCCTGTTCGTCAGTCTGGCCAGTCATACCGTACTGGCCGCCACGACGCCCGCACCTCTGGAAAACAAGGACGCCTTCATCAATAACCTGATGAAGCAAATGACCCTCGATGAAAAAATCGGCCAGCTACGCCTGATCAGCATAGGCCCGGAAATGCCACGCGAGATGATCCGCAAGGAAATCGCCGCCGGCAACATCGGCGGCACGTTCAACTCGATCACCCGCCCGGAAAACCGTCCGATGCAGGACGCGGCCATGCGCAGCCGTTTGAAGATCCCGATGTTTTTCGCCTATGACGTGATCCACGGCCATCGCACCATTTTCCCGATTCCCATCGCCCTGGCTTCGAGCTGGGACATGGACGCCATCGGCCTGTCCGGGCGCATTGCCGCCAAGGAAGCCGCCGCCGACAGCCTCGACATCACGTTCGCACCGATGGTCGACGTCTCCCGCGATCCGCGCTGGGGCCGTACATCCGAAGGTTTCGGCGAAGACACCTACCTGGTGTCGCGCATTGCCGGGGTCATGGTCAGGGCCTTCCAGGGCACCGGTGCAAACGCGGCCGACAGCATCATGGCCAGCGTCAAGCACTTTGCCTTGTACGGCGCTGTCGAGGGTGGTCGCGACTACAACGTCGTCGATATGAGCCCGGTCAAAATGTACCAGGACTACCTGCCGCCCTACCGCGCCGCCATCGACGCCGGTGCTGGCGGGGTTATGGTCGCGTTGAACTCGATCAATGGCGTGCCAGCCACTGCCAACACCTGGCTGATGAACGACCTGCTGCGCAAGGAGTGGGGCTTCAAGGGCCTGACAGTCAGCGACCACGGGGCGATTTTCGAGCTGATCAAGCACGGCGTTGCCGCTGATGGCCGCGAAGCCGCGAAGCTGGCGATCAAGGCCGGCATCGACATGAGCATGAACGACACCCTCTACGGCAAAGAGCTGCCGGGACTGTTGAAAGCCGGAGAGATCGAGCAGAGCGACATCGACAATGCCGTGCGTGAAGTCCTTGCGGCCAAGTACGACATGGGCCTGTTCAAGGACCCGTACCTGCGCATCGGCAAGCCCGAGGATGACCCGGCCGACACCTACGCCGAAAGCCGCCTGCACCGCGCCGAAGCGCGTGATGTTGCGCGCCGTAGCTTGGTGTTGTTGAAGAACCAGGGCGAAACCCTGCCGCTGAAGAAAACCGCGAAGATCGCCCTGGTCGGTCCGTTGGCCAAGGCGCCGATCGACATGATGGGCAGCTGGGCAGCCGCCGGCAGGCCTGCGCAGTCCGTCACCCTGTTCGACGGCATGACCACCGCGCTGGGCGGGCAATCGACGCTGATTTATGCCCGTGGCGCCAACATCACCAGCGACAAGAAGGTCCTCGATTACCTGAACTTCCTTAATTTCGATGCACCGGAAGTGGTAGACGATCCACGCTCGGCTCAAGTGCTGATCGATGAAGCGGTGAAAGCCGCCAAGGACGCGGACGTGGTGGTCGCCGCCGTGGGTGAATCCCGCGGCATGTCCCACGAATCCTCCAGCCGCACCGACCTGGACATCCCGGTCAACCAGCGCGAGCTGATCAAGGCTCTGAAAGCCACGGGCAAACCACTGGTGCTGGTGTTGATGAACGGCCGTCCACTGTCGATTCTCGAAGAGAGGGATCAGGCCGACGCGATTCTGGAAACCTGGTTCAGCGGTACCGAAGGCGGCAATGCCATCGCCGACGTGCTGTTCGGCGACTACAACCCGTCGGGCAAACTGCCAATCACCTTCCCGCGCTCAGTGGGTCAGATTCCGACTTACTACAACCACCTGAGCATCGGCCGGCCGTTTACGCCGGGCAAACCGGGCAACTACACCTCGCAGTATTTCGATGACACCACCGGCCCCCTGTTCCCGTTCGGTTTCGGCTTGAGCTACACCAGTTTCAGCCTGACCGACATGGCGTTGTCGTCAACCACGCTGAACAAGACCGGGAAGCTCGACGCCAGCGTCATGGTGAAAAACACGGGCAAGCGTGACGGCGAAACCGTGGTGCAGTTGTACCTGCAGGACGTGACCGGTTCGATGATTCGCCCCGTGAAGGAGCTGAAGAACTTCCAGAAAATCATGCTCAAGGCCGGCGAACAGAAAGTCGTGCACTTCACCATCACCGAGGATGACCTGAAGTTCTTCAACGCTCAGCTCAAGTACGTGGCGGAACCGGGCAAGTTCAACGTGCAGATCGGCCTGGATTCTCAGGACGTGACGCAGCAGAGTTTTGAGTTGCTGTAACCCTTCGGACACTGCGAGTCACTGTGGGAGCGGGCTTGCCCGCGATGAGGCCATAACATCCAACATCTACGTTGTCTGTCAGGCCGCCATCGCGGGCAAGCCCGCTCCCACAATAATTTGAGTGTGTGACGACTACCCCCGTCGATCCAGCAGATTTACCACCAGCCGATCCACCCAGCCCCAGATCCTTTGCTTCACACGCCGCCACAGCGGCCGGCGTTGCCATGCCTCCAGGCTCACCTCCTGGCTCAACGCAAAATCCTTCTCGAAACTCGCCGCCACTGCCCGGGTCAGTCCAGGATCAAGGGCCTCAAGGTTGGCTTCCAGATTGAAACGCAGGTTCCAGTGATCGAAATTGCACGAGCCGATGCTGACCCAATCATCGATCAAGACCATTTTCAGGTGCAGGAAACACGGCTGGTATTCGAAGATTTTTACCCCCGCCTTGAGCAGGCGCGGGTAATAACGATGGCCGGCGTAACGGACCGATGGATGATCGGTACGCGGCCCGGTGAGCAACAGGCGCACATCAATCCCCCGTGATGCGGCGCGGCGCAGTGAGCGACGGACTTTCCAGGTCGGCAGGAAATACGGCGTGGCCAGCCAGATCCGTTTCTGCCCGCTGTTCAGCGCGCGAACCAGCGACTGCAGGATGTCGCGGTGCTGGCGGGCGTCGGCGTACGCCACCCGGCCCATGCCCTCGCCCGTGGACGGTATGCGCGGCAGTCGCGGCAAACCGAAATGCGAGGCGGGCTTCCAGGCTCGGCGATGGCGGTTGGCGATCCACTGGCGGTCGAACAGCAGTTGCCAGTCGATTACCAAGGGGCCGGTGATTTCCACCATTACTTCGTGCCACTCGCTGGCATCTTCGCCCGGCGTCCAGAACTCATCGGTGACCCCCGTGCCCCCGACCACCGCCAGGCTCTGATCGACCAGCAACAGTTTGCGGTGATCGCGATAGAAGTTGCCCACCCAGCGCCGCCAGCTCAAACGATTGTAGAAACGCAGCTCCACACCCGCCGCCATCAATCGCTGCCGCAGGGTCAGGGTGAAGGCAAGGCTGCCGTAGTCATCGAACAGACAACGCACGCGCACACCACGCTCGGCTGCCTGGATCAACGCTTGCACCATGGCCTCGGCGCACGCGCCCGCCTCGACCAGGTACAGCTCGAGTTCGACCTGTTCCTCGGCGCGGGCAATCGCCACCAGCATTCGCGGAAAGAACTGCGGACCGTCGATCAGCAGTTCGAAGCTGTTGCCTTCACGCCAAGGAAAGATCGCACCGGCCATGTCAGCGCGCCGTGAAAATCAGCACCGCACCCACCGGCACTGACAGACTGATCGCCGACAATCCGGCGACGTTGCGCAACCGTTCCAGACCGGGTGCCAGGTCGAAGTCTTCGGCATTGATCACCAAAGGCTCGAGCGTCACCACCTGGAAACGTCGATCATCGAGGCGGGTCGCCAGCAGCTCGGCGTTGTATTGGTGGGTTTTACCGTGAAGATTGACCGTGACTGGCAAGCGCAATTCAAGTTGAGCACCGGGCGCGAGATCGTTGATCGGGCGTAGATCAATTTGCGCAGTGATCAACGCACTGGGAAACGTCTGGATCTCGAACAGGTCCTTGCGCATGCGCTCATCACGCAACGGGATGCCGCTGTTCACCGACTCCAGCTCGACTTCCACCTCGGCCAGGCCTTTGGGATCGACCTTGCCGTGCAGCACCAGAAAGCGCTGCACTTCAGAAATGTGGGTATTTTTGGTGCTGATGAACGACAACCGCGAGGACTCGCCATCGAGGTACCAGTTGGCCTGGGCCGACAGCGTGGTGCCGGCCAGCAGGACAAAAGCGAGGTTTTTACAGAGGGACCGCGTGAACATAGGGACTCGTGGGCAGATAAACCTGAGCGAACCTTAACCGCCCGCGAAACAATTGCAAACTTGTTGCCGCTGGCGAAGGCTGCGTTCGGCGGCGAAGCCGTCGCAAACCAGGCACTGGGGAGTTTCAGGTAGACCTGTATGGCCGGATTGGCGACGGCTTCGCCGCCGAACGCAGGCTTCGCCAGCTGCTACAGAGAGGGTGGTGATCAGGGGTTGAGTCCGCAGCCTTGGCGGGCGCTGATCCACACCGCACTGTTGCTGCGCCCCATACCGCTGACGGTCACGCGCTTGCTCACGGCGTCATCGGTAAAGCTGCTGGTAGGCAGCCACTGTTTGACGTAGCTGTGGCAGTCGTCAGCGGGGTTGTTCATCACATACCGGCACGAACAATACTCTTTGGCGGTGTAGCCACTGATGATGTCGGGAAACGCCCACAGTGCTGTTCGTTCCTGCCAGATCCAGCCGAGCAAGGCGATAAAAAGCAACAGTGATAATGTGCCAAACGGTCGGCGGCGAACGAAGCTCATGGCTGCACCTTCAAGGCAAAGGCCTGACGTGCCAGTTTGAGCAATTCGTTATGCCGATAGCTGCCGTCGCGATCATCACCGTAGCGCACTATCACCAGGCGCTCGCCGGGGATCACATACATCGCCTGCCCCCAATGACCCAGCGCGGCGAACGTGTCAGCGGGCGCGTCTGGCCAGGGTGTCGGCGCGCCATCCACGGCTCGATTGAGCCACCATTGCCCGCCGGGCACCGCTTCGTCCTGATTGGCTTGAACGTGGGAGAAGGGTTCACGGTTGAAGGCGACCCAGTCCTTGGGCAGCAATTGCCGGTCGCCCCATCGTCCGTCCCGCGCCATCAATAAGCCCACTCGCGCCAGATCCCGAGCCGTGAGGTAGGCGTAGGACGAGGCGACGAAGGTGCCGGCTGCATCGGTTTCCCACACGGCGTGACGAATGCCCAGCGGGTCGAACAACGCTGTCCACGGATAGTCCGGGTAACGTGCCGGGCCGACGATGTTTTTCAGGGCGGCGGACAACAGGTTGCTGTCGCCACTGGAGTAACGAAACGCCTGACCGGGTTTGGCATACGCGTCATGGTTGGCGGTGAACGCGGCCATGTCAGCGTGACCACGGGTATAGAGCATCGCCACCACCGAAGACTTCAGCGGGGCATATTCATAGTCTTCCTGCCAGTCCAGGCCTGAAGCCCAGTGCAGCAGGTCGGCCAGGGTCAGGTCCGGGTGCTTGTTCAGCGCGGGATAAAATTTGAGCGCCGGGTCCTGAAGCCGGAACAGGCCCTCGCCATAGGCCACACCAAAGACCGTGGCCATCAGGCTTTTGCTGATGGACCAGGTCAGGTGCGGGGTCTGGGCGGTGGTCGGCGCGGCGTAGCGCTCGTAGATCAATTGACCGTCGCGGATCACCAGCAAGGCGTCGGTGCGGATACCTTTTCGAGTGACGTCATCGCGCGGTGGAAAGGCGTAGGCCTCCAAGGCTTGAAGTGCCGGACCGGAGGTGGTCGGACCGGTTTGCCATTGTTCAGCCGGCCAGTTTTCGGCATGAGCTGCGAGGCTGAACATAAACATCAAGCACAGGGACAAACCTTTGGACATGGGTGATGGCTCGGCTGAGAGGCCTGGTGAGCCTAGTCAAGATAAATGACATTAATTCAATTCGCTCCACCTACAGAAGCATGTTCAGAGCCTTGGCCAACCGCTTCTCCCGAGCCCCCGCCGCCAAGTCCATTACCGCCTGATCCCTCTGCCACATTGCCGCCCAGTGCTGCGGCCCATCGGCCAGGGCCTGATGCACCTCGGCCTTGAGCCCGTCGAACTGCGCAAACAGCCCACCCAGCAACACATGCCCAGCGGTGTTGTTCGGTGCCTGGCGGCTGACTTCCGCGCACCCGGCCAGCAGCGCCAGCAAACGCAGTTGCAGTGTTTGCGGCCAGTCACTGTCCTGACCAATACCCAACAGCCACGCCGTCATGGCACTCAGCACGTAGACATCTTCTAAAGTGCGGAAGGGTTTCACGTAGGCGTCCCAGCCATCCCCCGCCAGCAATTCACACTGGGCGTTATCGAGAAACAACCGGCCGTGACTGATGTCCGGCATCAACGGGATCGCCGGGAGTTTTTCCAGCCGCACCCCTGGTTCACCGGGATAGACCACCGCCAGGCTCAAGCGCGGCTCCTCGCCAGGCTGCTCGCTGCGCGCAGCGATCAACAGCCAGTCAGCGGCATCGCCCGCAGTGACGAAATCCTTGCGCCCGCTCACGCGCAAGTCGGTCAATCGAGTTTGCATATCTGCCGCGCGAAGGCTGCGCTGCTCGGTCGCACACAACGCCCCCAGGCTCAGCGGCGCGCTCGGCCAGAGCATGCGCAACGCAGCTTGATAGCCCACCAGAAACGCCAGTCCCGGTGACGTCATCAACCGCCCGCCTGCCACCGCCAATTCAAAGGGTGTGACCGCGCCCAGCTGATGCAGCAAGGTCGCGAAACCTTCCGCCAGGTCCGGATTGGCGGGCACGCGGTCACGGCGGTTCAACAGGTTTTGCCAGGGCATGGAGGGCTCCTCATGGGCTGTCATATAAGCATCACCAAAGCTTAATGGCGATGACACCGGGGCTACATAGCCTGACTTTGCACAACACGGCTGCATAAAGAAAGTCGATCGACTGCCACCCAAGACGGGTGCCCAGCCCGCACGGAGATTCGCAATGACTCAGATCGCCCGTATCCGCGACACCGGCAACGAACGCCGCCTGCAAGCCGAACGCCTGGTGGGCGCCGAGGCGTTGCTGGAAGCCCAGGCTTTGCGCTTCAACGTCTTCAGCGGCGAATTCAACGCCAAATTGAAGGGCGCCGAGCGGGGTCTGGACATGGATGACTACGACGTTCACTGCGCTCACATCGGCGTGCGCGACCTGAACACCGGTCGTCTGGTGGCGACCACGCGGCTGCTCGATCACCAGGCCGCCAGCAGCCTGGGCAAGTTTTACAGCGAAGAAGAATTCAGCCTGCACGGCCTGGTTCACTTGCAGGGACCGATTCTGGAAATCGGTCGCACTTGCGTCGACCCGGCCTACCGCAACGGCGGCACCATCGCCGTACTCTGGGGTGAATTGGCCGAAGTGCTGAACCAGGGCGGTTACAGCTATCTGATGGGCTGCGCCAGCATCCCGATGCAGGACGGTGGCATTCAGGCCCACGCCATCATGCAGCGCCTGCGCGAACGCTACCTGTGCACCGAACACTTGCGGGCCGAGCCGAAGAAACCGCTGCCGGTTCTGGACCTCCCGTCCAACGTCATCGCCGAAATGCCACCGCTGCTCAAGGCCTACATGCGCCTGGGCGCGAAGATCTGCGGCGAACCGTGCTGGGATGAAGATTTCCAGGTCGCCGACGTGTTTATCCTGCTCAAGCGCGATGAGCTGTGCCCGCGTTATGCCAAGCACTTCAAGGCGGCCATGTGATGAGTCGGTTGCGGGTGTACGCGCGGATCGCGCGAGTGCTGATCGTGGTGACACTGGGCTTGACCATGGCCGGCGTGTTCGGTCTGTTCGAGCGGCTGGGGATCGCTCATTCGATGGTCCGCCGGCAACGCTGGTCGCGTTTTTTCATGGCTCGGTTGAGCAATGCCCTGCCCTTTCGCGTGACCGTCCACGGCGAGCTGCCTGAAGCACCGATGCTGTGGGTCAGCAACCATGTTTCCTGGACCGATATTCCGCTGCTGGGAATGCTCACGCCGATGTCGTTCCTGTCCAAAGCCGAAGTGCGCACCTGGCCGGTGGCGGGTTGGTTGGCAGCGAAGGCCGGGAGCCTCTTTATCCGTCGTGGATCGGGCGACAGTCAATTGATCCGCAAACAGATGACCCGACACTTGCAGCACGCCCATCCCCTGCTGATGTTCCCGGAAGGCACCACCACCGATGGCCGTTCGTTGCGCACCTTCCACGGTCGCTTGCTGTCAGCGGCGATTGATTCCGAAGTGATGCTGCAACCGGTAGCGATCCGGTATTTGCGAGATGGCGAACTCGACACCTTGGCGCCGTTCATTGGTGATGATGATTTGCTCTCGCACCTGATGCGCTTGTTTGCCAATGATCGGGGGGATGTGGAAATTCATCTGCTCAAGCCGATCGCCTGCGAAGGACGGGAACGCGCAGCGCTGGCGTTTGAAGCCCAGCAAGCGGTGCAGAAGGCGTTGTTTGGTGAAGTGATGAAACCGGCAGAACCGCGTCGTACCGGCGAACTCGTCGCCGCATAACCCGGCTTTCCTGCAGGAGCAAAGCTTGCTCCTACAGGGGTGGGTGTCTGCGGTATCTGGCAAAATCTTGCAGCTGCGGATAGAACAAGCGGAAATCCTCGCTCAACGGCTCATACAACACCCGCAACTCCTGCATCGCGCCCGCCAGCTCCTCGGGCCGGGTCAACCGGCGCGAGATCCCTCGCAACACCTGCTCCAGCACCTCAAATTCCCGGTAAGATCCCAACCAGTCGTGCGCCATCATGTGCGGGGCAATTTTTGCCAGTCGCTCCGGTAATTGCGACTCGGCGGATAGCACGCGATACACATTGGAGGTGAATTGCGTCAGCGGTCGGTCGGCATACAGCGTCCAGTCCCGCGCCAGGCAATGGTCGAAAAACACGTCGAGGACGATCCCGGCGTAGCGCCTGCGTGTCACGGAAAACCGCGACAACGAGACATCCACCAGCGGATGGCGATCGGTATAAACGTCGATGCTGCGATGCAGCTGGATAGCCGCTTCAACCTCGGGCTCAAACTGCCCTTGCAGCCGACCTTTGACGAAATCGCCATACAAGCTGCCGAGCAATTGACCGGGGCGCTGGCCACCGAGATGCAGATGTGCGAGATAATTCATGAAGAGCAGCTTAGCACTGCGCACTTGTGTCGTTACACCCTACGTATCGTTATAACCCGATATAGCGAATTATGCGGTCTTCAGACCAAAATCATATTTGTGTATCGCGAAATAGCGATTTAAAGTTCGCCTCATCGCGATATAGCGTTTTACTCATCACGAGCCCACACCATGACCCTCAATCTCGACGAAATAATAAAAGCCCTGGCACACCCAGTACGGCGAGAAATCCTGCACTGGCTCAAAGACCCTGCCGTCGAATTTCCCGACCAGTCCCACAGCAACGAGCACGGCGTCTGCGCCGGTCAGATCGATCAACGGTGCGGCTTGTCGCAATCAACCGTGTCTGCCCACCTCGCAGTTTTGCAACGCGCCGGCCTGATCAGCAGCCGAAAAGTGGGCCAATGGCACTTCTTCAAACGTAACGAGGAAACCATTCAGGCGTTCCTCAGCACCTTCAGCAAAGAGCTCTGACCCTTTACGTCAGCAAGCCGACAAGGAATCAACGATGCCCCTCTCGCTCCTCATTCTGGCCTTGAGCGCCTTCGCCATCGGCACGACCGAGTTCGTCATCATGGGCCTGCTGCCCGATGTGGCGGCTGACCTCGGCGTGTCGATCCCCGGCGCAGGCTGGCTGGTGACCGGTTACGCCCTCGGCGTGGCCATCGGTGCACCGTTCATGGCACTGGCCACCGCGAAATTACCGCGCAAGGCCGCCCTGGTGGCGTTGATGGGCATTTTCATCATCGGCAATCTGCTGTGTGCATTGGCCAGTGACTACAACGTCCTGATGTTTGCCCGTGTGGTGACGGCCCTCTGCCACGGTGCATTCTTCGGCATCGGTTCGGTCGTGGCGGCCAACCTGGTACCTGCCAACAAGCGCGCGTCAGCCGTGGCCTTGATGTTTACCGGCCTGACGCTGGCCAACGTGCTGGGCGTTCCACTGGGCACCGCGCTCGGTCAGGAAGCCGGCTGGCGCTCGACCTTCTGGGCCGTCACGGTCATCGGGGTCATTGCCTTGATCGGTCTGATCCGCTTCCTGCCAGCCAAGCGCGATGAAGAGAAACTCGACATGCGCGCCGAGCTGCGCGCCCTCAAAGGCGCCGGCATCTGGCTGTCCTTGAGCATGACCGCATTGTTCGCCGCCTCGATGTTCACCCTCTTCACTTACATTGCCCCACTCCTCGGCGACGTCACCGGCATCTCGCCAAAAGGCGTGACCTGGACCCTGCTGCTGATCGGCCTGGGCCTGACCGTGGGCAACATCATCGGCGGCAAACTGGCCGACAAACGCCTGGCTGCCACTTTGATCGGTGTCTTCATTTCGATGGCTGTCATTTCGACCGTATTGACCTGGACCAGCGTTGCGGTAATCCCGACCGAAATCACCTTGTTCCTCTGGGCCACCGCTTCGTTTGCCGCCGTACCGGCGCTGCAAATCAACGTAGTGAACTTCGGCAAGGCCGCGCCAAACCTGGTCTCGACCCTGAACATCGGCGCATTCAACGTCGGCAACGCCCTCGGCGCCTGGGTCGGTGGCAGCGTCATCGCCAACGGTTTCGGCCTGACCAGCGTGCCACTGGCGGCCGCCGCATTGGCAGTACTCGCCCTGCTGGTGACCCTGATTACTTTCCGTCAGAGCGGCAATGCCGAGCTGGCCCCTGCTACCCACTAATTTTTCTACGAGGTTGTATTGCATGACGACTATTTTCGATCCGATCAAACTGGGCGACATCGAGTTGGCAAACCGCATCATCATGGCTCCGCTGACTCGCTGCCGCGCCGACGAAGGCCGAGTACCCAACGCGCTGATGGCTGAGTACTACGTCCAACGCGCCTCGGCTGGCCTGATCCTCAGCGAGGCCACTTCGGTCACGCCGATAGGCGTCGGTTACCCGGATACACCAGGCATCTGGTCCAACGATCAGGTACGTGGCTGGAGCAATGTCACCAAAGCGATCCACGGTGCCGGTGGCAAAATCTTCCTGCAGCTGTGGCACGTTGGCCGGATCTCCCATGAGATGTATTTGAACGGCGAAACCCCGGTCGCACCGAGCGCGATCCAGCCCAAAGGTCACGTCAGCCTGGTTCGCCCAATGGCTGATTACCCGACACCGCGTGCTCTGGAAACTGCTGAAATCGCCGACATCGTCGATGCCTACCGCACCGGTGCTGAAAACGCCAAGGCCGCTGGTTTCGACGGCGTGGAAATTCACGGCGCCAACGGCTACCTGCTCGACCAGTTCCTGCAAAGCAGCACCAACCAGCGCACCGACCATTACGGTGGCTCCCTGGAAAACCGTGCTCGCCTGCTGCTGGAAGTCACCGACGCGGCCATCGACGTCTGGGGCGCTGGCCGCGTGGGCGTGCATCTGTCACCTCGCGCCGACCTGCATGACATGGGTGACGACAACCTCGCCGAGACGTTCACCTACGTCGCCCGTGAACTGGGCAAGCGTGGCATCGCCTTTATCTGCTCCCGCGAGAAAGAAGGCGCCGACAGCCTGGGCCCACAATTGAAAGAAGCCTTCGGCGGTCCTTACATCGTCAACGAAAGCTTCACCAAGGAAAGCGCAAACGCCTGGCTGGCCAGCGGCAAGGCTGACGCCGTTGCATTCGGTGTTCCGTTCATTGCCAACCCGGACTTGCCGGCGCGCCTGACAGCGGATGCGCCGCTGAATGATGCCCGTCCGGAACTGTTCTATGCCAAAGGGGCAGTGGGTTACATTGACTATCCAGTGATGTAAATACATCGCGAATAAAAAAGCCCCATCTCGAAAGAGGCGGGGCTTTTTTTATAATTAACGCTCTAGACAAAGTTGCTCTTCCATTGCATAAGCTTCCGAAACATCCGGCACACCACACCTCTCAACCAAACCTCACCATCAAGACAACTCACTTATCCGCCACATGAACTTGAAGACAACGACAATCAATTGAACTGCAACAACGACCGGTGAGACACTCGACAAATCATCTCATCAATCCTATTTGACATGAGTAACAGCGACACCGACCATTATGCCTGCCGACGCCATTTAAGCCCGGCACAAAAGACCATTTCACATGGATGAAAACAGCTAAACACTCACAACTACTTCAAAAGGAATTGATATGAGCAACGACAACACTAAAGGCTTTGCGAGCGGCAGTATTACAGCGAAATTCGAAATCACTGAAGTTCCGACGGACATTACAGCGAAATTCGAAATCACTGACGTTCCGACGGGCGTTTCCTCCGAAAAACAGCCATTAGAGGACCAGAAAAATGTGCGCAGGCAAGAAACGGGCACTATAAGGAAGGCGCTGGACGATGAGGAAGACGGGCGTCCGTGGGGTCCGATGGGGCCGCCCGAGTTACATTAATTCGAAAAATTCAAACCGACTTAAAGTCTCATTTCGCCCACCACAAGCCCGACTCGAAAGAGCGGGCTTTTCAACGTGATAAAAGACGCAACACCGGGGGCATACAGTTTGCCACTACACGAAAGTCATGCATGGACACTACGGATAAAAATACGCTAACCGCCACTTTTATCATTATCAATGAGTCACCCTCTATTTTCTGGCGCGACGATCTGACAGCCGAGCTGCCACACAAAGGATTCCCCGCCAAATTACCCCGAAACAGTCAGACAGTACTGAAGTTGAAGGGAAGCCCGCAAGTGCCGCAGGACATCAACATCGACTACAACATAAAGAAAATCGTCTTCAGCGACCTACACCAATTACAGGCAGACGTTTCGTTTACGAACTGCCTTTTTGTACTGCTGGCGCAGAAGACTCGGCTCTCGAGCACCGGAAACCGATTTTTTCTGGGAACGCGAGGCGTGTTCCGTCGGGCACACAGAGGTGTGTACTCACTCGGAATTGACGGGAAAAAGTACCGTCAATCCCTACCCCTATTGCATGACAGTCCACATTGGGTAACGAACGGGTTGCGCCTTAGCGTTTTTTACGCAGTCTCTACTGACGTCAACGGCACCAGACGCCACATTTAGAAGCAAAATACAAAAACCCTACAAAATACGCAGCACTCGATCTGTCAACCTGACCTGCGCACGTATATAAAAGCCCCCAATTCTACAAGGCAGGTAAATTGATCTTTACCCACCCCTGTCTTGACACGACCCGCTCCGATTACGCATTTTGTTTCATCTGCGCAGACTGGGACTCAAGCGCAGCATTTCCAACCCTGTATCGGCCCACCGCTCGGCTTCGACGTGCAGTTCAAAACTGTCCGGTGTAAGCAACCACTGATACAGGATGCCATCGATGTATGCATGCAGGCAGATGGCGGCGCGGGCCGTGTCGAGGTTTTCCGGCAATTGCCCGCGATTCACTGCATTACGCAAGGCGAGTCCGATCCGCACGTTGCAGTCCAGGCTGGCGGCCTGGCGCTGCTGGCGCAGGTCGCACATTTCATCGGTGAATTCGCATTTATGAAACAGGATTTCATTGATGCGTCGGGTTTTCGGGTCCAGAGCAACTTGATGAAACAAATGAATCAGCAGCTTGCGCATGCAGCCCAGCGGGTCGAGTTCGTCCTCGCTTTCACTGGCTTTGGCCATTTCATCCAGCGGCTCATGCAAGGTGTCGAGCATGGCCTGCACCAGATCGGCCTTATTGCTGAAATGCCAGTAAATGGCCCCGCGCGTGACGCCGGCCAGGGTTGCGATGTCGGCCAGGGTCGTGCGCGCCACGCCTCGCTCGAAAAAGGCTTTCTCTGCCGCTTCGAGTATCTGGCTACGGGTTTCCTGAGCTTCCTCTTTGGTACGACGGACCATGGCAGTACAACCTCAATCAGGATGCTTCAGCGGTGTCTGAATATCCGCTGAATAAAAGTGCAGCGAGCGCTCTTGGGACTCGTCTGCGGCCTACAATTCGAACCTTCTGGCGGCATTTGTAACTGGATGAGTACACAGCCAAGGTATTTACAAACAACCATGAACGTAAGTATATTACTTAGCAAGCTACTTATCCACTCAGCGCACATTTTTTACTTTCCACACTTTCTTGTGCGCAATTTGCGCGCCTGACCCGAGGATTTTCATGCAATTCAAGCCAGCTGTTACCGCTCTGGTCACTGCCGTCGCCCTCGCATCGCTACTCAGCGGATGTAAAAAGGAAGAGGCTCCACCGGCCGCACCACCTCCTCAGGTCGGCGTCGTGACTCTGCAACCGCAAGCTTTCACCCTGACCTCCGAGCTTCCAGGCCGCACCAGTGCGTACCGAATTGCCGAAGTTCGCCCTCAGGTCAACGGCATCATTCTCAAGCGACTGTTCAAGGAAGGCGGCGACGTCAAGGCCGGTCAGCAGCTGTATCAGATCGATCCGGCAGTCTATGACGCAACGCTGAAAAGCGCAGAAGCCAACCTGCAACAAACCAAGTCGATCTCTGACCGTTACAAGCAACTGGTCAACGAGCAGGCCGTGAGCCGTCAGGAATACGACACCGCCGTCGCCAACCGGATGCAATCGGAAGCGTCGCTGCAAACCGCGCAGATCAATGTGCGCTACACCAAAGTTTATGCACCTCTGACAGGCCGCATCGGTCGCTCCAACGTCACCGAAGGTGCCCTGGTCACCAGTGGCCAGGTCGACGCCATGGCGGTGATCCAGCAACTTGATCCGATCTATGTCGACGTGACGCAGTCTTCCGTCGAGTTGCTCGAGCTGCGCCGCGAGCTGGAAAGCGGTCGCCTGCAAAAGGCTGGTGACACCGCCGCCGCGGTCAAACTGACCCTGGAAGACGGCAGCCAGTACAAACAGGAAGGTAAACTCGAGTTCTCCGAAGTCTCGGTTGACCAGACCACCGGTTCCGTCACCCTGCGCGCGGTATTCCCGAACCCTGATCACACGCTGCTGCCCGGTATGTTCGTGCACGCACAGCTGCAGGCTGGTGTGAACAGCGCCGCCATTCTGGCCCCGCAACAAGGCGTGACCCGTGACCTCAAAGGCACGCCAACCGCCCTGGTTGTCGGGCCGGACAACAAGGTTGAGCTGCGCCAACTCAAGGCCAGTCGCACCGTGGGTAGCCAATGGCTGATCGAAGACGGCCTCAAGGCCGGCGATCGCCTGATCACCGAAGGGCTGCAATTCGTCAAGCCAGGCGTTGAAGTCAAGCCGACTGAAGCGACTAACGTAGGCAACAAGAACCCGGTCCCCGCACAGGCAGCTGATAAGGCTTCCAGCGGCAAAGGGGAGTAACCCATGTCGAAATTTTTTATCGACCGTCCGATTTTCGCCTGGGTAATTGCCCTGGTGATCATGCTGGTCGGGGCACTATCGATCCTCAAACTGCCCATCAACCAATACCCGAGCATTGCGCCACCGGCCATTGCAATCCAGGTAACGTACCCGGGCGCGTCTGCACAAACCGTGCAGGACACCGTGGTGCAAGTGATCGAGCAACAGCTCAACGGTATCGATAACCTGCGTTATGTCTCCTCGGAAAGTAACTCCGACGGCAGCATGACCATTACCGCGACCTTCGAGCAGGGCACCAACTCCGATACCGCGCAGGTTCAGGTCCAGAACAAACTGAACCTGGCCACCCCGCTGCTGCCGCAAGAAGTGCAGCAACAGGGGATCCGCGTGACCAAGGCAGTGAAAAACTTCCTGTTGGTCATCGGCGTAGTGTCGCGCGACGGCAGCATGACCAAGGACGACCTGTCCAACTACATCGTGTCGAACATGCAGGACCCGATCTCCCGGACCGCCGGTGTCGGTGACTTCCAGGTCTTCGGTTCGCAGTACGCGATGCGGGTCTGGCTCGACCCGGCCAAGTTGAACAACTTCAACCTGACCCCGGTGGACGTCAAAGCGGCCATTGCTGCACAGAACATCCAGGTGTCCTCCGGGCAACTGGGCGGCCTGCCTGCGGCGCCTGGCCAGCAATTGAACGCCACCATCATCGGCAAGACCCGCCTGCAGACCGCCGAGCAGTTCAACAAGATTCTGCTGAAGGTCAACAAAGACGGTTCGCAAGTGCGCCTGTCGGACGTCGCCGACGTCGGCCTGGGCGGTGAGAACTACAGCATCAATGCCCAGTTCAACGGCGCACCGGCTTCCGGTCTCGCAGTGAAACTGGCCAACGGTGCCAACGCCCTCGACACCGCAAAAGCACTGCGCAACACCATCGACACCCTCAAGCCATTCTTCCCGGAAGGCATGGAAGTGGTGTTCCCGTATGACACGACGCCGGTCGTGACCGAGTCGATCAAGGGTGTCGTTGAAACCCTGGTCGAAGCGATCGTACTGGTGTTCCTGGTGATGTTCCTGTTCCTGCAAAACTTCCGCGCCACCGTCATCACCACGATGACTGTACCGGTCGTATTGCTCGGTACGTTCGGCATCCTTGCGGCCTTTGGTTTCAGCATCAACACCCTGACCATGTTCGGTATGGTTCTCGCCATCGGCTTGCTGGTGGATGACGCCATCGTCGTGGTGGAGAACGTCGAACGGGTCATGAGCGAAGAAGGTCTTTCACCCAAGGAGGCCACCAAGAAATCCATGGGGCAGATCCAGGGTGCACTGGTCGGTATTGCCCTGGTTCTGTCGGCGGTACTGCTGCCGATGGCGTTCTTCAGCGGCTCCACGGGCGTGATCTACAAACAGTTCTCGATCACCATCGTATCGGCCATGGCCTTGTCGGTGCTGGTTGCCCTGATCTTCACCCCGGCGCTGTGCGCCACCATGCTCAAGGCAATTCCGAAAGGCGAGCACGGCACCCCGAAACGCGGCTTCTTCGGCTGGTTCAACCGCAGCTTCGATCGCGGCGTGAAAAGCTACGAACGCGGCGTAGGCAATATGCTCACGCACAAGGCGCCGTACCTGCTGGCGTACGTAATTATTCTGGTCGGCATGATCTGGCTGTTCACCCGTATTCCAACGGCGTTCCTGCCGGAAGAAGACCAGGGTGTACTGTTTGCCCAGGTGCAGACTCCAGCCGGCTCCAGTGCCGAACGGACTCAGGTGGTGATCGACGAGATGCGTTCCTACCTGCTGGATAAAGAGTCCAGCGCAGTCGCCTCGGTGTTTACCGTTAACGGCTTCAACTTTGCCGGTCGCGGCCAGAGCTCGGGCCTTGCGTTCATCATGCTCAAGCCGTGGGATCAGCGGGATGCGGACAACAGCGTGTTCAAGCTCGCCGAACGCGCACAGACGCACTTCTTCAGTTTCCGCGATGCCATGGTGTTTGCCTTCGCACCGCCAGCGGTACTGGAGCTGGGCAACGCCACCGGTTTCGACGTGTTCCTGCAAGACCGTGCCGGTATCGGTCACGAGAAGCTGATGGAGGCGCGCAACCAGTTCCTTGGCATGGCGGCCCAGAGCAAAGTGCTCTATCAGGTGCGTCCGAACGGACTGAACGACGAACCGCAGTACCAGTTGGAAATCGATGACGAGAAGGCCAGTGCCCTGGGCATTACCCTCACCGACATCAACAGCACCCTGTCGATTGCCTTGGGCAGTAGCTACGTCAACGACTTCATCGACCGTGGTCGCGTGAAGAAAGTGTACATACAAGGTCAGCCTAACTCGCGGATGAGCCCGGAAGACATCAAGAAATGGTACGTACGCAACGCTGAAGGAACCATGGTGCCCTTCTCGGCTTTCGCCAAGGGACAGTGGATCTACGGTGCTCCGAAACTGTCGCGTTACAACGGTGTAGAAGCGATGGAAATCCTCGGCGCCCCGGCTCCAGGCTACTCCACCGGTGAAGCCATGGCCGAAGTCGAAGCGCTGGCGAAGAAACTGCCGGCGGGTGTGGGTATTTCCTGGACCGGCCTGTCGTACGAAGAACGGCTGTCCGGTTCCCAGGCTCCCGCGTTGTACGCGTTGTCGCTGCTGATGGTGTTCCTGTGTCTGGCGGCGCTGTACGAAAGCTGGTCGATTCCGATCGCGGTGATGCTGGTGGTGCCACTGGGGGTCATCGGCGCGCTGCTGGCGACCAGTTTGCGCGGCCTGTCCAACGACGTTTACTTCCAGGTGGGCCTGTTGACGACCATCGGTCTGGCAGCGAAAAACGCCATTCTGATCGTCGAATTCGCCAAAGAACTGAATGAACAGGGAATGAGTCTGCGCGATGCCGCGATTGAAGCCTGCCGCATGCGTTTGCGCCCGATCATCATGACCTCCCTCGCCTTCGTTCTGGGCGTGGTGCCACTGGCGATTTCCACGGGTGCAGGTTCAGGTAGCCAACACGCCATCGGTACCGGGGTTATTGGCGGTATGATCACGGCCACGGTCCTGGCAATCTTCTGGGTACCCCTGTTCTTCGTCACCGTGTCGTCCATCGGTCAGCGCAAAAAAACCGATGAAGATGACGCAATCGAAACTCCTAAAGAGGCTGGCCAATGAGCAAGTCGCTACTCTCCCTAGCCGTTGCCGCGTTTGTGCTCAGTGGCTGCTCGCTGATACCTGATTATCAGCAGCCCGCGGCACCGGTTCCGAGCGAATTCCCGCAGGGCCCGGCGTACTCGCCGGCCCAGGCACCGAATCAAGCCGCTGCCGAACAAGGCTGGAAGCAGTTTTTCCATGATCCGGCGCTGCAACAGCTGATCCAGGTTGCTCTGGAAAACAACCGGGACCTGCGTGTCGCAGCCCTGAACATCGACGCGTTCGCGGCCCAGTACCGCATTCAGCGCGCGGACCTGTTCCCGGCTGTTTCGGCCAATGGCACCGGCAGCCGTCAGCGTGTCCCGGCGAACGCTTCGCAAACCGGCGAAGCGGGCATTGTCAGCTCGTATTCGGCCACAGTCGGCATCAGCGCCTATGAACTCGACCTGTTCGGTCGGGTTCGCAGCCTGAGCGAACAAGCCCTGCAACAATACTTCGCGACCGAAGAAGGCCGCCGCAGCACTCAGATCAGCCTTGTGGGCAGCGTGGCCAATGCCTACCTGACCTGGCAGGCGGACAAAGAACTGCTCAAGCTGACCCAGGACACCCTCGGGGCGTTCCAGGAGAGCTACAAGCTCACCGCACGCAGCAACGAAGTAGGTGTGGCCTCGGCACTGGACCTCGCTCAGTCGCGCACCTCGGTGGAAAACGCCCGTGCCCAACTGGCGAAGTACACCCGTCAGGTCGCTCAGGACGAAAACAGCCTGGTGCTGCTGCTCGGCACCGGTATCCCGGCCAACCTGCAAGCCGCCAAGCCGCTGTCTGATGACTTGTTGAGCGACGTACCGCCCGGCTTGCCGTCGGACTTGCTGCAACGTCGTCCGGACATCCTGCAGGCCGAATACAACCTCAAGGCTGCCAACGCCAACATCGGCGCGGCACGGGCTGCGTTCTTCCCGAGCATCAGCCTGACAGCCAACGCCGGTTCCCTGAGCCCGGACCTTTCGGGTCTGTTCAAGGGTGGCTCGGGCACCTGGTTGTTCCAGCCGCAAATCAATCTGCCGATCTTCAATGCCGGCAGCCTGCGCGCCAGCCTGGACTACTCGAAAATCCAGAAAGACATTGGCGTGGCGAACTACGAGAAGTCCATTCAAACGGCCTTCCAGGAAGTCGCCGACGGCCTGGCCGCCCGCCAGACCTACACCGAGCAACTGCAGGCCCAGCGTGATTTCGTCACCGCCAACCAGGACTACTACCGTCTGGCCGAGCGTCGATATCGCATTGGTGTCGACAGCAACCTGACCTTCCTCGATGCCCAGCGCCAGCTGTTCAGTGCCCAACAGGTATTGATCACCGACCGTCTGGCGCAACTGGTCAGTGCGGTCAATCTGTACAAGGCACTGGGCGGTGGCTGGAATGAGCAAACGGCCAGGAACGAGCCTTTGAAAGAAGAAGCGCCGAAGATGAAGTTGTTCTGATAGCGCTTTGAGTCAACTTGAAGCCCACCTCTTGGTGGGCTTTTTGTTGGCAGCGGAAAAAATTGTGTTGCCAATCCTGGCCCCATCGCGGGCAAGCCCGCTCCCGCAGTGTCCGCGTTGCACACAAATTTTGCGGACCCCACCTAACCTGTGGGAGCCGGCTTGCCCGCGTTGGGGCCAGTTCAGACAACACACAACCGGGGGCCAATCTTGCGTTCGATAATCGCCCAAAACCTGTTTTTAACAATTGAACCATCCAGTACATTCCCCGCACCATTCTCCGCACAAGACCAATAACATCAGGTTCGACCTCATGCCCCCGCGCCCTGCCCTGTCCGGCTGATCCCGTTCGTTTTTGTCCCGATTTCCGATGGTTGTCTGCAACCCCAAAGGTCGCGGCATTACCCGCTTCATCCCCAAGAATTAGAGAGACCCGAGCCCATGACGCCTTCCTCCGCGCAGTACTTCGTTCCCAGCCTGATCGCCGTCGCCCTGGCCAGCACAGCCCTTCCCGCCCAGGCTGAGGAGGCAGGTTTTGTCGAAGACGCCAAGGTCAACCTGAACCTGCGCAACTTCTACATCAATCGCAACTTCACCAACCCGACCAAGGCGCAGGGCAAGGCTGAGGAATGGACACAGAGTTTCATCCTCGACGCTAAATCCGGTTTCACTCAAGGCACAGTCGGGTTTGGTCTGGATGTGTTGGGGCTGTACGCGGTGAAGCTCGACGGAGGCCAGGGCACCGGTGGAACGCAGTTGTTGCCGTTGGACCAAGACGGTCGTCCGGCGAACAACTTCGGCCGCACCAATGTCGCGTTCAAGGCGAAGCTGTCCCAGACCGAAGTGAAGGTCGGCGAGTGGATGCCAGTGCTGCCGATCCTGCGCTCGGACGACGGACGTTCCCTGCCACAAACCTTTCGTGGGGGCCAGATCACCTCCAAGGAAATCAACGGACTGACGCTGTACGGTGGTCAGTTCCGCGCCAACAGCCCGCGAGATGACAGCAGCATGAGCGACATGTCGATGACCGGAAAAGCGGCCTTCACCTCCGACCGCTTCAACTTTCAGGGCGGCGAGTACGTTTTCAACGAGAAGCGCACGCAGATCGCGCTGTGGAACGCCGAACTCAAGGACATCTACAGCCAGCAATTCGTCAACCTGATCCATAGCCAGCCCTTCGGCGACTGGACCTTGGGCGCCAATCTGGGGTTCTTCTACGGCAAGGAAGACGGCAGCGCCCGGGCCGGCGATCTGGACAACAAGACCTGGTCGGGCCTGTTCTCGGCCAGATACGGTGGCCACACCTTCTACGTCGGTTTGCAGAAGCTGACCGGCGACAGCGCCTGGATGCGCGTCAACGGCACCAGCGGCGGTACCTTGGCCAACGACAGCTACAACGCCAGCTACGACAACGCCCGGGAAAAATCCTGGCAGCTGCGCCATGACTACAACTTTGTCGCCCTTGGAATTCCCGGCCTGACCCTGATGAATCGCTACATCAGCGGCGACAATGTGCACACCGGCACGGTGACCGATGGCAAGGAATGGGGACGCGAAAGCGAATTGGGCTACACCGTACAGAGCGGCGCATTGAAGGATTTAAACGTGAAATGGCGCAACTCGACCATGCGCCGGGATTACAGCAACAACGAGTTTGATGAGAACCGCGTGATCGTCAGCTACCCGATCAGTCTGTTGTAAACCTCAAGGACGCCATCGCGGGCAAGCCCGCGATGGCGTCAGTTCAGGCACCAAAAATCGCCAGGATCACTCCCGCGATTCAACCCCCAACTCGTCCCACACTGACTCCGCCAAATGGAACGTCGCATTCGCCGCCGGGATACCGCAGTAGATCGCGCTCTGCATGATGACTTCCTTGATCTCGCCACGGGTCACCCCGTTGTTGGCGGCGGCACGCAGGTGCAGCTTCAGCTCTTCGTTGCGGTTCATGCCGATCAGCATGGCGATGGTGATCAGGCTGCGGGTGTGACGCGGCAGGCCCGGACGGGTCCAGATGTCCCCCCAGGCGTGGCGGGTGATCATTTCCTGAAACTCCGAGTTGAACTCGGTCAGGGCGTTCAGGCTGCGATCGACATGAGCGTCGCCCAGTACCGCGCGGCGGACCTTCAGGCCTTCGTCGTAACGTTGTTTCTCGTCCACACCCATCCCCTTAATCCGCTGACAAAAACGCCACGACCTGCTCGCTGAACGCAGCGCGGGCCTGAACGTTGGACAGGTGCGCCGCGTAGAACTCCGCATACTCGGCGCCGAGCACATGCTGTTGAATGAAGTGCCCACCGGACGGCGGCGTGACCGCGTCTTCAGTGCCGGCAATCACCAGCAACGGGACCTTGATCGACGACAATTGCTCACGGAAATCGGCATCGCGTACAGCCGCACAATTGGCCGCGTAACCTTCAGGTGAGGTGGCCGCCAGCATGTCGGTGATTCTGCTGGCCACCGCCGGATTGGCCTCGGCAAAGTCCGGCGTAAACCAGCGCGCAATCGATGCGTCGCGTAGCGCGACCATGGCCGCCTGGCCATCACGCAACACCATTTCGATGCGCGGATTCCAGATCGACGGATCGCCGATTTTCGCCGCGGTATTGCACACCACCAGCTTGAGCAGACGATGACCGGCGTTGATTCCCAGCCACTGGCCAATCAACCCGCCCATGGACAAACCGCAGAAATGCGCCCGCTCGATGTGCAACGCATCCAGCAGTGCCAGCACGTCGTGACCCAGTTGTTCGATGGTGTAAGGCCCTGGAGTCACCAGAGACTGGCCGTGACCACGGGTATCGAAACGCAACACACGGAAATGCTCGGTGAACGCCGGAATTTGCGCATCCCACATGTGCAGGTCAGTGCCCAGCGAGTTGGACAGCACCAGCACCGGTGCATCGACCGGTCCATCGAGTTGGTAATGCAGTTCGCCATCGGCGAGTTGTACGAAAGCCACAGCAATCTCCTTCAGGCAGAAAACGCAACATGTTCAGCCACCGCTCGTTCGACCCAGGTATGGGCCTGACCGAGGTAATGGGCCGGGTTCAACAGATGATCGAGTTCAGTTGCAGAGAGCTCGGCGGTCACTTGCGGCTCATCGCCCAGGACCGCGCGCAAATGACGCTGCTCGGCGACGGCGCGCTTGCAGCACTGCTCGAGCAAGTGATGCGCCGTGTCGCGGCCGACCCGTTGGGCGAGGACGATGCTGACCGCTTCGGCGAGTACCAGCCCCTGCGTCAGATTAAGGTTGCGGGCCATGCGGTCGGCATCGACTTCCAGTCCGTCCACTACCAGCAGTGCCTGCTTCAGGCTGCCCGAGACCAGGCAGCAAATCTCCGGCAACGTTTCCCACTCGGCATGCCACAGGCCCAGGCTGCGTTCGTGTTCCTGGGGCATGGCGCTGAACAGGGTCGAGAGCAGACCGGGAACCCGGGTTGCTGCACCAATCAGCACTGCCGCGCCGACCGGGTTGCGCTTGTGCGGCATGGTCGACGAACCACCCTTGCCCGGCGCCGAAGGCTCGAACACTTCGCCGGCCTCGGTTTGCATCAACAGGCTGATGTCGCGCCCCAGTTTGCCGAGGCTGCCCGCGATCAATCCCAGCACCGAACCAAATTCCACAAGGCGATCACGCTGGGTGTGCCAGGGTTGTTCGGGCATCGTCAGATGCAGTTCATCGGCCAGTGCCTGGGCAACCGGCATTGCCTGTTCGCCGAGGGCGGCAAGGGTTCCGGATGCGCCACCAAATTGCAGCACCAGCAACCGCGGTTTGAGTTCCTGCAGGCGCTGACGGCTACGGGTTACCGCGCCCAGCCAACCGGCGATTTTCATGCCGAGGGTGACCGGGGTCGCGTGTTGCAGCCAGGTGCGACCGGCCAATGGCGTGGCGACATACCGCCGGGCCTGAGTCGCCAGCGTTTGCGCCAGTTGCGCCAGATCCTGTTCGATCAGCGCCAGCGCATGGCGAAGTTGCAGCACCAGGCCACTGTCCATCACGTCCTGACTCGTCGCGCCCAGATGCACATAACGCTCGGCCTCGGCATCCTGTGCCGCAACCTGTTTGCCAAGCGCTTTCACCAAAGGAATCGCCGAATTGCCCGCCGTGGCGATCGCCTCGCCGAGTACTGAAAAGTCGTAAAGACCTGCCTGACATGCCGCTTCAATCGGGGCAACCGCTGACTGGGGGATTAACCCGACACGAGCCTCAGCCCGTGCCAGTGCCGATTCGAAATCGAGCATGGCCTGGACCCGACCCTGATCGCAGAACACCTCACGCATATCGCGGGCAGTGAAATAGGTATCGAACAATTGATTGCCCGGTCGCTCGTTCATAAACAGTTCCTGAGGGCGTGGGCCGACGTGGCCCACGCGTAAAGATCAGAGGTCGTGGTGCAGGTATTTCGCCTGTTTCGGCAGGCGCAAGCTGAACAGGAACGCCACCGCCATCATCACCGTCACGTACCAATAAAACGAGTTTTCCATGCCCACGGCTTTAAGGCTCAGGGCGACGTACTCTGCCGACCCGCCGAAGATCGCATTCGCCACCGCATACGCCAGGCCGACACCCAGGGCACGGACTTCAGGCGGGAACATTTCCGCTTTCACCAGCCCGCTGATGGAGGTGTAGAAGCTGACGATTGCCAGGGCCACGGTGATCAGAACGAAGGCCAGAAACGGACTGCTGACACTTTTCAGGCTCAGGAGAATAGGCACGGTGAACAGGGTCCCCAGAGCACCGAACCAGAGCATCGAACTGCGTCGGCCAATCTTGTCCGCGAGCATGCCGAACAGCGGTTGCATGCACATATAAAGGAACAGCGCGCCGGTCATGATGTAGCTGGCGGTCTTGGCGTGCATCCCGGCCGTGTTCACCAGGTACTTCTGCATGTAGGTCGTGAAGGTGTAGAAAATCAACGAACCACCGGCGGTGTAACCCAGCACGGTGATGAACGCAGCTTTGTGATCACGAAACAATGCGCGGATGCTGCCGGCGTCTTTGTTTTCGCGCATTTCCTTGCTCGAGGTTTCCTTGAGCGAACGACGCAGGAACAGCGAGATCAGCGCGGCCACGGCGCCGACCACGAACGGGATCCGCCAGCCGTAGGCACGCAGGTCATCTTCGGTGAGAAATTGTTGCAGGATCACCACCAGCGACACCGCCAGCAACTGACCGCCAATCAGTGTCACGTACTGGAACGAGGCGAAGAAACCGCGCTGGCCCTTGAGCGCGACTTCGCTCATGTAGGTCGCGGTGGTGCCGTACTCCCCGCCCACGGACAAACCCTGGAGCAAGCGCGCGAACAACAACAGGATTGGCGCCCAGACGCCGATGTCCTTATAGGTCGGCAGACACGCGATCAGCAGCGAGCCGAAGCACATCATCAGAATCGAGATCAGCATCGAATTCTTGCGTCCGTGCTTATCTGCAACACGACCGAAAATCCAGCCGCCAATCGGCCTCATCAGGAACCCGGCCGCGAACACGCCAGCGGTGTTCACCAACTGCACGGTCGGGTTATCGGAAGGAAAAAAGGCCGGGGCGAAATAGATTGCGCAAAAGGCGTAGACGTAGAAGTCGAACCATTCGACGAGGTTGCCGGACGAGGCACCAACGATCGCAAAGATCCTTTTGCTGCGCTCTTCACCGGTGTAGTGCGCTGGAGTAGCGGTGGGAGTTGTCATTGTTTTTCACTCTTTGGGGACAGTGACAGTCTAGACACACTTCGTAACAGTCCCGTTCCACAGATGCAAGTTACGACGCAAATCCCTTGTGGGAGCGGGCTTGCCCGCGATGGCGGTGGGTCAGTCAACATGTATGTTGGATAATCCGACCCCATCGCGGGCAAACCCGCTCCCACAGGGATTGGGGATTTCTCAATAATCGAAAAACACCGTCTCGGCGTCAGTCCCCTGCAAAATCACATTCCACTGATAAATACCTGAAGCATCCTGCTTGGCCAGCAATGTCTGGCGGCGATCCGCAGGAACGCATTCCAGTAACGGATCACCGACGTTGGCCAGCTCGCCATCAAAGTAGATCCGCGTCAGCAAGTGCTTCACCAGCCCTCGAGCAAATACCAGCACCACCAGATGCGGCGCCTGGGTCGTGCCCTTCAAGCCTTCCACGGTGCCTGGCTTGATGGTGGTGAAACGAAAGCGCCCTTCTGCATCCACCGGCACACGGCCAAAGCCTTCGAAGTTCGGGTCCAGCGGTTTCTCTTGATCGTCTTCAGGGTGGGCATATTTGCCGGCCGCATTGGCCTGCCACACTTCCAGCATGGCGTCGTTAACGACATCGCCATTGCCATCCACCACTTGCCCGGTGATCGCCACGCGCTCGCCAAGGGTTTGCTCAACGGTCAGGTCTTCGCGGTTCAGCCAGGTCAGGCCGATGTGGTAGTACGGTCCGACGGTGTGGGACGTGGTCGCGTTCAGCGTCATCTTATTTCTCCATCGGCGTGGCTTCGCGGCCGCGCAAGACGATGTCCCAGCGATAACCGAGGGCGTAGGAAGGAACGGTTTTTTCAAGGTCGAAACTGGCGATCAGGCGCTCTTTGGCACTCGTATCGGGCACGCAGTTATAGATCGGGTCGTATGCCAGCAGCGGATCGCCGGGGAAATACATCTGGGTGACCAGGCGCGTCAGGATGCTGGGCCCAAACAGCGAGAAGTGGATATGCGCCGGGCGCCACGCATTGTGGTGGTTGCCCCATGGGTAGGCGCCAGGCTTGATGGTCTGGAACTGGTACCAGCCATCAGCGTCGGTCACGGTGCGTCCGGTGCCCGTGAAGTTCGGGTCCAGTGGTGCGTCGTGCACGTCGCGAGCGTGGTTGTAGCGACCCGCCGCGTTGGCCTGCCAGATCTCCACCAGGATTCCGGGCACCGGCAATCCGTTTTCGTCCAGCACACGGCCATGAATGATGATGCGCTCGCCCTGCGGTTCACCTGAATGCTGTGCGGTCAGGTCATTGTCCTGCTCTTTGATACGCTCGGCACCGATGGTCGGGCCGGTGATCTCCGACAGCGAATGCGGCAAAAACACCAACGGCTTGGACGGCGAGCGAAGGTTGGTGGATTGATAGGCCGGGTGCAGGTAGTCCGGCTGAGTGCCCTCTTGTGGGCGACGGTAACCAGGCTTGTCAGACATTACGCTTTCCTCTGTTCTTGTTAGTCACGGCTGCACGTCAGACGCGTTCGATTGCCAAGGCCAGACCCTGGCCCACACCGACGCACATGGTTGCCAGTGCTTTTTTGCCACCGGTCTTCTCCAGCTGGTGCAACGCCGTCAATACCAGTCGCGCGCCGCTCATGCCCAGGGGGTGGCCCAAGGCAATCGCGCCACCATTCGGGTTGACCTGAGCGGCGTCGTCCGCCAGACCCAGTTCACGCAATACCGCCAAGCCTTGGCTGGCGAACGCTTCGTTGAGTTCGATGACATCGAAATCGCTGACGGCCAGGCCGAGGCGCTCAGTCAGTTTGCGCACCGCCGGTACAGGGCCGATGCCCATGACCCGAGGCGCGACACCGGCGCTCGACATACCCAGCACCCTGGCGCGAGCGGTCAGCCCGTGTTTCTTCACGGCCTCGGCAGACGCCAGAATCAGCGCCGCCGCACCGTCGTTGACCCCGGACGCATTGCCAGCAGTCACGGTTTTGTCAGGACCATTCACCGGTTTGAGTTTCGCCAGTGTTTCCAGAGTGGTGTCGGCGCGCGGATGCTCATCCTGGCTGACAACGGTTTCGCCCTTCTTGTGGGCAATGCGCACTTCGATGATTTCTTCAGCGAAGAATCCTGCAGCTTGCGCGGCGGCTGTCCGCTGCTGACTGCGCAGTGCGAAAGCGTCCTGATCCTCGCGGGATACTTCGTAATCGTCTGCCACGTTGTCAGCGGTCTGTGGCATCGCATCAACGCCGTATTGCGCTTTCATCAACGGATTGATGAAGCGCCAGCCGATGGTGGTGTCTTCCAGCTTCATGTTGCGCGAGAACGCGGCGTCAGCCTTGCCCATCACGAACGGCGCACGGGACATCGATTCGACGCCACCGGCAATCGCCAGCTCCATCTCGCCGCTGGCGATGGCCCGAAAAGCAGTGCCAATAGCGTCCATGCCGGAGGCGCAGAGGCGATTGAGGGTCACACCCGGAATGCTCTCCGGAAGACCTGCCAGCAGCAGCGCCATGCGCGCCACGTTGCGGTTGTCTTCGCCGGCCTGGTTGGCACAGCCGAGGAACACCTCGTCCACCGCGCTCCAGTCCACCGATGGATTACGCGCCATCAGTGCCTTGATCGGCACGGCGGCCAGGTCGTCGGCACGCACCGAAGACAGGCCACCGCCGAACCGGCCGATGGGGGTGCGAATCGCGTCGCAGATATAAACGTCACGCATCAGGCTTCTCCGGGGGCTTGGCCGTGGGCGGCGGCGGTGCGGGCTTCCAGATCCCTGAGTGCTTTGAGTTCAACCTCGGTCGGCTCGGCGGTGTTTTCTACCGTATCAGCGAAGCGGACCGCCCAACCAGTGGCCGCGACGACTTGCTCGCGGGTCACGCCAGGGTGCAGCGCGGTGACCACAAATTCATGGGTATCCGCTTCCGGTTCCATGATGCACAGGTCGGTGATGATGCCGACCGGACCGGCGCCCGGCAGGCCCAGACGCTTGCGCGAGTCGCCCCCCTCGCCATGGCCGACGGAGGTGATGAAGTCGAGTTTATCGACGAAGGAGCGTGCCGATTGCTTGAGGATGATCAACACGCTTTTAGCGGAACCGGCGATTTCTGGAGCACCGCCGGCACCCGGCAGGCGGACTTTCGGCGCGTGGTAATCGCCAACGACCGTGGTGTTGATGTTGCCAAAGCGATCAACTTGCGCAGCGCCGAGGAAGCCGACGTCGATACGACCGCCCTGCAGCCAGTAGCGAAAAATCTCACCGGTCGGGACGACGGTGTCGGCCGTTTCCGCCAGTTCGCCATCACCAATCGACAAAGGCAATACGCTCGGCTTGGCGCCAATCGGACCCGATTCATAGATAAGGACGACGTCAGGCGAAGACGTCAGGCGGGCCAGGTTGGCCGCTTTCGATGGCAGGCCGATGCCGACGAAGCACACCGAACCGTTTTTCAGGCGGCGAGCGGCGGCAACGGTCATCATTTCATTGGTGGTGTAAGTCATTACTTCGCCTCCGAAGCAGCGGCCAGCTTGGCCTGGAACTCGCTGAAGTCAGCGCAGCCATGGATGTATTCGTTGATCCACGCGGTGAAGGTTTCACGGTCGCGGGCAATCGGGTCCCAGGCCTGGTAGAAACGGTTGTCACGCTCGTTGTAGCCGTGTGCGTAGGACGGGTGCGCCCCGCCAGGTACATGGCAGACCGCGCTCAACGCCCAGGTTGGCAACACGCAGGCGTTCATCGGTGCATTAAGGTCATCGACGATTTCTTCGACGGTGACGATGCAACGCTTGGCGGCCAACGCGGCTTCTTTCTGCACGCCGAGAATGCCCCAGAGCAACACGTTGCCCTTGCGGTCGGCTTTCTGCGCATGAATCACGGTGATGTCAGGGCGTACCGAAGGCACCGCGGCCAGCACTTCACCGGTGAACGGGCAAGTGACGGTTTTGATCAGCGGGTTGACCTTCGGCAGGTCGGAGCCGGCATACGCGCGAAGCACGGCGAAAGGCAGGCCCGAAGCGCCGGCGACGTAGGCGTTGGCCAAATCGGCGTGGCTGTGTTCTTCAATTTCCAGTGCGTGAGGCCATTGCTTCTCGACCGCGTCGCGCAGACGGTGCAACGAACCGACACCCGGATTGCCGCCCCAGGAGAAAATCAACTTGCGCGCACACCCGGCACCGATCAACTGGTCATAGATCAAGTCAGGCGTCATCCGCACCAGCGTCAGATCTTTCTTGCCCTGGCGAATGATCTCGTGACCCGCCGCCGTAGGAATCAGATGAGTAAAGCCTTCGAACGCGACGGTATCGCCGTCATTTACGAATTGCTTCACCGCGTCGTGCAGCGAAAGGATTTCAGCCATGGGGCAAGCTCCCGTTTTGTTATGAACCGACAATGGAAGAAAAAGGCGCGATGCGCAGCGCCGGAATGACTGAAGAGTAAGCCTGTGCAAAACACCAAACAATCCGATAATCGACTGAGTGTTCGTTTATCGAACAGATTGTTGTCTACCTATCGATGATCGTTCCTCTGCTCTGCGTGGGAACGATCATGGATCTGACAGTCAGGTCGCATCCGCGTGGCTGACCATGCCCTTGATCACCACCGCCGCCGTTGCCACCGCCGCCGGAATCACCAGCGCCGTCAACACCTGCTCGAAATTCCAGCCCAGGCCGAGCAGCGTCGCGCCCATCCAGGCGCCCAGAATCGCGCCGAAACGGCCGATACCGAGCATCCACGACACACCGGTCGCCCGGCCTTGAGTCGGGTAGAACCGCGCGGCCAGGGATGGCATCGCCGATTGCGCGCCGTTGACGCACATGCCGGCAATCAGCACCAGCGTGGCCAGGATCGTAATGTTGCCCAGGCTCTGCCCCACGGCGTAGGCAAACACCCCGGCCAACAGGTAGAAAGTGCCGATGACTTTGTGCGGATTGAACCGATCCATGGCCCATCCCACGCCCACCGCACTCAACACACCGCCAAACTGAAACAGCGCGCCAATGAATGCGGCCTGTTCCATGCTCGCGCCACTGTCTCGCATCAGCGTCGGCAACCAGCTGGTCAGCAGGTAAACGATCACCAGGCCCATGAAGTAGGTCAGCCATAACAACAACGTGCCGGTGCTGTAGGTGCCGGAGAAGATCACCGCGAACACATTGCGTGCTTTCACGGTTTTTTGCTCCGGCACACTGAAGCTGGACGCCAGGGCCACAACGGCAGGATCAATGGGCGACAGGGTTTTGCGTACTTTGTCCGTACCGCGATTGCGCACGACGAGGTAGCGCGCCGACTCCGGCAGCCAGAACAACAGCACCACGGCAAGGATCAGCGGCAGAATCCCGCCTATCAATAGCAAGCTGTGCCAGCCAAACATCGGAATCAGTTTGGCCGAGATAAACCCGCCGCCGGCCATGCCGAGGTTAAATCCGCAGAACATGCTGGTCACCAGCAATGATTTCTTGCGCTCCGGGGTGTATTCGGAAAGCAGCGTGGTAGCGTTCGGCATCCCGGCGCCCAGTCCCAACCCGGTCAGGAAACGCAACACCAGCAGTTGATCGACGTTGGTGCTGTAAGCCGACGCCAGGCTGAAGGCGCCAAACAACAGCACCGCGCCCACCAGTACGACTTTTCGCCCAAAGCGGTCAGCCAAAGGGCCGGAACCCAGTGCGCCAAACACCATGCCGATCAACGCGGCACTCATCACCGGGCCGAGGCTGGCGCGGTCGATACCCCAATCCTGCGACAAGGCAGGCGCGATAAATCCCATGGCCGCGGTATCGAGGCCATCGAGGAAGACAATCAGGAAACACAGGATCACCACTCGCCACTGGTAGCGCGAAATGGGTTGAGCATTGATGAAGGACTGCACGTCGAGGCAGTTTCCTACAGCAGACTGAGGCTGGTTCATTATTTTTATTCCACGCAAGAACGCAGTCGAACAGGTGCCAGCTGAGGCTGGCGCTGCCGCGACATTAATGATCCCGGGGAAAGAGCGTCAATTCGATAAACGCGAGTCTGTGCGTTTATCGAACATCTTAGGCAGGTCTATGCGAAAAGTTGTGCGCTGAGGTCGCGGCTGGCGCTGAGGAGGCCGGGCAGGAACCGTTGCTCCAGCTCGTTACGACTCACCCGCCCGGCGTGGGTGCTGACGTTCAACGCCGCGACGACTTGCCCGGAGGCGTCGTACACCGGTACGGCGATCGAGCGCAGACCCTGCTCCAGCTCCTGATCGACGATGCACCAACCTTGTTGTCGTACTTCCTGCAGGCATTCGAGTAACGCCTCCGGTGTGTGCAAGGTGCGGCTGGTCTTGGCCTGCAGTTCAGCGTGATCGAGGTACTCGCGCAGCGAAGTGTCGTCCAGCGCGGCGAGAAGAATTCTGCCCATGGAGGTGCAATAGGCCGGTAGACGCCCGCCCACCGACAGGTCCACCGAAATCAACCGTTGGGTCGTCGCCGAACGCGCGATGTATAGAATGTCATCGCCCTCCAGGGTCGCCATGTTGCAGGCCTCGTGAAGTTGCTCGCTCATGCGGTCCAGATACGGTTGGGCCGAGACTGCCAGCGGCGTCGAGGACAAGTAGGCATGACCGAGGGTCAGCACTTTAGGTAGCAGCGAATAGGTACGGCCATCAGTGGTGGCGTAGCCCAGTTTGATCAGCGTGTGCAGACAACGTCGCACAGCGGCGCGGGGGATTTCCGTGCGGTGGCTGATTTGGGCGATGGTCAGGTGGCGTTTGCGTTCCTGGAACGCCTGCACCACGGCCAGACCGCGGGCCAGGGACGTCATGAAGTCCGGATCGCCGGTCAGGGCCTGTATTCGCTTCGCGGGCGAGGCAACAATGGGCGGCGCCACCGAGGCGAAGGAATTGCGCATTTGATCGTTCATATCAGGTCCTTTCCACACGAATCAACAGGCATTACAAGCGGCTGCGGGTCGACGCACAAGCCTGACGCAGCGAGATTGGGCGATTATCGAACCATCAACCGATAATCGCAATTGCTTCACTCCGGGCAACACCCGCCATGTGGAACGATGCCTGCAGGATTTTACGAATCGGGATGCAGAACTTAATGCCCGATGGAGGTGCCGAACTTACCCGACTTAATGGCGTCAGAAAGTCAGCGCAACAAAGTGACACTCCCAGACACATTAGTTGCCCCAAACTTGCCCGTCACAAAACAATCACACCGGAAAATCTACATTTAACTCGTTGGCGATAGTGTTCTTCGAATCGACCGCTATAATACAATTCACTGGCGAATGGCTTTTCACCTGCCGATTCCGCCACCCGGTGGTGCGATGTTCCATCGCCGCTGCCAGCAGCAAGCGCCTGACGCTCATTTCATATGCTTCGCCAACGCGCTCGCTGAAACAGGAGACTGATGCTACGTCAGATGTTTATCTCTGGTGCCGTGGCCGCCTGCAAAATGGAAGTCTTGATCGCGACGTAAACAAAGCCTTGGCAGGCTTGTGTTGAAGACGTGGCCACTGTACTTGCGCAGTGCGTTTCACCAGAATTTATCTCAACTCAAACAGGTAGCACTGTGACGAAAGACGAACTGCGCGCGGAACTTGAGCGCCAGGAACAACGCTACAAGGAAGTTTACGGCGGGGAAGTTACCACCTACGCCGCCCAGCCCGAACCAGAACGCAAGCCTTGGCGTAAACGCGCCACCGTTCAGGATCAGGCATTTACCCAGGAACTGCAGAAGATGGAAAAGGAACTCAAAGCCGAAGAGCCATGACTCCAAGGTTTTTGATCCTTTCAAGGGTCTGCGTTTACACCCGTTAAAAGCGGGCTGTATCGATGATGCCTTTCGCGCCCGTTACAAGCGGGCAGCGGCAACCTCACTGACCGGATGAGGCAGCGGGCTCATTTCTGACCCTCTTCTCAGATATTTCATACACGCAATCGAGCCTCTCGCATTCTTGAGCGAAACCCCCGTGCCTGCGGTCTTTCCCAGTCAATTCAATGGCTTGAAAAATCCGGCAAACGTTTCGAGCATGGGCTATCGTCACAAACTAATTCGTTGAAGAATGTTACCGATGAGCAGCTAGTGCATCGATTAGCAGTCTTTTCTGGCATAATCGCGCCCCCTTATGACCGGGTCAGAAAACCTTCATGATCGATTTATTCAGCGGACTAGATGCTTGGGTGCTTGTGAGCCTCTTGCTCGCCCTGGCCTTTGTCCTCGCCTTCGAGTTCATCAACGGCTTTCATGACACCGCTAACGCGGTGGCCACCGTTATCTACACCAAAGCCATGCCGCCCCATCTGGCGGTGTTCTTTTCCGGTGTGTTCAACTTTCTCGGCGTGTTGCTGGGCGGTGTTGGCGTGGCGTATGCCATCGTCCACCTGTTGCCGGTAGAACTGCTGATCAATGTGAACACCGGTCACGGACTCGCCATGGTGTTCTCGCTGCTCGCCGCCGCCATCACGTGGAACCTGGGCACCTGGTACTTCGGTATTCCGGCCTCCAGCTCTCATACGCTGATCGGTTCGATCCTCGGTGTCGGCCTCGCCAACGCCCTGATCAACGATATCCCGCTGGCTGACGGTGTGAACTGGCAGAAAGCGATCGATATCGGCGCCTCTCTGGTGTTCTCGCCGATGGCGGGTTTCCTGGTCGCGGCCTTGATTCTGATCGGCCTTAAATGGTGGCGTCCGCTGTCGAAGATGCACAAGACGCCGGAACAGCGCCGCAAGATCGACGACAAGAAGCACCCACCGTTCTGGAACCGCCTGGTATTGGTGATTTCGGCCATGGCCGTGAGCTTCGTGCACGGGTCCAACGACGGCCAGAAAGGTATCGGCCTGATCATGTTGGTGTTGATCGGTATCGTGCCGGCGCAGTTCGTACTCGACCTGGGCAGCACCACCTACCAGATCGAACGCACCCGTGACGCGACGTTGCACTTGAGCCAGTTCTACAAGCGCAATGCCGATACGCTGGGCGAGTACCTGGCCCTGGGCAAAAGCGTGGATGGCGATCTGCCGGAGAAATTCCGTTGCAACCCGCAACAGACCGAACCGACCATCACCGCCCTGCTCGGCACCCTCAAAGGCGTCTCGGACTACCACTCGCTGACGTCGGAGAGCCGCATTGAAGTGCGTCGCTACTTGCTCTGCCTGGACGACACGGCGAAAAAAGTCGGCAAGCTGCCAGGCTTGGAGGCCCGTGAAAAGGCTGACCTGGACAAACTGCGCAAGGACCTGACAACCACCACTGAATACGCCCCGTTCTGGGTGATTCTGGCGGTAGCCCTGGCACTGGGCCTGGGCACCATGGTTGGCTGGAAACGTGTGGTACTGACTATCGGCGAGAAGATCGGCAAGCAAGGCATGACCTACTCTCAAGGCATGTCTGCGCAGATCACCACCGCAAGCCTGATCGGCATGGCCAACATCTTCAGCCTGCCGGTGTCCACCACCCACGTCCTGTCTTCGGGCGTAGCGGGCACCATGGTCGCCAACAAAAGCGGCCTGCAAGGCGGAACGGTTAAAACCATCCTGTTGGCCTGGGTACTGACCCTGCCCGCCACGGTGGCCCTGTCGGCCGGCCTGTTCTGGCTGGCGTCGAAGGCACTGGGTAGCTGATAAAAGCTGCACCAAAAGAAAGGCGCGTTCCGTGAGGTTCGCGCCTTTTTTATGCCTGCCATAAACCCCGGAAACACCACTCTGTAGAAGCAATCTTGCTCCTACAGGAGGGATGTTGATAAACCGACAATTTTCGAAGGCAAAAAAAAAGGGCAACCGAAGTTGCCCAAAATGCCTTGCGTGCTCATTGCTTCCAGAAAGACCTACGGTTTTTTCCGTTTCTGTGAATCCTTCCAGATAAAAAATCCAAACCCTGCAAAAAACAGAACCATGAGGCCGACTGTCAGCACTCCGGCGATCACCACGTTGTCGAAAAACATGACTGGCCCCCTGCACTTGCCCTGTTGCGATAGGGCTAAGTTAACCAATCAGGCAGGAGTGAAAATTGACCGGGGTCAATAGCGCCGCGACTGGGCGCAAAAGGAGGGATAAAAACTGACCTGCATCAACCAATGCAGGGGGATTCAACGCTTTTTCGGTTTGTTTTTCGGCTTTTTCTTCGGTTTGCCCAGCGGCATGGCCTGCTCGAAAGCCTGACGGACTTCATTCAGGCGCTTTTCATTGAGGTCATGCACACGCTTGGCACGTTCGGTGTTGAGGTCGATCAGCTTGTCGTCTTGGCTCATGGCGTTCAGTACATCGCGTCGGTGAAATACAAGTGCCGCGTTTGCAGGCAAGGATGTGCCAATAATGAGGCCTGACGAGAGAGCTGACCAGCCGGCGGCCTCAGATCTCGATATCCACCCACAAACCTTGGCGAGGCTCGTCCTCAATCAAGGGTGCAACCGGAACGGTATTGTCGGCGTTGAGTTCGTAACCCGGAATCGGCAGATGCTGATCGGGATCTCCCTCAGTCTCACGCCGGCGTTTTTCCCGCTGTTGCTGGCGACGCTGCTCTTCACGCAACTGGAAAGCCGCTTCTTCAGGATCGCGCTGTTGCAGATCGATGGTGCTTTCACTGGAGGTTTGCTGCACCGGCGCGACGGGCGCAATATCCGGGCGCTGGCGAACCGGGTCCTGCTGTGAAGTGATCGGCACGGCACTTAAGGGAAGCATCGGTGGCAGCATAATTATTGGTCTCCTGTCAGCAGGCTGTCGGCTGCGCGGATGGCGACTTGAGCCATCGGTCGCAAACTGTGACCCGGTTAACACCTATTGGTGCCCCAGACCTGCACCTTTGCCTTGATGCACTATCGTAATACCTTGAGTTTTTATGAGAGTCTTTTGGCCCTGAAGCCCTCATTCCGTTAAGATAGCCCGCTTTTTCAAGGTGGGAGTCAGGCAGCATGGCGCAGCAGTATCAACCGGGGCAACGCTGGATCAGTGACAGCGAAGCCGAGCTGGGTTTAGGCACCGTTCTGGCACAGGACGGCCGCTTGTTGACCGTGCTCTACCCGGCCACTGGCGACACTCGCCAGTACGCGCTACGGAATGCGCCCCTCACTCGCGTGAGGTTTTCGCCGGGTGATTCGATCACTCACTTCGAAGGCTGGAAACTGACCGTACGCGAAGTCGACGATGTCGATGGCCTGCTGGTTTACCACGGGCTCAACGCGCAAAACGAAGTCGTCACCCTGCCTGAAACCCAACTGTCGAACTTTATCCAGTTCCGTCTGGCCAGCGACCGTCTGTTCGCGGGCCAGATCGACCCATTGTCCTGGTTCTCGCTGCGCTACCACACGCTGGAACACACCAGCCGCCAGTTGCAATCTTCGCTGTGGGGCCTGGGCGGCGTACGTGCGCAACCGATCGCGCACCAGCTGCACATTGCCCGCGAAGTCGCTGACCGTATCGCGCCACGGGTTCTGCTGGCGGACGAAGTAGGCCTGGGCAAGACCATCGAAGCCGGCCTGGTGATTCATCGCCAACTGCTGTCGGGTCGCGCCAACCGTGTGCTGATCCTGGTTCCAGAGAACCTGCAGCACCAATGGCTGGTCGAGATGCGCCGCCGCTTCAATCTTCAGGTCGCGCTGTTCGACGAAGAACGCTTTATCGAAAGCGATGCCGCCAACCCGTTCGAAGACACCCAACTTGCACTGGTCGCCCTCGAATGGCTGGTAGAAGACGAAAAAGCCCAGGATGCGCTGTTCGCTGCAGGATGGGACCTGCTGGTCGTCGACGAAGCTCACCACCTGGTCTGGCATGAAGAAAAAGCCAGCCGTGAGTATTCGCTGGTCGAGCAACTGGCAGAAGTCATTCCGGGTGTACTGCTGTTGACCGCCACCCCAGAGCAACTGGGTCAGGACAGTCACTTCGCCCGTCTGCGTCTGCTCGATCCAAACCGCTTCCACGACCTGCACGCCTTCCGCGCCGAGAGCGAAAACTATCGCCCGGTGGCCGAAGCCGTTCAAGAGCTGCTGGACAAAGGACGCTTATCGCCTGAAGCGCACAAGACCATCCATGGTTTCCTCGGTAACGAAGGTGAAGCGCTGCTGACTGCGGTCAACGACGGCGACACTGAAGCCAGCGCTCGCCTGGTTCGCGAACTGCTGGACCGCCATGGCACCGGTCGAGTGCTGTTCCGTAACACCCGCGCCGCCGTGCAGGGTTTCCCGGAACGTAAACTGCATCCGTACCCGCTGCCGTGCCCGGACGAGTACCTCGAACTGCCGCTGGGTGATCACGCCGAGCTGTACCCGGAAGTCAGTTTCCAGGCTCAACCGGATGCTAATGAAGAAGAGCGCTGGTGGAAGTTTGACCCGCGCGTCGAGTGGCTGATTGACCAGCTGAAAATGCTCAAGCGCACCAAGGTGCTGGTGATCTGCGCCCACGCCGAAACTGCGATGGACCTGGAAGACGCCCTGCGCGTGCGTTCCGGCATCCCGGCGACCGTCTTCCACGAAGGCATGAACATTCTCGAACGTGACCGTGCAGCCGCTTACTTCGCCGACGAAGAATTTGGCGCACAAGTGCTGATCTGCTCGGAAATCGGCAGTGAAGGTCGCAACTTCCAGTTCTCGCACCACCTGGTGCTGTTCGACCTGCCTGCGCACCCGGACTTGCTGGAGCAACGTATCGGTCGTCTGGACCGGATCGGCCAGAAGCACATCATCGAACTGCACGTGCCGTACCTGGAAACCAGCCCGCAAGAGCGACTGTTCCAGTGGTACCACGAGGCATTGAACGCGTTCCTCAACACCTGCCCGACCGGCAACGCCCTGCAGCACCAGTTCGGCCCGCGCCTGCTGCCGCTGCTGGAAAATGCCGACGATGGCGAGTGGCAAGCGCTGATCGACGAGGCCCGTACCGAGCGTGAGCGTCTGGAAGCCGAGCTGCACACCGGTCGTGACCGCCTGCTGGAACTCAACTCGGGTGGCTCAGGCGAAGGCGATGCACTGGTCGAGGCCATTCTCGAGCAAGACGACCAATTTACCCTGCCGATCTATATGGAAACCCTGTTCGATGCGTTCGGCATCGACAGTGAAGACCATTCGGAAAACGCGCTGATCCTCAAGCCGAGCGAAAAAATGCTCGACGCCAGCTTCCCGCTGGGCGACGACGAAGGCGTGACCATCACTTATGACCGCAACCAGGCGCTGTCTCGCGAAGACATGCAGTTCATCACCTGGGAGCACCCGATGGTTCAAGGCGGTATGGACCTGGTGTTGTCCGGCTCCATGGGCAACACCGCTGTGGCATTGATCAAGAACAAGGCGCTGAAACCTGGCACCGTGTTGCTGGAACTGCTCTACGTCAGCGAAGTGGTTGCTCCGCGTTCGCTGCAGCTGGGCCGTTACCTGCCACCCGCCGCCCTGCGCTGCCTGCTCGATGCCAATGGCAACGACCTGTCGGCCCGCGTGTCGTTCGAGACCCTCAACGATCAGCTCGAAAGCGTGCCTCGCGCCAGCGCCAACAAGTTCATCCAGGCCCAACGTGACCAGCTGACACCACGGATCAACGCCGGTGAAGAGAAAATCTTCCCGCGTCATGCTGAACGTGTGGCCGAGGCCCAGCGTCGTCTGGCCGCCGACACCGATGAAGAACTGGCGCGCCTCACCGCCTTGCAAGCGGTCAACCCGACCGTGCGCGACAGCGAACTGGTCGCCCTGCGCAAACAACGTGAACAAGGCTTGGCCATGCTGGACAAGGCTGCGTTGCGACTGGAAGCGATTCGGGTGTTGGTGGCGGGCTAACTTCCCTGCTCTACCAGCGAAAAGAGAAGGCCCGCAGCGATGCGGGCCTTTTTTTGGGATTCAACCGGGGCAATTAGCACCTGTGGGAGCACAGCTTGCTCGCGATGGCGATGAACTGCCGACATCAATGTTGAATGCCAACGAGGTCATCGTCGGATCGCCGCATGGACCAAGCTGAGTCCTACGGCTCGATTCGCTGTTGATCAGACCGCCGCCACAACCCCTCCAGGCTCCACCACCGCGACCAACCCATCCTTCATCCGCTTGGCATCGCGCACGAAACACCGCGAGGCCATGAACAGAAACACCATCGTGAAGAACAGCGCCACCGGGATCAGGTACATCGCGTCATGCAGGCCAACGGCCTTGAACGCTTCGGTCATTTGCTCGGCGCCCGATGCCAGCATGGCGGTATGGGCAAAGTGATCGGACAAACCGCCCACCACCACCGGCCCAAGGCCACCCCCCAGCAAGTACAGCCCGGCAAAGAAGAGTGCCATTGCGGTCGCCCGTAAACGCGGCTCGACCACGTCCTGAATGGCCGTGTAGACGCAGGTATAGAAGTTATAGGCGAACAACCAGCCCACACTGAACACCGCGACAAACACACCTATCTCGATTCTGCCAGCGTGCAACGCCCAGGCTGTGCACACCGACGAGATAATCAGACTGAACGCCGCAAACAGCAGCCGTCCATTGGCAACACGCTGGTGGATCTTGTCAGCCACCCAACCACCCAATGTCAGTCCGAACAGCCCCGTCACACCAACGATAATCCCGGTTGCTACCGCGGCTTCATGCAAGGGCATCAGGAAATAACGTTGCAGCATCGGCACCAGAAACGAGTTGCAGGCATAGGTCGCGAAGTTGAAGCAGAGCCCCGCCATCACCAGCCAGAGAAAAGTGGGTACCGCCAGGACGCGGCGGATTGGCCGATCCACACGCTCTTGCGAGACCTGCACGCTTTCCGCGGCGCCCCGTTTAGGTTCCTTGATGAAAAACATGAAGACCGCCAGGACCAGACCCGGTACTGCGGCAATGAAAAACGGCGCCCGCCAACTGTCGAACGCCTTGACCATCCAGCCGATGGTGAAAAAGGCCAACAACAAGCCAAGGGGCAGACCCAGCATGAAGATGCCCATCGCCCGGGCACGGCGGTGAGCCGGAAACAAATCGCCGATCAACGAATTGGCGGCCGGTGCATAACTGGCTTCGCCGATACCGATGCCCATGCGCACGATCAGGAAACTCCAGAAGCTGCCCACCATCCCGTTGACAGCGGTCAGCCCGCTCCAGACCGCCAACCCCCAGCCCATCAATTTCGCTCGCGACCCCGTATCGGCCATCCGCCCGAGCGGCAGTCCGGCAATCGCATAGACGATGGTAAACGCGGTTCCGATTATCCCCAGTTGGAAGTCGCTGAGGTGCCATTCCATCCGGATTGGCTCGATGATGATCGCCGGAATCGTACGGTCGAAGAAGTTGAACAGATTGGCCAGAAACAACAGGAACAGAATGCGCCAGGCATTCGCCGCTTGGGTCGAGTTCTGCATGGGTCCGTCTCTTTTATTGTTATGGGGCGTCACTGCCCCCGGAACCTGCAATCTAGTCAGCCCCACGAAGACTGTCTGTAATTATTCGTTAAGCTGATATGCCGCCATGTAAGCAGGAGCAGCGTAAGTCTCGAATTATTTCCAAACGCTCTAAGTCTCATTCCAAAACGATTGAGGCCAAACTGCCACTACTTCTTGCGGTTCATGCACGGCTTCTATACTCCAAGACAACTCGCCAGCACCCCTGGCGCCCGCCGGGATGACGACAACGGGAAACGCTATGGGATGGCTTGGGTTGCATTTCATTACCGAGCTACCAGAAAGTGGGCAGGTAATCCTCAGTTGCACACACAATCCGTTTCTAGTGTTGCTGGCGTATCTGGTCGCCTGCGCAGGCTGTTTTGCCACACTGGATATGGCCGAACGGGCGAGTCATGCCGAGAAAGCCGAGTCTCAACGGATCTGGCGCCTGGTGGGAACCGCGTGCCTGGCAGGTGGTATCTGGGCCATGCATTTCATCGGCATGCTGGCGTTTGAGGCGCCGATCGAAATTCATTACGCCTTGCCCATCACCCTCGTCTCTCTATTGATCGCCCTGTTCGCCGCGTGGCTGGTGATGCACACACTCAGTCAACCGCACCAGAACCTGTGGCAGTACCTGAAGGCGTCGATCTGTATCGGATTGGGCATCGCTGCCATGCATTACGTGGGTATGGGTGCCATGCGTTCAGAGGCGCTGGCGTCCTTTGAACCGAAACTGTTCAGCCTGTCGATCGTGATTGCCATGGGGGCCAGCCTGGCAACGCTCTGGATCGCCAGCCGTTTGCGCGGCGGCACCGGTCTGCCCCATAAATTGCTCAAATACGGTGCCAGTCTGGTGCTTGGAGCCGGCCTCTTAAGCATGCATTTTACCGGCATGGCCGCGTTCAATCTGGTGCTGCCTGCTGGCAGCATCCTGACCCCGCCCGGGGATAACGATCACGCGCAATTAGGCCTGACAGTGGCCGTGATGACGCTGCTGATTATCGCCAGCAGCATCAGTGCTGCGTTGGCAGATAAAAAACTGCAACACAAAGAACTCGACTTGCAACGGGTCAATGCACTGCTCACGCAACTGGACCAGGCTCGCATGTCGCTGCAGCAAGTGGCGCACTACGATGCGTTGACCAATCTGGTCAATCGTCGCGGTTTTAATCAGATTTTCGCGGAAAAACTCATCGAAAAAACCCTCGAAGGCGGCATGCTCGCCGTAATGTTTCTGGACATTGACCATTTCAAGCGGATCAACGACAGCCTCGGCCATGACGCCGGTGACGAGTTGCTTAAAGTACTGGCCAGCCACATCAAAAGCTCGGTACGGGGCTATGACGACGTGGTGGCGCGTTTTGGGGGCGACGAGTTCTGCATCCTCATTAGCCTGCACGACCATGAAGAAGCGCGGCACATGGCGCAACGCATCATGCTGAAGATGAAAGAGCCCATTGAGCTGTCGGGGCGGCGGATGGTCATGACCACCAGCATCGGTATCAGCGTATTTCCCGAGGACGGCAGGACCTGCGAAGAGCTGTTGAAGAATGCCGACCTGGCGCTCTATCAATCCAAGGGCAATGGCCGCAACAGCCTGAACTTCTTCAGCGCCAATCTGAAAACCCGAGCCACGCTTGAGTTGCAACTGGAAGAAGAGATGCGCAATGCCCTGCGCGAAAACAGCGGCCTGATGCTCTTCTACCAACCGATCTATGACCTGAAAACCGGCCAGGTGAGCAAGCTTGAGGCGCTGGTTCGCTGGCAGCATCCGGTTCACGGATTACTTGCGCCGGATCGATTCATTGCCATCGCCGAAGCCAACGGCTTGATCGCCGAACTGGATAAATGGGTGCTGCACAAAGCCTGTGAGGATTTGAGCGAGTTGTCGCGTCAGGGCTGCGAAGAGCTCAAGATCGCCGTGAACTGTTCTCCCCTCAATCTGGCTCGCGAAGAGTTGGCCGATGAAATCGAACGAGCGCTGCGGACCGCCGGGGTGGCGCCGCAGCGGCTGGAACTGGAGGTCACCGAAAACGCGCTGATGGGCAACATCGCCAATACGCTGGTGTTGCTGCGCCAGATTCGAGCATTGGGTGTGTCGCTGTCGATCGACGATTTTGGCACCGGTTACTCATCCCTCGCCTACCTGAAACGCTTGCCGCTCAACACGCTGAAGATCGATCGTTCGTTCATCCAGGACGTTCCCCAGTCAACCCAGGACATGGAGATCGTCCAGGCAATCATCGTCATGGCCCACACCCTGCACTTGCAGGTCGTCACCGAAGGCGTCGAGACGCTCGAACAGTACGAATTCCTGGAACGTTACGATTGTGATTTCGTTCAGGGGTATCTGCTCAGTCGCCCCGTGCCGCTGACTGAACTGCTTCCCGTGTTGAATGAAATCAACCAGCGCAAGCACACGCAAACGATCAGTCCTTCGAGTCTGGCTCGCGGTACATCTGCACTAACGTCGACGGATCTTTTTCCAGAAAACCCTTACTCCCGTGCAGTCGCATCAATTGCGCGGCCAGTCCGCTGATCGGCGTTGCCGAACCCTGCTCGTGGGAGAACTTTACGGCGGTGTCGAGATCCTTGAGTAACGTGCGAACGTGCCACTTCACGGGTTCGAAACGGCTGTCGGCCATCTGCGGTGCGAGGATCTGCAAAGGTTTCGAATCGGCAAAACCACCGGCCAGCGCCTCGGCGATGAGGCTGGCATCGACACCGGAGCGTTCGGCCAACGCCACGACTTCGGCAATCACCAGAGCATTGCAGGCGACAATCATCTGGTTGCAGGCCTTGGTCACCTGCCCTGCCCCGACGGCGCCCATGTGCGTCACGCGTTGACCGAGGTGCAACATCACTGGCTTGACTCGCTCCAGCTCTGCCGCGTCGCCGCCGACCATGATTGCCAGGCTCCCCGCTTCGGCGCCGACCACTCCACCTGACACTGGTGCATCAAGCCAACCCATAGCGCATTTTTCGGCAAGGGCTGTCGCCATTTCCCTTGTTGCCGTAGGTTCGAGGCTGGAAAAATCGACCAGCAGCTGGCCGTTTTTCGCGCCTTCGGCAACGCCCGCAACGCCGAAAACCACCTCCCGCACCACGGCAGTATTCGCCAGACACAGCATCACAACGTCCGCGTGCTGGCATAACTCGGCTGGCGTGGCGACTTGTCTTGCCCCGGCTTCAACCAACGGCGCACATTTGGCGCGATTGCGGTTCCAGACCGTAAGCGGATAACCCGCGGCCAGCAATCGCCGGCACATCGGTAAACCCATCAAGCCGATCCCGGCGAACCCGAGGGACGGTAGCGTTGCCATTATCTGGTCTCCTTTTTATTTTGGATTGCCAATCAGCGGCGGGGAGCAAACCTTGCTCGCGATGTCGGCTCTACAAGCACGCTCGCCACCACATTCAGAAACAATTAATCGGTCTTCTGACAGCTCAATAAACTGTTCCCGTTACGTATACGTCACCCTCGTCCAAACCCTTCTGTGGTCTTTCTCCACGGCAACATGCCATCACGCTACTCGGCTACACACTTTTGACCGCGCCATTAGCGCACCAATTTAGCGCGCACCGTCAGTTCGTCGCCCTTTCCTGGATCATAATCCAGGGGGAAACTACCACTGCCCACAGCTGCGGATCTCGTTCAAATAGATCCAGCGCCCGCGATTCAGACAGCTTGGCGAGTGTGTCAGCAGCCAACCAGGCGGCCACTTTCTCGCCTTCATCCGATGCTACGGCTTCGGCGGCAGCGATCAAATCCAGCGTCGGGTCGACCCATAACAGGGCACCCTTGGCGAAGAACGGCTCCAGCTCTTTCCAGGTAATAGATGCGGTTTCACCAAGCAGCTTGGCATAGAGGGTGCTAGGTTCTTGATTCATGGGTTCTGTCCGGAAAAGAAATCGACGCGAATAGTAACGTTGGTGGTCCGGCAGAAAAACCCGGATGCAATTTGCGACATCGATTGAAAACAGCAGGAACGCCAAGGAATGCAGGTGAATCAAGCTATTAGCCAGCTAACATCCCGCCGCGATTCTGTACTTTTCTTTCAATAAAGCGACACCCTCTGGTTTTGCCCCCCGGCGCTGCCTTCCCAGGCTGACAATCGGCGCTCTACACTGTACCGGTACAGTTGCCGGGGGCATTTTCCGGAGGATATCGAAGATATCTGACCCGGTTCTGCTGCTACGGCGCCAGGACTATAAAAACTACAACAGTAAGAGTGGAGCACTATGACTAAGGCTACTAAGCAGATTTCCAAACTGTTTGCCGCTATGGTTCTGGCCGGGGTTGCCAGCCATTCGTTCGCAGCTGACACCATCAAGATCGGCATCGCCGGCCCTAAAACCGGCCCTGTAGCCCAATACGGCGACATGCAGTTCAGTGGCGCCAAAATGGCCATCGAACAGATCAACGCCAAAGGCGGCGTAGACGGCAAGAAGCTCGAAGCCGTTGAATACGATGACGCCTGTGATCCGAA